>Ga0078972_1005304_pt1 | contig 22966 bp, 13 predicted proteins | sample YelNatPaOPGAMG01_FD_67568 | JGI IMG/M metagenome (GOLD analysis project Ga0078972, IMG submission 67568) | Hot spring thermophilic microbial communities from Obsidian Pool, Yellowstone National Park, USA - OP-RAMG-01 (SPADES assembly) (version 2) | ecosystem: Environmental > Aquatic > Thermal...
CCAGGGGCACTGTGGACCAGATTCCGCCACCGGGTGCGGCAATTTCCGGCTTAAAGTTCAAATTGGGGTCAGTGCCCCAGGAGGAGAAGTCCACCATCTTGTCTGGAGTGGGGTTGGGGAAAGTAGCGGTTACTCCGTCAAAGAGCACCTGAGCGGTGGGATGGTTAACTAAATAGGTACCGTAAGTGTAGCCCGTAAACACAGCAGGAATGGTAATATCTGCGGCCAGAGACATGGTGATCATAGCGTTGCCCCTTGCGGCGTCGTTCATCACAATAGCGCCAACTGCCCCCTGGGCCTGAGCCGTGCGCACCTTGTTGGCGAAGGTGGCGTCTCCGGGCCCGCCGCGCAGGATTAGCGCAATCTTCCCCGTGACATCCTTCCCTGCGTAGTAAGAAGCGTCATTTCCGTAACTTACGTAAACAAAGCTCTGGGCTACTCCTCCGAAAACGGTAACTGGATCGGGAGAAGGTGAACCCACGGTGTAGGGACCACGGAATCCCGAGCCATCAGTAACCAGAAAGCTCACATATCTGGAATTTGTGTTCCAGGAAGCGGCCACTGAAGCAGGTCCGGGCGTGGTTGCAGGAGATCCTACGGTGCCGATGTCGGCCGGATAATAGGTGAAACGGCCCATAGCTTCCCCATAGTAGTAAAACTGGTTATTTGGGTAAACTGACCAGTACTCGTTTCCTGCGGAGAGGGAGACGAAAATCCCGCTGTCCACGCAGTTCTGAATAGCGACCTGCTCGGGATCAGTGGGATTGTTCCAGCCTCCGGGGAAACCGAAAGACATATTAATGGAGGCCAGATTTACACCTTCCAGTTTCTGCTCGAGCATCCAATCGAAGGCCGCAGCAATATCCTCTGAGGTAGCAGAACCCTCCCCACCTTTGACGATCTTGGCTGCAATGATTTTTGCTTCAGGGGCCATTCCCGTGACACCACCAGGTTCTGCAGCTTTGGCTGCCATGATGCCGGAAACGTGCGTGCCATGACCGTTTTCATCCATGGCATCGTTGTCATGATCGGCGACATCAATCATCCTGATCACCTTGTTACCGAACCCTCCGCCTAAATCAGGATGGTTGTAGTCCACACCGGTATCCACAACGCCCACTACCATCCCCTCTCCCTTGTACCCAAGGTTGGCCCAGACGGTCGTGGCTCCAGTCAAAACGGTGCTGTATTCCATATCCAGGTAGTAGGTCTTGGAGGGATGAACTTGATCAAGACCAAACATCTTCTGGACCTTATCCAGGTCGTTCTTGTCTATTCGGATAGCCAAGCCATTGTAGGCGATAGCATAGGTGTGCTTAACCTCAAAATTGATTCCAGACTGGCCTAACCGGTTCAAGGCCTGATTGTGCTCAGCTTCTAATTGAGCCTTAATAGCGTCAGCGGCCTGAATGGCGACACCCTTCTCATTGAGCTGAGCAGCCAGGGGTTTTGATGGGCAGTCAATGATGATTGTTAATTTTCCATTCTCATCCGCTTTGAAATTTCCCTGGGCATTTTTCACCTCATCGGGGGATAAGGCGGGCACCGCTTCGGGTTCGGGAATCCCGGTTTTCCGGGAAATACCACCTGGAACGCCTTCCTGGACCTTGTGTTGTCTCTCCAGATACGAAGCGGCAGCGCTAGTTATCTGAGGCTTAGCAGGAGAAGAATTAGGAGTGGCTGCCACTCCCATGGGGACAAGGGCCAGGGTCAAAACCAAACAGATAATCAAAAAAATTTTGTTTCTCACAACCTCCTTTTAACCTCCTTCTGTTTTTTTGCGACTGTTGTTGCTAACTCATCAGTTTTCTCTCGTGGCACACCCCCCTTTTAAGATAATCTTTTTCTTAAGCTTGATACAAAAATTTTAACATGCAACAAGGAAAAATCAACGATGCGAATTGCCTTAACAAAAAGTACTCGAAATTAATTCAATTGTCTCACTTAAAAGAGTACTCGGGTAGTGTAAAGATTTGTGTAGGCCTCAACCAGCGCCTCCTCTGAGGGAACCTTTTGCCCATACTTCTCTTTTCTCATTTTCTCCAAAGCTGGTTTGCTTATGTGCCAGTTAGGTAAAATCCTCTTCCTGTAGCTTTCGTTCATCTGCTCTGTGACCATAAGGAGCATCTTTTCCTCCGCTTCAGGCTGAGAGAAGGACTCAATCACCTTGGCCCTCCTCTTTACCTCCTTTTGAAACCTCTCCAAGGCATTTGTAGTGTAGATGAAGGGCTGGAGCTCTTGGCCTCTCTTTCTCACCTTAGCTAAGCTCTGCCTCATCTTGTGCCAAAGACAACTCTGAAAGTCAGCTTTGGGGTAAATCTCCTTCACGGTATGGGAGCTCCGGTGAGCCCATCCCCGATGAAGAGCAGGGGTTCCTTCAATCCCCGCTCCTTTAAGTCCGCTAAGATCTCTTTCCAGACCTCGGCGCTCTCCCCAAAAGAAGCAGGGAAGAAGGTGAGCACCTTCTTTAATCCCTCCTCGCTGATTCCCAAAGCTAAGTAGACCACTTCCTCTCCCACTATCCCCTCCCTCCTCACTTTAAGGAAGGTACCCTTTAGAGACCCTTTGGGGACTGTACTTGCTCTCCAGGAGGGCCTCCAAGGTACGGGAGAAACCCCCTGCATACATGGCATAGATCAGCTCTTCTAACTTGAAGAGGTGGCGCTCGTGAGGTTCCAGGAAGCAGGGGTGAAAACCCCCTGTGCGTACCCGGAGTACCTGGAGGTCCTCAATTGCTCCCATGGGGGCTAAAGGTCCCGCTGGTAATAGCCGTTGGCCCTAACCTCATGCTCCTCCTTAAAGGCCTTTCTCTCCTCTTTTCCTATGGTCTCCAGGACCTCTTTCTCCACCAGCTTCCGCAATAGGGCTTTAAAGACTCAACTCCTTGATCAGTTTTCGGTATTGGGCTTTCATAGAAACCGCCTCCTGGTTGGTTAGGGTTTGGTTTGATCAGCAGGAGGCTAATGGTTTTTGGGGCCTGACACAAATCAAAGTACATTATGCGGTGTCCTGTAAAGGGACCTGTTTCATAATGCCTTGACAGGCGCTTTCATGGAAGAAATTTTGATTCTAAAAAGGGCGTTCACCTGAAGCCTTATTTTACGGAGTATTTACCACAGGGTTATATCTTCCTCTTAGTTCCTGATAAAGACTGGGGAGAAACTCCTGGATTTTCTGCGCGTAGTAAGCTCTCCACACCAGGGGTTCGATTTCCTCAAACTCGAAAGACTTCGATGGTATCCTGTCCAGAACGCGAAAAAGAGCGTTTACGGTTGCAGTTTGCACAAGATGCCACTCATTAAAATTGACACCCTCGACCTGTCCCTTGAGCGGTTCCGGAACTTCATCTTGAGGAAGGTACCCTAAATCCTTAACCAGACCCTGTCCTTCCAGATTCTCCCCCAGCTTTTGGATTTGTTCTGAACTTTCAGGCAAGGCTTGAGAGCCCAAATCGATTACTTCGATATGCAGCTTCTCTTTCCTTTTAAAATCCTCGGGGTGTTCCTCGAAGTACTTTTTCAGCTCTTCCGGAGAGGCTGAAAAGGAATCCGGAAATTTCTGGGCTAAAATTTTTTCGAGGAGGATCCTGTTTTCCAGATCCTGGAGCAGCAACTTCTCACTTCCTCCGTAAAGGACCTTAAGGTCGCTTTGATAAAGCTCCTCCTTTCCATAAAGCTCCTTCAGTACGTTGAGCTCCTTTTCCAATTCCTCCTTTGAGACCACTATTTTTAAGCGCGAGGACTCGGCTTTAATCAGGAGCTTGTTTGTGAGCTCCTCCAGGGCCTGGCTGGTGATTTTGGCTTTCAACTCCTCCCCTCCCGGCTGGTTCTCGTCGAATTGGGGAAGGGAGAAGTTCCTGATCAACTGAGCCTTGACCAGGGCATATTCCTTCTGGAAATCCTCCAGGGAGGCAGTTAGACCGTCCACCTTCACGATGACCTTCTCCCCCTGGCAGGAGGCCACAAGGATTAAAAGAAAACACAGAGTGAGGATCAGGGTGATCGCCCTGATCCTCACCCCCTCTCTGGATTCTATCCCATCACTACGCTGGTCCACTTAACCCGTAATTCCCCGCCAGAATGGAGAAGTCGTAAATGTTGACTATATTGTCGTGATTTAAATCCGCTTGCGCCACAAACCCCACCTGTCCCTGGGATTTTCCGTAAGATCCTGCCAGAATGGAGAAGTCGTAAATGTTAATCCGGTCATCGTTGTTGATATCCCCTAGGCGCAAAGTGCCAAAGTTCAAAGTGGTGGAGCCTGAGCTGATGTTGACCCCATAGAGCTTCACGCTCACGCACTGCGCTTCCTTCAGCCTGATGTCGTATGTCCCCTGAGGGATGTCGGAAACGAGGAAGCTTCCTCCGTTGGAAGGAGCGCTCTGGGAAACTGTAAAGAGCAGATTGGAGCTCCCGGGGCTGTAGAAGGAAAGGAGGAATTGAGCATTATATGGTTGGCTGGAAGGGATCTGGAAGTTCACGCTGAGCGTGTTCCCGCTCACTTGAGAAATAAGGAAGTTCCCATCGGAAAGGTCATATATGGAGGGATCATCCAGGCTGGAGATCCTGATCCGGCAGGCAGAGGAAACTGGCCCCGTGACCACCCAACTTTCACTCCCATCGTTGGGGATTGAGGCAAATAGCACCTCCCAGCTCCCTGAAGGATAGTTCCGGTTGAGCTCGATCTTCACGTTCCCCGTCACACCTGTGGAAGTCCAGAGAATGTTTTTTGTGCTCCCGATAATCCAGAGTTCCCCTCCGTTAGGGGAAAGGATTTGAAGAGAAGGAAGAGGAGAGAGGACTTGAAGCGTTACCGGGATGTCCTGGGGGGAATTTAAAGCTCCTTCCCCGGTTAAGGTGATGGTGGCGGAATATGTCCCCGAGGACAACCCGGAGATGTTCACGGAGATTGCAATTTGGTCGTGCTCCCCGGAAGAATTTCCCGAAGAGGGGGAAAGGGTAAGCCAGTTCACATCTTTGGAAGCTGTCCAGTTCATGCTCCCTCCTCCGGAGTTCCAGACTTCCAGAGTCTGAGAGGGAGGATTTAGTCCTCCCTGGGTTCCAGTAAAGGTGAAGGTGGAGGGGGAGAAGGAAATGGCGGGCTGAACTGGGAAACTTTCCTGGGTATAGGCCTTGAGGCAGACGCTCGCACCACCTACCACGCTCGTCAAATCCTGCCAGGAGACACCGTTCAAGCTGACAAAGGTTTGACCAGCGAGAGCGGTGGCGGTGTCGGTATACCCGGAAATGGGCTCCTCAATAGGAACAGGATAGTAATATCCCGGAGTAGTGAGCTTTACAGCAACCGCAAAGTAACCCGAAGGTACTTGTTGAGCCGAAAAGGAAACCGTATGGAACCCGGGAAAGCTCAGGGTCCCTGAGGCCACGAGTGACCCCTTCATGTTTGACCCATTATAAGAGGGCTGTAAGTAGATTTCGTACGAGGAATCCATGCTGGCGCTGTAAAATGCCACGGCGCTGAGAGTTACTGTGGAAGTGGTCTGGAAGACAGCGGCGAACCAACCCGTTTCGCTCCCTAACTGACTCCCTAAGCCTGAGGTCCACCCTAAGGTATCATACTGGTATATTCTTGTGTAATTGGAGATGGGCTCGGCATTGTTAAACACGGCGTTTACCTGACCAATTTGGGAATCGTAATAGGAAACGTAGAAATATCCTGATTCCCCAAAAGAAGTGCCCCAGCTGTTTCTCACGATGAAGGCCCCATTTCCTTGGGGCATTCCGCTCGCCCCGGCGAATTTTTTCCTGTCATAATTATCATCCCAGCCCACTATCACTACGGCGTGGTTGGTGTCAGCTGGACCGCTGTAGTAATAGGACTTGGTGCTTGAAGTGTAATAAGAATTATCCCAGTAGATGTTTGTCCCTACCCCACCGTAGTTCATCAAGGCCCACTTGATCAGGTTGTTGTCTAATGCCCAAGAGCGAGGGGGGAGGTAAAGGACTTCCTGAACATGCTTTTTTAGGGGAAGCCCTGGAGGGGAGTAGTGGTCCGAGTAAGGGTCATCGGATTCGCTCACGGGCCCTGACCAACGCGCCAGGTAGGCAGTAGCCATAAAATAGTTGCCGCCATCATTGTATCCCCGATCGAAACCGTGCAGGTTAACGAGGTTGTCCTCGGAGAAGTCCCAGAGTTCTTCAGGTAAGAGGCGAGATTCCAAGGAACCGAAGGCGGCAAAAGCCCAGCAGGTGCGGTAAGCCCCTTGATCCTTTATAGGGCTTACTTTGCCAGCGTTCCTCAGGTCGTAATAAGAGGGATAAGATGGAATTGATTGAATTTCTCCGGGGACACTGCCTTTAAGATAGCTGAAATCGTGAGGAGAAGGAACCCAACCGTAATTTGGGGCTTGAGCCCCCCGAGAGTTAGCCAGCCATTTCTCAAACTCCGAGCTGAACGGCGCAATTTGCCATTCCCGGGATGACCCCAGGGATAGAAGGAAAACAGGATTTACGGTATTATTCATCTCTGCGCTTCCCGCTTGAGTTCGGGGAGAGGAAAAGGGCAAGAGTGTGATTAACGCAAGCGTCAAAAGAAAAACGCCCAGGGGCTTCCCCATCTTTTTACCGAAAAGACGATTCATTGAACACCTCTGCCTTCAATTGGCGATGCCGGTGATCGCCCTGATCCTCACCCCCTCTCTGGATTCTATCCCATCACTACGCTGGTCCACTTAACCCGTAATTCCCCGCCAGAATGGAGAAGTCGTAAATGTTGACTATATTGTCGTGATTTAAATCCGCTTGCGCCACAAACCCCACCTGTCCCTGGGATTTTCCGTAAGATCCTGCCAGAATGGAGAAGTCGTAAATGTTAATCCGGTCATCGTTGTTGATATCCCCTAGGCGCAAAGTGCCAAAGTTCAAAGTGGTGGAGCCTGAGCTGATGTTGACCCCATAGAGCTTCACGCTCACGCACTGCGCTTCCTTCAGCCTGATGTCGTAGCTTCCTTCGGGGATGCCGCTCAGGGTAAAGCTTTGAGAATTGGAAGGGCAATTGATGTTCTCTTCAAAAACGACGTTCTGCGTCCCCTGCGCATAGAAAGTGATTGTGAACTGGGCGGGATAAGGATTCGTCCCCGGGATCTGGAAGCTCACAGTAACTGTGGCTCCTAAAACCCAATTTACTGAAATGGGCGGTGAGGAGACAGAATCTGAGATAGCCTGCACGGTGTCCTCACCCGGCGTGCTTTCTGTATAGCTCCAGGCGGCATATCCAGATTGATCAGTCGTGGTCGTCCCGGTGCGAGTGTGAGCTCCGCTCACCTGGAAGGTGATACTCAACCCGGGTATGGGATTTCCGAAGCCGTCCAGAGCCCGGGCCTTGAGCCAGCAGGTGGACCCTAAAGAACAAGTAGGGGTAGAAGCGGTGAGGGTCAAATTCTGGAGCGCTCCTGGGGACCAGTAAGCCTGCACCTGGTTAGAGGAGATGGTGCTCGTGGAAGAGATGATGTAGTCCGTCCCAGTCTTGGTTCCAGTGTAACTCCAGGAAGCTATTCCGCTGGAGTCCGTAGTAGCCGTCCCGGTGAAGTTGTTGGCGCCGCTCACGCTGAATTGAACTACCTGGTTGGGGAAGGGATTGGTTCCATCGCTCAAGAGAGCGTAGAGAGTGTGAGTGTTGCCCACGGTCAAACTGGCGAAGGTAGGAGTCAGTGTCAAAGTGGGATTGCCCCAGATGCTTAAGGAAGCGTTGTTCAAGTTGCCCAAAACGGAAGGAGGATCGTAGTGGCTCCAGACGATGTCCGTCTTACGGGGAAGCGTAGTGTGGAAGGAAACCGATGTCTCCGGAGAAGGGGCCAGGGCCTTAAAGCGCAGGGAACAGGCAGTGAAAGTTCCCGTGACGGAGCTGGTGAAAGTAGCGGCAGAGTAATTGGCAAAGCCCGAGGAGTTGTCCACGGAGTTTTGGAGGTCAAACCAGCCCGGCAGTGTCCCTACGCCTGGAATGAGAGTATTGGTGGGAGTACCGGAGGAGTCAACGACCTGAAGTTTTGCGGGATCGAAATCGATGTGGATCTCCACTCCATCCACGGGCTGGGTTCCGGCCTGAGCTAAAACGGTCAAGGTGAAAACCTCGTTCACGGTGCGGCTGGAGAAAGTAGGCGTGATGCTCAAGTCCACTAAAGTGAGGGGTACCCACTCGTTAGTGATAATGTTGGACTGGACGCCGTAAGCCGAGGCCTGAATGGTGTCCGTGCCGCAAGTGCTTTCCGAGTAGGAGAAGATGGCAACACCTTGAATGTTGGTGGTGGCCGTCCCGGTGCGAGTGTGAGCTCCGCTCACCTGGAAACTCACCGGGATTTGGGGCATAGGGGTGTTATTGATGTCCAGAACTGTAGCAGCCACCGTGCAGGTTTTTCCCACTGGCGTAGAAAGGTAGGTTGGGCTCAGGGTAATAGATCCTACCTGAACGGAGGAAGAAACAGTGAGGGAGAAGGCCTGGTCTGTCCATCCGCCTTTATTGTCCCGCACCCTGATTTTGACCGGGAAAGTGCCGATCTGCCCCAGGGTGGGCGTCCAGGTGAGGGTATTATTCTGGAGGACCATGCCGGTAGGGAAGTAAATCTGATAAAAGCTCAGGGGGTCTCCGTCGGGGTCGGTAGCGGTGATTGTGTATTGATAGGTCTGACCCGATACCGCACTCGTGGGAGGCTGTGAGGTGATTACAGGATTCTGATCGGGAAGAGATAGGTCCCAGTTAAGGCTGCGGGAAAGCACGGTATCCCTTTTAGATGACTCGGAAATACCTTCCCAGTTGAAGGAGAAAAAAACGGCACGGTAATTGGGTTTATCTATCTTCACGCCTCCTGCAGGGGAGCCGGAGGAGCTGTAGAGGAAAACTGGAGAAGCATAAGCGGTAGGCGTTACGGCATCAGGGTAAGTGTTATCCCTGGCACCACCTGACCCGTTGATGTCTAAGGCCAGGCCGTCCCCAATGGGGTCACCTGCTACTCCGTTCAAAGTGCGGCTTCCAGGGTCATCCGCAGAAAAAGAAGAGGAAAGGGCGGAGAGGAGAAAGTCCCCTTGATAGCTTGAGGAGAGGGCGATATCCTGGCCGGATAAAATCAACCGGCCACCGAGATTCAAATAAGACGCAAGCAGGCCTTGAGCGTCGGGGGAAAGCCCACCGTATGGCTTCACCCAGATCACCTGGGGGTAAGTGAGGAGTTGATTAATGGAGGGCAGACCCTGCTCCAGAGTGTTGAGTTCCTGGAAGGCGATACCCAGCCTGTTCAAGGAGTCACGATAGTACTGGATCTGACTTCCGCTCTGGCCCCAACCGTCGTCGTTTACCAGGAGAACGGAAACCGGGTCATCCATAACTATTTCCACGGAGCTATCCCCGTTTACATTTACGCTCAAAAATTTGGTGGCGTAGCCTAAAGTGGAGACCTTCAGGGCGTATTGACCGGGAACGAGCTGGGGAATTTGGAAGGTACCATCCGAGGGATTGGCGTAAATGGGGAGCCTGCCTGTCCCCAACAATTCCAATTTGGCGGGGAGAAAATGACCGCTTTGGTCCCTCACAGTTCCCGAAAGGGTAAAGGCGGAAAGAGGTGCGAGCGTGTAATCCTTTTTAGTATAAGCACCAGCAGAAATGGTGACCGTATCGCTCACGGTCTGATAACCTGTGGCGGTAATCGTGAGGTAGTAAGTTCCCGGGACCATAGTCCAACTGTAACGGCCAGTTTTGGGACTGCTGAAATTAGGGGTGCGTGTGGGAGAAATGGTAACTTGCGCCCAGAGAGGATTCCCCAGAGTATCACTGATCTTTCCGCAGACAGCGCCCGTGACCTCGTTTGCCCTGCGTACCAAATAGAGGATGGCGTCCTTGTTGGTGTTGAAGGTGGGCTGAATGTAGGAAGGGGGATAGTAGAAAGAATCAGAGGTCATCTCGAAGGTGAAGGAGGGAATGCCCAAAAAACCGTAAGCCCAATCATCTAAATCTCCATTCGTGGGATAAAGCTGGGAGGATTGTTCGGGAGTGTAACCATTTCCGGGATAGGACTGACCATTCCAGGTATAGCCGTGGGCCATATCGTTAGCCATGGAGCTCAGGAGGTTGTAGTCCGGAGCGTGATCATAGGTGTAGCCCCAGGGGTAAAGCACCAGGTTGCTATAAGTATGCAGGCTCAAGCTGGCAAGAAAGGAACGGGAGGTCATCAGATCCTGAATGGCTTGCACTTCTGGCTCAGATGCCGGCCAGGGACCGCGATAGGTATCGTCCCCAGGGTTAGGGCTGGAGCCGCTCCCTACCCACATATAGGGATGGTTGCGGTTAAGGTCCACACCATCGTAGGACTCAGTGAAGGAACCATCCCCCTGGTTGTTATCGCGCATATTTTTGCGCCACATGCGGCCGGGAGGATTGGGATTGGGGACTCCCCCTGTATCATAGGTGTAGCCGTCCGCATTTAAAGAGGGTATGATCCAGATCTCGCGCTGGTTCACCAAATATTTTACCCCTTGATCGGAATCGTAGTTGTCTACGAGGTAATGCGCCAGCTTCATGGCCACAGCGGGTGTCATCCACTCACGGGCATGATAGTTGGCCACAATCAGGACTTTGGGGCGGTCGTTTTCCAAAATGGGAGTTTTCGTGACCTTTAAGGCATAAATGGGCCTTCCTTTGAAGGAATAACCAATTATGTAGGTCTTACAGATACTGGAATGGGCTTGTTGCATGGCCATAAGGTCGCTCACCATCTGCTCGTAGTTCAGATAGGTGTCGCTGGTGGGCTCTCCTTGAATCTCGGGAAAAGTCAGTTCCTCAAATTTTAGCCCCAGCTCAAGGAAGGCTGAGAGTTGGTCTGGCAAGACCAGAACATCTCTCCAGTTATCCCTTCCACCCATGATGTCCAGGTTTAACTGCACCAATTTTTCCACATCCTGGGGGGAAGTCACGTAAACGCGGAAAAGATAGTAAGGGCGTCCTTCTTCCGAAGTGACTCCCTGCGCGGAGAGAGGAGCGAGAGGCAGGGAGAGAAGCATTAAAGCGAGAATTACTAGAAACACAAATACCCTTTTCATTTCCACCCTTCTTTGCTCTAAATTGAGGGGCTTTGAGCCCCCCTGACCTCTGACTATTTATTAAAGTTTTGTCCTGCAAAGTCAAGGTTTTGAAAAGAGCCTCAGACCTTAACCGCCTCTTTTTCCGTAATTCCTCGCCAGAATGGAGAAATCGTAAATGTTAATGAGATTGTCGTGGTTCAAGTCTGCTCGGTCATCGAATCCAGATTGACCTTGGGACTTACCGTAAGAGCCGGCCAGGATGGAGAAGTCATAAATGTTGACCACATCGTCGTTGTTGATATCGCCCAAAGAAAGTGGTCCCAGTTCCAGGTAAACGTTTCCCGTGGAGAAAATGACCGACCTGGCCTTCAAAGAGAGGCACTGTCTCTCTTTGATCCTTACATCGTAAGTTCCAGGAGGAATGCCGTAAATAGTGATTATTCCCTCCCCAGATGAAACCACGCTGGAAATTGTGTATTGGGGGACCGGGGAGTTTACCGGAAAAAGCTGGGTTTGAAATCTGGCGGAATAGGGATTAGAAGAAGGGATGGAGAAATTAACTTCCAGGGTAGGGAAAGTGGGGCTGGAAGCAAAAAAGGTAGCGGAGCTGGTTACACCTTGAGAAGCCGCCCAGATCGTCCAGGTGCCCATGGGGGCCTGGGGGCTGAGCTGGAAAAAGGAATAAGCGTACCCGTTCTCATCCGTTTGAGGTTGGTCCACGAAGTATGGGTCTCCGGAGGGCTTGTTTACTTGAATACCGATAAATTCTCCTGCAAGGGGTTGCCCATTAGCGTCGCTCAAATTCAACCCCAGATTCAGGGTTTGGCCGGGAAGGAGGAGGTTACTGGGAAGAAATATATCTAAGGAGGGGGAGCCTTCATTCTGGCCCAGTGTGCCCCCCAAATTAAGGAGCGAAAAGGAACAAATGAGTACAATGATTAACAGCTTTGCCCCCCGGCTCTTAGAGGCCAAATTAACAGGATGAACTTTGGAAAAACCCGGCCCCCTCATAACGTTTTTTCTTTCTAAAAAATATTTTACAACTAACCAAAAGCAGAATCAATTGTGCTATAATAACCTAAAAATAATAAAGGCTGACTTAGCCGAAGCGAATCAAAGGAGGCGCCTATTAGTGACCGGGAGGAGTAAAATAGGGAAGTTGCGTTTTTGGTTTAAAAGCGGTTCATTTTTTGTAATTTTTTTTCTCTTTATGACTTTAGCGGGGTCTTCTCCCTACGCACAGTCCTCCTATCCTATTGAAATTTCTTCAGTGAGCTTTCTAAATTCCATTGGTCAGCCTATTTCCCCGCCCTTCCACAGCGGCCAGTTTATTCTGGTATCTCCCACACTCAGAAACTCTACCTCTCAAGATCTGTCGTTCCTCTGTTTGGTCCAGATTACTAATTCCCAGAACCTTCCGTTTTTTTTGGGATTTTGTTCGGGGCAGCTTCCCGCCAATACTTCTAACCAGTTCGGTCTGGGCGTCTCCCTTCAAGGATTCCAGACGGGAGACTACTTTTTGAGGGTTTTGGTCTGGAATCATTGGATCTGGCCCTCCAACTCTGACCCGGTCATTTTAGCTTGTCCCTTTTTTCAAGCCTTTCAGGTGGATAATTGAAGGGGGTGAAAATGAGTGCAACTCGAAAGTTTTTGACCATTTTATTGACCGCGGCCTTGATTTTTGGTCTCTCGTCCCTTCTTCCCGCTGTTCTGGCGGAAAATCGGGTGGAGGTAGCGAGCCTTTCTATCATAGATCCCACAGGTTCGGCACCCAGATTTGCTACAAGCAGCCCCAGCCTTTCCGGAAACAAGGTCGTCCCGGTTACCTTAGCCTGGAACTCCTGGCCTTCCAAGTCATGGAGGGCCCTTTCTTCTCCTGGCTCGGTTGTTTGCGAACTTTTTCCCTAAGGGAGGTGATGGAATTTTAAGTAAATCCCAAATCGGTTCCGCAAAAAAGGATTAGAAGAAGGGAGGATTGAGGAAAAAGATGTCTTTAAATGCAAGGAAGTTGTTTTTTGCCGTGCTTCTTGCGACGGCTATGGTCTTCTTGGTTATCCCTTCCGCTTTCGCTGACCCACCCACAATCGTTTACGTTGACGATGATTTTAACTCGTCAACACCAGGATGGGGGGTTTACTATTTTGCAAAGATCCAGGACGGCATCAACGCAGTAGCAGGAGGGGGCACAGTCAACGTCTATCCCGGAACCTACCAGGAACAGATCCTCATCCAGAAGAGCCTTAATTTGATTGGTGCAGGAAGTGGCGTCACATTTGTAAAGGCTCCAGATACAAGTACAATGTCTGTCCCTGGTATCACTGGCGTTGGGAATAACTGGATATCTGATTTTATACTCGCAGCTTACCCGACAGATTGGAATGGAGCCTTTGCAACTGGAACATCAATTACCGTAAAAGTTAGTGGTTTTACCTTTGATGCCAATAATAAAATACATCAATGGGATAGGTACTCGGGGGTTTTCTTCGGCTGCGTCAGAGGGACAAATTATGGAGATGCCGGCTTGTTTAACTCCGTAATTACAGGCTTCAACACTGATGATTCCTCGGCGACGGGTGTTCGTATCCTTGGCAATTCAAAGCTCTCCGTGAGTAACTGTATAATTGGCTACACCATCAATGGAATTGCAGCTTACGGTGACTTATATACTGCTCCTGATCCAGACGTCCTCATGGAGAATAATACCCTGAACTGCCTTTTAACTGCACTAAGTGGTGACGAATATGCTTTGAACGTTTGTTATGGTGCAACAGGTACCGTGAGCCACAATACAGTAACTGATACATCAGTTATCGGAGTTTTAGTGAGTAACTCAAATGGCGTTACTGTTTCCGATAACACAATTTCCAACCAAGGAGATGGTATTCGGCTATACATTGCCAATAACAACATCGTATCAGGAAATACAATTTCAAATTGTTCATGGAATGGCATCCATCTAGACGGTTCTAGCTCTAATACTATTCTGCAAAACAACATTTCTGGTGTTCATAGCGGAGATACAAGCTCTTTAGATAACTGTGGATGGGGCATTGGTATTGAGAATTACTCTGGCACTTCCACTAACAACACAATCGGTGATGCAACAGCAGCCAATGCCAACACGATCACCAACTGTGATGCTGGTATTGCCTTTTATGGCGTCGACGCTACCAACAAGGCTAACGGTAACAAGATTTATGGAAACAGCCCTTACAACCTCGGAAACAGCAACACTTCTGTAACTATAGATGCCAGATACAACTGGTGGGGAAGTGCAGTGCTTCCAACCATTCAGTCAGAGATTTCAGGCAATGTAAACTTTGAGCCATATTATGTGGATTCCGCCATGACCACTTTAAACACTACACAACCTGCCACTGTTTATGTTGACGATGATTATTCTGACGGCAATGCTAATGGACATATCTTTGGCTACGATGCATTCAATAAGATTCAAGATGGAATTAATGCAGTCTCTACCGGCGGGACGGTCAATGTCGCGGCAGGGACGTATAACGAGCCTCAAATCATTATCGATAAACCTCTGACACTTCAAGGAGCAGGAATTGGCCAATCGATAATTGATGGTGGGGATGCAGCGCTTACTAATGAAGGATTAATAAGGATAGTTGCTCCCGGAAACGTTACTGTGGATGGATTCACTATCCAGAACGCAGGAGGTCCGTCAGTCAATGACCATGGTGATGGAAAACTTAATGTTGGAGTATACGCTCAATCAAATTCAAATGATGTAACCTACACAATCTCAAATGTTAAGATCTTAGGAAGAAACACTCCTGAGGATGAAGAAGATTATGGACTATATTCACACGGAGGGAAAGAGACCCTTATCTTCACGCACAGTATAATAACTCAAACTTCAGGCAATGCGATTTTGATGGAAAGACACATCGGCCCTACTGAAATTTCTTACAATACCCTTGATGCCGGATGCTATGGTGTCGACCCAATATTCTATATGACCTATGGTGATGTGGATATAACAACCCTGCAGAAAATTTCTAACAATACAATTGATGTTAGTACTGGAAATGCTACTGATAGGGTAACTGCAATTAGTTTTACGGGAGCTTTCAATGGTAATTTAGGTAATGGTAAATACACAAACATATCAATAGAAGGAAATCAAATCACAGGTCTCAGCCAAAATAGAAGAGGTATTAGCCTTTATAACGATGCCAGTGGTGATGGTACAGGCGGAGAGATTGCAGGGGCTATCATTAGGAATAACACAATTACTGCAACTAGTTCTCCTTCTTCAAACTGCTTTGGCATAAGACTTGCAGGGTATATAACCAATACAAATATCACTCACAATGTAATCTCTGGTACAAATATTGGCGTTCTTGTTACTACCGCAGAAAACAGCGGGTCAGTTGTTCCAGTTGGTACAATTGTTAACTACAACAGCATCTCGAATAATGTAGCTTATGGAATACAGTGGGATGGAACAACATTGCTGGATGCCACCAAAAACTGGTGGGGAACTGCAGTGCTTCCAACAATCCAGTCAAAGATTTCAGGCAATGTAAACTTTGAGCCATATTATGTGGATTCCGTCATGAACACTTTAAACACTACACCACCCACAATCGTTTACGTTGACGTTAATTATTCTGATGGAAATGCCGATGGACATATCTTTGGCTACGATGCATTCAACAAGATCCAGGACGGCATCAACGCAGTAGCAGGAGGGGGCACAGTCAACGTCCTTCCCGGAACCTACCAGGAACAGGTAATAATCAACAAGAGCCTAACTCTTTCTGGTTCTGGCACCCCCACGCCCACGATAACAGCGCCTGGCACTTTACAAAGTTTTAAATTCCCCGAGGATACCAATATTTTTGAACCAGTGGTTTTGGCTTATGGAGGGACTGCCGATAGCAGCGGTAATGTAACCGGCACAGGAACTGTCAACGTCTCCATCACAGGATTCGTTGTGGATGGAAACAATCGAGTCCCCACCTCTAACTATTACTCTGCGGGCATCCTGTTTAGAAACGTTCAGGTCGATCAAACTATTACCTCTACTATTTCCCAGAATGAAGTAAAGAACATGTACATTGGGAGTTCTCTAACCTTCGGCATCTTTGTTCTGGGGAATTCAAATGTGGAGATTTCCGGCAACTCAATCAATGGGTATTCCAAAGGAGGAATTGTTGTTAATGGAGATTCTACAACTTCACCTCTAAATTACCCTGCTCCTAACGCCATCATCCAGAATAACATTGTTACAGGACCCGGTACGGCTTCTCCCAATGCACCCAATGGAATTCAAATTGGTAAAGGGGCAACCGGTAAAATTCTTAACAATACCGTAACCAACAATGGATACGGCACCTACGGCACGACAGCGTGCGGTATTCTAGTTTCCGGTTCCACAGGTGTTGAAATCTCCGGAAACAATGTCTATCAAAACAAAACCGGAATCTGCGCATACAGTTACAGGGATTCTTCCAATAGCCTTCTCGCTGTGAACACCTGGATTCACCACAATACCATTAATGATAACAAGTATGGCATAACGGTCCAGAATGGATGCCAAAACACCACTATTGAATACAACACCATCCAGAGCAGCTTGGTTGAGGGGATCGCTTTGGAATGGTATGGGTCTGAAACCAATGTTCCCCAAAACACGATCATTCGCTACAACACCATCTCAAATAACAATACCAATAATGATGATGACGGTGCTGGAATCTGGATCGATTCCGGGGTGAACAGTGTTACTATAACCTGTAATAATATTAGCAATAACAACAAATTTGGAATCCTCACTCACTCTTCGACCATTAACTATTCTGCCCAGTACAACTGGTGGGGAACCGCAGTGCTTTCAACAATCCAGTCAAAGATTTCAGGCAATGTAAATTTTGTTCCATATTATGTGGATTCCGCCATGACCACTTTAAACACTACACCACCCACTACCGTTTACGTTGACGATAATTATTCTGACGGCAATGCTAATGGACATATCTTTGGCTACGATGCATTCAACAAGATCCAGGACGGCATCAACGCAGTAGCAGGAGGGGGCACAGTCAACGTCCTTCCCGGAACCTACCAGGAACAGGTAATAATCAACAAGAGCCTAACTCTTTCTGGTTCTGGCACCCCCACGCCCACGATAACAGCGCCTGGCACTTTACAAAGTTTTAAATTCCCCGAGGATACCAATATTTTTGAACCAGTGGTTTTGGCTTATGGAGGGACTGCCGATAGCAGCGGTAATGTAACCGGCACAGGAACTGTCAACGTCTCCATCACAGGATTCGTTGTGGATGGAAACAATCGAGTCCCCACCTCTAACTATTACTCTGCGGGCATCCTGTTTAGAAACGTTCAGGTCGATCAAACTATTACCTCTACTATTTCCCAGAATGAAGTAAAGAACATGTACATTGGGAGTTCTCTAACCTTCGGCATCTTTGTTCTGGGGAATTCAAATGTGGAGATTTCCGGCAACTCAATCAATGGGTATTCCAAAGGAGGAATTGTTGTTAATGGAGATTCTACAACTTCACCTCTAAATTACCCTGCTCCTAACGCCATCATCCAGAATAACATTGTTACAGGACCCGGTACGGCTTCTCCCAATGCACCCAATGGAATTCAAATTGGTAAAGGGGCAACCGGTAAAATTCTTAACAATACCGTAACCAACAATGGATACGGCACCTACGGCACGACAGCGTGCGGTATTCTAGTTTCCGGTTCCACAGGTGTTGAAATCTCCGGAAACAATGTCTATCAAAACAAAACCGGAATCTGCGCATACAGTTACAGGGATTCTTCCAATAGCCTTCTCGCTGTGAACACCTGGATTCACCACAATACCATTAATGATAACAAGTATGGCATAACGGTCCAGAATGGATGCCAAAACACCACTATTGAATACAACACCATCCAGAGCAGCTTGGTTGAGGGGATCGCTTTGGAATGGTATGGGTCTGAAACCAATGTTCCCCAAAACACGATCATTCGCTACAACACCATCTCAAATAACAATACCAATAATGATGATGACGGTGCTGGAATCTGGATCGATTCCGGGGTGAACAGTGTTACTATAACCTGTAATAATATTAGCAATAACAACAAATTTGGAATCCTCACTCACTCTTCGACCATTAACTATTCTGCCGAGTACAACTGGTGGGGAGACATTTATGGTCCCAACCACAGCGACAAAGTGAGCGGCAATGTGGACTACGACCCATGGTTGAGTCAACAGGTTAACCCAAATAGCCCTCCCACACTTCCTGAAAACAAAATTGAGATTACCACAACATCTTGCCCCACAGGCGCCCTCGGTTTGGAGTATTCCCAGACCCTTTCCTGCCAGGGGGCTTCAGGGACCGTGACCTGGTACGTTTCCAACACTTCTACTCTTCCCCTGGGCTTGAGCCTCAATTCCGACACGGGTCAAATCTCTGGAATTCCCGCCCAGTACGGGACCTTCCAGGTGGAGTTCACGGTTCGGGATTCCGTCCAGGCCACCTCCAAGATACTCACCATCAAGATCGAACAATATGCTCTGGAAATCACTAATGTGAGAATCCTTGACCTTACCGGGACTCCCACAAATACATTCCCACCAAGTGGTTTCTATCAGGTTGAGGTAACCATAAAGAACAACACCGACTTTGCAATTCCCACGGGGATGGTCTTGATTCAATCCAAGTACATTGATACGCCTATTCACATCGGCACCCTTTCTTTCCAGAATCTTGCGGTTGGCGAAACGAAGCTTGTGGGAACGATCGGCTTCAATTTGCCCTCCGGAAATTCCGGAACATGGAATGTCCAGGTCTTCGGTTGGAGCAAGTGGGCTTCCCAGGGTGGAACGAGCTGGGCACTTGTAAAGCCTGCCTCCTTTACCGTAGTAAGCCCTTAAGCCTCTGAAGAGGATATTTTCTCTCAGGAGGACAAAGATGGAAAAACGAACTTTTAAGCTCGAGATGAAAATGGAAAGGAGGGGAAGAATTTGATTTTTAAAAAGTTTTTTGTTCAAGTATTGATTGTTAGTTTGCTTGCCTTAGGCCTGCCATTTTTCCCGGCAAGCGCTGATGGTCCTTATACCGTGACCGTGGATACGAACTCCCTCTATTTCAAACCCGGCTATCCGGTTTATATCACCGGAACCCTGCTCTATAATGGTAGTCCTGTATCCGGCTATACAGTGAGTTTGCAGGTGATGAATCCCCACGGGGGCCCGGCTTTTATTGGGCAGGATGATACCGATTCAAACGGTGTATTTGAAGCCCATTTCACCTTGCCAGGAGACGCAGTTCTGGGACAGTACACGGTATATGCCAGCGTTGTGGGCTCCACAGGTACAAGCACGTTTACCGTCGCCCTGACCACCCCTTACACCCTTACGGTACAGCCTGGTCGCTCGAGATACGGAAGTGGTTACTTGCAGGTCACAGTTTCGGGCCAATTAACCGGATCGGGCCCAGTAGAGAATGGAGAGATCTGGCTCCGGGTTGAGGACCCATCGGGAAACCTGCGCTTCTCTGCTACGCCAACAACAGACTCTGCGGGGAATTACAATACCACATTTAGTTTAAATATGAGCGATACCGAGGGAACCTACCGCATAATCGCGGCTTACCACCCAGGCGCGGAGGAGCTTTCTTCCTTTGTCTTTGACAAAACCCCTCCTACTGTTCCCACTGGCTTGAGTGCTCAGGCAGGGCCAGGGAAAAACTCCGTTTCCTTGACCTGGACGGGGGTCTCGGATTCCAATCTTGGCGGATACAATATCTACCGCTCTAACACTTCAGGTAGCGGCTATACCAAGATTGGTTCCTCAACATCCACTTCTTATATTGATACAACGGCAACTGCCAATGGAGGTCATTATTACTATGTTGTTACAGCCTTCGACGATGTCCTTAACGAAAGCGGTTATTCCTCGGAGGCGAGCGCTATACCCTGGGGAGATTTAGACCACTTCACCTTTGGAACGATTGGAGATCAGGTAGCGGGGGTGTCCTTCCAGGTGGGCATAACGGCCTATGACGCCTTCAACCAGATCGTTCAGGACTTTGCCGGCCCCGCTTCCCTTTCCGGTTTTGACGGCACTGTCCAACCGACTTCGGTTTCATTCACTCAAGGGCAGGCGAACCCCAATGTGACGGTAACAAAGGCCAAAACCGACTGTCTTACCCTTTCTTATAACACAATTACCTCCACCTCAAATATTTTCAATGTCCTCCCCGGAGCCCTGGATCACGTCACCATTTCCCCCAAGACAGCCACGATCACTGCCGGAGCCACCCAGGCCTACACCCTCTTAGCCTATGACTCCTACGGCAACTCCTGGGACGTCACCTCCTCCGCCACCTTCACCATCACCCCCTCCGCCGGAGGAAGCTGGTCGAATAACACCTACACCTCCGAAAAAGCGGGCACCTGGACCGTCACCGGGAGCTACTCCGGGAAGTCCGACACTGCCACCTTGGAGGTTTTAATGGTCATTACAACCGAGACCCTGCCAAAGGGTGGTTTGATGGTTCCTTACAGCGCTACCTTGACCACCACGGGATATACAGGCCAAATTACCTGGTCCTACACAGGAACCCTTCCTGGAGGACTTGAACTTGGTTCTTCCACAGGAATAATTTCCGGGACTCCTCAGGAATCCGGCTCATTCGTGGTAACCTTCTATGCAACTTACGATGACAATAAGACCGTTTCCAAAACTTTAACTCTGGAGGTCGACCCAACTCCCATCGAGGTAACCCGGGTACGGATTCTAAATATCTGGGGTACTGAGACCAGCACGTTCAATCCTGGAGGTTTCTATCAGGTTGAGGTCACCATTAAGAACACCATAGATTTCGCTATTTCAGAGGGGATGGCAATGGTCCAGTCCAAGTTCGGTTCTACCATAATGAACATTGGGACCATTCGCTTCAAAAATCTTGCAAGTGGTGAAACCAGGCTGGTCGGGACCATGGGGTTCCTGCTTCCCAATACAGGATATCTGGGAACCTGGGACGTTCTTGTTTCCGTTTGGAGCAATTGGGCCCACGCTGGAGGAACTGTTTGGTCTGAAACAGCTACTTCATCCTTCGTGCTCACTCAATAAAAAAATGGGGGAGGGGAAACCCTCCCCCATTTTTAAATATAGATAGGGAGGATAAAGTCTTGAAAAAAATATCTTTGATTTTACTTATTTTTACCTTCGTTTTTAGTTTTTCTGCGACTTATGCCCTATCTGCGGAAATTGCGGTTTCCTCAGATCGCTCTTTATACCAACCCAATGATATCGTAAAGATTTCCGGTTCCCTAAAAATAGAAGGCAGCCCTGTAGAAGGAGCCCTGGTGGCGATAGAAGTCCGCGATCCCCTGGATAATGCGGCCTTTATTGACCAGCCTTCTACGGACGCCAGTGGTCTTTTTCAGACCGAATTTAAACTTCGGGAGGATGCTCCTTTGGGCACCTATCAGATTTTTGCTTCCTATATCGGTTCCGTTGCTTCCGCCCAATTCTCAGTAGGCACACCCCCCTCAACCCCCACACCCACTCTGACTCCCACTCCCACTCCTTCTCCTTCACCAACTCCTTCTCCTTCACCAACTCCTTCTCCTTCACCAACTCCTTCTCCTTCACCTTCACCGCCTTCGGAAATTCCTGGTAAGCTTCCTTTTTCAGATCTGGAAGGACACTGGGCTTATTCATACATAGCTACCCTCTTTGCTCGGGGAATTGTAAATGGCTATCCTGACGGGACTTTTCGGCCAGACACAAACATTACCCGAGCTGAGTTTTGTAAGCTGATTGTTCTTGCCCTAGCAAAACCATTAGAAAGCCCGGCGGTTGCCACTTTTAGTGATGTGAGCACCGAACATTGGGCCTTTTCTTATATTCAGACCGCGTTTGCAAACGGAATTGTCAAAGGGAGAGGGGAATCGATTTTCGATCCCGAAGCCCTCATTACCCGAGCAGAAATGGCAACCATGGTTGGTCGGGCGCTTAACCTTTCAAGCACGACCCCTTTAAGTTTTCTGGATAACAAGGAAATCCCCAATTTTGCCAGAGATTATGTCTCTGCCCTTCAAGAAGCTGGGATCATCACAGGCTTTCCGGATGGAACTTTTCGCCCTCAGAGTCAGGCCACAAGGGCAGAAGCTTGTGCGATATTGTGCAGGATTTTTAAATGAGGTGGAGTAAATGACTGAGAAATTTCTGGTCTGGGCTTTAATTTTTGCCCTGGTTTTCCTCTGCTTTCCTGTAACTGGGAATTATGCCGATATTTATCTCGTAACGGTTTCCACAGGGTCAACCTTTTATGCCCAGGGAGAACCTGTAACCATTTCTGGGAATCTTTCTGATGCCAATGGCAGCCCTGTTGGGGGGGCGCTTGTTGCGGTTGAAGTTTTAAATCCTCACGACGGCCCTGTTTTTTGGGATTCTAGCCGCACTGACACTCAAGGCAATTTCTCATCATTTTTCACTCTCAGCAACGATACCATTTTGGGCCAATATACGGTGTATGCCAGCTATGCTGGGGTCGTGGGGACCTGCACTTTTCTTGTAGGCGAAATCGCCAGACTGGACCATTTTTCTTTTCCTTTTATAGAGGATCAGGCGGCAGGGGTTCCTTTTACCGTTACTGTAACCGCTTACGACCAGTACAATAGGGTTTTCAATTTTAACGACTCCGCTTTGCTTTCGGGATTTGATGGGACTGTTTCCCCAACACAGATAATCTTCACTGGGGGGGTGGCCTTTCCTTCTTTGACCATTACCAAAGCGAAGCTTGACTTTCTGACCCTTTCTTATAACACAATTACCTCCACCTCAAATATTTTCAATGTCCTCCCCGGAGCCCTGGATCACGTCACCATTTCCCCCAAGACAGCCACGATCACTGCCGGAGCCACCCAGGCCT
>Ga0078972_1007918_pt1 | contig 22946 bp, 31 predicted proteins | sample YelNatPaOPGAMG01_FD_67568 | JGI IMG/M metagenome (GOLD analysis project Ga0078972, IMG submission 67568) | Hot spring thermophilic microbial communities from Obsidian Pool, Yellowstone National Park, USA - OP-RAMG-01 (SPADES assembly) (version 2) | ecosystem: Environmental > Aquatic > Thermal...
TGCCGCAGAGCGCCCGGCGCCGGGACGGCGTCCGTGGCGTGAGGGGCGGTGGGGGGGCCCGCGCCCCCGGCCCCGCCGCCGGCCGCGCAGGCGGTGTGCCCCTGCCAGCCCACGCTGCCCGAAGTGGCTGATGTGCTCCACTTGATCAGCAAGTCCAGCGTGCCCGTCCAGGTGGAAGGCAGCACGAACCGATCCTGCACACTCTGCACGTCCGTGCTGTTGAAGTTGAGCACGGCGTAGAGCGTGCTGGTCCCGGTGATGCAGGCCGCCGCCGGGGACGACGCGCCGCCAGCCAGACTGAAGCCGGCCACGGCTGAGCCGCTTTGGCAGACGGCGGCTTTGTAATCCAAGTAGGCGGTGGTTGTAGGCGAGGCGCCGCCGCCGGGGATGGTGCAATTGGTCCGGTTGTTGCCGGCGTCGTCCGCGCATGTCACGCCCGCCCCGGTGAAATTCACCACGCCGCGCCTGGCGAGGACCGCGCCCTCATCCTGGATCACGCTGTAGGCCCCGGTAGAAATCCCCGAGGCGTAGAGCAGCAGCGAAGCCAGCAGCAACAGCGCGACAACCGCGACAGACACAGGCCTAGTAGCGGGCATAAGTCACCACCCCTCCCACCTGTACGGCCGCGCCCAGGTTCAGGCACAGAGCTTGGGAAGCGGACCCCAGAAGCGGATTCTGGTCGAAGTCCAGGGCCCAGGACTGCACGCTCTGGTAGGGGCCGGTCACATTGGCCGTGCCGGTGGCGCAGGCCGCCCCGGTTCCTTCCTGGAGACTCACAGTGACCGGGGCAGCGGCCGCCAGACTGATGTGACACACCCGGATGCGCGCCCCGGCAGAAGCCGCAATGATTTCGGTGTTGCCCGCCGCGGCAGTGTTAATGATGGCCCGGCTGGTACAGACCGTCGGGCGGTCGTAACTCGTACCGTTGAACTTCATGCCCGTCATGGCGACAATGAAGTCGCCTCCGGTGTACTTGGCCGAGGTGGCTGAAAGTCCGTCGGAAACTGTCGTCCCGGAGGCCAGCCGGAGAACTCCGTTGGAGTCCGTGAATAGATTACGAACGCGGGTTCCGTCGCTACCGCCTATCAGCACAGGATTCCCACTTACTGCGGAGCCACTGGCCGCCGGTCCTTGCACCACAAAGGGATTGGCGGCGGTTCCCACCGGGTTGGCGCCGTCCGACAGGTACACCGGCCAGCGGTTGGCGTCGGTGTTGGGAGCCCCCTGATCGGCGGTGGCCGTCATCGCCCCGGGGGGAAGGACGACCGTCGCAAGGGGCATCTGGCGGTAGCCGTAGAGCACGCCCCGCAGTCTGTTGCCGGCTCCGGCCGCAGCCCCGCTGAGGGTCACTCTGTACCAGGGCGCGTAGCCGTACAGCACGGTGGACGCTTCGGTGACGGCGACGTTGGGGTTGACGCCCTCCACCACAGCCCCAGCCGCGCCCCAGACCCCCGGGACGCCGCCATTGTCGGAGGCCGACTCCACGGTGAGCGTCACGGCGGGGAAGCCCGTCGAGGTGTAGGAGACATGCCAGGTCTTGCAGCCCAGGAAACGGTTGTCGAACTGGGCCGAGCTGCCGTTGTCGGTGAAGTCGAAGTAGACCGGCCCGCACTCCGGAACCCGCTGAACCTGGGTGAGGAGGGGCTGGGCCCCGGCCACAGCCGACCCTGCGGCCAGTAATGCCGCGATTCTAACTACGCGCATAGAAGACTCCTTCCAGCCTGCCAATGATCCGTGTGGCGAGCGGCAGGATCACGCCGCTCAGGTTGGGGGCTGACACCAGCAGGCTGATCCGCTGTCCTGACTGAATGGGAATCCCGCCGTCAAGCACCATAGGCCGTCTGACGTCCCCCAGTGAGAACAGGACGCGCCCCATGTTGGTGGCGTAGACGCGGTTGATGCGCAGCCGCCATTCGAGGTCGCCGTTGCCCTCGTCGAACACCGGACCGGTGTAGATTGCAGCAATGGCCGCCAGCACGCCGTCATAGCCCTCCGGCACACGGAAGCTCAGCACCTCCACATCGCCGGAGGCGGCGAGCGGGGTAGGGACGACGCCGGACTTGGAGAACTCGGTGGCCCAGGACGGGGCCCGGATCCATCCCAGATTCCGGAACAGCAGCGGTTGGAAGCAGTCCCGGCTCGGCAAGGCCTGGCGTGTCGCCTCCGCCTCCTCGCACAGGCAGTAATCGAACCGATTGGGGATTAGGATGCGGACCGGCGGCGAGCCGCTGACTGGCTGCGGGGCCGGAGCCGCCGGCGGACCCGCGGCGGTGGCCCAGTAGAAGCTGGCCGGACCCACTGCGAATCCTCCCATGAAACCGGTCAGCGCGACCAGCAGCATAGGGTCGGCCCCGTCCATCACCGGCGGGCTGAGATGCATCATAGCCCGCTCGGGCGGGTCAAGCGAAGGCTCAGCAATCTCGTCATGCCAGATGGAGCCCGCCGGCACGGCCCCGGAGCCGTTATAGGCAGAGTACAGGATGCGGGATAGCAGCGTGGACCCATCCAGGGTTTGCTCTTCCAGCCACCAGAAGTAAATCTGAGACCCCAGAGCGCGGGCGTGGATGGAGCCGCTCCAGCAGGTGGAAGCCAGGTTCAGGCGCTCGGTGGGGAGGTCTATGACGCTGATGGCCGGGGTCGGGGAGGTGTAGGGGTCGATTACCAGGGCCGCCCCGGTCCAGTACTGATCGGCCTCGCCCGTGCCGTTCTCCTTGGGGAACGGCCAGTACAGCTTGGAGCCCAGAACGTCAGGCCAGCCGAAGGTCTGCTGGCTGAAGAAATTGTACGTGTAGACGAGCTGCGGCTCGGACATGGTTCCGTCGGGGGCGATCTGGCGGTAGTAGATCTTGCGCGGCTTCATGGGAGCCAGCCGCGGGCGCTCGCTGTAGAGCACGTGGACCGTTCCGGACGGATCCTGATAGATACCCTCGTAGTAGCAGATCTTGTTGTCCGGATCGGCCACATTGTCGCTGACCACGATGGGCGGAAGGAAGCCGCCGGACCCGTGCCGGTACAAAGCCACCCCGATGCCGCGAAAGAAAGGCCATGGATACTCATGGACAAAAACCCAGTCCTCGGACACCACGCCATTCCACAGATACCCCGCCGCCAGCGGGTTGGAAGCGGCATAGTCCCTCAGGTCGAAGTCCACAGGGCCGAGCGTGCCCGTGGCGCAGTCGAAATTCCTGACGGTAGACAAGCCCCTGGGATCCTCGCCCTCGCTCGATGCATAGCAGATGCGCAATGTGGAGGGGGCAATAAACTGCGAGGTCACACCGGTGTTGAACACCTCCGGCATGTTGTCCACGTCCTGAGCCTCCCAGCTGAGCCCCTGGTCAGGACTGCGGTACACCCTCAAGTCCCCGGCCGCTTCGCTGGTAGGCACAAACTCGACCACGTAGCGCTCCTGGCCGCGGACGTGAGGACCGGGGTAGGCGACACAGCCACCAGACCGGCGCTGCCACATGCTGTAGCCGTGAATGAGCTTGGGACTGAGTGGTGAGTAGGCCATCTCAGCTCCTCGGGTAGAACCAGCCCATCAGGGCGCACATGACGCGCCCGTTGGGGTCAAGCGGGGCGAAATTGGTGATCCGCGCAATGTAGCGGATGGTCTGGTGGCTGTAGATGCGGATTCCGCCGCCTGAGAGCCGGGCCAGGTGGTTCAGGTCCCCCAGGCTGGTAAGGATCAGGCCGTAGTCCTGGGCGTATCGCCGTGACAGCTGGATGCGCCATTCGATGTCCCCGGAGCCTTCCTGGAAGCCAGCGCCGATGAAGCGGTTGGCATTGGCTGTGATTACGCCGTCGTAGCCGTCCGGCACGCGGAAGCTGACCACAGCCAGATCGGTATTCAGAGCGAAGGCGGCCAGAGCCACGCTGTTGACCTCATGGAAGCGCCGGCCCTGAGCCGGGATGCTGACCCATGGCGGATCATCGCTGCTGTAGCGGATGGAGGACGCACGGGAGCACAGAGCCTCGATTCCGCCGCAAGCCTGGATGGTGCGCCACAGGCCGGCCTCCTGGCTGAGGCAGGCATCCCAGTAGTTGGGCTCGGAGGCGCGGCCTCCGCACATGTCGTACCGGACACATTGGGCGTTCAGTCTCATGGCGAGGCCACCTCGCAAGGCTCAGCCGTAAACAGAACCAGTTGCGCCCGGATGATCCCGGACGAGGTGTTGGCGAGCTCGACGTTCAGCAGTCCGGGCTCCAGCACCAGCCGGGGCTGGGTGAGCAGATGCGGAAGCATGGCGTTGCGCTCATCGGCGGGCGCGGCCTGCAAGGTCTGGAAGGCCTTGCCGCGCACAAAGTCGCTGAACAAGGCGATGCCCGTGCAGGAGTCGGTGATCTGAACCCAGACGTCATCGGCGTCAATCTGGGCGAAGGGCGCGACAACGCCGAACTGGTTGACGATGATCCCCCAGACGTAGGACCTCGGATTCAATCGAAACTGGTACTGGATGGTCTGGTAAGCCGGAATCGTCGAGTCCTCATCCGGAGGAGCCACATACCATTTGGGCCGGTAAGTGTTGGCGCGCCGGAGCACGTCCAGACTCCCCAGGGAGTTGGCCATGTAGTAGCCTGGCCGGTAGCGGATGGCGGGGTTCAGAGTGAATCCGTCAATGATTGAGGGTAGTCCGTTGGTCATGGTTCCTCCCCTATAGCGTGCGGCGCCGGGCGCCCTGGAAATAGATGTCATAGGCGGCCGGAAGCTGGCCCGGAAGCAGCAGGCTCACCAGCTCGAACCGGATGAACGACCGCAGCCGGTAGAGCACGGCCGGGACCGGGAACACGCCGTTGTAGCGGCAGCTGGCGGCGTCGGCGGCGTCGTTCAGGTAGACGTCCAGCACGGGCGCGTTGGCGAGCTGCTTGCCGTGCTGATCAGCGAGCAGGAGCTTGATTTCGCGGTTGGGCACGGCGTTGGTGGCCGCGCCCGCGAGTTGTGTGCGCACGATGGTGATGCGCTCCAGCTCAAAGTCATCGTCTTCCACCGGCAACGCATACTTGCGGGAAGACGGGTCCGTGCCCGCCCAGTTCACCGTCACCTGATGCAGGTAGGTGTAGGGCTCGCGGCGATAGGCGTAGTCACTGGGGCCGGGATAAACAATGCTGGCCCCCTGCGGCTGCAAATAGCGCCGGAGTCCCTGGAACGCCATCTGAGCGAAAAAGATGGTGTTCACTCCGTCGGTCCGATTCGCCCGGCCGACGTTGAACAGATCCATCAGCAGGGCTCCCGCCGGTGAGACGAACCTTTCGGGAGCTACAACATAGGTACGCGGAAGGGTGACGCCGGCGTTGGCAGAAGTGAGGGGCGCAAAGCTGTCCCGGATCTGGACACGCGCAGCCAGGTTGTCCCGCCCCATGATCTGGCGCAGGACAAAGCCGTAGTCGTGCTCAGCCACCCCCAAGTTGATGCTGCTGTAGTTGTTCCCGTCGGTGAGCGCGTCACCGTCGTAGACGTGGATGTAGGGGAGGTCGTAATACCCCTCGGGCGTCTGGTACTCAGCCAGCTTGATCATGGCGGCCTCTCTTCTAGCGCCTGGGCGGAGGCAGTCTGAAACGCTTGGCCCCGCGCAGGAGCATCTGGACCGTATTGGGAGCGCCGCTCAGGTCATTGATCTCCACGCCGATCCGCGAGCCGGCGGGGAAAAGCATCTCCGGAAACACGGGATACGGAAACGGAACCGTGCCGCTCAGGAAGTTGGCGCTCATCAGGAATCCGGAACTCAGGTAATACCCCTGGCTGTCATTGAACCGGATTGAGAAAGCTCCTGTGGCTTGGCTGAGGACGATGGCCCTCAGAACAAAGTCCGCGTCCGTGTGGATGGGGACGACCCCATCCCGGACGACTTGGTTGGCCAGCAGGTTCACATCATAGACGTAATCAAAGGCCACATCCACGTAGCCCATGGGGAACTCAGGCACCAGTCCGGCGAGCGCCGGAGTGGCGTGCGCATTGAGGCTCATACTCACTCTTCTCCCTCCGCCCCGGTCATGCGGGCGGAACTAAACCCTTGAAGCAAGGGCTGGCCGGAGGCCGGTGGTCCCGGACGCTCCGGCCAGCCCAATTACAGGCGGGCCGCTCCAGCGAGCAGCCGCCGAAGCGCGCCCTACTGGACGCCGCGGGCGTGCAGGCCGTCCAGCAAGCAGGTCAGCTGGAAGCCGCTCGCGCCGGTAATCACGTAGGCGTTGCCGGTGAGCCGGGCGTAAAACTCGCCCTGGTTCTCAATGACAAGCGGGATGGCCAGCTTGTGCATGGCGTTGCGGTCCGGAACCCCGTTGGTGAACAGCGTGACGTCGGCAGCCGCAGCCGAGTCCACCGAGACCACATGCGGCTGGATGCCGCCGCCGGCCGCGTAGTACCACAGCGGACCGCGGTTGTAACACTTCTGGCCCAGGTAGAACTCGAATGCGAACGCCGTCCCGGTGTTGCCGGCAATCGCCAGAAGGTCGGCGATTGCGGCGTCCTCGTTCCAGTATAGACGGATTCCGAGGACACTGAACGCCTCCGGAGCCGGCAACCGGCGGGACTGGCTCAGGTTGGTCTGGCCCTGGGTCTTGCCGCTGGCCGGGCCCACGTTGGTAAACAACGCCGAGCTGTTCTCATTGAGAGTCGCTGCTGCCGCCACCGCGATGGTGTCGTACAGCGGCTCGTTTTGGACGTCAACCTTGCCCTCGACATAGATGTCGCTCTGGAATGCCTCCAGAATCATGGCATCTTGCGGCGGGAGCAACTGCGCCAGTCTTGCCCTCTGGCGCGGAGGAATCTTTGCCATTTTTCCTTTCTCCTTTCAGCGGGGGGCCGCACGGGCTCTCACCTCAACCCACTGTTACGACCCCCCTATATGCCTCAGTCAGGGAGCCCCTGAGAACCGCGCACGCGGCTCAGTAGGCGTTCCCGTAAGCCCGGGCCAGCCCGGCCACGCCCATGCGGGCGTCCCCGGACGGGGCCGTAGTGGCCGCTACAGGCAACTGCCGCAGCGGGTTCTCGGGGATGGTCCAGTGCGCATCAACAATACCGCTCAGGCCGAGCTGTGACGCCAGGCCGGGCAGGAAAGCATTGAGCGCGGTGGATCCGGTCTGCATCAGGCCGCCGAACAGAACGGCCTCGTTGATCACCGGATCCTTGGTGATCCACTTGGCCACCTGCTGGGCCACAAACGCGGACACTCCGGTAGCTGCGGTCCTGACCAGATTGCCGGTCATGTACTGGCTGGGGATCAGGGTCGGCAGAAACTTGGCTGCCGCCACTCCGGCCAGACCGGAAACCACGGCCTTCGCCATGCCGGCCCCACGGAGACCGAACGCCTGATTGCGCCTGCGGCGAACCGCGTAGCGCCGGCGGTGACTGATGTTGCGCCTGCGCCGGGGAGCCGTCACGACAACACGGGTTGCGTTCCGACGCCGCCGACGCGGATTTGAGACATGATGCGTCTTCCTACGTCTTTTTCTTGCCACTTCATACCTCCTTGAAGGTGGATTGACGGCTCCCAGGGTTACAAGTAGAGCCGGGTTGGATTTGCGTCTGCGCCGTGCCGGAGCACTCCGGCGGCGCCGGGCGCGGGACTTTTTTAGCGGGGGTTCTCCAGCCCGCTCGCGCGAGTAATCAAACGACGCGCGGATGGGATGAAAGATCTCTGGCTCCTCCGGGTCGTAGAACCCTGCGGCGATGTTGCGCCTAGCAGGGACACTACGCCTGAGCGTCCGGGACTGGGCGTTGCGTTTGCGCCGGAGCGCAGCTTTCTGCGCCCGTGTCCCGAAATACCGAATCTGCTTGGCGGTCATCCGCCGCTTCACGCGGTGGGGATTGGCCACCAAGCGCCGAACCTTAACATGGACTGCCATTCCTACTCCTTTCCCCCCCAACCTTCCGCCGGGGGCGTTCTCTCACCCCGGCAAGCCGGGGGAAATCCCAAACCGAAAGCAAAAGGGGGGCGCCAGGGGCGGCGCGAGCCACCCCTGACAACCCCCCTTCGAAGGGCTGCTTTCGGATTCCTCAGCTCCCGGGCGTCCCCGGGAACGTCATCAGAACTCTAAAGACCACGCCGCCAAGCCGGAGCAGGCAGCAATACCCGCTCCGCCGGGGCCCCAGGCGCTCAAGCAGTCAAGGCCTGGGCGATCAACCATCCCATCACCACGCCGGCCAGAATCAGCCACGGCATTTCACACCTCCGTCAAGCGTCAATTTACGATCCCCTCCGGCTTCACTTGGTACTGCCCTCCCGAAATCGACAGGAGCTTGTTGTTGGGGTCATAGACCAAGTACGGCAGTTCCCCGGTCTCTTCGCCCAGCTTGTGGTAGTAATCAATCGGGTCGAACTTGTGAAAGTGCTTCTCGGTTCGGTAGGTGATCTCCTTGATCACCCCCAGCACCATGCTGTCCTTGCGCCAGTCATCCCCGTCCATCTTGAGCGCGGCCAAGTCCACTTCCTGGTTGCCGCCCTCGATATAGAGCTGGCGGCCGTCCTCGCTGGAGCACAGGTCTGGGGCGTCAGCCCCGGAGAACTTGATTGAAGCGTCCAGGTTGGTCAGGGTGTTCAGCTTGAGCTCGACCAGAGTGCCGAGCTGGGTCAGCCATTCATGCTCCTCGCGCTCGGTGACGATCTCCTTCACCTCGGACGGAGGCCGGCCGTGGAAGTCCTCATACAGCGCGGCGGCTTCCGGTTCGGGGTTGTCGGCCCCTTTCTGGAGCGGATTACGGAGCACTTTCCGGAACAACTCTTCCGGGCTGGACGACCACAGACCCAGGGTCTTGCCCCGCTCGGTGAGCCCGTGCGCGTAGGCCCAGCCGTAATCGTCATTGGTTCTGATGGCGTCCTGGTAGTGGTGCCTGATCTGCTCCATCAGGCGCGGATCGGACGGGTCTTTGCTGATGCCTTCAGCGGTCTCAATGCCGGCCACATAGCCCTCGACCATATCCCAAGACCATTCGGGATGAGACTTACGGATCTTTTCAGTCAGCTGCTTGTGGCGCTCCCAGATGGCGCGGCCGGGGTCTTCCGGGTTGTCGGCCCCGGCGGACTTCCCCTCGCGCCATTCCGCCACGCCGAGCGGGTAGCTCTTCCGGTAGACCCAATACTGCTGCCCGTCCTGGTCCACCCAGCCGTGAGACAGGTGGTAACCGGCATCCCGGGCGTATTCCTGGGCGTCATAGTCCTGGTCTTTGATCGAGACCTCGTGCAGATAGTTGCGCGGACTGCCGTCCAACTCATGGACAAGCACTAAGCCGTGATCCACGACCGAGGAGAACGGCAGCCTGATCTCGGGCGGGGCCGGGATGGTGGACTGAACAGGACCGCTCTCGGGGCTCTCCCGGTCATCCTGACAAGGGTTCGGCCTCCACTTCGCCACCTTGCTCCCGGGCACCTTCTCCAGGTACTTGTCCCCGGTCTTCCCCGGACGGATGGTCAGTACGGTTATGTCTACGATTCCGTCCGGAGTGCGGACCCGCCGCACCTTCCTAAGAGTCGCTTGGTAGCCGAGCTTCCTCAGCTCAGCAGCGCGTCCGCGGGCCTTGGAGTCTGAGACGTGCCATTCCTGTACCGAGACAGGGCCCATAATGACGTCGTAAGCGGGATTCTGCCCGTGCCGTTCCTGGCGCAGAGAGGATGGGCTCCCGGATCTCCCACGGCCAGCCCCACGGCGGAAGGCAAAGTAGTAAGTAGACCTGTAATTGGCGCGGTCCCTCGGGCTGATCATGCCGCGCTCGTCTTTGAGGTCGTCAGCCAGCTCAGCCATAGCCCTCAGGTAGGCCCTTCGGATGGCCGTGCCGGAAGGCGGATAAGGCCCGCCGTAGGCTGCGCCGTCCCGTTCGCCGCGGGCGTCCACGATCTGGAGCTGCCGCAGTGTGGCGGGATTCTCCAACCCAAATTTGTCCCGAAAGTCGGCCACCAATTCGTAGCCCCTCTGGGAAATCTTTTTGAACCCGATCACAGAGGAGCCGTGCTCATCCTTCAAAGACTTTCCCCCATCAGGGTAGTTGACTACATGCAGAGTCATACCTTTGGCGCGGGCCTTCCTTTTCGCCTCATTGAAGATCCTGGTGATGTCCTCAATGTGATACACCGGCTCGTAGCTCAAGGGGTTGGTGTGGCTCGCCAATGGCCCAGACTGTAAGTAGCCCCTTTCCGCCGCGATCTCGCGCAGGCGCTCCAGCGCCTCTCTCCGGCTGCGGTAGGGGGACACGTCATCAATGATCCGGCGGAACCCCTGGGGGGTCTGCTCCACAACGCGGTAGATCCTATCGCCGGCGAATCCCACGTCGTGCTCCAGAGCCAGTGGCAGGTAGCCGACGTCCTCGTAGTTGATCTTGTCGCGGTGGTAAGGGACCAGCCACCTGCGGGGGCCGGAGGGGTTGGCAGAACCCTCACCTGGCGTGATGGTGCGGAACTCCATGTATTTCTTCGGGTCCTGCTGTCGGAACCTCCAGTAGGTCGCGCCCTCATCCACCTTCGGCACGGCGAATCCGTGCTTGCGCAGCCAGGCCTTGGCATCCTCCAGGGCCCACTTGAGCTTGTCGAAGATAACCGATTGCACCTCGGACACCCTCTGGGCTCCGCGGCGGGCGATGCCCAGCACGAACCGGATGCCGGAGCTGGGATTCGCCATCGCCCCGATGAGCTGCTCCACCGCCGGCAGCGGGGTGGCGGCGTACAAAGCCCTACCGATTTTGTGAGCGCGCCCGAGCGCGCGTTTGGGGGCTGCTTTCGAGCTCACAGTCCACCTCCAGCATTTAAGAATGGCCTGGTGTGCAGAGCGTTCTCGTAGACCGAAACCATCACCGCGCTGGTCACGGCGGAGAACGCCAGCGGCATCCAGGAATCAATCACCTGCGACACAATGGCCCCAAGCGACAAGGCGAACAGAGTCCCGAACACCTCGCCGTCGCGGATGGCCTGCTCCGTGCCGGGCTCCTCGCCGAAAGTCCGGATGGTGAAGATGCTGGGCAGCACGGCGGAGTAGGCATGGGCCGACTCCAGCGCCACAAAAGCGCTCATCATGACCTGTTCCGCAGTCTTGCTGTTCATAGGTTGTCCTCCCAGCCGCCCCGCCGGAATAAGGGGTTGCGGGCCTGGAAGTCAATGAAGCGTTTGGCCTCGCGGTAGCTGTCAAACAGGCTCTCCGGGTCAATGGAGACGCGCCAGCCCTCAGGGGTCCTCCACACACGCACGCCCCGGTAGCGGACCCCGCCAGCCGCGCCTGCGACGGAGACGCCTGTGGCGGAGGCGGCGCCGGGGACATCCTCAATGCCGGCGCTGCGGGCCTTCCCCGAAGGCGCGGGCCTTGGGCGCGGCGGAACCATGACCGTGCCGTAGCGCAGCCAGTAGCGCGGGTCAAAGGACACCGGATTCAGGCCCCTGGACGTCATACGTCATCCCCCAGCAGGCCCGGGTACCAGATCCGGGAAGTGACTTCGCCGACGGGCGCGCGGCGGCCTGCGAGCAGAAGCCACAGGATCAGCGCCACCAGAGCCAGCGCCGCGATGTTGTCGCCGTCCAAGTCAGTCCTCCCACCTCACCGCCGTCTGTGCGCCAGCCGGGAACGGCCGGAACCGCACAATCCCGTTCATCCACATCTGCCGCTCGCGGCAGGGCTGGCATTGCGGTATGCCCAGCGCGCCCGTCAGGCCCTTGATGAGATCCCCAAGTCCCACAGCGCGCCTTAAGAAAGGCAGTGGGATGTCAAGGGCCTCACGGGCGCCGCCCCCCGCTCCGAGCTGCGTTCCGGCGATCATACAAACCTCTGATATCTCCTGGGGCGGGCGGCTTTGATGCGCGCCACCTTGGCCTTGTACTCGGCGCGCGCCGCCGCCAGCTCGCTGCGCCGCTCCACACTGCCGCCGCCGGTGAACAGGATCAGGGCCAGGATTGCCGCCCCCGCCAGCGCCCAGGTCTGCCAGCCTCCGCTGGTGACCGATTTAAGCACGTCGTCCACGGTCATGCCCAGCCCGGAGAGGCTGGTGTCGCCGCCTTTCTCCTTCTCAGCCAGCTTGGCCTTGGCCAGGATGTCCAGCACAAGCTGGTTCTGCGGGTAACTGTAGATGCCGGTGACGATGCGCCCCAGTCCGTCAGCGCGCCAGGCGCGCTCGATAGGGTTCTCGGGGACGGCCCAGACCGCCGGCACAAAGATTCCCATGCCTTCTCGGTAAGTGGACGGAGCGGGGTGTACCGTAATCATTACTTAACTTACCTCCTCACAAGCATCAACGCCAGCACGGCGCCTGCCGCCACAATCACAACCGTCTTGGACGGGAACCTGCAACTGCCGTCCGGCTGCTCGGACTCGTACCAGTGGCAGGGGCCCTCCGCGCCGCCGGTGTCGCCGGCAGCCTGCCGCGACCCGCTGGTGTAGCCCTGGATGGCGGCGATCTGCTCGCGGGCCGTATGGGCGTACATCTGCTCCGGCGTCCAGGTCTTCATCTCGCTGGCGGTGGCCGGCGCCGCCGGTCCGGACGAGATCACCGAGGGCGTCGAGATCGGCTCAGGGCAGTAGCCGAACACGCGCTGTAGCCAGGAGCAGGACTGCGGCTCGGACACCGTAGCTGGCAGGTCGCCGGTTCCGCGCACAGGCAGCAGTTCGGTATGCATAGTCACCTCGTCACCTCGTAAGGACAGCCACGCCGAGAAGCGCGGCGAGGCCCGCCACAACCCATTTGACGTCCAGACCGCCCAGGTACTGGCCCACCGAGGACGACCCGGCGGGAGTCTGGGCAGGGGCGTGCAGCCAGATATCGGTAGAAGTCTGGTCCGCGGTCTGGGTGGGAACCTGGGTAGGGGTCTGCACCAAACAGATATCGGCGCAATTGGACGCTCCCGTCTTCAGGCAGCCGTAATAGCAAACCATGTCCAGAGTCGCGTACTGGGACGGCCCATAGCCTACGCCAAGGTCAGCCAGCACAGCGCACCTCCCCGGACGCCCTGCGGGCGTCCACAAGTATCGGCCGGATACCGTCGAAATACACTCTGACGCGCCCCAGCCTGCGCTTGAGCGCCCGGTTGATCTCCTCGCGGTAGCTGCCGTAAATAGTCCGGATGGCAAGGTCTCCGTAGAGCGACACCGCGCGCTCCAGCAGCCGCATCGCCAGGATGTCCACGCGCCCGGTAGGGTCCTCGGGGGCGGGCCTGGGGACAGGATTGCGCCGCCGGCTGGCGCGCCGCCGCTGGCCCTGGCTGCTCATTCGGCTTTCTCCTTGCGGCCGCGGCCGTCACGGGCAGGCTTGCCCCACACAAGCAGGCCCAAGGCGATGGCCGCAGCGATCCACCACCAGTAAACCTTCGGGCAGGGCTCCACCTCCGACAGGGCCCAGTCGTAGCAGCTCCCGGGAACGTTCCAAGCGTAATCCAGTTCCATTTCACATGCCCCAGCCGCTCCCCGGCGGGCGGTAGGTTCCGAACGCCCGAGCCAGGGCGTCCACGTTCCCCGCCACTAGGCCCAGGCCGCTGATACCGGCCTGAACGCGCCGGGAAAGATAGTCCGCCGCGGTAATCTGCCCAGGGTCCGAACCGAAGGACAGGTCCGTCTGCTGATCGGTCCCGGTCATCTGGCTCACCATCCAGTTCCACTCCGAAAGGTTAAGCGTGCCGTCCCAGCCCGCGCCCATGCGCGAGCGGGCGTAGTCGTGCAGTTTGTTGGCGCTCAGATCAGCGAGCGGCACAAAGTCCTGGCGTCGTTCAGGTATCGCCAGCGAGGTGGATGTTGAGGGCGCCTGGCCGGCGGCGGGCTGTTCGCCAGCTTCAGGCGCAGTTCCGGAAGCGACCGACTGCTGGGCCTGCTGGGCCTGATACCAGCGGTAAACCAAGTAGAGGGCTCCCGCAATCAGGATCCATTTAAGAGCGTCCTTGCCCATGTCATTTCCTCCTCAGGATCAAATACCCCCCGGCCAGGGCCGCCCCGGCCAGTAAGGGATGCCTGTCAATCCAGCGGTTGAGTCCGCACACCCATCCGATCCAGCCCGGCAGCCCCCAGTCCACGGCCTGGGGCTTGGCCTTGACCACGGGATAGCCGCGGGCTACGGCCTCGTTCACGTCGGCGGGAGTGGCCGAATATCCCCACGCGCACAGCGGTGAGCTGGTCATTTCCTACCCCCCATCAACAGGATCACCAGCAAGGCCGCTCCGCCCAGCGCGATCAAGGGGTTCTGCTTGAGCCAGTCCGCCCACCCGGCCCCCTCAATGGCTCCGGCCGCCTGCTGGAGCACGGTCTGCTGGACCGGCTGGCCAGTGGCAGCAGAGGATGGCGTGGCAGTGGAGGCCGCCGCCTGCGGCTTCAGGACGTCGAAGCTCAGCACGGGCGAGGCGTCCTTGTCCCCCACCCGCCAAGTCTCGACCCAGTGGCCTATATGGGCGTCGGTCATGTCGCCGTACATTGAGAAGTAGCCGGATGAGTCTGTGGAACCGTAGCTTGAGGAGCTGACGTCGCCGTTGGGGAATATCACCGTGACGCTGACCGGGGAGTTCGGTTGGCCGGTGACCTCGACGCGGTAGCGGTCACCCGGTTGGAAGTAAGACGATCCGGGGCGGGTGACGTTGGAGATAGAGACCTTGGCCGGCGCTGCCGCAGCCGTAAGGGCTGACTTGGTGAGCGTGGGGACCTGGGTGGGAACTGACACCTGGACGGTTGACGGGTATTCGCCCTGCGGGTAGTAGCCGGTCGCGTCGCCGATGATGCGCAAGGCCTCATCCCGGGCGTTGCGCTGTTTGTACATATCCCCACTGTAAGAGGCGTAGGTTTCTAGACCCTGCGCGTGGATGATGTAAGAGCAGGGCGGCACCATGCCGGTCCAAGTGAGCTTCCCGCACGACTCTTCGACCCAGGCCGGGTAACCCCGCTTGGAGAGCTCATCGGCCACAGCCTGGGCCAGCTTGGAATTGCCCTCATTGGCCGCGATGGTCTGGGGGTTCAGACTGGCGGCGACCTCTTCCTCGCTCAGCCCCAGACCGGATGAGAAAATCATTGTCTACCTCCCGCCAGAGCCGCCAGCAGGAGCAGGCCGGCGGCCAACAGTAATGAGCCGGAAACCCCCGAGGTCACGCCCTTCCACAGCTCGCCGGTCACCGAGTCGATCAGTTCCCCGGTCTCGCCCAGGATGGGGTCGGGCTTCACCTCGGGGTCATTGGCGATAGGGTCGCGGTTGTCCCGCGCCATGCTGTACTTGCCGCAGTCGGCCAGGGACTCGTCTGCCTCTTCAGCCTGCTGGGCGGTACAGGTGCCGACCGGCTGGCGCTCGAAAATCGCGCGCTTGCCCCACTTGCCCAATTCCGGGTCACTTAACTGCTGGACCAGGTAGGCCCAGAGGGCATCGAAGTTAGCCAGGGCCTGGGCCTGGCTTGAAACCGTGCGCGGGCCGGCGAAGTAGGCGGCCTTGTTCTCCTCCATCTTGGCCGCGATGTCATTGACCAACTGGGTAGAGGCGACTTTCTGCTTGGGGCCTTTGCGCGAAAACCAGGCTGTCAGCGCCAGGGTGACTGCGGCCACAGCCGCCCCGATCACCGGGATGGCCCAAGCGGCCTGAGTCCACATCGGAGCTGTGCCGGCGGCGATGGAGCCGGCCGAGGATACCGTCTGGAGGGCGATCCGCTGGCCCGAACCGGCCAGACCGGCCAGGGCCGGGTCCTCGGGGGCCGTAGCCTCCAGAACCGCAGCTGCATAGCCGGCCATGCCCCAGGGGACGTAAGCTGCCGAGATGGGTTGAAGATGCATCATCATACCTGAACCTAGCTGTAGCGCTTCGACTTTCTTCTTCCATGCGCAACAATGTTCACCCGCCGGATTTCGATTGACGCCACTTTCCGCCCGGCGGACTCGTTAATCTGGCGCGAGACCTGCGCGTACCGCTCGGCGTCCTGTCTGCGCAGGAACGGCTCCGAAACTGTCCTCAGATTGCCACCCAACAGGTAATGCCCGGGAGCTGCTGTAAGGATTGCCCTGTAGCCGACCTCGCCCGGTTCTGCGGCAAATAACCCGGTAGAGTCAGGGTTCCTGCTGTCCCCCACCATCTCCACCGACTTGACCCGCCTGCCCAGATTGCGGACGACCTGCATGGCCGACTGGAGGCTGGCAGGGTTCTGATTCTTGAGCGGAATCCTGATCTGGACCTGCCCGGTAGGCAGGCGCCGGATCTGGGCCTTGACGGCCCCGAGGGGAGCGCGGGAGGGGTTTATAGGGCGCGGATAGGCCTTAAACACGGTCTCATTCGTGTATTCCCTTTCCACGCGCGCCATTTCGCCGCTCTTGTCCGCCAGCTCCTGAGCCGCCTTTTTCGCGTCTCGCAGGTACTTTTTGTAAATGCCGTGAGGATAGACCACGTACCCACGTCCGAATCCAATGATGCTGGGGGTTGGGTTCCGCTGAGCGCCCCAGTAGGACTCGACCGGCTCACCGTCCTTGAACAGGGTGACCTCTTCGCCGGCGGCACGCCCCTGGCCGGTACGTGACTGCTTGCGGTAGACCAGGAATGTCTTGCGGGCTTCCGCGCCGTTGGTTCCGGAGTAGACTGTGCCGACGTTGCCGACTACGACCTCCCAATGTGACTTACTCATTGTCTGCCTCCAATCAAGGCGTGGATCTGGCCTTTCTCTCCCCGCCACACCCTGGCCGGAGTCCAGCGCGGGGGGATCCTGGAATAGGCCTGGGGCCTGCCGGCGGGGTTGCGGTCGGGTTCGACCGTCTTCGGCGGAGCCACCACCTCCACTAGATCCCCCTCGGTCTCCTTCAGATAATCCCGTTTGGCTTTGAAGATGTTGACGCCGTATCCGTAATTGTTGGACCAAATACGCGCCCACTTCCGCGCCTTCTGGAGAGTGTTGGCCTCGCCAAGGTAGCCGCCTGTGGATGACTCCAAGCGGTAGTAAGTTCGCATTCTGGCGGGGTTCTCGGCTGACCGGTCACCGGAGCTCCCAGGCGACGCCTCCAGCAGCCGCGCGATGAACTTGGCTTTGCGGATGGCCTCCTGCTTGCTCCCGGCGGTCGCCAGGTCGCGGCCGGTGGAATCGTAGACCACCCACAGATGGCCGGCCTTGGCGATCCCGACCAAAGGCCCCACGCCAAGCAGCATATACTGGCCTGTGCGGCCGGGCATTTTGACGACTCTCGCGTCTGCCATGCGTTTATCTCCTGGCCAGCAGGAACACCAGCAGCAGCGCTGCGCCGCCGAGCAGAATCAGTCCCATACCCGGGCTGGCCTGCGCGGCCAGGGTTCCGCCGGTGGCCGCAAAAACGTTCTGGGAAGTGCCGGCAGGCTGGATGTAGGTGGTTGTGCCGTAAGGGCCGGTCTGGGTATAGACCCCCCTGGGCAGGTTCTCGGCTTTCAGGATGTCCTGGCCGGTCTTGCTCCAGCTCGCAATCTGATCAGCGATGAACTTGCTCAGACTGAAGCCGGTTGTATCGTCCCCAAGTCCGGCGCCGGCGCAGGGCGCGCAATCAGCCATGCAATCAGCCATGTGGTCAGCCATCCAATCGGTCATGCCTGTTGCCTCCTTTGATCGGCCCAGACCGCGCGGCGGCTGAGCCACACAATCAACCCCAGCAGGGCAGCTATGAACAGTCCTCTCAAGTCCGACTCGACAGGCCACTCCTGGCGGCGCCAGGCGCGGCCGGTCTCCCAGCCGGGGTAGCCGCCATGGCTGGCGTCGAGCGCCAGCCTCCCGCTGGGAAGGTAAGCGGCCACGTAGACGTGGCTCCACTGGTTGGGGGCGGCGGGGTCGGCGGCCACGGTGACAAAGCTCGCCCGGATGCCGCGCGCCAGTAGCAGGGACGCCACCAGCATGGCGAAGTCATCGCAGTCGCCCACCTGGCCGGAGCCTGTGTCCTCGCTCCAGGTGAGCATGTCCCGCGGCCGGATCAGGACCTCGACCACGGGATACTCGCCGGCTCCGATGGAGGCGAGGTGAGAGCTGAGGGGGGCGGCGATGGACTCGTCGGTCTGGAACCGGATCAGGCGCTTCGCCGCCCAGAACACGCTCTCAGCGATTTCCTCCGGGGTGGCCGAGGGCGGCGCCAGCCGGCGGGCGTAGTCCAGGACGACCTCGGAGCGGGAGTCCTCGCGGGCGTAGCGGGACATTAATTCAATGGCGTCCGCCACCTGCTGGTCGGGGTCGTCAGAGGTCAGCCGGGCTTCGCAGTTCAGGGCCTCCAGGTTCATCGGAGCGTCGTTCGCCAGTCCACACAACCGCCCCGCAGTCAATTTAGTTCGCCGACTGGCAGCGTAGCAGGGCTCAAAGCGTCCGTCAATGTTAAATGTATTATGTATAATATGCATGAGCCCAAAAAGGCTCACAAGGACGGCAAATGGCGAAAATAACCACGAAACCACTGAAGTCACGCAAGGAATCTCCGCCGGAACGGCCTGAAAATCCGGCTGCGGCGGAGGCCGATGGCGCTCCGGGCGATCCCGGCGAGGAACCTGAGGGTGCGCCTGAGGAGCCGGAAGGCGATGAAGCGGATGAGCCGGAAGAACCTGAGGAGGATGACGAGCTCTCCGATTTGGGACTCGGGCGGCGCGGGCAGCCCCGGCCGGCCGGTCCGGCCACGCCAAGGCCCCCTCACTTCAAATTCCACTCAGACCTGCCCAGGGGCAGGCGGCCAAACGACTTTTTCGCTTACTGGAACGGTCTGGCCCAGGAGTTCAAGGAACGGCTGACGGCGTATGTCTACCGCAACTGGCCGGTCATCGCCATCATGGTTCCGGACCGCAGGCGAGGCGGATTGAGGCCCACCTGCCAGATTGCGAAGCTCCCGGGCGAGGACGCCATCCGGGATGAGGAAGACATGCTGCATAGGTTCGGCAGCGGCGACTACACCATCCGGCTGAACGATTCGACCCTCCGGAAGTCGATTGCGCTGTGTGTTATCAGAGGCTTACGGGACCTGGAGAATCACCCGCCCAGCAGTCCCGAGAACCTGCTGGACGTGTTGGTGATGGACGACCCCGCCAACCAGAGCTACGTGCAGGGGCTCCGGCTGCGCGGGATTTTGCAGGAAAGGGAAAGAGATCAGGAGGATGAAATGCAGTCACAAGCGGTTGACCGGCTGGCGAGCGTGATTGAGAGGCAGCTTGACAGCAAGCCGGTCAAGTCTCCGGAGGCGGCCGACGTGGCCGCCAAACAGGTGAATGCGATCACCGAGGCGGTTATGAAGGGGCTGGAGCTCGGCAAGACCGCCACCAGCGCCGAGGCTGAGGCCAAGGTGGCGGCGGCAAAGGCCGAGGCGGCGGCCACCCAGCAGAACCCGAGTCAGGTGTTGGGGCTGGTGAAGGAAGTCGCCGAGGTCCTCAAGAGCGCTTCATCGGCGGCGCCGGCGGCGGCGACGCAGGGCAGCAGCGAGCTGGTGGACAAATTCATGAGCCGGATTTCGGACCTCCAGGCCCACATTCTGCGCATGAATGAGGAGCGGATCAGCGGGCTTGAGAAGCAGCTGGCGCAGATGGCCTCCCAGACGCCCGCGCCGGCGGCGGCCTCCAGCCGGGACGACGTGCTGGCGACCCTGGAGAAGCTGTTGAGCGCAAAGGACAAACTCCAGGGGTTGTTCGGCGGCGGGGAGCCGGAGCGCGAGGAACCGGAGAAGCCGCCGGTCTGGCTCCAGGTGGCGCAGTCGGCACTTTCGGGGCTGCCGTCGGTGGCGACCTCGCTGCTTGCCATGAGCTACAACATGGCTGTGGCGAAGACCGGAACCGGCACGCCGATACCGCCGCAGATGGCGGGGGCTACGGCTCCGGCGAGTCTGCCGGAGGCCCCGGCAGGCATGGGAATGGCGGCTGGGAACCCCCAGCCGGAATCAGGAGGAACAATGGGCGCATACCTGGCGATGCTCAAGCAGATTGAGCGGCCGCTGATAAATCACCTGAATGACCCTTCCAAGAGCGGGGCCGATTTCGCGGCCGCGCTGATGGATTTCCACGGGCGGATTGCCTACGACGCGACCCGGGAGCTCGGCAAGGACACGCTGATGTCTGTGTTGAGGGCCTACCCGCCTATCGCGCAGGTGGCGGCGCAGATCCCGGAACGGTTCGAGCAGTTCGTGGACGACTTCCTGAACGCCGATGAGATCCTGGCGCAGGAGGAGCTGGAAGGGGAGCCGGAACCTGAGCCAGGCCCGGAAGCGGACTCGGGCAGGAGGCCGCCGCGACCGGTAGTAAGGACGGTGGCAGGGCCAAGTGTAAGGCCAGCGGCGCCAGCCGGGGCGACAGCCGGGGCGCCAGCCAGGGTACCGGTAGCGGGGCCGCCCGGGGCGGCAGCCGGGGTGGTGGACGCCGAGGTCGTAGGGGTGACGCCCGAGGTTGCGAACCCCAAGCGTAAGCTGAAGGCCAAGCCGGTTCAGTAGCCGGTTTAGGAGGGTGTCTCAGGCCGCGGGCTCAGCCGGGGCGGTCTCGTCGGGGGGCAGCTCGTCTTCGGGCTCCCCCTCCTCGTCCTCCTCCTCAGGTTCGCCCTCCTCAGGCTCCCCCTCCTCCAGCTCCTCAGGCTCGAACTCAAACTCAACCGGCTGGACCTCGGGCTCCTCATGCACCAGCCGGTAGATTTCGGGGGCCTCCTCGAAGGCCTCCTCCCTATCGTCCAGTGTGCAAATGTAGGTCTCGCCGTCCGGGTCGTCAAGGTAGGCGGTCTCGCCGTAGGGCGTGAAGTCGCCCTCGGCGGAGTCGGACACCAGGCGGTAACCGTCGTTTCCAACCTGCACTGTGATCGCCATAACGCCCCCATTGTGACCCACACCCTGCCGGGTGTCAAGGCTTTCGACCGTGCTGCGGCGGCTCGCGGTCAGCACGGCCTATGCCGTAGTGCCGCTCCAGGTAGTCCGAGTACTGGTCCCGGTCCGGCTGCCTGGTGCCGTATTCCCGCTTGAGATACTCGCGGAACTCCCGGTCACCCATGTGCGGATACAGGAGGGTAAGCACGGCATTCAGGACCAAGCCAGCGAACACCCCCATGACAAACCAAAGCCACATCACAACCTCCTTTCTCCACTGTCGGCCGGGCAGGCATGGCCGCTCTCCATCTGGCGGCCACCCTCCCGGCCGTCCTCCCAGCCATCTTCCCGGCCATCCTGCCGACCATCCTCCCCGTCGTCCAGCCCGTCGTCCAAGCTCACCCAAGCGCCACACCGCAGGCACTTGTGCTGCACAGTCTGGACGGCGCGCCAGTCTGACCCCCCGTGCCAGTCGGGGAGCCGGCGTAGTCGCCGGACCTTGCGCCAACCGCAGCCCGAGTCCACCACTGACACGGGGAGGTCATGACCGGCGTCCCCGGCAGCGCACTGCGCCCCTGAAGTCCCCATTGCCCGCCCTCAGCGCAGGATCCAGGCCAGCGCCACCGCAGCCATGGCCACCACGCCCCACCTGCCCAGGCTCCTGAGCACTGCGACTAGGGCGGCAACGGCGAATGACGCCAGCAGGACCCCGCCGAACGCGACCACAATCAGCGTGTCGATATCCATGCTACCTCCTCATTTGACCCGCTCCACCACCATCTCGGCGTTCTCGCAAGGCACGCGCAGACGGGAACCCGGCTGGAGCGTGAGCGCGTCCAGCCGCCACGGCCAGGGCAGACCGCGCACGAGCTCCACCGGATCCTCGACATATTCCCCGTTCACGAGCAACGCCCAGCCCCGGACCTTGAAGCACTGACAGCACGTGAACTCACCCACATCCCCGGTCACTACCTTGACCTCGCCGCAGACGCGGCAAGGGAGGTAGTGATTGCCTTGTTGGCCCGGGGCGTCCAGCCGGTCAGGAGGTCCCCATGCGATTTGCACGCGGCCAGTGTCGTCCATCGACCCTAGTATCATGGTTCCTCCTCAATGATCCAGCGCAACCGCATCCGTGTTTCCCATCCGTCTGGCGTAGTCCAGGGCCAAGCCGGCGGCCTTGACCTTGAGATTGCGGCCCTCGCCGAACAGGGCCGAGTTGACGGCCGAGCTCGGGTTGCGCCCCCGGACCGCATCCACGTACCAGCTGACGCCGTTGTAAGTCCCCCAGAGCGTACTGCCGCGGTCCGGGCCGGGCTGCTCGTAGATGGCCTGCTCCACGCGCCGAACGGTGGGGGACAAGGCTTGATAGACCTCATCCTTCGCAACGGCCCGGGTGAGCGTGTCCAGTATGCGCTTTCCCGCGTCGGCCTGAGCCTCGGGCTCCGCCAGCAGCAGACTGGCCATGACGCGCTGGCCGGCCTGCTCATGGCTCTCTCTGATTACCTCGTCCACCGGGAGACCAGCGCGTCCCTCCAGGATGGCCCTCACCAGCTCGGGCTGGAACAGCTCGGTCAGGTAGGCCCGGTTGAGATCCCGGTCCGAGGGGGAGCCGTGCAGGATCTCGGCCTGCCGCTGGTGGTAGTCCATCAGGCCGATAGCCTCGGTGACCACCCGTTGGGCTTCCTCCACGTACTGGGGATGCCATACCGCGCGGTGGCTCAGGCGGAACCTCCCATCTGACACCCCCGCGTTGCGGGCGAGGTTCAGGGTGTTGCGGCATACCACCCTGACCGAGGTGGGCTCGACCTGGGTGGCGAATCCAGGTTCGTGGCCGGTCGAAAACAGGACGTAGAGCCCGGTGACGTCCTGGGAGCCGGACCCGTTGCCGCTGCCCTTACCGTTGCCGTTGCCGCTGCCGTTGGCCTTGCCGTTGATGGTGAATGATTTATCAGTGCGGGCCAAGGCCCAGACCCTGGAGCCGCCGCACAGGCTCCCAGCGGTCTCCAGGCGCATCCGGCCGGCCTCGCAGAATTTCTGGAAAAACTCCCAGATCTGCGAGTTCTGGACGGGGTGGTAGCTTTCGGTTGCAACCCCAAGCTCCTTGCCGTCCGTGCTGCGCACCAAGGCTTTGTACCGGCTCTTGCGCTGTTCGCGCCTGCCTTGGATGTAGAGCGGTAGTTCCACGACCCTCCAGTCCAGGCCAGCCAGTTTGAAAAATTCGGAATCCGGGATGTCGTCCGGGACTCCCTGGCCCATGTGGTGCCAGGGCTCGCCGC
>Ga0078972_1007920_pt1 | contig 22944 bp, 18 predicted proteins | sample YelNatPaOPGAMG01_FD_67568 | JGI IMG/M metagenome (GOLD analysis project Ga0078972, IMG submission 67568) | Hot spring thermophilic microbial communities from Obsidian Pool, Yellowstone National Park, USA - OP-RAMG-01 (SPADES assembly) (version 2) | ecosystem: Environmental > Aquatic > Thermal...
CGGGTTTTATCGCTTTCCCCCCAGAATGGCGGGGGGGCGGGGCGGCTTTGGCCCCCCCGGCCATTCCGGCCGCTGAGTCGGCGTTCGAGTCGCATCCCTGCGTTGCTCCATCCTCCGCTCAGGTAACTGGATTGTAAACCCGACCTCTGGAGTCGGCAGCGAAATTACACTCAGGTATTGACACGGGCTGGCGCGATTGCCGGCTAACGCCAGGAGGCGCTGCCGTACGTCGTCGGGAAGCAAGCGAGATTGGCCGACATCGAAGCGCAATTGGACGGCGGTGGAAACTTTGTTGACGTTCTGGCCGCCAGGACCGGAGGCGCGAACAAAGGTAATTGTCAGCTCGGAATCTGGAATGATTATAGGCAAATGTTATTTCTAGAATAACCCGTCATGGTGCGGCAGCACGCGAAGAGAATAACGGCGGCCGGCCCAGGTGATGCGGTCGAAGGACCGGCTCTGGACGAAAACCATTGGAAGCGCGGCATCACTGGCGCGCCTCGTCCCGCCCGCGTTCACCCACGCCTCCCGCCTCGACATGCGAAGCGTGTGGCGCGTGGACGGCTGCTGGACGTCGCTGCCGGAGGACCGCCAGCCGATCCGCACAACCCTGGCCGCGTGGACGTGGTCGGCAAGCCGGCACACTGTGAGGAAGGCGGCTCGGCCGCCGCAGGAGAAGAAAGGGAAGCGGCGGGCGAAGTAGTACCGTCCAATATCACGCGAACTACCGCGCAGGCTCCGAATCAGATAAAGTAATCGATTTGCCAGCCGGCAATCGTTCGGCTGAGAGGAGTATGAAACTTCTGAGGACGCTCGACGAGCTCGAGACGTAGCTGGCATCTTTTTCTTGTCGGCCCAGGACGCTCGTGCCCGATCTCGTGCTGTTTGCTCTGGCGACTGACGTGTTAGAAAGCGGCAGAGCGGTCCTTCATGTGGCAAATTCCACCCTGCCGCACAATGCCTACCCGAATGCCCGGCTAGGAGCCTGTCCGTAATCCGCCTGTAGGGACGGCCTTTCCGGCCGAAGGGGCGCCGCGACGGTGCGGAAGCGGTGGTTACGAACGGCTGAGAGCCGGTAACGATCTTTGATGCGAACTTCTGATGATGAGATCCGAGCAGAGAGGACGGGGCAGCCCTCTGAGGCTCCCGTGCGGGCATACCTCCGGCTTTTCCTTTTCCAAAAAGTGCTTCTATAATCCGTCCGTAAGAAATCCCGGACTCACGCCGGCTGCGGCAACGGCAGCGCCGCCAACACCCTCGTCCATCCCCCCAGGATTTGTCCCAGATGCTTCAGCCGGCAGATCGCCCTGCGCGCGTGATGGATGATCCGCCCTGCCGTGTTGAAGATCAGGAACCGCAGCCGCTTCGGTCGAGCATTCAGTAGCTCCGCAGGCAGAGCCAGCCGCTTCAGAGCGCTCAGCAGATTGTAGGTCAGTACCGACAGCCGCAGCCAGGCTGCGTTCGCTCCGAAGCGTCCACACGGCATCACCCCCGCCGCCAGCTCGTTCTTCAATACCTCGTGCGCCGCCTCGATCGTGCCCGCCTTCTCCCGCTGCCACTCCAGCAGCCGTTTCGCGTCGTGATCCCAACGGTTGGTCACCACCGCGTAGTACTTGTACAGCTTGCCGTCGGAAAACAACTCGCCCTGTTTTTTGTGAACCCGAATCGCCAGGTAACGAATATGATCCAGCTCTTCTCCGGCCTTCTCCAGCGGATCCCAGTTCTGTAACTCGGCATACTCCCAGTCCGCTTCGGGATCTTCCCGGTACGGTTTCCAGAGCCCTTCCGGCAGCTTCCACAGGCGCTCGCGCAGCGAGTCGCTCATCTTGGCGCTGATCCCGAATCCGATGAAGCCCTGCGGGCCTTCCGCCCGCTTCCGGTCGCGCAGCCAGCGCATCAGTTCCTGTTCGTAGCAGGCCGAATCCCCGCGAAAGTATCTTTCTTCCACCGCCGCCGGCAGCGCCGCAAAAGCTTGCTTGGCGACCGGCAGCAACTGCGTGTGCGCCCCCACGTTGCCGTCCCGAAACTCATCCGCCACGATCACGTTCAGTTCCGCCCACAAAGCCAGCATGGGCTGATAGCCGGTGCCGCCTTGATAGGTCGGTTGCGCTTCCCTCTTCCAGCTTTCGATCACCGTCGCGTCCAGGTCGATGGTCGCGATCTTGTCCCCGGTCCGGCGGCCGAACTCCTGGATCATCTCGCGGTTCACCGTGCCCAGTCCCTGGAGCGCCGCGTTCTCGCCGGGGATGTAACTGCGCTGTCCCAGGCTCAGAGCCTGCTGCTGTGCTTCCTCCACTTTGGTCTCGTCGTGAAACTGGTACAGGAACTTGCGGGCCGCTTCCGGAGAAGGTATCTCGTGTCCGATCAGTTCGGTCAATCCATCGTCGACGCGCAACCGTTCGAAGTCTTCCAGACAGTCGCCGCCGGCCGCGTTCAGAATGACGAAGCTCTCCACGTAGACGTCCTCGCTCGGCCCGCGTTGCCGCTGCTTCACCGAGACGTGCCGCTTAACGCTGCCGCCTACCGCCAAGGAACGGAAGGCCTGGACCAGCAGCGGTATGCCGCCCAGCGCCGTAACCCCTTCCTCGACGGCTTCCTCGTCGTAGCTGAAGGGCAGCGGCTGTTCGGTCACCGAGGGCTTCGGACGTTTGGACATGAACTTGGATTGTACGTGACCTCCGCTTCACCTCCAAGGTGAAAACGCACAATCCTCTGCCGAGCCCGCGATTCCCTGTTCCCGCCTACAGTCCGAAATAGCTTACGGACGGATCGGGGAATAGCCGGCCCGCCTTCCTCCCTCTTCGCTCCGCGGTGCTATTTTGGAGTTCTCGCTCCCATGATCGTGAGATTCCTTTCTGCTCTGTTCGGTTTCACTGTAGTTATTTGGCCCGGCCAGCGGCCCCGTACATGAAACCCCCTCCCGTAATATCCATCGACTCGGATATTACCGGCCTCGCGCGCGCCGCCCGTCACTTCGAGCAGTATCTCGAACGCGTCAAGGCCGCATTAGGCGATACCGGCTTCCTTTGTATCCATACGACTCGTTCGCATCTATCGAAGTCCTCCCGAAGTTTCTGAAAGACGAGCGCCGGCGCCTGCTGAAGTTAGCGCAGGGATCCGATCTTCTCGATCTCGGAGCGGCGGATGGCGTCCTCTCATTCTTCTTCGAGCACCTCGGTTTCGGGGTCGACGCCGTCGATCACGCCGCAACCAATTACAACGGCATGCGCGGAATCCGGGCCCTTCAACGGGCCCTCAATTCCAAGGTCCGGGTAATCGATGCCGACCTGGACTCCGGCGCGCCCTTGCCCGAGAAGAGGTACGGCCTGGCGTTCTGCCTCGGCCTCCTTTATCACGTCAGGAACCCGTTCAGCCAGCTCGAACGCCTGGCCGAGCGTGCGCAATACTGCATCCTCAGCACGCGGATCGCGCAACTGTCTCCCGACCACAAGACCGATCTGCGGGAACTTCCGGTCGCGTTTCTCGTCGATGCCGACGAACTGAACAGCGACGCCACGAACCACTGGATCTTCTCCGAAGCCGGGTTGTTCCGGATCCTGAAGCGCACTGGCTGGGAGGTCTGCGATTACCGCTCCTTCGGCCGGACCACAGGCTCGGATCCGGTTCATGAGGATGCGGACGAGCGCGCTTTCTGCCTCATCCGCAGCACCCGGACACGCCCCGATTACCGCATCGCGCTCACGCACGGCTGGCACGCCATCGAAGAGGAACGGTGGCGCTGGACCGAGGCCCGCTTCGGGTTCGATATCCTCACCGAGACGCCGGTCGCATTTACGAAACTGCGCATGCGGCTGCACCTTCCGCCCGCGCACTTCGCCAGGACCGGGCCGGTGACGCTGAGCGCCCGCGCCGAGGGCGCCGAAATGCCGGCATGCGTGTTCGCCGCGCCGGGCGATCACGTATACGAAGCGCCTCTGCCGGCGTACCCTCCGCGCACCTCCCTGCACCTCGAGTTCACGCTCGACAGGTGCGTGGAGCCCACCGGCGAGGACGCACGGGAACTGGGCATCGTCGTCCCGCTTGATGCCGGCCGTCAAATCGAAGCGGCGATCGAACGATAGCGTCACCGCTCCCGCTCCGGGAGTGCTATTTTGACTCCCATGGTCCTCAGAACCCTTCTGCTGCTCTTTGCCCTGGGCGCCACCGCATTTCCCGGCGGCTTCCAGTCTTCCGACCTGCTGAAACTGCGCAGCGTCGGCGTGGTCCAATTCTCGCCCGACGGCGCGCGGATCGCCTACACGGTCACGCGCAACGACCTCGGCCTGAAACCTACGGGCCAGTTGTGGGTGATGACGCTCGCCGGCCGGAAGTCGATCTGCCTGAGCACGGCCAACGAGCCCTCGGGCGAGCCCGAATGGTCGCCGGACGGGAAATGGATCGCGTTTTCGGGCGCGGCGGGCGACCGGCGCGGGCTCATCGTCGCGCGTCCGGACGGCTCCGAGCGCCGCTACCTGGCTCCGCTCGAGGGCACCAACACGCCGCTGCCGAACACCGGCAAGCGCATCGCGTGGTCGCCCGACGGCAAACGCATCGCGTACGTGACGGCGCAGCCGGGGCCTGAAACCGCGGACGCTACCGGCGACCCGGTCGTGATCACGCGCTATCTCTACAAGCCCACCGCGGGCGAGGGCGACACGCGCTTCAACGACAACAAGCGGCTGCACATCTTCGTCGTCGATGTGGCCACCGGCGCAACGCGGCAACTCACCGAAGGCGCGCACTACGAGCACTCGATCGACTGGTCGCCCGACGGCCGCGAGATCGCGTTCGTCTCGAACCGCGAGCCGAACGAGGACCAGTTCTTCAACTACGACCTGCTGGCGCTCAATCCCGAAACGCGCGAAATGCGCCGGCTCACCACGACGGAAAGCGCGGAGTACCGCCCGCACTGGTCGCCCGACGGCAAGACCATCGCCTACCAGGCGACGAAGCGCGGCCTCACGGACCTTGAGACCACGATGGAGGACACGCACGTCTGGCTGATCGGCGCCGACGGGACGAACCGGCGCGAGCTGAGCGGCGCGATCGACAACCGGCAGGGCGACCCGCAGTGGTCCACCGACGGCCGCAGCGTGTTCTTCACCGCGCAGGAACGCGGCAATGTGCGCCTGTACCGGATCCCGGCGAGCGGCGGCGCTCCGGAAACGGTGATCAACGAGCGCGGCACCGTCGGCTCGTGGTCCGTCCATGGGGATCGAATCGCCTACGCCTTCACCGGTCCCGGCGACACCGCGCAGCTTTATCTCAAGCAGGGCGACGCGCCGCCCGAGCGGCTCACGGATCTGAACCGCGAGGTCATGGCGGGAAAGAAGGCCGAGCCGGTAGAGTCCTTCACGTTCATCAGCAACGATAACAAGTGGACGGTCGAGGCCTTTCTGACCTATCCGGCAGACTTCAACCCGGCCCGCAAGTATCCCCTGATCGTCACCATTCACGGCGGGCCGCACGGCCAGCAGGGTCCGGCGTTCAATTTCAAGAACCAGGTGTACTCATCGCATGGCTGGGCCACGCTGATGGTGAATTACCGCGGATCCACCGGCTACGGGCAGGCGTTCACCGACGCCGTTTTTGCGGATCAGAACGGCAACGAAGCGCAGGACGTGCTCTATGGCCTGAGCGCGGCCATGCGCCGCTATCTGTGGATCGACCGCGACCGGCTCGGCGTCGAGGGCCAAAGCTACGGAGGCCAGTTGACCGACTGGCTCATCACGCAGACCAATATATTCAAAGCGGCCATCCCGCTGGCCGGCATTTCGAACCTCATCAGTTACAACTACATGACTTACTACAACCAGTATGAGGAGATGGAGTGGGGCGCGTTTCCGCATCAGGGCAATCTGATGGACATGCTCTGGGAACGCTCGGCGCTGAAGCACGTGGCGCAGGCGCACACGCCGACGCTCTTTCTGCACGGCGAAAACGACAACGACGTGCCGATTGCCGAAGCCGAGCAGTATTACATCGCGCTGCGGGACGTAGGTGTGGACGCCGTCATGGTGCGCTATCCGCGCGAGGGCCATGGCCTGCGCGAGCCGAAGCACGTCATCGATTCCATCGAGCGCTCGATGAAGTGGTACGAGAAATATTTCGCGCCGCCGCGGCCGTAGCGGCGGGCGTCCGCCTTAATCGATCCAGCGTCTGGTGATGCCCGTATAGGCGTCGATGCGCCGGTCGCGAAGGAACGGCCAGTGTGTGCGCATGACATCCACCGCGCTCAAATCGCACTCCGCCATTGACCCGGCTTCGGCGATCACCTGGCCCGACGGGCCGGCGACAAAGCCTTTTCCGCCGCGATCCACCGCCGCTACGAAGACATTGTTCGCAATCGCGTGGCCGCGCAGGATCGCCTGCCAGGCCGCGTAGTCGCGCGCGGTCTCCGCGCCGGGGCACAGCAGAATCCGCGCTCCGTTCAGGGCCTCGATGCGGGCCGCTTCGGGATACCACTGATCCCATCCGAGCAGCACTCCGACCCGCCCATAGCGCGTATCGAAGGCCTGGAAGCCCAGGTCGCCCGGAGTCAGATAGAAACCTTCGTGCGAGCCGGCATCGATGCGCAGGTGCATCTGGCGGTGCACGCCGGCAAGCCGCCCGCCGGCGTCGATCACCGCGGCGCTGCTGTGAAACACGCCCGCGGCGCGTTGCTCGAACAACGGAGCCACGATCGCCACATTTCGCGCGGCGGCAATCCGCGAGAGCGCCTCGGTCCCCGGGCCCGGAATCGGCTCGGCCAGGCTGAAATTCGCATGGTCCTCCGAACCCCAGAAATATGGCGCGCGGAACATCGCCGGGGGCAGCACGATCTGTGCGCCTTCCATGGCCGCCTGCTCAGCCATTTCCAAACATTTCTCTAAATTTCTGTTCGGATTGTCGCCCGGGCTCATCCCGAGCAGCGCTACTCTCACCTTGCCGGCCTCGCTCATCAGTCCCAATTCTATCGTTCGCGGCCGGATTCTTCATCCAGGGGCCGGAACTTGCCGGACAATCCGGTGTTCAATGTAAAGATAGCAAGCAGAGGCACCTATGAACCTGGAAGGACTCCTGGGCGAGATCGGCAGCGCAACGACGATCGAAAAGAAGCGGATCACCGCGCTTCAGGCTTTGAACGAAGCCTATGATTACGAACGCCCCAGCTCTTTTTCGCGGGGGTTGCGCCTGAATTTCGGCAATGTCGCGGTATTGCTGATCTCCGGCACCGCCAGCATCGGCCCGAACGGCGAGACGCTGCACGCCGGCGATTTCCGCGCGCAGGCGCGCCGCACGTTCCAGAACATCACCGCGCTGCTCGAATCCGAAGGCGCGACGTGGAAAGACGTCGTGCGGACCACCTGCTACCTGCGCGACATCGACCGCGATTACGCCGACTTCAACGAAGAGCGCACGGCCTTCTATAAGTCACAGGGCCTCGACCCGCTGCCCGCCTCCACGGGAATTCAGGCGAAGCTGTGCCGGCCCGACCTGCTTATCGAGATCGAGGCCATTGCCATCTTCCTGAACAAGGGAGCAGCGGATGCGTAACGGCGGCTGGTCGCCGGATTCGTGGAAGCGCAAGCCCGCCGCGCAGCAACCCGTCTACGCCTCCGGCGCGGAACTCGAGCGCGTGGTTCGGGAAATCGCGAAACTGCCGCCGCTGGTCACCTCCTGGGAAATCCACGCGCTCAAGGAGCAACTGGCCGAAGCGGCCCGCGGCGAGCGCTTTCTGCTGCAGGGCGGCGATTGCGCCGAGACCTTCGACGGCTGCAATTCCAACATCATCGCCAACAAGCTGAAAATCCTGCTGCAGATGAGCCTCGTGCTGGTTCACGGCGGCAGCCGGCGCGTGATCCGGGTGGGCCGCTGGGCCGGCCAGTACGCCAAGCCGCGCTCGGAGGACTTCGAAACGCGCAACGGCGTGACGCTGCCGAGTTATCGCGGCGATCTCATCAACCGCGCCGCGTTCACCGAGGCCGCGCGCACGCCCGATCCCGAGCTGCTGCTGCGCGGCTACGAGCGCGCCGCGCTCACCTTGAATTTCACGCGCGCGCTCGTCAGCACGGGCTTCATCGATCCGCTCCGTCTGGACTACTGGAATCTCGACTGGGTGAAGGACTCCGAGATGGCCGAGGACTACCGCAGGATCGCGCGCAGCATCGGCGAGTCGCTGCGGTTCATGGAAACCGTGCTCGGAACGCACCCGGGCGGCCTGCACTGGATCGACTTCTTCACCAGCCACGAAGGCCTGCACCTGCCGTACGAACAGGCGCAGACGCGCCATGTGCCGCGCCGCGACGGCTGGTACAACCTCTCCACGCACTTCCCATGGATCGGCGTGCGCACGTCGGACCCGGACGGCGCGCACGTCGAGTATTTCCGCGGCATTGAAAATCCGATCGGCGTGAAGATCGGGCCGGAAATGACCCCCGAAACGCTGAAGCGGCTGATCGACATTCTTCACCCCGATGACGAGCCCGGCCGCCTCACGCTGATTCACCGCTTCGGCTGCGAGCACATCGGCCGATGCCTGCCGCCGCTGATCGAGGCGGTCCGCTCCACCGGCAAGACCGTGCTCTGGTGCAGCGATCCGATGCATGGCAACACAAAGCTCACGCCGGACGGCGTCAAAACGCGGCACTTCGACGCGATCATCGGCGAGCTGGGGCAGGCGCTCGAAATCCACCGCGCGCACGGCGGCTTTCTGGGCGGCGTGCATGTCGAGTTGACGGGTGAAGACGTTACGGAGTGCGTCGGCGGATCGCGCGGATTGGCCGAAGCCGATCTCAAGCGGGCGTACGAATCGCAGATGGATCCGCGGCTGAACTACGAGCAGGCCCTCGAAATCGCCATGTTCCTGGCGCACACGATGAACGGCGGCTGACACGAGCGGGGCGGGACCCCCGGCCTGCGGCCCCCTTCTTGACCTGTGGCCTGCCTCTTGGCCTGCGGCCCGTTCCCCTGGCCTGGGGCCGCCCCCCCTTGGCCCGCGGCCCGTTCCCCTCGCCGACGGCCCATCCCCCGGCCGGCGGCCCACCCCCTGGCCGGCCCTGCTCGCGCGAGAGCCTGGACCAGGGGGTGCGCCCGCTGCGATTACTTCACTGTAATGGTGACTGTTCCCAGGTTAGAGTTGGTCGAGCCGTCCCATGCGGCAAACGTAAAGGTATCCGTCCCCGTGAAGCCCGCTTCGGGGAAGTAAGTGGCCGTCGTCCCGCTCAGCCCGGCGGTGCCGTGCGTGGGTTGGGATACGATGCGCAGCGTGAGCGTATTGCCGTCGGCGTCGGTCGCCTTGAGCGGGATGCTCACCTCTTGCCCCATCGTGGTGGTTGCGGAAGCATTGCTCACCACCGGCGGATGATTCGACGTCCCGTCCTCGCTCGACGGTCCGTTGTGGCATGTATAGCAGCCCACCTGGAAGCCGCGCCAGAACACCTTCGTGCCGAAAGCGCTGATGGTGCGATCGGCCTGCACGCGCGAAAGCACGGTCCCGCGATAGTCCGTGCCGTGGCACGCCTGGCATTGCGTCCGGTTATGCTCGGCGGCGCCCTGATGCCCGCTGACCCAGGACTGTCCGACCGGGTGCATCCCGTGCGGCCCGCCGGTTACCGTTGAGGGCACGGAGCCTTTGTGGCACGAGGCGCACTCGACCAGCATGCCCACGTGTCCCTGCAGATTGATGGACTGCACGTTGTCGTTCGGATGACTGCTGGGGTATTCCGCGTGCGTCGAGCCATGGCAGGCCTCGCACTGCAGCCCGCCGTGCCCGCTCGAGAAGCGGTACAGCGATAGCCCGGACGAAGGCGTGTCCGGGTTGGTCGCGTAGGTCGTATTCGCCGGCACGCGCATCTGCCCGGTCGAATCGAAGACCGATGTGTAGCGAATCTGGCCGCTGTTGTTCGCGGCCGTTCCGGTATGGCACGCCTGGCAGTTCGGCTCGTCCAGCCAGCCCTGCCGGCTCGGATCGGCGACCACCGCCATCGTTCCGTGGCAGTTCTGGCACTGGATTTCCATCGTTCCGTCGGCCGCGACCGCCTTGCCCATCGCGCCCCGGAGGCACTTCGTCGCCGCCCCGGGATGGCAGCGGTAACATGCCGAGCGGTCCTCGCTCTGCCCGAGCGTCATGCCGTTCGTAATATCAATCACGTTGGTGTGATGCGAGTGCATCGCGTGCGTCAGTTGCGAAACGCCGGGCAGGCCGTTTACTCCGAGCGGCGCCACGGCGTTCGACGGATGGCAGCGCGCGCAGAACACCGGCGTGCCGCCCGTAGCGGTCGCCTCGAGGCCGGCGGCGTTGTAACCGGCCTGATTCAGGACGGAAGCGATGGTTGACGGCGGCTGGCGGTCGTCGTGTAGCCGCAGGATATTGAGCTTGACCTGCTTTGCCGGATTGGACTCCGTTGACCAGCCTTTGCTGGGCTTCGCGAAAGCGTCGGATCCGGAAGCGTGGCACGCGCTGCAGGTCATCTCGTCGGAGACGGGCAGCACGATGTCCGTTGTGGCAAGCACCGTTCCCGAACTGTTTTTCGCAACCAGCCGCATCATTGGGTAGTAATTCTTATTGCCCGCGTTGTCGTAAGGCGTCATCGGAATGCCTTCGGCGGTGAACCAGTTGTGGGCCGGATCGAATTTCATCGGCTGCGGCGTGTTCTTCGTTCCCGGCATCTTTGAGCCCGTCAGGCCCGTGTCCGGCGCGACGGAAAGGTTGAACAGCGCCTTTACGTACGTCCAGAAGTTGGTTTTCGCTTGTGAGGTCGTGTTGATCGAGCCCGTCGCGTCGGCGACGCCCTGGTAAGTGACCGTGATTCCACTGCCGCTCTTGACCAGCTTGCCCGTGGAGTCGATCAACTGAGCGTGGATCGTGTTGAACGGCGGCAACACCGAGGCAATGCTGAAGTCATTGCCGTCCATGCAGTGCATCCCGAGGTCGTTCCAGCCCACCAGCGTCCAGGCGCTTGTCGTTGTGCCCGTGTTGCTGCTGGTGCCGGATGTGGAGCCATGATGATCCTCTGCAAACACCGCCCAAACCGTTCCCGAGGCGATCAACAGAGCGATCAGCGTAAGAATTTCCCATCTGCGTCTCACTTTTACACTGGCCTTTCTGTAACGTGTAATTTAGTCATCTCCGGATCGGACTAAAGTGAGGCTAACTGCGTGCGCCCTCTACTCTTGCTGATCTAACTCCGTGGCTGACACCACGGACATCCCAACCCCAGTGGAGATGAGGATTCAAGTTCCGGGCCTGAGGTGGCAGGAATCATGCCAAAAATCCGATTAACAAATCTTGATCGCGGCAACCCGCGAATTCGCGCAGCCGGCGCCAGCGTTGATTCTTCTCGGGGCCGCACGCTAGAGTGGAATCAGATCGTTCTGGGCTCACCGCGCACGGACTCGAACCTGCCGCGGCGGACGGCGGAGATACCGTGAGACGAAAAAGAATCCTGCTTTTTCTGGCCGGTACGGCCTCGGTGGCCGTCGCCATCCTTTATGTGTTGCGCGCCGGCTTGTCCGAGCGTATCGCCGGGCGGCGCCGCGTTTCCGTCTCCGGCCCCGACGAGCACCTACCCACGGTGTGGTCCTTTGATCGCCGTGTAACTTCTGTCCGGGCAGGAACCAGGCTGCGCATCCAGACGCCCTCGCCCGCCGTCATTCATTGGTCCACCGATCAGTGGGACACCGTGCGCGACACCCCGCTGGCGCGGCTGCGCAGCGGCGTTTACTTTTTCGATCTGCCCACCGACAAGCTCGAACCGGGCACGCGCGTGCTGTTCACGTTTTACTGGCCCGAGGCCAAACGCTGGGAAGGCCAGGACTTTCAGCTCACCGTACAGCCCTCCGAGGCGACAACCGCGCCCGCCTGACAACGATCTCCGGCCGCCATCGCCACCGCCCAGAGCACTTCTTTGGCGGCGAACGGCTTCGCCAGCACGTCCGCCCCGCCCAGGTTCAGCACCTCCGCCCACAGCGACTCGTCAGCCGCATGCGAGTACACGATCGGCGGCGCATGGCCGAGCAGGTCTTTCCAGGAGCCGTCCGGAAGCTCGCGCGCCGAGATGACCGCCGCCACCGTGTTTCCGTCCAGGAACTGCACCGCATCGGCACAGGTGTGCACTCGCTTGAGTCCCCATTCCGAGTGCTCGAACACCCGGCAAAGCTGCACCCAGTCCTCGTGTTCCGCGCTCACCAGCAGCACCGTCCCGCCCGAACCCGGCATTTGTGCCTCCTCGGTTCTGATCGGCGGGTTCGAGCAGAACTTTAGAGCCCCTTGTGCTCAAATGGCCTTATGGCCATTGCCAGCATCAACCCTGCCACCGGCGAGACGCTCGCCGCCTTCCAGCCGCTCGCCCCAGCCGACATCGACCGCAAGCTCGCCCTCGCCGCCCAGACCTTCCGCGCTTACCGCCGCACGCCCTTCCCCGAGCGCGCCCGCATGATGTTCCGCGCCGCCGAAATCCTCGAAGCCGAAAAGGACGCCTTCGGCCGCACCATGACGCTCGAAATGGGCAAGACGCTCGCCTCCGCCCGCGAAGAAGCGGCGAAATGCGCCTGGGCCTGCCGCTTCTACGCCGAAAACGCCGAGCGCCTGCTGGCCGACGAGACCGTCGCGACCAACGCCACGCTCAGCTACATCCATTACCAGCCCATCGGCGCCGTGCTCGCCATCATGCCCTGGAACTTCCCGTTCTGGCAGGTGTTCCGCTTCGCCGCCCCCGCGCTGATGGCCGGCAATGTCGGGCTGCTGAAGCACGCCTCCAACGTGCCGCAGTGCGCCCTCGCGATCGAGGACATCTTCCGCCGCGCCGGCTTCCCCGAGGGCGCGTTCCAGACGCTGCTGATCGGCGTCGCCGAGGTCGCGCGCGTAATCGAAGACCCCCGCGTCGCCGCCGCCACGCTCACCGGAAGCGAGCCCGCCGGCAGCGATGTCGCCGGCCGCGCCGGCAAGCTCATCAAGAAAACCGTGCTCGAGCTCGGCGGCAGCGACCCGTTCATCGTGATGCCCTCGGCCGATCTGGACGCGGCCGTCGCGACCGCCGTCCGCGCGCGCATCATCAACAACGGCCAGTCCTGCATCGCCGCCAAGCGCTTCATCGTGGCCGAGGCGATCGCCGCCGAGTTCGAGCGCCGCTTCGTGCGCGCCATGGAAGCCGTGCGCATCGGCGACCCGATGGAGCCGGCCACCGAGCTCGGCCCGCTCGCCATGCCGCAGATTGCCGAAGGCCTCGACGGCCAGGTGCGGCGCTCGGTTCAGGCCGGCGCGCGTTTGCTCACCGGCGGCAAGCGCCTCGAGCGCCCCGGCAATTACTATGCGCCCACCGTTCTCACCGACATTCCCGAAAGCGCGCCCGCGTACTCGGAAGAGCTCTTCGGCCCCGTGGCCTGCCTGTTCCGCGCGCGCGACGCGAGCGACGCGATCCGCCTCGCGAACGCCACCGCCTTCGGCCTCGGCTCCAGCGTCTGGACCAACGACCCCGCCGAGCGCGCCCGCTTCATCGACGAGATCGAGGCCGGCATGGTTTTCGTCAACGGCATGGTGGCCTCCGACCCGCGCCTGCCCTTCGGCGGCGTCAAGCATTCCGGCTACGGCCGCGAGCTCGCCGCCTACGGCATCCGCGAGTTCGTCAACATCAAAACCGTCTGGATCAAAGAAGGCGAGGCGGCAAGCCCGCCGCGCACCGAATAGAATCAATCGATAGCGCATGGACAACACGAAACCCAGGATTCTGATCGCCGACGACCAGCCGGATGTGATCGCCGCGCTGCGCCTGCTGCTGAAAGGCGAAGGCTACGACACGGAATCGGCGAACTCGCCCGCGGCCGCGCTCGCCGCGCTCGAGCAGCGCGATTTCGACGCCGTCCTGATGGACCTGAACTACGCGCGCGACACCACGTCCGGCGCCGAGGGTCTGGATCTGCTCTGCCGGATCCAGGCGCTCGAGGCCGCGCCGCCGGTCGTCGTCATGACGGCCTGGGGCAGCGTCGAGCTGGCGGTCGAGGCTATGCGCCGCGGCGCGCGCGATTTCATTCAAAAGCCGTGGGAAAACGCGCGGCTGCTGGCCATCGTGCGCACGCAGGTCGAGCTGAGCCGCGCGCTGCGCCACGGCCGCCGCCTTGAAGCCGAAAACAGCCTGCTGCGCTCGCCCGAAGGCCGGCCCACGCTCATCGCCGAATCGCCGGCCATGCGCCCGGTGCTCGATATGATCGACCGCATCGGCCCCTCCGACGCCAACGTGCTCATCACCGGCGGCAACGGCTCCGGCAAGGGCGTCATCGCGCAGGCGCTGCACGCCGTTTCGCGCCGCGCCGCCAAGCCGCTCATCACCGTGAACACCGGCGGCCTGCCCGAAGGCGTCTTCGAAAGCGAGCTGTTCGGCCACGTGAAGGGCGCGTTCACCGATGCGCGCGCGGACCGCGTCGGCCGCTTCGAGCTGGCCGACGGCGGCACGCTGTTCCTCGACGAGATCGCCAACATCACTCCGCCGCAGCAGGCCAAGCTCCTGCGCGTGCTCGAAACCGGCGAGTTCGAGCGCGTTGGCTCCTCGCGCACGCTGCGCGTCGATGTGCGCGTCATCTCGGCCACCAACGCCAGCCTCGCCGATGAGGTCGCGGCCGGCCGTTTCCGCGAGGATTTGCTGTTCCGCCTGAACACCATCGAGATTCATCTCCCGCCGCTCGCGGACCGCCGCGAGGACATCCCGCCGCTCGCCGCGCATTTCCTCAGGATTTACGCGCAGCGCTATCGCAAGGACCTCACGGGCTTCGAACCCGCGGCCATGCAGGCGCTGCTCGAGCACCCCTGGCCGGGCAACGTGCGCGAACTCGATCACGCCGTCGAGCGCGCAGTCCTGATGGCGCAGGGGCGGCTGGTGAAGGCGGGCGATCTCGCGCTGCGAGGCGGGGCGCGCGAAGTACCGCGCCGCCTCGAAGACATGAGCCTGGAAGAGGTGGAGTGCTTCCTGATCCGCAAGGCGCTGGCCCGCACGGACGGCAACGTCAGCCAGGCGGCCGGCGTGCTCGGCCTGAGCCGCAGCGCCCTCTACCGCCGCATCCAGCGCTACGGCCTCTAAGAAAAAAAACCGGTGACAGTATACTCATTCCCCGATTTCTCGGGCCACCGCGCAGCATGGGGGCCCCACGCGCTTTCAACCGCCGGCGGACTATAATTGCCCCGAGCCGCATGAAACACGACAAGAAGCGCCGCCTGCGGCACGAGCACCGCATTCTGCTGATGGCGCTGCTGGCCGGGCTGCCCGGCTCGGTGGTCGCGCTGCTGCTGTTGTGGTTCGGCGACTACACGCCGAAGGTTCAGTGGACATTAGCGGTCGCGATCGCCGGCTGCTGGCTCGGTTTTGCGTTCGCCACTCAGGGCTGGGTAGTCCGCCCGCTGCAGACGCTCGCGAATCTACTGGCGGCGCTGCGCGAGGGCGATTTCTCGATTCGCGCTCGCAGCGGACGCGAAGACGACGCGCTCGGCGCGGTCATCTCCGAAGTGAACGCGCTCGGCGAGACGCTGCGCGAGCAGCGCCTGGGCGCGGTCGAGGCGACGCTGCTGCTCCGAACCGTGATGGAGGAGATCGACGTCGCCATCTTTACATTCGACGAGCGCCAGCAGTTGCGGCTGGTGAACCGCGCGGGCGAGCGCCTGCTCGCGCAGTCCTCCGACCGGTTGCTGGGGCGCAGCGCGGCCGAGCTCGGTTTGGCGGAATGCCTCGAAGGCGACGCGCCTCGCACCTCGCAGATGGTCTTTCCCGGCGGCATCGGCCGCTGGGGGCTGACGCGGAGCGCGTTCCGCGAGGGCGGGCTGCCGCATCAGTTGATCGTGCTCACGGACCTGAGCCGCGCGCTGCGCGAGGAGGAGCGCCAGGCCTGGCAGCGGCTGCTCCGCGTGCTCGGCCACGAGCTGAACAACTCGCTAGCGCCCATCCGCTCGATCGCGGGCTCGCTCGAAAGCCTCGTCGCGCGCGACCCGCTGCCGGAGGACTGGCGCGACGACGCCCGCTACGGCCTTTCCGTCATCAACGCGCGCGCCGAGGCGCTCACGCGGTTCATGGAGGCGTACTCGAAGCTGGCGCGCCTGCCGCAGCCGCGCCTCCAGCCTGTCGACCTCGGCGCCTGCCTGCGGCGCGTGCTGCGCCTCGAAACACGCATGGAGGTGACGCTCGACGCCGGCCCCGAAGTGACGATTCAGGCCGACCCCGACCAGCTCGAGCAGTTGCTCATCAACCTTACGCGCAACGCGGTGGATGCGGCAAGGGAGACCGGCGGCGGCGCCCGAGCCCGCTGGCGCCGCAACGGCAACTACGTCGAGGTATCGCTGGTGGACGACGGCCCCGGCCTCTCCAGCACCGCCAACCTCTTTGTGCCGTTCTTCACCACCAAGCCCGGCGGCTCCGGCATCGGCCTGGTGCTGAGCCGCCAGATCGCCGAAGCCCACGGCGGCTCGCTCACCCTCCAGAACCGCACCGGCGCGCGGGGATGTGAAGCGCGGCTGCGGCTGCCGGTGTAAGCTGTCCAAACTGAACTCAAGTTGCGGCAGTCACCCGCGCCGGCCCGCCGTCCGGACTCGACCACACCTCCGCTCGCGCGAGATTCTCGGGAACGCAACGGAGCAGGCTCTCACGCCAGAATAATCCAGAACCTTTCTGTTCGCGCCGGTGATAGAATGCGGCACGGAGGCAACTATGCTGCGCTCTGCCCTCGCCGCAGCCCTGCTTGCAGTTCCCGCCGTTTCCCTCTTTGCGCAATGCGAGCCGTCGCCGCAGGTGCGCCGGATTCTTTCCAATGCATCGCGTGTCAACACCGAGGGCTTGAGCCGGGCGGAAGCGAGCGCGCGGCGCACGGCCATTCTCAACAAGGGCCTCGAACAATTCCCGAACGAGTACTTCCTGATCGCGCAAATTCAGGCCGAAGCAGGGGACGAAAAAGCGCGGATCAACGCGGCCCGGGCCGCGCGCGAGAAGCATCCGGACGATCCGGTTTATACACTCACGTATGCGCGCGCGCTGCTGGGGCAGGACACCGCGCAGGCCATCCGATTATATGAGGACGTGGTGAAGTCGCATCCCGAGATGGCGCGGGCGCACGCCTTCCTCGCCCAGGCCAGCACGGGGAAGTTCCAGAATCCCGAGCGCCAGAAAGCGGAGATAGAAGCATTCTTTGCCGCCTGCCCGGCGCCGCTCGATGCGAGCGTCCTGAACATGCTGGGAGTGCTGGGAAGCAAGGAACAGCTTGCCCCTGTCGCTCCGGCGCTTCGCGAGCGCCTGGAAAAGGAAAGCGACCCGCTGCTGAACTCCGTGTGGGAAGTCCTGTGGCGCATCGAGTTCAAGGTGCGCCCGCCGGCCGAACACGACGCGCTTCGGAAGCAGATCGCGCAGGACCTGGTTCGTCTCGAAGCCCACCCGGACACCGATCAGCTCCGCTGGCTGCAGTTCCTTCAGTACGGCTACGAAAGCGCCGGCGATCTCGCCGCCGCCGGAAAAATGAAAGACCGCATCCTCCAGGAATTTCCGAAGAGCAGAGCGTCGAAGGATATCGTTCAGGAGCAGTTCAGCAAACAGCATCCGTACCCGCGCAACGGTGACGCGGCGCAGATCGAAGCGTGGCGGCGCGAAGCGTTGAAAACCTACGAGGAATGGCACACGCGCTGGCCCGACGATTCCCTGCTCGACAACCTCGTCTTCTCGTCTCTCGTGGCCCTTCCGGATACTCCCGCGGAGCGCATCGCGAAGGTTGGCGAGGAACTGGTCGCGCTCTATCACAAGGACCCGAACTGGTCCGGGGCGGTGCCCGTGGAGTTCGAAGTGGCGCGCGAGTTTTCAAAGCGCAAGATCGGCCTCGACAAGGTGCCGGGATTCATCGACGAGGGCTACCGCATCGCGCTCGACCGCTATGAAGGCTTTCTGCGCTCCGACTCCATGCCTGCCGAGACCGCCGACTCGTTCCGTGGAACCATCATGATGCTCAAGGTCGAGCGCGGGCGCGCCCTCCTGGACTACTACGAGGCCATCCAGCAGCCCGGGAAGGCGAGCGCGATCGATGCCGAACTGGCGGACCTGCGCCCCACGAAGCCGTATCAGAAATCGACGCTCTTCGAGGTGCAGGCCCGCGCGGCGGAACTGCTCGGCCGCAAGCTGGATGCGCTGCTCATGTACCGCTCCGCGCTCGAGTTGCGGCCCCGGGCGCCTCAGGGCGGCAAGGACCCGCTGGCGGAGAACATCGACCGGCTGTGGAAGGAGCTTGGCGGAACCGCGGCGACGCGTCCGCTGTTCGACAACAAACAGGCCGCGGAGGAAGCGAACGCCAGCCGCTGGGAACGGCCGCCGAAGCCGCTGCCCGCCTTCTCGCTGAGCGATTTCGAAGGCAAAAACTGGAAGCTCGCGGACCTGGCGGGCAAGGCCGTGCTGATCAACCTGTGGGCGACGTGGTGCGGTCCCTGCCGCCAGGAGCACCCCGAGTTTCAGAAGCTCTACGACAAGCTGAAGGGCCGCTCCGACGTCGTCGTGCTCTCCTTCAACGTCGATACCGACCTCAGCAGGGTCGTGCCGTACATCAAGGAGGGCAAGTACACCTTCCCGTCACTGGCCGCGTACGAGTTTGTCCGCAGTTACTACCCCGACTCGCTTTCGATTCCGCAGAACTGGTTCATCGATCCCGCAGGCAAGCTGCAATTGATCCAGATCGGCTATGGTGGAGAGCCCAACTGGCAGGAAACGATGCTGGCGAAGCTGGAGGAAGTGCTGAGGACCAAGCCGTGAATGCCGCGCTGCCGACGATTCAGGCCGCCCCCCGTCCAGATCGAGCAGTTGCTGATCAACCTGTCCCCTAATGCGGTGGACGCGGCGAAGAGACCGGAGGCGGCGCCCGAGCCCGCCGGCGCCGCAACGGCAACTACGTCGAGGTATCGCTGGTGAACGACGGCCCCGACCTACAAGCCCCGGCGGCTCGCCCACCCTCCAGAACCGCACGGGAGCCCGCGGCTGCGAAGCCAGGCTGAGATTGCCGGTGTGAGAGCCCGGACCTGCGAGGAGTGGGGTCCGGGCCCGAGTTGAGGGAGCTCTGGCTATTGCACTGTCACTGTGACCGTGCCGGGGGCGTCATACCGCTGGTATGTTGCGCCGCCGTCCGTGCTGTAAACGACGGACCATTGCCCAAGAAGTCCGAGGACCGTCCCGGAGGCGGTGTTCGGCTTGATCGTTCCGGTGACGGTCAGTGTCAATGTTGCGTCGTCGCCAGCGCTGAGGCTATCGATGTTCCAGGTCGCCACCGTGTTGCTGCTCTTTCCAGGGGTCTTCATGGCCGTGATCGTCCCGGCCGACGGGGCACCGAACGCGTTCGTTGCCCAGGAATTGCTGCCGCCCTGAATCTTTAGCCCCGTTGCGGCTTCGCAGGCGTGCACTTTGATGTCCACCAGCCAGGTATACGTGCCCGGAGCAGATGGAGTGCCGTTACCGCCAGCGATGTCGGTCGAGATCGTAACTCCCGTGCATGCCGTAGGAGTCACCGTCAGATCCACACACGGCGAGAAACTATTGCCGTAAGTCGGTTCTCCATTCAAATAATGCACGCGATAGCCAAATGTCCCCGCTGTGCTCGTATCCAAAGAGAATGTAGCGCTTCCGTTTGAGTCGACGTCGTTTGGAGTTCCAGATAGGAACTGCGTGTTAGCATTACAGGAAGTCCGATTCCCAGTAGCATCCGCAGCCGCTTGAAGCTCAAGCTTTCCATCGGCTACTGCAACGCCGCCACTGGTGGTATTGCCCACAGCGCTCGCAGAGTCGCCGACCGCAACCGTTGTCCCGGGCTTGATCGTAATGCTCGTCGAAGTGGGGGTTGGCTCGTTCGCTGCCAGCAATAATGCAGCCGTCGATAACATCATGATTAACGTTCTTTTCAAGTTATCCTCCTGAATGTCAGAACCGGCCGCACAACACCAGCATTCCTGCCCTCTTTTGTGCGCATCATTTCCACCGCGCGTGATAAGCGCCAAGGAACCATTTGGGGGCGGCCTAAGACTAACCTACCCCCTAGATATCCGCATATAAAGGTATCTTTTGCCACAAAAGGGTCTGGCATGTCCTAGGTCCGATTGGGTATGATCTAGTACGATCCGAATGGAACAGTATGAGAACACGCCGGGTTTTTTGTTTTGGCGCAAATGGTCGCGCGGCCCGGTTCTCGGCCTGTCGCTGTCGGCCATTGTGGTGATCGCGCTGGCCGACAAGTTGATCGAGCCTGATGTGTCGCTCGGCGCATTGTACTTTCTTCCATTGGTTTTCCTCTCCGTTTACACCAGCAGGCTGCAATTAATCGCGGCATGTGTCGCATGCGCGGTGCTGCGGCAGGTATTCGGCCCATTTGCGCTTGATTCCGAAACGATTCCACGTCTCCTGCTCGTGTTTACGAGCTATGCCGGCAGCAGCCTGTTTGTAAACCAGCTCGTGCGAAGCCGGCGGGACGCAATCGCTATGCTCGATCAGATCCGCGCGGAGGCCATCGCGCGGAGCAAGAGCGAGGCGCGCCTCCAGGCAATCCTGGACAGCACGCCGGTAGGCGTACTGGTACTGAACCCGCATGGGCGCGTTCTCGTCGTTAACCATACCGCGAAGGATCTGCTCGCGCTCCCCGAAACGGGCATCGGGCTCCCCGAGATCAAATCGTATGTTCCTGCGCTCCAGAATTTCATCGATCTGCCGCCCGACAAGGAGGGTGGCGCTCTCACGGTCGAGCTTCCTGCCTGGCGATCCACAGGCGAGCAGTTCCTGGCCCGCTTCTGGGTGGCGCGCTGCATTACCGGCCCGGAGCCGATTACCGCAGTGGCCTTCACGGACATTTCCGAGCAGGTGCGCGATGCCGAACTGGCGGGCCTCGACAATCTCATCGCCGGCTCCAGAATCGTCCTCGGCGCGGTTTCCCATGAGATCCGCAACCTCGCCGCCGCGATCGGAATCGAGGCCCGGAACATCAGCCGCTCCGGCGTAGCCGATGCCGGACCGCTGCTCACGCTCGCTGCCGGCCTGGAAAAACTGGCCACGACACAGCTCCAGACGGTACACCCGCGATTCGACGCGCGTGTCGATGTCGCGCGTGTGGTCAACGAAGCCGCGGTGATCACGGGAACAGAGTTTCTCGCCTGCGGGTCGGCGCTTTCGATCGAATCGCCGCCGCCCGGCGTATGGGCCCGCGCCGATTACCACGGCCTGCTGCAAGTGCTTTTGAACCTCCTGAACAACGCCGTGAGGCAATGCGCTGCCGCGAGTCCGCGCGGCTGCTGCCGTGTCGTGGTTTCCCAGGGCGAGGAAACAATTCTCATCCGCATATTCAGCCCCGGCGAACCCGTACCAGGCCCCGAGCGGATGTTCAAGCCTTTTGCTCCCGACGCCGCCGGGACCGGCCTGGGCCTGTACGTGTCCCGGAGCATCCTGCGGTCCTTCGGAGGGGACTTGCGATATGATACTGGCTCGGACGGGCCGTGTTTCCTGCTGGAACTTGCCCGCTGTCCGAACCCGGCTCTGCGGGACTAGGGAATGGAATCGGTGATTCGCCTTCTGATCGTGGATGATCACGCGCTGTTTCGTCAGGGCGTGGCGCGGCTGCTTGCTGAAGAGCCCGGATTTCAGGTCGTGGGCCAGTGCGGAAGTGTCGAAGATGCCGTTGCCGCGGTGCAACAGAGTCCCGTAGACGTCGTCCTTCTGGACATCGATCTGCCGGGGCGGCCGGCGGCCGACATTTTCAGTCTGCTTCCACCAGAAACGGCGTGCGCAGTTCTCCTGGTAACGGCGGTCACCGATCACGGCGAGATCGCGCGCCTGCTTCGGAAGGGCGCGAGAGGGGTGTTCTCGAAGAGTACCGATGCGAGCCGGCTGCCGGACGCGATCCGGCAGGTTTTTACGGGCGAGAACTGGATTGACCGGGTTTACCTGGAAGCCTTCATCGCCGCAGCGGCGTCGGGTCTGCCGGAAAGCGACGGTCCGTTGCCGAGCAGCCGGGAACGGGATGTGCTCTCGCTCGTGGGCCGGGGCCTCAGCAACAAGCAGATTGCGGATGAGCTGGGTTTTTCGGAGCCCGCTGTCAAAGCGGCACTCCAGCGGCTTTTCCGGAAATTCGGCGTCGGCAGCCGCGCGCAGCTTGTCGCCGTCTCCACCGAACTGACCCGCCGCACGGGATAAGATCCGCTTACTGCGGCATGTAAAAAGGCCGCCCGTCTCCGGGCGGCCTTTTCGATCTTCTGGTGCGGAGAGGGGGACTTGAACCCCCACGGGATTGCTCCCGCTAGCACCTCAAGCTAGTGCGTCTGCCAATTCCGCCACCTCCGCGTGGCCTTGCCGAACTTATTTCTTCGCGGGCGCTGCCGGTTGCTGCGTCGCAGGCGCCGCGGGCTTCTGCTGCGCCGGGGCCGTCGGTATCGGCAGCGGAACCGTGTTGCCGGACGGCGCCGCCGGCACCGGCTTCGTCTGCTGCGTCTGCACCGGCTTCTGTGAATCCAGTACCGTGTTGCCCAGCGAAGGCGTCGCGCGCGTGGCGAAGATCGCCAGCGTCAGCGACGTCGCCATGAATGCCGCCGCGGCAAACGTCGTCGCTTTCGAAAGCAGCGTCGCCGAGCCGCGCGGCCCAAAGGCCGTCTGCGAACCCATGCCGCCGAATGCGCCCGCCAGGTCCGCCGCCTTACCGCTCTGCAGCAGGATGACGATCACCAGGAAGAAGCAGAGAATTACGTGAACAACCGTCAATGCGATTACAATCATGCGATTCCGTGGGAGCCGCGGGCACACCACATCGCCCGAAGCTTCATCACCCAGTATAGGGGACAGCCGGGTCCGGGTCAAACACGCGGACGCGGCCTGCAGTGATTTCGGAAACCGACCCATCCGCCTTCGGAATGACCCTGATCTGGCGCGAGTTGAATGGCCGCGCTCACGTATTTCGGAGTTGTAAACGTGTTTCGGGCCGGAAAGACCCTGACAA
>Ga0078972_1007922_pt1 | contig 22943 bp, 24 predicted proteins | sample YelNatPaOPGAMG01_FD_67568 | JGI IMG/M metagenome (GOLD analysis project Ga0078972, IMG submission 67568) | Hot spring thermophilic microbial communities from Obsidian Pool, Yellowstone National Park, USA - OP-RAMG-01 (SPADES assembly) (version 2) | ecosystem: Environmental > Aquatic > Thermal...
TTCCTACATCAGTACTTACATCTCTATCACCTAACCAATCCCACTCAATTGTTCTTAAAATTTTCTTTTCGTCTAATGACAATCCTTGCTGAGTAAAGATTCCTTTCTTTTTATGAAGATATGGGTATTCCAACCAAAATGGAAATTTACTAAGTTCTATGTCAAGAGAACAAGTTTCAAAAGACGAAGCTATCTTTTTCTCAATATATTTCCCTCTACCTCCCTGGCTATGTTGGTAATAAGAGGTGACACCTAATAATGCTTCATAATATTCTCTTATTTCAGAAGGAACACTCAATAACCCATCATAAACTTTGGCAACAGGGTCAAAATCCTTTGCATTAATATCGATGCATAACTCCTTAAAATTTACTAATATATTTTTATATGGTTCATAAAGTAATATCTGGCCAAGGTCTAATTTTTCCTTTGCCTTTACACAAAGAAAATTCCTTTTTGTAATCATTTTATTTTCCCTTTTCACAAATTATTACACTTTCTCCTCTTATTGCCCTATTGCGGGCACCCAAAAGAGGATTAAATATCAATTTTTCAAATTTAAATCCCACCTCTTCACAAAATTTTTTAGTAGTCATGGTTGTTGGGATTTTTTTACCATTAACAGTACTATCTCCGATTATGATTGCCAACTTACCCCCGGGTTTTAATGCCCAATAGATATTCTTTATGGATTCTTTTAAGTCCTCATAATACATAGCAACTTTTGTAGGTAATCCACTGTAGTTATCTTTTGGCTTCCCGTTTTTCATTCCCAAATATTTTGATTCAATCTTTTTCGTATCTACACCTAAATAATCATAAGCAATTTTATCTTTTCCTACATAATCTATAGAAAAATAGTAAGGCGGACTTGTAATGCATGCATCAAATTTTCCCTCCAACTCACTCATATTTTTGAGTTCAAGGATGTCCCCTTCTATGATTTTGGCAGGTTCAAATTTAAGACCATACTTTTCTTTAATTTCCATAGTTTTTTTATAACAGTCTTTTATGTAGTTTAATTTTTCAATAAATAGACCTACTTTCCCTTTTCTGTTATATCTTGAAGTCCTTACAAAAGCATCAACAGTATCAAAGTATACCACTAACATTAATTTGTGTATCAGATGGTCACTATGTTCCCATTGTCTATTTTCTATTGCCTCTAAAATATCTTGTAGTTCCTTTGGTGTAAAACTTAATTTCTGCTCATTAATGAAAAGTAAATCATTTTTTAACTGGGATAAAACAATTCCCATTGGAGTAACATCTATACCCACGCTTTTAATTCCCATAAGGGAAGCCTCATGTGTAGCAGTTCCAGAACCGTTGAAAGGGTCTAATAAAAGTGAATCTTGATTTAACTTAAAGGCATTAATCAAAGTCCGCACAACTCGGGGGTAAAATTTCCCTTTGTAGGGATAAAGGTTATGAAAAGCGTAGGCATTAGTGTCGCCAAATTTATCCACCAATTCAGCATAGAGAGTTGTTTTTCCTTTTACTTTTTCAAGGTGGGCAACTCTTAACCTTATAAATTCTTCATCGCCTTTAACGCTAACTACTCTATTTACTGGGTCAATTTTATATTCGTCAGTTAAACCTTGTAATTCCAAATCTAAAAATTCCAAATCTGCCAAGGTCTGCATCCAAAAACCAAATATGGTATCCCCTTTGGGAAGAATATAATTTGCAAATTCTTTAGCATAAGCATCCATTATTTCTTCGTAAGATGGAAACTCATAAGTGCCAAACATGGTTGTCTGTTTTGTTTGTTTTTTGGGTTGAGTGTTTTCAATCATAGTTTTCATTATCCTCTTCTCTTTTATTAAATTTTGCCAATGACATTTTATTAAACTTTTCTTCCTTTTTCAAGCGACCAATGGCGTATAACTTGTTCATAAACGACAATGTCGCTTTTTGTCCATTTTTGGAATGATAAACGACAGTGTCGTCTATCCATACCTTTAGGTTAACCACCTTTTTTCTCCTGCAACAATGGTAAAGAAACCATTAAATTATTCTCTCTGTCTTTCAAAATTTTAATTTTCATATTCATAATTTTATCATATACATCTTTTCCAACTAAAAGTCAATAGTAAAACTCTACCCACAGGAGGGACAAAACCATGGACGGTATAAAACTAAACTTCAAAGAGTTGGTGCCGTTAGTAGTAAGAACCATTCTTGCCGGTCGTGTTCCTGCAATATGGGGACCGCCTGGTATTGGGAAATCTGCTTTGGGTCGCAAAGTTCGTGATGTGTTAGAAGAAAAGCTGAAACAACCAGTTGGTTTCTATATACTGGATGCCCCACTTCTTCAGCCATTTGACTACACAGTTGCCGTTCCAGACCACTCATCTCAAAGTGTAAAACTCTACAGAACAGGTTTCTTACCTGAGAAAGGTCCTGCTGTGGTGTTAGTAGAGGACTTACCACACGCAAAACCTTACCAAGTTATTCCGTTAATGCAGATTGTGTTAGACCACAGAATCGGACCATTGAAATTTTCTGATGATGTTTACTTCATAATTACAGGCAACAGAGAAGAAGATTTAGCCAATGTTAACCCACTTCCTTCACCGCTTTATAACAGATTGGTCCACTTTGATATGACAGCAGATTTAGATGTTTGGCGTGAATGGGCAAAGGGGAACGGGTTAGATAACCGTGTTGTTGGTTTCGTATACGCATTTCCGCAATATTTTTGTGAACTACCTAAAGAAGGTGTAAAAGCGTGGGCAACACCGAGAAGTTGGCATATATTAAGTGATGTGATAAAAGATGTTGAAGATGAAACAACATTACGCCAACTTGCTTCGGCTACAGTCGGTTCTGCTGTTACAAGTGTGTTTCTTTCTTGGGTTAAATACTTACAAGATTTAGACCCTCGTGAGATTTTAAAAACAGGCGAGTTGCCTCGCTACAAAGACAGACAACATCTTTTTGCAATTGTCACCGCTGTGACTACTGAGATTAAGAAAATGAAAAAAGAAGAAATCAAAAAATCCATCACAAACATTGTGAAGATATGGAGTTATTTAGAAGGTGATTACAAAGTTACTTTCCTGAAAGAGTTAATAGAATACAAGAAAGATGGTCAAATGGACACCTCCTTACTTGCCTACATTGTAGGTCTTCCCGAAGCTAAAGAAATGACAAAATGCATCCAAGACCTAATTAGTTGAACTCATCTTAACCCTGCCTCAGAAGGGGAGGCTGGGGCAGGGTCGTCTTTATACTTTTATTTTAATCCAAAATCTAATCAACGGAGGTTTAAAATCATGATAAAAGAATTAGAAAAAGCATTGAGTAAAATTTTGTTGTTCTTTCCTTCCCTAGGATATTTTATCTACTCTTGGAAGATTGAAGAAACAGAAGAAATACCAACGCTTGCTACAAGTTATGACAAACTTTTGTACAATCCAAACTACTGCAAACAAATTACTACAGACCAACTTGCTGCTGTTGTGATTCACGAGTGTGTCCATAATATGTTTTTACATCCAACAAAGATTACACAAAAACAAGCACAAGGGAAAATCTATGACTTATGGATAATCGCTTTGGAGATGGTGACCAATGCTGAGGTTATTAAAATAATCAAAGCAGTAAATACTAACTTTGAGCTTCCTGGCAAACCTTATTCTCCACTTTCTGATGAGTCGCCGTCAGAAGTGGAACCTATCTATTATTACGACTCTAATTGTGAAAATCTAACTGCTACAGAAATTTATGAAAAACTTTATGAAAAATACAAAGATAAGATTGTAAGAATTTCTGTTGATATTTCTTATGGTTCTTCACAGTAAGGTGATGGAGAAGGTGAAAACGGAAACGACACAAACAACACAAGCGAGCAAACCTGTCCACGTTGTGGTAGCAAGATTCCTAAAGACGCAAAAGAATGTCCAAAATGCGGTGCTAGAGTGGTAAATTTGCCGTCAACTTTAGACAAAGTTTTACCAAGCGATGACAAAACGAAAGTCCAAGAAGCTATAGAGAAAACAATTGCTGTTGTGGAAAAGTTAAAGAAACAAATTGGAGATGCACCATTGGGTATTGAACGTTTCGTAAAAAGATATCTCCAATCTCAAGTCCTGTGGTCAAGGATACTTTTGGCGTTCATTGGCAACATTGTGAGTGGTTCTGAAGAATACCGTTGGGAGAAACCAAACCACCGTCACCCGCTTTCTTCAGAGGTTATAATGCCCGGTCTTGTGGATGTAGAACTTGACGATGTTGTGTTTGTTGTTGACACCTCTGGTTCAATGAGCGACAGCCAGATCTCGCAGATAGCAAGTGAACTTGGCAAAGTTGCTCAATATGTGTCAGAGGTTGTCATATACACAACCGATGCTGAAGTTCAAGAAAAAGTTCGTGTTCATGATGCTGGTGAGATATTTAGAAAACTTAAATTCAAAGGTGGTGGCGGGACAGATTTCTGCCCTATCTTTGAAGAAGTGAAAAGATGTGCTTGTATGGTATTCTTCACAGACGGCTATGCTACATATCCAGAGAAACCGCCGAGATATCCAGTATTGTGGGTTTTGACGAAAGACAACCAGACACCACCTTTTGGAAAAGTTTGTTATGTATTTGATGAAACAAATGAATAAAAAATTTTGGCGGGCAATTCCCGCAGTTTTACTCTGCGTAGTTACTTGCCTTATAAATAAGGAGGAGGACGCCGTGAAAAAATATTGCCAGAAAGTTATAAAATACAAAGAATTATTGATTAAAAAGATTGAAAAAGTATTAAAACAAATCACACCTAAGAAGTTGTCTGATAGTGTTCATTTTGTGAAGATAGATGACAATTGTTTTATGACACCTTGTCCGATTGCACCTGATCCTGATGATGGTATTGATGACTGGATGAAAGTTGGTCTTAAATTTAATCCAAACACAGGCGAGTGGGAAACTGTAGCTATTAATTCTGACTACCAAATTTTTGGTGATTGGGATTTCAGTTGGATGTTAATTGAAGATTTGGCTTATCTTTTAGATGTGTTAGAAGAAGTAAATCCAAAAGCAAAATAATTTACTTGCCTAAAACAATCTTGTTAATTTTTTGTTCTATAGCCTCACCACAAATTTTCTTCCAAGGAGGATTTTTCACAATGAAACATGTCTCTTTACCATTAGAAAATGTTATGAAAACAATACTTCAACAAACATTGCAAAATTATGGTCTAAACATCTCTGTTGTGTGCTTTGTGAACAATTATAATTCAGCAATTATAAAAACTGCGGATAATAAGTTGGTTTATATTGACGATGTTGGTCAACTGATTGAAGATTTACAAAAACAAAATTATCTCGCATACAGGAGGTTGATATGAAAAAACAAGATTTAATTATCAAAATAGTTAATTACAAAGGAAGAATCTCGTCAAAATGGACGCTGCCAAAAACACACCGTGGTGCTGTTCGTTCAGCAATAAAACTTCTGCGTTTCTATTACAGATGTAAAAATGCTGGGTTGTTAATTCCTTCACTTGTGCAATCTTTGAAAAAAGTTGCTGATATATATTTAGAGAAATGGAGCTACACAATTTTAGCTGTTCCAGAGTTAGCAACGATGTTTAATGAAATCAAGAATTTAAAAGTTGAGAATGAACAAGATTTTGCTGTAGTTGAAGAAAAAGTAAGACAAAGAACTATAGCATATTGTTCTCTATGCGGTACAAAACTTGTCTATCCTGCGTATGTTATCAAACGCAAGGGACTACAGATAATAGAAAAATCCTCACCAGTTGGTATTCGTTGTCTCAACAGCCACATTGCACATCTTAACGATTTGGTTAAAACAGTAGAAGTTTTTCAACCGACAGTTGAACAAAACAGCGGGTCAAATTCTTGTATAAAAACGCAATCTCAGTCTAACCAACTTCTGCTATTCTAATCATAAATAACAAAATTACTTTCCAAACCACCGTTTCTCAGTTTTTGAGAGCGGTGGCTATTTTTATTTTCTCAGGAGGTAGAAGTAGTATGAAAAACAAAAATCATAAAAGAAAACCAAAAGAATTTATTGTTGATGATCCTTTTCTTGTGTTGTGGTTAAAAATAATGAAACCATTTCTTCCTAAAAAAGTCAAAATTTTAAAACCAAAGAAAAATTGGCAGGTCATAATTTTGTGAAAAAAGGAGGACAAAGATATGTATAAAATCATATTGCCACAAATTGAAACAGTATATCTGTCACAATTAGAGCAGAGACTATACAGAGCAAGTATGCTTGATGTGTATGGATATGAACTTGTTTGCAAATCAAAATATACCTGGGAAGTTATAACTCCTGATGGGAAAAAATATGTTGTGAAATACAAAGATGGAAAACTAAATTGCGACTGTCCCGACGCGAAGTTCAGAGCAAAAATATACGCTGATGGTTGGTGTAAACACAAGTTGTTTGTTTTAACAAAAACAGATTTAGATGAAGTGATTGCTGTTTCTATTTTAACATGTCCTTGGTTAACAAAATATCTCAAAAAACTTAATGAAGGAGGTTAAGTAAGTTATGTTAGTAGGGTTTGAATGTCCAAATGGACAAAAAATAAGTTTCAAAGAATGTTTACAAAACTGTCCACAACAAAAGAGATGTTTACCTGTTCCTATGCTTGTTGGTATTGTTCGTTATGCACTTGAAGAACGACCTAATGGATACACGGCAACACAAATTTCTCAGTGTTTAAGAAAATCTTATTTTGAGATAAAATACGACTATTACGCTAACCCCAAAGACCAACTTTTCTTTGCATATCGCGGTAATGTGATACACTCAATACTTTCTGACTTTGACACATTCCGCGCGTTGGGCGTTTATTACAACGGCAGATTTGTGATTGAGAAAAGGTTTTACAAACCAGTTGAAGTTGTGATAAACAAAAATAAACATTTGCTAAAGTTTTCAGGCAAGATTGATATATACGACACGCGGACAAAAACTCTATACGATTACAAAACAATATCTGACTTTGTGAAACAAGACCTGTTGCCAAGACCACATCATGTTGTTCAAACAAATATTTACTCGTATATTTTATCACCACTTCATAAAGTTGAGCGGATTGTGATAGTGTATGTTGCAATGAACAATGTGTACGAAATAGAACTTGAACCAAAACCAAATGATGATATTTTAGATTTTATCCGCAAACAACTTGCTAAACTCCACTATGCTGTGACACAGAACATTGTCCCTGAAGCAACTCCAAATGGATTTTGCAAGATGTGTATGTTCAAACAAAAATGTACTGAAGTAGATAAACTTATCCAAAAATTCTCAAACTTGTAACTTTTTCTCACTATTGTCACTTCTGTTACTTTTGACACTTTTGCCACTTTCATATTCCCCGCCAGCAGAAAATTTTGTATAAGGAGGTCACACTATGTCACTACAAAAATTTAAAGAAATACTAAACGAAATTCTACTCACTACAGCAGACATAAAAAAATCTGCTGGCATAGAATTCAATGCAGATTCAATCACAAAAATGGCTATCGCTGTGTATCTACAATCAGCTCGTGATGAAGAAAAACAAACCACAACTATGACAAAACCAGCAAAAAGAAAAACGCGACCCGCTACAAAGAAACAAATTCAAGCGTTGAAGAACATTTACGGTTCATTGCAAAAAGTCCGTGAGCTTGCTGGTGTTGACTCTTTATATGATTTAGATGTTTCCTTAGCCTCACAACTCATCACAAACGGTAACGGAAGAAAATAATCCCGCACTCACATTCCGTGAGCGCGGGACTGCTGGCGGGGGATAAATTCTATAAATTGTGAAATAAATTTTTTGTTTCCCCGCTTGATTGTCAACAAAAAAAATTTTGTATTTTTAAACCAACAGAGTTTTTATAAGTACAAAAACCAAATGCACTTAGAAAACTTAATCACATCTTTTTATGTAGCAAAATATAAGTTCATCGTTCAACCGAAAGAAGATATTATATTTTCTAACTTCAAAGGGTCAACATTTCGTGGCGCGTTTGGGTATACATTAAAAAGAATCTGTTGTGTAGCAAGAGATAAAGATTGTACTTCCTGTTTACTTAAAACAAAATGTGTCTACAGCATAATCTTTGAAGCAAAAATTAGTAATGCTGAATACAAAATTTTAGGTTATACAGAACCGCCACGACCTTTTGTAATAGAACCACCAATTGATGAAAAAACAAAATACTCGCCTAACGAGACAATAGAATTCTCAATTTTAATCTTTGGTAATTCAATACAATTTTTGCCATATATCATTTATACTTTTTACGAATTAGGTAAAAAAGGTATAGGGAAAACAAAAGCAAAATACGAACTTTTGTCAGTAGAGACATATGATGGCAAAAAAATTTATGATGTAGAAACACAAACTCTACACAATATTGACTCAACAATAAAGTTGTCATTTGATGGTAACTACAAAGATTTAAAAGAGATAAAAATAAAATTTTTAACACCAACAAGAATAAAAATCAATAATAAATATACAACAGAGATTACATTCCAAACACTTATTCGGCTGATATTACGTCGTTTAGCAGGATTATTTTTGTTTTATTTTGACAAAAAGTTAGACACCGATTTTGAAACGATTCTAAAAGAAGCAGAAAATATAAAAACAAAATATTCGTCAATCAAATGGGTTGATTTAGAACGGTACTCAACACGACAAAAAACAAAGATGAAACTCGGTGGTATAATAGGCGAAGTTGTCTACGAAGGGGACCTCACAAACTTTGTCCCATTACTAAAAATTGGCGAGTTAACCCACATCGGCAAAAACACAACCTTCGGTTTAGGAAAATATGAGATTTTAATTTAATGGAGTAAAAAACTATGCAAGAAATTAATGAAAGAGAATCTATAATCTTAGGTGCATTGTTGCATGACATTGGAAAGTTTATGCAAAAGGGAAATGTACCTTTAACTAAATCACCCCAAAATATGGAAGTAAGTATATGTCCAGTATATCATAATGATTATTCTCATAAGCATGTTTTATGGACTGACGAATTTTTCGAAAGTTATATACCGAAAGTGTTTTATAGTGCAGCAAATTTTGCAAGGTATCACCATAAACCAAACGATGAATTACAAAAAATTGTAACAATTGCTGATAGATTATCTGCTGGTTTAGATAGAAATATAGAAAAAAAGGATGATGAAGTTGAAGGGAAAGACAAATATAAAAAAATGAGATTAAAACCGATATTTGAAGATATAACATTAAAATTTGAAAAAACAGATGAAAAATATAAATATGAATTAAATCCATTAATACTTGATGAAGAAGTAATTTCTCCCAAAATTATTAATAAATTAAATCCGTCTGAAGGAGAAGATTTAACAAATGTATATAAAAAACTATGGGATGAATTTATATCAGAATTTAATGAACTACCTCAACACAATTTTAATATATTTTTTAATTCGCTTTTTTACCTTCTTCAAAAATATACATGGTGCATTGCTTCATCAACTGTTGACTATCCAGATATTTCATTATTTGATCATTTAAAAACGACTACTGCAATAGCAACTTGCTTATATGATTATCAAAAATCAGAAAAAGAAAGTAATAAAGAATTCTTACTTTTAGCAGGAGATATATCTGGAATACAAAATTTTATTTATAAAATTACTCAAGCTGAAGGAGCTCCTGGTACATCTAAAAGACTACGAGGACGTTCTTTCTATTTATCTATATTTACTGAAACAGTATCAAAAAAAATCATAACGGAATTAAGTCTTACTATTGCTAACATTATATATTGTGGAGGAGGAAGATTTGAAATACTATTGCCAAACACTAAACATGTTAATCAAAAACTTTTAGAAATAAAAAAACAAGTTGATTGTTGGCTAATTAAAAATTTTGAAGGTGAGCTTGGACTGATTACTGAGATGTTGGAATTGGATTGTGATGAATTAAAAAGGTATGGTGAATTTATAAGCGTTTTAGATGATAAAGTATCTACTGAAAAGAAAAGAAAATATTATAATTTACTTTTTGAAGAACCAAAAAATTTTACTATCCCTATAGAAAAAGATTTTTTCGGTAACGATAAAGAAATACTAAAAAACAAAAAAATAACGATTTGTAAGTCTTGTGATATTACTTTAATACCTAAGGAAAATGATATTTGTGAATATTGTGAAGAACACAGAAAAATTGGTGAGTTTTTACCTGAATCAAAAGCTATAGTTTTTAGCAAAGATAACTTATATTTTAGCGAAAACAATGCGTATTTGATTGATTTTGAACAACTTGGGAAGGTTTATCTTGTTTCTAATTTAGATAGTTTGAAAAATATTCTTAATAACGAAAATATAATTGAAATAAAGTTGATAAATACTACTGAAACAAGATATGGAGGATTTGGATTTATTGCTAATATAGTTCCAACAGCAAAAGAAGATTTTTCAATAAATATTCAATCTGAAGAACATTACTTTAAAAAAGGAGATGTTTTAGATTTTGAAACTATTGCTTCACTATCTACAGGAGATCAACGCCTTGGCCTTTTAAGAATGGATGTGGATTATCTTGGGTTAATTTTTGCAATAGGTTTAGAACCGGAACATGAAGATACTGAATACAATCCAAAATCTATATCAAGAATATCTACTTTATCAAGAATGTTAGATTTATTCTTTGCTGGGTTTTTAAATAATATATGTAATGAAGTTTTTAAAGAGTGGTACGAAGAAACTAAAAATGAAATTAAAGACAAAATAACTCAAATATTTTATATATCCTATTCAGGTGGTGATGATTTGTTGATTATTGGTCCTTGGAGTGAAATACCAAAATTAGCCTATAGAATAAGAGAAAAATTTAAGAAATTTACTTGCAATAACAAAAATATAGATGTTTCAGCTGGAATATTGTTGATTAAACCAAAATTCCCTATAGGAAGAGCAGCAGTAGTGTGTGGAGAAAAACTTGAGAAATCAAAAGATAAAGGAAGAAGTAGAATTACTTTATTTGATGAAACAGTTAAATGGGATAAGGATAATGAAGATATAGATTTCCTTGAACTATTTGAATTTGGAGAAAATCTCTATTATGCAATAATTACAGAAACTCAAGATGATAAACTACCAAGAGGTTTTGTGCATAGTCTTATAAGAAAAAGAAATAAGTATATAAAAGATGATAAGATTGATTTAAATTATATTTCATCATTGATTTATCAGATAACTAGAAATATTAAAGAAAAAGCAAAGATAAAAATAAAGGAAGGAGAGGAAATCAAGCTCAAGGAGTATTTATATCAAAAACTAATAACTGAACCTGATGGACAAAAAATTTTTAGTAAAGTAAAAATTCCAGCAAGTTATGCGTTATTAAAATCAAGAAAGGAGGGATAAAGAAGATGAGTACAATGTATGATTTAGCTAAAAAAATTGAAAATGGAGAAATTGCAGATCTATCTGAATCTAATTTCAAACCAAAAGACTATGCAGTTCCCAATGGATATGCGGATAAAATTGCTGAAGAAATTGCTAATACAAAAGAAGAAATGAAAGTAACTCAATTAAGAAAATTATTTACAAAAATAAAAAATATTCAAAACAAAATTAAGACAAATGAGGATGTAAATAAATACGCTAATGAAATTGCATTTATATTACCTGAGTTAGCATATGCGAGAGGACGAAGACTGATCACAGAAGATTTCTATGTTTTAATAAAATCTTGTCTATTAAACAATCAAAATCAAATTAGATTAGCAAGTAAGTTAGAATTTGATAATTTTGTAAAATTTCTTGAAGCAATATTAGCGTACTATAAAAAACATTCATTGAAAAAATCTTAAAAGGAGGACATCAAAAATGACAAACCAAAATCATGATTATAATTTTCAAGGAAAAATTATAATTACTGCTGATATTAGATGTGTGACTGGTTTACATATTGGTGGAACAGAAGAAGGATTTGAGATTGGTGGGGTTGATAACATTGTTATTAAAGATCCATTAACAGGAATACCTTATATTCCAGGTTCCTCATTGAAAGGAAAGATGCGAAGTTTACTTGAATGGGCTGAAGTAAGAGTATCTACAAATACAAAATTAAATGAAAAAACTAATAGTTGGGAATGCAAACCTTGTGAATGTGGAAAGTGCGATGTTTGTATTATCTTTGGTTCTTCTGCAGCATCTTCTTCAAAAGAAGGTCCAACAAGATTAATTGTGAGAGATGCTTACCCTAAAGGTTTTATCAAAGATGATGGAACACGAAATTTTGAAGCCGAACAAATAAAAAATTGGGAACAGACACTTGGTGAAAAAATTTACACAGAACTAAAAACTGAAAATGTTATTGATAGAATAACATCTGCAGCCAATCCAAGAACAATGGAAAGAGTCCCTGCTGATTCTGTTTTTACAGTAGAGATGGTCTTTGATTTATATAAAAATGATGATAAGGCAAAACTTAAGAAGGTTTTTGAAGCAATGGCTCTCTTAGAAGATAGCAATCTTGGTGGTGGAGGAAGTAGAGGATCTGGAAAAATTAAATTTGAATGTGTAAAAGTTAGTGAAAGAAAGCTTGATTATTATCAAGGTAAAAAAGAACAAGATAAAGATATCGTAAAAGATAAAACTGTTTATGAAATCTTGCAAGATTTTGATAAATTTTTCAAATAAATGAGGTAAAAGCCTTGAAAACATATAAAATAATTTTAAAACCAAGATCATCAATTGCATCTTTTCCATCATCTGATACTTTGTTTGGAGCAATTTGTTGGGGAATAAAATTTATTTACAGTGAAAAAGGAGATTCAGGATTAAATAAAATACTCAAAAGATTTATTGAAGAAAAACCACCATTTCTGTTATCTTCATCATTTCCTATGTTGAAGAACGGAGATGTAAGAATCTTTTTTTATCCAAAACCTATTAGAAAAGATTTATCAAGTAACGAGGTTGAAGAAATTGCTAAGAACTATCAAGAAAAATTCGGAAATCTTAAAAAATCCAAAGTGGCGATAATTTCTGAATTAAAAAAGTTTAAAAAAGCAAGTTTCATATCAGAAGATATCTTTAAAAAAATACTTGATGGGGAAAAAGAAAAAAATTTATTTTTAAAGTATCTTGACGGGGAAATTAAACTTATATGGAAATTATTAATGACTAATGAAGAGTATAATAAGATTTTTACTAATGCTGAAAGGCCAAAAATTTTAACAAACATTTTAATTCAAAAAAATCTACTTGATAGAATTTCTTTTTCAACAACTCCTGGAGGGCAGATATTTTATTCAAACGAATATTTTTTAGCACCAAATGTTAATTTATATTTTTTATTAAAAACAGACGATATAGATTATTTAAAACCAGTTTTTAAATATCTTGAAGATTCAGGAATCGGAAGAGATAGATTTACAGGAAAAGGTAACTTTAAATTTAGTGAACCTGAAGAATGTGTATTGCCTACTAATGAAGAAAATACATTTATAACATTATCAAGATACATCCCGAGAATTGAAGAAATAGTAGTCAATAAAGAAAAAATGTACTATGAAATTATATCTTATTATTCAAAAGTAGATTCTACTTTTGAGTTTAAAGGTGAAGATGTCTTTAAAGATAAAGTTATTTATATTAAGGAAGGTTCTATATTTGAAGCAAAAGAAAAAAAAGATTTCTATGGTGTCACTCCTATAGTTAAAAAATTAAATGAAAAACAAATTTTGCAATATGGCCTAGCATTCCCAATTTTTGGAAAGGTAGGTGAATAAATGAGGCTACAAATAAAGACATTAAGCCCTATACATATAGGTAGTGGAGAAAAGTATAATGGATTAGCATATATACAAGATAAAAGACAAAGACCTTTTAAGTTATGTTTTTTAGAATTTGATAAGATTAAACAAGTTTTGAATTCCCAACAATTACAAAATTTTGCTGAATGGATAATAAGTGAAAGATATCCAACTATTCAAAAATTTTTACAATATGGATTAAACGATAACAACAATAATATTGCGAACGAACTTATATCTGCTGCTACATATAAGATTGACTTACTTTTTGAAGAAAATTATCAACAGGGGAGATTTTTAAAAGATATTGAAGCTTTTATCAAACAAAATAATAGTGTATTTATTCCAGGAAGTGAGATAAAAGGTGCAATAAGAACAGCAGTTTTGTATAAGTTGTTGAAAGAAAATAGTGATAATTGGAACTTTTTGAAGGAAGAATTAGAAAGTTTCAAAAATAAGTTTAGTCAAACTTTTCAAATCATAAGTTCAGGAAATAAAAAAGCTAATTATGAACTTACTCAAGAGGAAATAAAAAGAATCCCCAATCACGAAAAACAAGCACTTTTTGGTGAAAAAATACCAAGAAGAATTAAAATAAGTGATATAAAAAAAGTTTTATCTAAAAAAATGGAAAAAATTGAAGAAAAACTTCAAGAAAAAGCTTTTCGTCCAGCAAACAACAATGATGCAAAATATGATTTATTAAAACTTCTTTTAATTTCTGATAGTGATTTTAAAAAACCAGATGATTGTCTTTTTGTTTCTAATATTGAAACATTAAATATAAATCGGCGATTTCAAATTTTTCAAGAACTTTTAAAACCAGGACAAGTATTCACTTGTGAGATTAAATTAAACAATGATAGTTTATTAATTAATAAGTTAGGATTTTCAGAATATCAGAAAAATGTCATATCTTCTATAGGAAATATCTTTAAATGTTGTTATGAATTTACAAATAAATTAATTGATGAAGAGATTAATTATTTTAGAAATTATAGACCAAATAATATAGTAAGTAAGTTAGAGAACATAAAAAGGCAGAATCAAGAAAATTCTCCAGTTATTAGAATTGGCAAAAATGAAGGTTACTTAAGCTTAACAATAGCACTTTTAATAAAAGAAAAAGATCCTGATTTATATAAAAATGTTGTAATTCATACGACAAAAAATACAAGTTATACAAACTTGTTCCCAAAGACAAGAAGAATTGTAAATGTTGCTAATAGTAATTGGGATACTTTAGGTTGGATTAAATTGGAGTTGGAAAATTTATCATAAGGGAGATTTTGAATGGGCGTATTTCATTTAACAGGATTGGGAAAAAGTCCAGGAGCAGTGACTGTACCATTAAGTTATATTTATTATTTTTTAGTTGAAGCATATAAAAAAAACAATGAAAAAGCAAGAAATTTTTTTAGTGGCTCTGGAGAATTATCTAATGATGAACAATGGCCAGGAAAACCTGAAGCATTAATATTGTTTAGTTCTAAAGAAGTGTTTAGTTCTGAAGAAGTGTTAGAAAGAAAAGAAACCCGCAAAACGGAATTTGATTGTGAGTTATTTAATATCAGCGCAACAAAAATTGTAGAATGCATCAATAAATATATTGAAGAACTTTGTGAGTATTTTAAAATAGATAATGGATTAAGAATTAAATATATTTATGGAGTGAAAGTTAACATTTCTGATTTTGATGATTGTTTTAAAAAAATTTACATCACAATTAAGGCTCTTGCTGGAAAAGAGGTATGGGTAAATTTAGTTGGTGGTGTAAATCAAATTAATATTGCATTAATGCTTGCCTCATCAATCACTTTAGTCCCTAGAAGATTGTATTATGTTTTTGAATGGGATCAAAAAAATAATAAACCAAGCTATTATTTACATCCTATTGGAAAGTTTGAAGATTTTGATAATTTATATAAGAAATGGTTAGACATACCATTGTTGTTTTTAGATATTGATAGATTAAGAAATCTTTACGATACTCTTACTCAACGGGGAGTAATTAACATTAGCGAACTTGAGCAATTTTTAAAAAATTCAGGATTAACACCGGCCGAAGATTATATTCCGAAATTAAGAGGCAGTTTAGTAATAATTAATGGTGACAGAGTTACAAAAGGAAATTTGTTTGATAAAATTATGCAGTTAATCCCACAACAAAATAATCTACCTCAAAATTTTTCTCAATGGAAAAATTGGGCAGAGAAAAATCAAATACTTTATAAGTTTTATGAAAGTGAAAGATAAATTTATATCTTTTAAGATTAAAGAAAACAATAATTTTGTATTGATAGAATTTGAACTTAGTAGAGAAATTTCTCCGTCTGATTTGAAAAATGTACTACCTCCGGACCCGGTGAAAAACAAATTTTCATCAAAAGGTGTGGTGTTGTCAGGAAGAGGACCTATTTGGCTTTATGGTTATCTTATACATTTTTACCATCCTACAAAATTTGTTGCAGTATACGACCCAAGGTTGGACGCAGCAGTTGTTGTTGAATCACATACTGAAGAAGTAAAAGTTGGTGATTTGATTAAGATATAACTAATTAAACCTAATTTGAGAAACGATATGAAGTTTATATATCAAATAGGTAGATTTGATACAAACTATACAAAAAGTATAAATTTTAAAATTGATAATATGTCTTGTCAGTGTTCACTTTCATCAATTGCTTTAAAACAGTATTTTAAACAAAACGGTCATAAAACAAAACTTATTCTTGTTTATCCAGTAAGTATAATTTATAACGAAAACGCTGTTAAAAATATAAATGATGAATTTGTTCAAATAATTAAAAAAAATGTTGGCAGTTATCTTGATAATCCTAAACAAATTTTAAATTCACATCCTCATAACAAAGATAATGATTTCTTAGTTGTTCATTCTATCGGTAAATATAAATTGAAGAACATTGAAATTGAATTTCAAGGAACATTTGATGATATTGTGTTGGAAATTTTATGTGATATGGTTGAAAAATATCTTGAAATAAAAAGTGAACTTAACGAATTTTATGTTGATATTTCTTCAGGACACAATATTTATATTTCAGCACTGCTTGAAGCACTGAAACATTTTTCTATTTTTTGTCAACTTTTAAATTGGGAAAATAAAAATTTAAGACCAAAAACTTATGTTGTATTTTCTGAACCACTTATGTCTCCATCAACAAATGAAGCACAAATGTATATCAAAGAATCTGAATTTAAAGCATTTTTTTCTTCTCCAGTTAAAAAAGATGATATAGATATAAATAATGGTAATCGCTTGGCTAAAAGAATTTATTATGAAGATAGAGAGAAAAGAAGCAAGATTGATAAAATCCTTACTAATTTTGGGATTGTTTATTCTGCTATTAGAAATTATACACCTTTAGTTTTATATCATTTTGGTTATGATGGTTATGACGAAGTTGTTAATTTTTTAAAACAAAATATTATTGAAAATATAAAAAATAAAATGAGAGAAAATTGGGTCCAATCTCCAAATTTACAAAAAGATGATTATATAAAAATTATACTTACATTAGGATTATATGCAGGAATTGTTGAAGTTTTATACAATATTAAAGTTAATAGATACGAAGAAAATGAAGGAGTTGAACTCAACCAAATCAAAGAAAAATTTGCTACAAATGGAAAATCCATATATGAAAAATTTAATTTAGATTTATCTATTTCTTTATTAGGTCAAGAAATTCATAACCTCTCTGAAGGAAAAGATGAAAAGGGAAAAAAACTTATTGATAAATGTAGTAACCAATGGGAAAAGTTAGGTAAGTATTTATATGGGATAGAAGGAGGTTTTAATTGGAGAAATTTTCTTGCTCATGCTGGTTTTGAAAAAACAATTACTGAAGTTAAAAAAGAAAATAGTAAAATTCATTTTAGATATACTTCTAATGAAGAACAGAGAATAAAGAATGAGATAATAAAAAATTTTCAAAGTTAATAAAAAATTTGGATGGCATCACTATACATCACAGAAGATTACGCTGTATTGTGTAAACATCAGAAACGGCTTGTTGTAAAAAAAGATGATAACATACTTCTTGAAATACCGGAGTTCAAGATTGACCGAATCCTTCTTTTTGGCAAAATTCAAGTAACTGCTGATGCTGTAGAGTTTTTACTTGAAAACAACATAGATGTGTCATTTTTTAATCAATATGGACGTATAAAAGGGAAACTTGTTCCTTCAAAATCTAAAAATATATATTTAAGGATTGCACAATATGAAGCATATTCAGACCAACAACGAAGATTACAACTTGCATCGTCAATAGTGAAAGGTAAAATTGAAAATTATATATCGTTTTTGTATAGATTTCAAAGAAACCATACTGAAATAAATTTTGAAAAAGAAATTACAACATTAAAAAACTGTTTAAAACTTTTAGAAAACAAAAAACATATTAGCGGTGTTTTAGGTATTGAAGGTGTTGCTTCAAGTGTGTATTTTAGGACATTTCCTAAAATGATACTCAATGATGAATGGGCTACAAGTTTTTCTGGTAGGACAAAACATCCACCTAAGGATGAAATAAATAGTTTGTTATCCTTAGGTTATTCTTTGATAACATCTGAATTATGGTCTTTGCTTGAAGGTATTGGGTTTGATGTTTTTATAGGATTTTTACACGAGATTGACTATGGGAGACCTTCTTTAGCAATAGATTTGTTAGAAGAGTTTAGGACAGCTATTGTTGAACGTGTTGTTTTAGAAATGATAAATCATAAAGTAATATCAAAAAACGATTTTGAAAATACAGAACAAGGCATAAGAATGAAAAAAGAAAAATTAAAGTTGTTCTTTGAACATTTTGATAGAAAGCTTAATGCTACATTTAATGAGCCACAGACTCAACAACAAATATCATACAGAAAACTTTTTTATATCCAAGCACAAAAATTAGCAAAAGCAATATATATTCAACAAGAATATCAACCGTTTAGAATTTTATAAAAAATGTTTTTTGTTATAAGTTACGATATAACAGATGATAAAAGAAGAAACAAAATTGCAAAATGTCTTGAAAATTACGGAATAAGAGTCCAATATAGTGTTTTTGAAGTTATATGTGAAGAAGAAATAATTAACAAAATAATCTCTGAACTTAATGAAATAATAAATACAAACGAAGATAGTGTAAGAATATATTTTTTATGTTCTAATTGTGTTTCTAAAATTGCAATAATAGGTTGTGGCGAAGTAACAAAGGATCTTGAAGTTTATGTTGTATAAAAAATGTAAAATGTGATAAAAATTACTTTTTGAGATTAGCGGTAAATAAAAATTATTGAAAATTTGAGAAGATGTTAAATTTTTACTAAAACTTTATGAATAAAATTAAGCGTAGTTTAATAGGAACCTCGGATTTCAGAACAATATATTTTAAAAATCAAACACAAAAATTACCGCTGTCGGAAAGATAGACCCGATTATAAGGGGATTGCGACTTAGAAGTTTGTATTCTTAAGACCTGTGTTTTATTCATGTCGGAAAGATAGACCCGATTATAAGGGGATTGCGACTTGTCTTATTTGTTCATTCTTGCTCATAGTTTTGTACCTGTCGGAAAGATAGACCCGATTATAAGGGGATTGCGACGATAAATATGTCATTTGCCATTATATCCTCTGTATAAAATGTCGGAAAGATAGACCCGATTATAAGGGGATTGCGACACTGCTTCGTCATATCGCAAATCAACACTAACTTCAAGTCGGAAAGATAGACCCGATTATAAGGGGATTGCGACTGGTTCATTATTATTTACAGGTTGTGGCACTTCAACCTCTTGTCGGAAAGATAGACCCGATTATAAGGGGATTGCGACCTAGATATTTACAGCTATACATTATTCTATACATTGTCGGAAAGATAGACCCGATTATAAGGGGATTGTCATCCTTCGCGGATGCTACGGATGATAAACTGAAATATTTATGAAAACGAAATTTTATGTTTATATTTTGTGTAGTAAAAAAGACAATACAATATATGTTGGTTTGACTAAGGATTTATCCAAAAGAATTACTGAACATAATAATGGATTATCAAAATACACTAAAACAAAACTTCCTTGGGAATTGTTATGGTATTGTGTTTTCTTTGATAGAAGGAAGGCAAGAAGTTTTGAAAAATACTTAAAAAGTGGTTCAGGTAGAGCTTTTTTATACAAAAGGTTGATATCAAATCCGCTGTAGCATTATGCGAAGGCGGAGACCCGATTATAAGGGGATTGTCATCCTTCGCGGATGCTACGGATGATAAACTGAAATATTTATGAAAACGAAATTTTATGTTTATATTTTGTGTAGTAAAAAAGACAATACAATATATGTTGGTTTGACTAAGGATTTATCCAAAAGAATTACTGAACATAATAATGGATTATCAAAATACACTAAAACAAAACTTCCTTGGGAATTGTTATGGTATTGTGTTTTCTTTGATAGAAGGAAGGCAAGAAGTTTTGAAAAATACTTAAAAAGTGGTTCAGGTAGAGCTTTTTTATACAAAAGGTTGATATCAAATCCGCTGTAGCATTATGCGAAGGCGGAGACCCGATTATAAGGGGATTGTCATCCTTCGCAGATGCTTCGGATGATAAACTGAAATATTTATGAAAACGAAATTTTATGTTTATATTTTGTGTAATAAAGAAGACAACACAATGTATGTTGGTTTAACACTATTGTCTTTTGTTTAGTAGTGCTACTAGTGAGTAATAAACTATACTTTTTTGTTCCTCATCTATTAACCGAAAGTTATAATTTTAGTAAGACTTTTCTCACAATCCTTTATCTATATGTGATAAATATTTTTAATTACCACTTGACACATAGAGTTAATTTTTTTGTATTATCTATGTAATGAAATTAAATATAAAGAAACTCTTTCGTTCATTAGTTGTTTTATTTTTGATATCTGCCACAGTATTTGTCTTATATCATCCGATTAAACTTATTTACTCACGAATAGCAGAAAGATCTAATATCTTAAAAGTTTTTGTTTCTTATGTAGTTGATGGTGATACTATACGTGTTGATATAAATAGGTCTAATGTTTCCGTTAGATTGATTGGTATAGATTGTCCTGAACTTTCAGACCATCGTGAACAAGTTTATGCTGAAGAATCACTTGAATATACAAAGAAGAGGTTGTTGAATAAAGAAGTATGGCTTGAGTTTGATGTTCAAAGAGAAGACAGGTATGGAAGGTTGCTTTCTTATGTATGGTTGAAACCACCGAACAGATTTGATGAAGAAGAGATTCGTAAAAATATGTTCAATGCTCAGATAATACTTGATGGCTATGCTAAGGTTTACACATATCCACCAAATGTAAAATATACAGATTTTTTTGTTAAATTTCAAAGGGAAGCGGTGGAGAACAAAACAGGTCTTTGGAATGATGCTTTTTTTAAAAAAGATACATCACCTTATTATATTGGTAATAGAAAATCAAAAGTTTTCCACAGACCGACCTGCGAATTGGCACAAAAAATATCAAAATATAACAGAGTTAAATTTAAAACCAAAATGGAGGCAATACTGCAAGGGTTTAGAGCATGTAGAGAGTGTAAACCATGAAAGTTATCATTGTTTTGAAGTAAAATAGGTGATTAAAAAATTATAGGTTTGTTCACAGTTGAGAAATGAATAAGTATTTAAAGTTTTTTATTTAAATTTTTCCAAAATTATTTTTATGTTGACTTTTATAAATAAAAATTGTATTAAATTCTCACTATTAAAAAATTTGTTTCTCAATGTATTCATAAAATCTAAAGTTTGTAGAAACATAAGAACAAAATAAGAACAGCGGGGAGGGTATATCGTCGATAAAAATGGCAAAAATAATTCCCACCCACGGCAAATAATCCCCCGCGCTTCTAATAACTCTATCTTTTTACCATAATTTTATTGCCCCCTCTATCCGACTCAGCAATTTGCGGGACGACCCCGCGTCGGTCCGGGGCATTCTGCGTAATCCGCGATTAAAATATTCACAAAATTTTCACAATTTCTACACATTTTTTTCACAATTATGTCTATATATATTTTTAGAGAGTATATAGCACATATGATAAAATTAAATTTTATGAAAAAAGTAGGATTAATACTTCTAATAATTTTTCAACTTTTTAGCAATCCCGCAATTTGCGGGATGAACTAATTAACTCATCAACTCATTCACACATTAACTCATTTACACATCTACTAAAAATGGGGAACTTAAATTTATGAACAAACAAACAAACAACAAAACAACAAACAAACACTCACCAGTTATACGCATTATAGCATCAATAATCCTTGCATCCTTTGTTTGGACATTTATACTATTTGAGCCAGTGCATGGTGTAACAACATACATACAGGATGTGAACAAGATAAGGGATGTGATAAGCAAGTTAGACGAATTTGTCCTGCCATACAAGTATGGAAGGGTAGTAGAGCAATATCTTTCAGAAGGTATCTCACAACCAAAGATAGCATTAATCCAAGACCTACACTGTCATCCTGAAGTACAAAGAAACATCTACGAGATAATAAGATTGTTTGACAAGAGGTATGGAGTAGAAAAGGTGTTAATAGAGGGAGCACCAAAAGGTAGGTTTGAACCAACAATATTCACAACAATCCCTGATGAGAAACTAAAGAGAATCACAGCAGATAGTTTGTTAAGCAAAGGATTATTAAGTGGAGCAGAATATTATGAGATAACAACAAATAGTGGAAAGGTATATGGAATAGAAGATTGGGAAGTATACATAGAAAACTACAGAAGGATAAAGAGGTTAATAGAAAACAAAGATAAAAACAAAGAATTAGTTGAAGGTTTGAGGTTAAAAGTAGACAAAGTAAAAGAAAAGTATTTATCCAAAGAAGTAAAGAGGTTTGCATTATGGTTTGACAGGCACAAAGAAGCAAAGATGTATGAGGCATTAGAGAAGTTTGCAAAGAGGTTTGAGATATCGCTTGATTTTTATCCTGAGGTAAAAAAGTACATAGAACTACTAAAATTAAGCAAGAAGTTGAATGTGAAGCGTGTTGGATATGAGTTAAGGGAATATTTTGGCGATTTACAAAAGGTATTACCCTATGGTGTATTTTCCAAACTACAAGACAAACTCCAAAACCAA
>Ga0078972_1007923_pt1 | contig 22937 bp, 16 predicted proteins | sample YelNatPaOPGAMG01_FD_67568 | JGI IMG/M metagenome (GOLD analysis project Ga0078972, IMG submission 67568) | Hot spring thermophilic microbial communities from Obsidian Pool, Yellowstone National Park, USA - OP-RAMG-01 (SPADES assembly) (version 2) | ecosystem: Environmental > Aquatic > Thermal...
GGCGAACGGTTATTGCAGACATTGGCCTCCACCGAGATGGGGATGCACTGCCCGGACGGTGCCACGACTCCACGGCCAGGCAGCCACCTTCTATCCGTACAGCAAGTACCTCTTCCGCTGCTGCTCGAACCTGGCGACCTCGACCGCCCAACTGTCAACCAGCGCCCGCACCGGCTCGCCGGCCTCGATGCCTTCGCGGAGGCGCGAGGTGCCCGCCAGGAGGTCAAAGTGGGGCGGCTTGCCCTCCCAGCTCGAGGGCAGGAATTGGAACTCGGCGGGCGCCTGGGCGCGGGCCGCGGCGATGAGGTGCAGCCCGGTGGCCACGGGGCAGAAGGCGTCGCGCCGGGTGACGTGCAGTTGCACGCCGGCGCAGGCCTGGCCCGCATGCTTCGAGTCGCAGGGCACGAAACTGAGCGGGCGGAAGCGCACGCCCGGCAGGCCCAATCTGTTCAGCGCCTCGGCCAGCCGGTAGCCGTCGAGCCAGGGGGCGCCTGCGATCTCGAAGGGCAGGGCCGTGCCACGCCCTTCCGACAGGTTGGTGCCCTCGACGAAGCAGGTGCCCGGGTAGACAGTGGCGGTGGAGAGGTGGGGCATGGCCGGCGACGTGGGCACCCAAGGGAGGCCGGTCTCGTCGAACCACATGAAGCGCCGCCAGCCACGCATGCCGATGACCGTGAGGTCGGCGCCCAGGCTTCCTTCGGCGTTCAGATAGAGCGCCAGCTCCCCCAGCGTCATGCCGTGGCGGATCGGGATGGGCGCCACGCCCACAAAGGACTCGAGGCCGCGCTGCAGCAGCGGACCCTCCAGCGCCAACCCGTTGATGGGGTTGGGGCGATCGAGCACAATCACCGGCCGCCCGGCCCTCGCGGCGCCGCGCAGAACATGGTAGAGGGTGCTGAGAAAAGTGTAGAAGCGCGCGCCGACATCCTGCATGTCGAAAAGGAGCAGGTCCACCCTCGCCAGCATCTCTGGAGTGGGCTCCTTGTTCGGGCCATACAGACTGAAGACGGGCAGGCCGGTGCGCGGGTCCACGCTGTCGCTGATGGCGGCCCCATCGGCTCCCGAGGCATCCAAGCCATGCTCGGGGCTGAAGAGGGCAGTCACGCGTACGCCCGCACCCAGGAGCGCATCGAGGACGCCGGTCAGGTTGGGCCGAACCGCTGCCGGGTGCGTCACCAGCCCCACGCGCCGGGCGCTCACCAGGTCGCGGCGCTCGGCCAGCAGCACTTCCAACCCTGTCTTGACCATCTTCGCGCAGACTCCTTTGTCTTGAGACTCTCCCTTCAATACTAGCATGGAATTGGGAGGGGGTCAATGTGGGTCATGCAGGGCTATTGACAAGTGTGCAAAGAGCGTGATATACTGGGGGTGACTGGTCAGACCACTTACCAGATGCCCCGGAGGCGCCCATGCCCTTCTGGTCTCGCCCACAGCGGCCCGCCGCCTACGCCGAACAGGCGCTGGTGACCGCCATCCTCGACGGCACCTACCCGCCCGGCTCCACGCTCCCAGGCGAACGCACCCTGGCGGAAAAGCTCGGCGTCACGCGCCCCACCGTGCGCGAAGCCCTGCAACGACTCGAGCGCGATGGCTGGCTGACCATCGCCCAGGGCAGGCCGACCCTGGTCAATGACTATTGGACGGCGGGCGGGCTGAATGTGCTGAGCGGGCTGGTGCGCTACGGCGATCATCTCCCCCCTGGGTTCACCAGCAAGCTGCTGGAGGTGCGCCTGGCCCTGGCGCCCGCCTACACCCGTGCAGCGGTGGCCTGCGCGGCCGCGACTGTGGCCGCGTTCCTGGCCGGCTATGCCAGCCTGGCCGATGATGCCCGCACCTTTGCCGCCTACGATTGGTCCTTGCACCACACCCTTACCGTGGCCTCGGGCAACCCGGTGTACACCCTCATCCTGAATGGCTTTTGTGGGTTCTACGAGCAGGTGGCCCATATCTACTTTGCGCCTCCCCAGGCGCGCGCGTCGTCGCGGCGCTTTTACGCTGCGCTGCTCGCGGCTGCGCAGCGCGGCGACGCTGCCGAGGCCGAGCGCGTGACCCGCGATGTGATGCGGGAGAGCATCGATCTGTGGAAGCAGGTGTCGGGGAATGGAAGCGCGTAAGACGCGAGACGTGAAGCGTGAGACGTAGAGCGCAAAGCGCAAAACGCAAAGCGTAAGACGTGGTCGGCTTGGCGTTCTGCGCTTGAGGCCTCGTTCCGGAGGTGCACCATGAAACGCTGGAACGGTTGGGGCGACGAGAGCATCGACTATCCGCTGCCCCCGGCGGCGGCCCGGTTCCTCGAGGCGCTGGTGGGGCCGGGCACCCCACCCCACGATGTGGCTCTCAGCGACGTGGTGGCGTCGGTGCCGCCCTCGCGCCTGGCGGACCATCCCCTCGTCTCCACCGAGGCGGCCACGCGTGTCCGCCATGCCCGAGGCCACAGCCTGCCCGACTGGATTGCCCTGCGCAGCGGCCGCATCGCCGCCTTCCCCGATGGTGTGGCCTTCCCCTCTACCTCTGAGGAGGTCCGCGGCCTGCTGCGCTACGCCGCCTCGTGTGGCGCGCGGGTGATCCCCTACGGTGGCGGCACCAGCGTGGTGGGCCACATCAACCCTCTGCCGGGTGAGGCGCCCGTCCTCACCGTGGACCTGGCGCGCATGAACCGTCTGCGCTCCTTCGACGGGGCGAGCCGCCTGGCCACCTTCGAGGCGGGGGTCACCGGCCCCGACCTGGAGGCGCAACTTCGGGCGCGGGGCTGCACCCTGGGGCACTACCCCCAGTCGTTCGAGTACTCCACCCTCGGCGGCTGGGTGGCCACCCGCTCCAGCGGCCAGCAGTCGCTCGGCTACGGGCGCATCGAGCGCCTCTTCGCCGGTGGCCATCTGGAGACCCCGGCCGGCCCCTTCGACCTGCCTCCCTTCCCCGCCTCCGCGGCCGGGCCCGACCTGCGCGAGCTCGTCCTTGGTTCCGAGGGCCGCCTGGGCATCCTGACCGAGGCCACGGTGCGGGCCACAGGCGTGCCGGAGCGCGAGGACTTGCGCGGCGTCTTCTTTCCCGACTGGGAGCGGGCGCGGGGCGCCGTGCGCGAGATCCTGCAGGCCCGCCTGCCCCTCACCATGGTGCGCCTGAGCACCCCGGCCGAGACGGCTACGACCCTGGCCCTGGCCGGCCATGAGCGGCTCATCGGCACCCTGGAGCGCCTGCTGGCCCTGCGTGGCGTTGGCGAGGGCAAGTGCATGCTCATCCTGGGCTGCGCCGGCCGCGAAGCGCTGGTGAAGGTGGCCCGCCACGAAGCGTTGGGCATCGCCCGCAAGTATGGTGGCGTCCACGTGGGCACGACCTTTGGCAAGCAGTGGCACAAATCGCGCTTCACCACGCCCTACCTGCGCAACACCCTGTGGGAGATGGGCTACGCCATCGACACCCTCGAGACCGCCGTCGCCTGGCCGGCCGTCGCGCCCCTCATCGAGGCGGTCGAGGCGGCTCTGTACGGGGCGCTGGAGGATGTGGGCGAGCGCGTGCACGTCTTCACCCACCTCTCGCACCTCTACCCCTACGGCTCGAGCATCTACGTCACCTACCTCTACCGCATCGCCGCCGATCCGGAGGAGACCCTGCGCCGCTGGCAGGTGCTCAAAGCCGGCGCCAGCGCCGCCATCCTCGCCCACGGCGGCACCATCAGCCACCAGCACGGAGTCGGCACCGACCATCTGCCCTACCTGCCCCAGGAAAAGGGCGAGCTGGGCATGGCCACCCTCCGCGACGTGCTGAGGCAGTTCGACCCGGGGGGGATGATGAATCCGGGGAAGATGCTTGCCTAGTTCGTGTTGCGTGTTCCGTCGCCAACCGGGCAAAGACCAGGCTCGTTTCTATGAGTGCGCTCTCGGCTCGGCCCGCGAGGCCCGCGGCTGGTACTGTCATGCCCAACACGTGCTTACGGAAGCAGTGGCGACACACCGCATGCGGCTGCTAACCCGCACGGCCCGCCTGCTGCTGGCCATAATCCCTGCCCAACGAGGCTACAAGCTGAAGGAAGCCGAGGCTCCCTACGCCGCAGATTCGCCGGCTCCTCTGAGCGACCCGCCGATACCGTAAAGAACGGAACACGCAACACGTTTTGGGGAGGGGCCCATGTGGACAACAACCTGGCGTTACGAGACCTGGTCCCGTCTCAGTGAGCCCTGGGACGTCCTGGTCATTGGCGGTGGCATCACCGGCGCGGGCATCCTGCGCGAGGCGGTGCGGCTCGGCCTGCGCGCGCTGCTGGTGGAGCAGCGCGACTTTGCCTGGGGCACGTCCAGCCGCTCCTCCAAGCTGGTACATGGCGGCCTGCGCTACCTGGCTCAGGGCCATGTCGGCCTGACGCGCGCTTCGGTGCGCGAGCGTAAGCGCCTCCTGGCTGAAGGGCCGGGGCTGATCGACCCCATGGGCTTCCTCCTGGCCACCTACAAGGGCGACCGGCCCGGCCGCTGGACCTACAAGGCCGGCCTCTCGATCTATGACCTCCTGGCGCTGCAGTGGAGCCACCGCTACTACTCGCCGCAGGATTTCGAGATGCTCGCCCCTCACCTCGACCGCCGCGGCCTCAAGGGCGGCTTCCGCTATGGCGACGCGCAGACCGACGATGCCCGCCTGGTGCTGCGGGTGATCCGCGAGGCGGTGGCAGCGGGCGGGGTGGCCCTGAACTATGCTGCCGCCGAGGAGTTGCTCCGTGAGGGCGGCCGGGTGGTGGGCGTGCGCCTGGTGGACCGGCTCGAAGGGCGATCGGCGGTGGTGCGGGCGCGGGTGGTAATCAACGCCACCGGCGCCTGGGCCGACCGCCTGCGCGCCCAGGTCGGCGCGCCTGCGCGCATCCGCCCCCTGCGTGGCAGCCACCTGATCTTCCCAACCTGGCGGCTGCCGGTGGCCCAGGCCCTCAGCTTCCTGCACCCGCAGGACCGTCGCCCGGTCTTCATCTTCCCATGGGAGGGCATCGCCCTCGTCGGCACCACCGACCTGGACCACAGTGAGCCGCTCGACGACGAGCCGGCCATCGCCCCCGCTGAGGTGAGCTACCTGATGGCTGCCGTCGAGAGCCAATTCCCGGCGCTTTCCCTCGGCCTCGACGACGTCATCGCCACCTTTGCCGGCGTGCGGCCGGTGATCGGGACGGGCGCGGCCGACCCTTCGCGCGAGTCGCGCGACCATGTGGTGTGGGAGGAAGAGGGGCTGGTGACCGTCACCGGCGGCAAGCTGACCACCTTCCGCCTCATCGCCCTCGATGCCCTCAGGGCGACGCGGCGCTACCTGCCGGGCATGCCCCGGCCAAGCCGCCGCCTGCCGGTGCTGGACCGGGTGGATGTGGCGCTGCCCGCCCCACGGCCGCTGGATGAGGCCGAGCGTCGCCGCTTGTTGGGCCGCTACGGTGCGGAGGCGCCGGCGCTGCTGGCGGCTGCGGGGCCTGGCGAGTTGGAGGCCATCCCCGGCACGCAGACGCTGTGGGTCGAGCTGCGCTGGGCGGCGCGGGCAGAGGGAGTGGGCCACCTCGATGATCTGTTGCTGCGCCGGGTGCGGCTGGGGCTGTTGCTGGGGGAGGGCGGGCGTGCCATCCTGCCCAGGGTGCGGGCCATCGCCCAGGATGAGTTAGGGTGGAGCGACGCCCGCTGGGAGGAGGAAGAGGCCGCCTACCTGGACCTGTGGCGCCGTGCCTACCACCTGCCGGCCCGGGAGGCCATCCCCACCTGGCGGGGCGGCGCGCTGGCCGCCGTGCCCGGCGCCTAGAGCGGCGAGCGGCCCTCGCGCACTTTAAGCTCCGCGGCGCTGACACTGGTATGCATGTTGCTTGGTCGCCTCCGGATGGTCGTACAGGAGGCTGGTATGGCTGGTTCACCGGGCCGCCGCATTCTGCGCGCGGGGCTGGCGGTCGTTGCGGGGTTGCCCATCCTTGCCTGTGGTGTCACGCTGAGCTTGAAACCTGCGCCCCTGCCCACCGAAACGCCCACTATCGCCCCCTTGCCCACCTGCACCCCCGCGGCAAACCCGTTGCCCGGAGAAGGCTGGACGGAGTACACGCTGGCCAAAGATGGCCTGGTGCTGGCCCTGCCGGCTTCGTGGCGGCAGGTGGATCTCGACAACCCGCCATCGGGCGTGTTCCGGGCACAGGTGGCCCGTGAGCCCGGGCTGGCTGCCGCCGTGGCGGACATGGACCCTGAGACGCGCTTCTTTGCCTTTGACCTGTCGCCCGAGAGTGTAGCCAGCGACGTGCTGGCCAACCTCAGCATTGTGCACCGCCACCTGGGCGCTCCCGCCAGCCTGGCTGAGTTCGGCTCGAGCAACGCCCGCGAAGTGGCCAGGATGGCCGCCCTGGTGGCGCCCCCGCTGCAGGAGAGCCTGCAGCTCCCCGCCGGCCTGGCCCTGCGCCTGCGCTACCAGATCGCCCTCGAAGGCACCAGCCAAGACCGCCGCCTGGCCCTGACCCAACTGTTGCTCGTCCATGGCCAGGAGGGCTACGTTGTCACCCTCGCCACGGCGCCGGCTCAGGCCGCCCACTATGCCACCCTCTTTGATGAGATCAGCAACCTGCTGCGCTGGCTGGATGAGTAGCACTCTGGCGGTGCCCGCTACGGGTGGGCAGCCAGCTCTGTAGTCGGCGCTCCCTTACTTACCCATCGGGGCGTGGATTCTATCTGGGCAGGCGTGGAGCGGGTATGCCTGCTGTCGCCGGGTGTGGGCTGGACCGCGTACGGCTGCAGGATCAGGCGCCTGAGCCAGTTGGTAGTTGGCGCTTGAGCCCCTTGAGCCTGTGCTGTGGCGCCGCGCGAAGGCGTTGAAGCGCCCACTACGAAGCTCAGGGCTTTTTCCAAGTCGCTGCATGTCGCGCTGAGTACCCCAGGGCTCCCGGGACCCTGTGCCAACGGATACCATTCTCAGCCCGGAGCGTCATGGAACACGCCGCTCATGAGCACAGTCACTTTCAGCTCCGGGCCTGCGCAGCGAACCTCATCAACAGGGCTCCGGGAACCCTGGGCGAAACAGAAAACGTGGAGCGGTCATTGCGAGGAGGCGGCAGCCTCCGACGAAGCAGTCTCCATCGTGGGGTGCAGAACCTGCTCAGAGCTTGCCCTGAGCAGAGCGAAGGGGTGACATAGACGAGACTTTGACAAAGCCCTGCACCTCTGCCGGCCCGTCTTGACAGCAGGTGGGGAGGGCGTATAATGCAGGTACAAACAAAGATTCCGAACCTTCGGGGCAGGGTGAGGCGCAGCATGCGCCAATTCCCGATCGGCGGTAGGCCGCAGGAGGAGATCCTGCGGCGAGCCCGCGAGCCGAGCGAGCCACTCGGGCAGGCGAAGCCTGGGCGGCGCGCGCAGAGGCAGACCCGGTGAGAAGCCGGGGCCGACGGTACAGTCCGGATGGAAGAAGGGGACGGTCGGTCGTCTGCGTGTGCCGCACGCCCCGAGGGGAGGTCTTCCTTTCGGGGTGTTTTTCTATGGCTGACCGCGATCGATGGCCATCGCTCCCGTTGCCCGGTGTCGGGCGTGCAAAGCGGCTCTCGCCCCAGTGGCTCGTCGTTCTGGCCCCGCTGGTGCTCCTGGCCCTCTGGCAGGCCCTTGTCTGGTGGAAGGCATACCCTCCGTTCATCCTGCCTGCGCCGGCCCTGGTGGGGCGGCGCTTCCTGCAGGCCCTGGCGGATGGTAGCCTGATCGCCCACACTGCGGTGACCCTGGCCGAGATTCTGGGCGGGCTGGCCTTGGGGCTGTCGGTAGCGACCCTACTGGGCTACGGGCTCGCCAAGTCGCGCACCCTCGAGCAGTTGCTCTTCCCCTACCTGGTGGCCTCGCAGGCCCTGCCCATCGTCGCTCTGGCGCCGCTCCTGGTCATCTGGCTGGGAACGGGGCGCCTCTCCAAGGTTGTCGTCTGCGCCCTCACCCTCTTCTTTCCGGTGCTAGTGAATACGATCGTCGGCATCCGTTCGGTCGAGCGCGGCCTGCGCGACCTGATGCGCTCGCTGGAGGCCACGCCCTGGCAGGTCTTTACCATGCTGGAGCTGCCGGCAGCGCTTCCGGTCTTCCTGAGTGGCCTGAAGATCGGCCTCACCCTCTCGGTGATCGGCGCCGTGGTGGGCGAGTTCGTGGCCGCCGACCGGGGGCTGGGCTTTCTCGTCAACCTTGCACGTGGCATGTTCGACACGCCGCTGCTGTTTGTGGCGCTGTTCGTCCTGATGGCCATTGCCCTGGCCTTCTATGGCCTGATGGTGGCTTTGGAGCGCAGGCTGCTGGCCTGGCAGCGCGATGGCAACTGAGACCGCAGCCGCCCATTCCGGAGGTAGCCAATGACCAGACACGCCGTTTCTTCCGTTGAGTGCCCGAAGGCTATGAGAGGACTGCCTGGCGCAGAGCGCACGTTGTCATTGCAAGGAGGCGGCTCCTTCGCCCCAGCTCAGGACAGGCTCCGCCGCGGACCGGCCATCTCCGCCCTGTCATTGCGAGCAGGCGGCCCCTGGCCGTCTGCTCGCAATGACAGGGCGGCGGGTTGGGGATTGCTTCGCAGAGTCCACACTCAGCGCAGCGAATGTGCTCGCAATGGCAGGGGGACAGGAGTTTCGCTCTGTCGCCGGCCCGCGCTGGCTGCGATGGGGTTGGTGTTGGCCCTTGCGCTGGTCCTCGCCGGTTGCGGGCCGGCCGCTGCGCCCACGCCCACCCCGGGTCGCGCGCCGGTGAAGCTGGCCATGGGCTACATCCCCAACGTCCAGTTTGCGCCGGTCTACGTGGCCTACAGTCGCGGCTACTTTGCAGCGGAGGGGATCGATCTCTCGTTCGACTATGGCATGGAGACCGACCTGCTCAAGCTCCTGGCTGCCGGCGAGCGGCAGTTCGTCATCGGCTCGGGCGACCAGGTGGCGCTGGCCCGCGGCAATGGGCTGCCGGTGCGCTACGTGCTCAACTGGTACCGCCGCTTCCCCGTCTGTGTGGTGGCCCTGGCCTCCAGCGGCATCGAGAAGCCGGCGGACCTGGTGGGGCGGACGGTGGGCACGCCGGTGCTGGAAGGGGCCAGCTATATCGGTTGGCGGGCCTTTATCAGCGCTGCGGGCATTGCACCCGAGCAGGTCAACCTGCAGGTCATCGGCTACACCCAGGCGGCCAGCCTGACCGAGAAGCGCGTGGACGCGGCGATCTGCTATGCCATGAACGAGCCGGTCCAACTGCGCACGGCGGGCCAGGATGCGCGCGTCTTTTACTTCGACGACTATGCCAACCTGCCCTCCAATGGCCTGATCACCAACGAAGACACCATCCAGCACCATCCTGAGCTGGTGCAGGGCATGGTGCGCGCCTTCCTGCACGGCCTGCGCGACACCATCGCCGACCCCGACGCGGCCTTTGCGATCACCAAGCAGATGGTGCCCGAGGTGGGGGGCCAGAACGAGGCGTTGCAGCGGGCGGTGCTGGCCGAGTGCATCCGCTTCTGGCAGGGCGAGCCGCTGGGCCAAAGCGACCCCGCCTCGTGGCGTCGTGTGGTAGACCTCCTGCGCCAGGTGAAGCTGCTCAATGTCGAGGTGGACCCCGAGACGCTCTACACCAACCGCTTTGTGGAGGCGAAGTAGGCCATGGCCGAGCCCCTGCTGGTGGCCGAGGGCGTCGAGATGACCTTCACCGGGGAGGGCGGCGTCGAGGCGCTGGCCGAAACGAGTTTCTCCGTCGTGCGGGGCGAGTTCGTCTGCCTGCTGGGGCCCTCAGGGTGTGGCAAATCGACCCTGCTCCACATCCTGGGGGGCCTGCTCAGGCCCAGTGGGGGCCGCGTGGTGTTCGATGGCCGGACCCTGGAAGGGCCCCAGCAGCGCATCGCCTATGTCTTCCAGAAGGCCAACCTCATGCCCTGGCGCACGGCCTTGCAAAACGTGGCGCTTCCGCTCGAGGTCCGCGGCGTGCCGCGGCGCGAGGCGGCCCGGCAGGCGCAGGCGATGCTCGGGCTGGTAGGCCTGGAGGGCTTTGAGGGGAACTATCCGCGCCATCTCTCTGGGGGCATGGAGCAGCGCGTGGCCATCGCCCGGGCGCTGGTGCAGGGCGCCGAGGTGCTGCTGCTCGACGAGCCCTTTGGCTCGCTGGATGCGCTGACCCGTGAGCAGTTGAACGAAGAGCTGCTGCGCATCTGCCAGGCCCAGGGCAAGACGGTCATCATGGTCACCCACAGCATCGCCGAGGCCATCTTCCTGGCCGACCGCATCCTCGTCCTCACCTCGCGGCCTGGGCGGCTGGCCCTCGACGCGCCGGTGGGGCTGCCGAGGCCGCGGCCGTGGGATGCTGCCAGCCCCGAGCAGGCGCACCTGGCCAGGCGGCTGCGCGAGGCGATCGGCGGCATTCCGTTCGCTCAGGGCAGCCTCTCCCGGGCAGGGGGGATCACCGTGTAGGCCCTGTGCCATAACGCGTATGCCCTGTGCCCCGTCGCTTTTGACCATTCCTCTCCGCCGCACTATAATCACACAGACCGCAATCTGCAGAGGTCGCGCTGCTTGCTGTGCTCGCTCCCTGAGGATATCTCCTTGAATGCCGACAACGTGCCCTCACAGGTGCTGCCTCCGGAGACGCAACAAGAGCTGCTGAAGGTGTGCCTCAGCGCCGTGCGGGCGCGCCGGAGCCGGCCGGGCTATGGCTTCCTGAGCGAAGGGGCCCTCGTGGAGGCGCTCTTCTCGTGCGCCTGCCGTACGTTCCGGGCCGATGAGCTCTCCGCCGGGCACGACCTGGAGGCGAAGGTGGCTCGCATGGCCCTGACGGTATACTCTGACGCTCTCTACCGGGGCTGCCAGAGCCACGCCGGCGCCGAGCAGAACCGGGCTTTCACTGAACTGGCGTCGTATCTCTACCGCATCGCCTATCATCTCGTCAGTGCTGCTGGAGCGCCCGTGCTGTGGGCTCAAGACTACACGCAGGATGCGCTGCAAACGATCTGGCTGCGCCTTGATGGCTGCCGCGAGCCGGGGGCCTTTCTGAAGTGGTCGACCATCGTGCTGATCCGCATCGTGCGCCATGGCCTGAGGCGTGAGCGCAGGGATCTGCCGATGCCGGAGGAGGATTGACCCTTGCTCGACCCTGGCCAGGACCTCCAGCAGGAAGCGGAAGTGCACGAGATGGCCGCGATCCTGCTGGCCGCGATCCGCGCGCTTCCCGACAGACGCCAGCAACTGGTGCTGGTGTGGGGGTACCTGGCCGAGCTGGACGATGGAGAGATCGCCCGGCGGCTGGACGTTTCGCGCAACTATGTGCACCAGTTGCGCCACCGGGCGCTGCTCCGCCTGCGCTCCGACGCCGCGCTGGTCGCCCGCCTGGAGGCGTACCTGGGCGGTTCGTAGGGCCGCAGCCGCGATGCCGCGAAGCCGGTTCCCCCTATCCACCTTCGCTGCCTGCCCGCAGGTTGTAAGCGCAGGCTCCCTTCCCCCCTCTTCCCTTTATAGAAGTGATCTCGCGTGGATGACGTAGCAGGGCACGTTGTGGGCGTTGTAGCCGTCGTGGGCGGCCGGCCAGGCCATCTGCGGCGCTCTACGAGAATCCCTGGTCGGTGCCCAGGGGACGCCCATAGGAGGCGAGTGAGCGATGGCAGACCCTCCAGCCGAGCAGGCCTGTTCTCGGCACCATGCGCGGATGGTCGCGGCGCTGATGGCCGCCAGAGAAGCCCAAGAACTCTGGGCTGCGATCGACGCCGAGAGGGGGTTTCGGGGCCACTGTTGGGTGTGTCGCCGGGGGCTTGGGCAGTTGGCCAGCGCGGTCGTCGGTGCGCAGGGAGAGATGACATGCGCCGAGTGTCGGGCTCACTGGCCGGGCTTGGGTGACGCGGAGTCGGGGCCCGAGCCGGCGCGGCGCGAGGCGCTCGAGGCCCGGCAGCACATGGCGCGCTGCCCCGCCTGCCGCGAGGAGTACGCGTGCTTTGTCGGCATCTCCCGCCTCGAAGAAGAGGGCCGGTTGCCCGAGCCAGAGCACTATCCGCTCTTCGACCTGGCCTTTCTGGGGCGGAGTGCGTGGCAGCCTGCTGCGGCGCGGGAGGCTGTGCGGCAGCTCGCCGCGGGGATCGAGCTACGCGTAAAGTTGCTCCGGCGCAGGGCTTCGGCCTCGTTCGAGGGCCTGGCCGGGTGGCTGCTGCCACGGCCCGAGCCCGCTTCCCTGGGCGTGCGCGGCAAGGGTGGCCGAAGCAGCGACTTGGTGTCGCTGCCCGACCCCGAGGCTGACCTGCGCATCATCCTGGCCGCCCAGAGCGCCCGCTCGGGTAAGGCGAATTTGACCATCGAGGTGCGCGAGCGGGCGTCCGACACTCCACTGCCGCAAGTGAGGATGACGCTGCATGGCTCCACAGGCCGAGAGGTTGTGGAGGGGCGCGACGGGAAGGCGACCTTTGTTGGGCTGGCCCCCGACCGGTACGTCGTCGAGGTCAGGTGCGCCACTCCCCGAAACGGGTGGCAGCTCTGGCGGCTGCCGGTCACGATAGAACAGGCCTGATGTAACGCTGGGGGCGCCCGGCACCTCTTGAAAGGTCAGACGCTGCGGTGTGATGCGCACCGCGAGCCGCACCTCAGCTCCCGGAGTGTCACCGGAAGCAGAGGGCACATGACCCCTCGGCCCGATCGGAGGAGCGGCCAGGCGGTCAAGGAGGCCGACCACGGTGCAGAACGCTGCCTTGCTCGAGATCTCGCGCGTACAGGATGCCTACCGCTTTCGCCTGGAGCAGCCTGGCCTCGGGGCCGCGGTGCAGGAGCACGTTACCCCGCCCATCGCTGCCGCCGACCAGAGGGCCTTGCGCGAAGCCATCGAGCAGGCGGCCAGCAACCCGGCTGGGGCCTGCTCCCTTGAGGACTTGGGCCGGCTCCTCCACAACCTGCTGCTGCCGCGCGAGATCCAGGCCTTTCTGCGAGAGCTCGACAGGCCGCTCGTCATTTCCACCGATGCGCCCGAGATCCCCTGGGAGCTTTTCTACAGCGACGAGCCCGGGCAGTTCCTCGGGCTCAGGCTTCCGGTGGGGCGGCGCCTGGTCACTGTAGCCGAGGTGAGGCCCCTGGCTGCAGCCCTCCCCGAGCCGCCGGCTTCGTTCCTGCTCATCGGCAACCCGCAGGGCGACTTGCCGGGAGCAGACCGGGAGGCTGACCTGTTGCAGAACCTGTTGGGCCGCATAGGGGCGCCGGTGCGCGTCCTCAGTGGCAGCCGGGCGGCGCTGCTGCCGGTGCAACTGGCGCTGCAGAGCGAGGACTATCTCGTCATCCACTACGCCGGGCATGCCGAGCAGGACCGGGCGTCGAAGGAGAGCGCCTTGTTGCTGGCAGAGCGGGGCAGGCTCTCGGCCGAGATGATCCGCAAGCTGGTGCGTGGCCGGCCCTTCGTTTTCCTGAACGCCTGTGGCAGCGACCGGCCGAGTGAGCCAGGGCGACGGGCTGCGCTGCCCTGGCCGGTATGCGAGGGGCTGGCCGCGGCCTTTGTGGCCGCCGGCGCGAGGGCGGTCATCGGGACGCGTTGGGAGGTCGGTGACCAGGCGTCGGCCGAGATGGCCGCCCTCTTCTACGAGCGAGCGCTGCAGGGCGCGCCCATCGGCGAGGCGCTTCGGCAGGCCAGGGTGCGCTTCCGTCAGCAGCGGCCCGGCGATGCCACCTGGGCAGCGTTCGTCCTCTATGGCGATCCCTGCCTGTCGCTCGTGAACCCTGCCGGCGCCTTCCTTCCCGACGGGCGCCTCAACCGGTCGCGTTTCAGCAGCCGCGCCAACACTGCCCTCGACCTGGCCCTGGTGGAAGCGCAGCAGCTCGGCTATGGTTTCGTCGGCACGCCGCACCTCTTCATCGCGTTGACCAAGATCGAGGGCGGGCGCACGCAAGAAGTGCTGCAGCGGCTCGACTGCCAGCCGAAGGCGGTCCGCGATCGCCTGCGGAGCGAGATGCGCCGTGGGCAGCCGACGGGCACCCCGCCCACGCTGGAGGCAGGCTCCTTTTCCAGGCGCGCGGCCCGCATCCTGCAGGCGGCCGGCGAGGAGGCGGCCGCCGCAGGGGCCGCGGTGATCGACGAGGAGCACCTCCTGGCAGCCCTTGCCCATGAGCTGGACGGGCCAACGGCTCAGAGCCTGCAGCGCCAGGGGGTAGACCTGCGCCGGATATCGGCCCTGTTGCGCGGGGAACACACGGGGGAGCATCTGTATGCCGCCGCTCCCGCGGTGCCCAAGCGCGAGCGCGGGCTGCATTCCTGGATGTCGCAGCTCGATCGCGATGCCCGGCAGGCGTTGATGTTTGCCCAGGAAGAGGCGCAGCGCGGCGGGCACGAGCGCGTCGAGACGCCGCACCTGGTCATCGGCCTCGCGATGGTGGAGGGCGGCTTTACTGCGCGCAGCCTCGAACGCCTGGGCCTGGACCCTCGGCGGGTGTGCAGTGTGCTGCGCAGCGCGCTGCGGCCCGGGAACGCCTCGCCTGGGGAAGTCGAGCAGGGCGGCGTCAGGCTAGCGCCCCACGTGCAGCAGATTCTCCAGATGGCCACTGCAGAGGCGGAGCGCAGGGGTGCCGCTGCCGGCGAGCGCGATCTGTGGGCCGCGTTCCAGCGCCTGCAGGGCAGTGCAACCGCTGAGTTGCTCAGGAGGCTGGGCATCCGCGTGGACCTGATGCTGGCCTCGTCAGAGGGGGGTGGGGCGAATGCAGGCGCAAGCGCGACTCCTCTTCTCGATCGCCTGGGCCGCGATCTGACCTGCGAGGCGCGTGAGGGCAGGCTCAAACCGGTCGTCGGCCGGCGGCGTGAGCTGGCACGCATCGCCCAGGTGTTGGCCCGCAGCGACAAGAACGCCCCGTTGCTCGTCGGGGATGCTGGCGTCGGCAAGACCGCGGTGGTCGAGGCCCTGGCCCAGCGCATCGCCGACGGGGCCGTGCCGGCTCACCTGCGCGGCGCGCGGCTGATTGAGCTGCCGGTGGCCAACCTGGTGGCCGGCACCCGCTATCGCGGCGACCTGGAGGAACGCCTCGCCCAGGTCATCCAGGAAGCCAGCCGCCCCGATATCATCCTCTTCCTCGATGAGGTGCACACCATCGTCGGCGCGGGCCAGGCTGAGGGCGGCACGCTCGACGCCGCCACCATCCTCAAGCCGGCCCTGGCCCGGGGCCAGATCCGTTGCATCGGCGCCACCACGCCGGGAGACTACCGGCGGACCATCGAGAAGGACCCGGCCCTCAGCCGCCGCTTCCAGCGGGTTTGGGTAGGGGAACCCACCCCTGAGGAGACCCTGGAGATCCTGCGCCAGACTGCCCATCGTTACGAGGAGCACCACCGGGTGCGCCTGACCGACGAGGCGCTGCAGGCTGCGGTCAGGCTGGCAGAGGCGTATCTGGTGGAGCGGCGTTTCCCCGACAAGGCCGGCGACCTGATCGAGGAGGCCTGCGTGCGGGCGCGGGTGCAGTCGCCCAGCCGCTGGCCCGAGCCAGAGGGCACTGACCTGCCGAGGATCGACCCGGCCATGGTGGCCGAAGTGGTGGCGGAGTGGACCGGGATTCCCGTGGCCCGCCTGACGGAGGCCGAACACTCGCGCCTGCTCGATCTGGAGCGACTGCTCCATGAGCGCGTTGTGGGCCAAGATGAAGCGGTCTCTGCCCTGGTGCAGGCGGTGCGCCTGGCGCGGGTGGGTCTCAGGCAGGAGAACCGGCCGGTGGGCGTCTTTCTCTTCGTGGGGCCGACCGGCGTCGGCAAGACGCAGGTAGCCAAGGCCCTCGCCGAGATCCTCCTCGGCTCGGAGCAGGCGCTGATCCGCTTCGACATGTCCGAGTTTGCCGAGCCCCACAGTGTGGCCAGGCTGATTGGCTCCCCACCGGGCTACAAGGGCCACGAGGAAGGGGGCCACCTGACCGAAGCGCTGCGACGGCGGCCCTACGCCGTGGTGCTCCTCGACGAAATCGACAGGGCCCACCCCGACGTCGTGGACCTTCTGTTGCAGCTCTTCGACGACGGCCGGCTGACCGATGGCCAGGGCCGCGTGGCCGACGGGCGCCACGCCATCTTTATCATGACCACCAATGCGGGGGCAGGGCCGGCCGCCGGCCGTCGGCTGGGCCTGCTGGCCCCTGCCGAGGCCGAGCCGGCGGAGCCGCCGGCCGGGCTGGGGCTCCCCTTCCGGCCCGAGTTCCTCAACCGCATCGATCGGGTGGTGCAGTTCCGGCACCTCACGCCCGAGCAGATGCGCACCATCGCGCGGATGCAGTTGCAGGCACTGGCGGCGCGTGTCGAAGCGCTGCATGGCATCCGGCTGGAGGTTGAAGAGGGCGCAATCGACCTGATCTGCCGGGAAGGGTACAGCCGGGAGTACGGCGCGCGCCCGCTGCAGCGCACGATCGAGCGGCTGGTGGCCCAGCCTCTGGGTGACCTGGTGTTGGCAGGCACTCGTGGCGCCGTGGTCGTGGCTGGGGTCGACGGGCAGATGCGGGTGCTGCCGGGTTCCGGGAGTGCTTCCGCTGGCGATGCCCCGGGGGATGAACCGGCCAAGGAGGCGTGATGGCGCTCTTGCGAGAGGGTCAACTGATTCGCGGCACCTATGAAGTGGAGCGCCTGCTCGGCGAGGGGGCCTTCGCCGAGGTCTACCGTGTGCGGCACCGTTTCCTCGGGCGGCAGGCCATGAAGGTCTTCAAGATGGCCGGCATGACCGTCGAGGAGATCGAGCAGATGCTCGAGGAGGCGGTCCTGCTCTCGCGCCTGGGCCACCCCAACATCATCCGGGTGTTCGACGCCAACGTTACCGACACTTCGGCCGGGATGTGCGGCTTCTTTACCATGGAGTATGTGGCCGGCGGCAGCCTCGACCACTTTTGGCGCTCGCACGGGGCGCAGTTCGTGCCCGTGGCGACGGCGGTCGAGATCGTGCGCCAGGTGTGCCGGGGGCTGGCCGTGGCGCATCAGGAGAAGCCACCCATCGTCCACCGCGACGTCAAACCGCAGAACGTGTTGGTGGGCTATGACGCGGCGGGCATCCGGGTGCGGGTGAGCGATTTCGGCCTGGCCAAACGGGTCAACCCGCTGACGCTCTTGGCCAGTGCCAAAGGCACGCGGGCATTCAAGCCGCCCGAGGTCTTTCGCGACGCGCAGAGCGACTCGCGGGCCGGCGATGTGTGGGCTGTGGGCACGACGGCCTACCTGCTCCTGACCGACCGCTTGCCCTACCCCGACCTGGCCGACATCGCTTCGCTGGACGGGCGGCCTTTCGACCGGCCGGTGGTGCCGATCAGCCGCATCAACCTGCAGGCCGACCCGCTGCTCGATCAGATCATCCTGCGGGCGCTGGCCCTCAAGCCTGAGGATCGCTATCCGACGGCCAGCGAGTTCCTGGCGGCGCTCGATGCCTGGTCGCCGCGGGCACGGGCGGGGGCTGCCCACAGCGCGGTCAGTGGCGGCTCCGACTCCTCCAAGAGTGCCTTGGGCGCCCATTCGCCGGCCGATGAGGAGGCCGCCCGCCACATGGCGGCGCAGGCGGTCCGGCTGGCGCGGGAGGCAGGCAAGATCACCGAGGCCGCCGACCTGATGGAAGAGGCATGCAACCGCTGGCCGGGCCTGCGCGACCAGTACGAGTATCAGTTGCGGCTGTGGCGGCGCGGCATCGTCATGTAGGATCTTTGATGAAGGAGTGGGTGGAGCATGAGCGACAGCGAACAGCAGATGAACTCGAGCGATGCGGCCGCCGGCAAGGGGCTGGAGGTGCTGCTGCAGGTGGCGGGGCCCGATCTCTACCGGCAGAATGCTTTCCGCGTGGCCGAGCTGCCGGTGGATGCGACCGCCCGCGACCTGGCGCGCCGGCAACAGATGGTGGAGATGGCGCACGAAGCGGGGCTGCCGGTGCCGCCGGGCCCCGGCCGCGCCCTGCCGCTGGAGGACGGTGGGAACTCGTCAGCGCTCGCTGAGGCCATGCAGCGCCTGCGCGACCCGGAGCAGCGGTTGGTCGACGAGTTCTTCTGGTTCTGGCCGCATATCCTGCGCCACAGCCACGACGACCCGGCCCTGGCAGCCCTGGCCCGTGGCGATGCGCGGGCGGCCAGCGACCTCTGGCTGGAGCTGGAGCGCAGCGCGAGCGAGGCCAACGTTTCGATGCACAACCTGGCCGTGCTGGCCCATGTCACCGCGCTGGACCTGGAGTGCGCGGCCCGCACGCGGCCGTTGAGCGAGCGGGAGCAACGCCAGCGCGACGCCGCCTGGTCGCAGGCCTACCGTCGCTGGCGCGGCCTGATCGACTATGAAGGGTTCTGGAGCCGCCTGACTGCGCGCATCCGGGACCTCGATGACCCCCGGCTGCCTACCGGCACTGCGCGGCGCCTGCAGGCCACGCTGCCCCTGGCCCTGCTCTCGATCAATGCGCAGTTGGCAGCAGCGGCGGCCCAGCGCGGTGATGCGGCCGATGCGAAGCGACAGCTCCAGACCATGGAGCAATCGGGCCTGGAGCGAAGCGCGATCGACGAGGCACTGCGCCGCACCGTCGAGCCCCTGCGCGGCCGGCTGAAGACGATCTGCAAGTCGTCCGATGCCGAGGGCGATGCGGATCCGCCCCACGCGAACCAGGCCGCCCGGCGCGTGATGGAACAGGCCAGGCCGATCCTCGCCGTGGCCGATAGCCTGCTCCCGGCTGGCCACCCGGTGCGCGATGGGATGCACGACGAGGTGGCCCTCACTGCCCTGAGCTGCCAGATCACCTACGGAGCCAGGACCGACGACTGGAAGGACTCGTTGGCCCTGCTGGAGATGGCTCTGCCCATCGCTGCCGGCGGGGCGGCCCGGGCACGGATCGAAGAGAACATCGCCATCGTCAAACGCAACCTGCAGGCCAGCACCTGCTGGTTCTGCGGCCAGGCGCGCGCCGACGACGCCGCGGCGGTCGAGGTCAAGATGTACGGCGAGGTCACCCGCACGCCCACTTTCGTCAACGGGAGCTTTGGCACACGCCTCCAGTGGCGGCAGGGCACGATCAAGGTGCCGCGCTGCGCCGGGTGCAAAGCGCTTCACCAGCGGTCCTCGAACACCATGGCGGTCGCCCTCGGCATCGTGGGTGCCATCGTGGGCGCGGTGCTGTCGCTTGCGACCGCGCAGGTGGTCTGCGTGATCGGCGGCTTGTTCATCGGGGCCTGCATTGGCGCTGCAGTCGGGGAAAACATCGACAAGAACCGGTTCAAGCTCCCCCAGGGCGTCAAGGCACAGACCGATGTCGATGGCTACCCGGCGATTGCTGACCTGAAGAAGAAGGGCTGGCAGCTTGGCGAAAAGCCCACCGCGTGACCGGGCACGGGGCCGGGGGGCTTTTGTGATGGCGGCTGTGAACCCCCGTCGGCCGCGTGTGTGAGCGGAGGCGCGGGATGGGGCGTGCGGAGGGAGAGGAACCGAGTATGGGCCTTATCGGCACCATCAGGCAGTGGGTTTTTCCTCGTGAGTTCAGGATCGCGGACTCGGCCTGGCCGGCAGGGCTGCCGGAGCTGCTGCGGGAACTGGCCGCCGCGCGGGCGGCGCCCGAGCCACCGCCGGCCCCCCGGCCCTCGGCCCAGCCCGAGCCGCGCTTGCTGGCCGAGGTGGGCACGGGCCTGTGGCGCCTGCGCCAGAAGATGCTCCAGCCGGGCAGCGACCGGCCGCTCGACGAGATGCGGCGCGCCTACCGCCACCTGGAGTCGGTGTGGGACGCGCTGGCGCAGGCGGGCATCGAGATCCGCGACCACACCGGCGAGCCGGTGCCGGAAGGTGGCATCTATGCGCTCAAAGTGATCGCCTTCCAGCCCACGCCCGGGCTGGCCCGCGATCGGGTGCTGGAGACGATCAAGCCTTCCATCTATGCCAATGGAGAGATGATCCAGATGGGTGAAGTCATCGTCGGCACGCCCGAGACGCCGGGCGACGACGCTACCGCCGGCCGCGGCCAGGCCGCCGCCGCGACGCCACAGGGAGGCGAGACACATGGCTAGGGCAACCATCGATTTCGGCATCGACCTCGGCACCACCAACAGCGCCATCGCCGTCCTGCACGGGGCAGAGGTGGAGGTCTTTAAGAACAACGAGAACGAAGAGTACACGCCATCGGTGGTGTGGATGGACAAGGCCGATCGTCTGATCGTCGGCCGCAGCGCGAAGCAGATGCTGGAGACCGACTCCGGCAACGCCTTCTGCGAGTTCAAGCTGCAGATGGGCACCACCACCGATTACCGCTTTGCGCGCAGTGGCAAGACGATGAAGCCGGAGGAGCTCTCGGCCGAGGTGCTCAAGTCGCTGAAGAGCGACGTCCGGCAGCGTACCGGCGAAGACATTCAGGCCGCGGTGATCACCGTGCCCGCCGCCTTTGAGCTGCCGGCGTGCGACGCCACGAAGCGGGCCGCTCAACTGGCCGGGCTGAGCGTCAGCCCCCTGCTGCAGGAGCCGGTGGCAGCCGCGCTGGCCTACGGCTTCCAGTCGGAGAGCGACAGGGTCTTCTGGCTGGTCTACGACCTGGGCGGCGGGACGTTCGATGCGGCGGTGATGCAGGTGCGCGATGGTGTGATCCAGGTGGTCAACCATGGTGGCGACAACATGCTCGGCGGCAAACTGATCGACTGGGAGATCGTCGACCAGTTGCTCATCCCCGCCGCGACCAGGGAACACCGGCTGACCGATTTCCGGCGCGGCAACCCCAAGTGGGTCGCGGCCATCGCCAAGCTCAAACTCAAGGCCGAGGAGGCCAAGATCCGCGTCTCACGCGCCGAATCGGCGAGCATTGTCATCGACTACCTCTGCCAGGACGACCGGGGCGAGCCGGTGCGCTTTGAGTACGAGCTCCAAAAGGCCGATGTGGAGCGGCTCGCGGAGCCCTTTATCCTGCGCTCGCTCAACATCTGCCGCAAGGTGCTGGCAGAGAAGCGCCTCGGGCCGGGCAACGTCGAGAAGGTACTGCTGGTGGGCGGGCCGACGCTGACACCCTATCTGCGCGAGCGCCTGGCCGATCCACGGGAAGGGCTGGGCATACCGCTGGAGTTCAGTGTGGATCCGCTGACGGTGGTGGCGCGGGGCGCGGCGATCTTTGGCGGCACGCAGCGCCTCCAACAGGATGCCGCGGTGCTGGCCGGCCGGCGCCAGGCGGGACAGTTCACCATCTCCTTCCCCAAGTGGACCTTCAAAGGTTCCGAGGCCGAGCCCCTCGTGGCGGGGGTGGTGCAGGCGCCGGCCGGGCAGAGCCTGCAAGGGTACACCGTCGAGTTCATCAACGCCGATGCCCGGCCGCAGTGGCGCAGCGGCAAGGTGGGCCTGGCCCCCAACGGCGGCTTCATGACGACCCTGTGGGCCGAGAAGGGCCGGCCCAACACCTTCCAGGTGGAGCTGTGCGATAGCACAGGTCGCCCCTGCCCGGTGACCACCGACCCGGCGACGCTCACCTACACCATCGGCCTCGTCATCACCAACCCGCCGCTCACCCACTCGGTGGGCGTGGCCCTCGTCTCGAACGAGGTAGCCTGGTTCCTGGAAAAGGGCACGCCGCTCCCTGCCCGCAAACGCTGGGTGCTGCACACCGCCTTCGAGATCCGCCAGGGACATGAAGGCGACCTCATCCGCATCCCCGTCGTGGAGGGCAGCAACGCGCGCGCGGATCGCAACCGGCGCGTTGGCAGCCTCGAGGTGCACTCGCAACAGGTGCGGCGCGACATCCCCGTCGGCAGCGAGGTCGAGGTCACGATGGAGATCGATGAGTCGCGCCTGGTGCGCACCAAGGCCTATATCCCGGTCATCGATGAAGAGTTCGAAGAGGTCATGCGCATCAGCGGCGGCGCGGTGCCCAAGCCCGACGATCTGAGCAAGGAAGTGGCGAAGGAGAAACAGCGGCTCGACGAGGTCCGCAAGCAGGCGCAAGAGACCCCCGACCCCCTGGCGCTACAGCACCTGCAGCGCATCGACGCCGAGCATATGGTGCACGATGTGGAGGCGGCGTTGGCCGCGGCGCCTGTGGACCCCGATGCTGCCGCCAAGTGTGCCAGCCGCCTGCTGGACCTGCGGGTGGCCATCGACCAGGTCGAGGCTGCGCTCGAATGGCCGGCGCTGGTCGCCGAAGCCGAACGCCTGATGGCTTCGGCCGAAGATCTGGTCAACGAGCACGGCAACGCCGAGCACAAACGTGCGCTCCAGCAGCGCCTGGCTGAGGTGAAGAACGCCATTCGCGCCCACGACGCGGACCTGCTGCGCCAGCGCACCAACGAGCTGCGTGGCCTGGCCCTGCGCGTGCTCGACGAAAAGGGTGTGCTGCCGGTGTGGCGCTTCCAGAAGATGAGCGAGATGAAGGAGCAGATGCGCGACCGGGCGCAGGCCGAGCAACTGTTTGCCCAAGGGCTGAGGGCGGTGAACAGCGGCGACATCGACGGCCTGCGGGCGGTGAACCGGCAACTGGCCGAGCTCTTGCCCCTCACCACCCAGGATATCGACGGCACGTTGAACTGGTAGGATGCCGCTGGGAGACAGATACCAATGACGACGAGTTCGAGCACGAAAGAGCACGTTGGCGATGCTGGCGCCAGCCTCGCCACCCTCCTCGACCAGGTAGCGCTGGCGCAGGCGGCCGACCTGGCCCGCCGCGGGCACTATGCCCAGGCCGCGGGGCTCCTCAGCGAGATGGCCGGGCGGCAGCCTGCGCCGGTGGCAGCGTTGGACCTGCTGGCGCGGATCCGCGCTCAGGAGGGGCGCCTGGATGAGGCGCGGGCCCTGTGGGCGCAGGCTCTGGAAGTGGAGCCGGGCAACGCCCCTGCACAGGCGGCCCTGCGGCGCATCGCCGCGCTCGAGGGGCGGCGCCTGCAGCCCGGTTTTCTGCGCTCTGCGGTGGCCCCGGTGGTGGCCGCCGGCCTGCTCGGCCTCTCGGCCTGGTGGCTGGCCGACCGTATGGGGCGCTCCGATCGGGCGCTGCAGGGCCTGACGGCCGAGGTGACGGCGCTGCAGCAGAAGATCGATCAGCACGAGAGGGCGTCGGCCGCCAGGTCGCAGCCCACTCCTGTGCCC
>Ga0078972_1007924_pt1 | contig 22933 bp, 15 predicted proteins | sample YelNatPaOPGAMG01_FD_67568 | JGI IMG/M metagenome (GOLD analysis project Ga0078972, IMG submission 67568) | Hot spring thermophilic microbial communities from Obsidian Pool, Yellowstone National Park, USA - OP-RAMG-01 (SPADES assembly) (version 2) | ecosystem: Environmental > Aquatic > Thermal...
CGAACAGGAAACGTAGTTCATCCCCACCCGATAACAGAAATCGATCGATTTGGGATCCCCGCCGTGCTCGCCACAGATTCCCAGTTTGATCTCCGGCTTCACCTTCTTGCTCGATTCCGCCGCCATCCGCACCAGCGTACCTACCCCTTCCTGGTCCAGGCTCTTGAAGGGATCTTCCTCCAGAATATTCTGCTCCAAGTATACAGGAAGGAAGGATCCTACGTCATCCCTGGAATACCCATACACACATTGAGTAAGATCGTTGGTACCGAAGGAGAAGAAATCCACCAGGGAAGCCAGTTTATCCGCAATGATGGCAGCGCGGGGAAGTTCGATCATGGTTCCCAGCTTATAGGTAATCTGAGCTTTCCTCTTCCGTAAGATTTCCCCAATGATTCGTTCCGCGCGTTCTTTCAGCAGGGCCATTTCCCTGACCGTACCTACCAGGGGGAACATGATTTCAGGAATTACCTGAATGCCTTTCTCCGCCACCTCACAAGCGGCCGTGATAATGGCTTCCACCTGCATGTCGTAAATTTCCGGATAGGTAATCCCCAACCGGCATCCCCGATGCCCCAACATGGGGTTGAACTCATGGAGGGATTGTACCTTCGCCTCCAGTTTCGAAGGAGAAACTCCGAGGGTCCTGGCCAGTTCCCGTATCTCCCCCTTCGTCTTGGGCACGAACTCGTGCAGAGGCGGGTCCAGCAGTCGAACGGTCACGGGAAGCCCGTGCATCTCCTTGAAGATCCCTACGAAATCCTTCTTCTGGAGGGGCAAGAGCTTCCGCAAGGCTTTTCTCCGGGCTTCGCTATCCTCCGCCACGATCATTTCCTGGAAGATCACCAGTTTTCCAGCTTCGAAGAACATGTGTTCGGTTCTGCAGAGCCCGATTCCCTCGGCGCCGAACTCCCGGGCCACTTTTGCATCGTTGGGTGTGTCCGCGTTGGTTCGTACCCGGAACCCTTTCTCCATCACCCCCTCACGGTCAGCCCCCCACCGAACTTCGTCCACCCAGCTCATGAGGGTGTGATACTCTTCGGAAAGTTTTGGCAGAATCAGATTGAGAGATCCTTCGAACACTTCCCCCGTAGTCCCGTCGATGGTGATGTAGTCCCCCTCTTTGAAGGTTTTTCCCTTCACCCGCATCGTTTTTCCGGAGATAAACAGCTCGGTGCACCCCGCCACACAGGGCCTCCCCATTCCACGGGCTACCACCGCTGCATGACTCGTCATTCCGCCGGTGGCTGTCAGGATCCCTTTCGCTGCGTGCATCCCGCCGATATCCTCCGGGGAAGTTTCCTTTCGAACCAGTATCACACTCTTCTTGGAAGCTGCCCATGCTTCGGCATCCTCCGCCGTGAATACGATCTGGCCGCTGGCAGCACCGGGGGAAGCATTGAGCCCCTTGGCCAGGAAGGTAGCGCTCTTCTTCGCCTTGGGGTCTATTTGAGGATGGAACAGTTGATACAACTGTTCAGGGTCTATCCGCTTGATCGCTTCCTCCTTCGTGATGAGGCCTTCGTGCACCATATCTACCGCCATCTTCACCGCTGCAGGCCCCGTGCGTTTTCCTGTCCGTGTCTGGAGGATGTATAACTTGCCCTGCTGAATGGTAAACTCTATATCCTGCATGTCCTTGAAGTGGGCCTCCAGCCTATTCTTGATTTCGACGAGCTGCCGGTACACTTCGGGATTCTTCTTTTCCAGTTGGGAGATTTTTTCCGGTGTCCGGATCCCCGCCACCACATCCTCTCCCTGGGCATTGATCAGGTATTCGCCGTAGAACTTGTTCTCACCGGTGGAAGGATCCCGGGAAAAGCAAACTCCGGTACCCGAATCGTTCCCATAGTTCCCGAACACCATCGCCTGAACGTTTACGGCGGTTCCCTTCAAGCCACGAATGCTATGGATACTCCGGTACTTCACCGCTTTGGGGCTATTCCAGGATTCCAGTACCGCATCGATCGCGGCCCAGAGCTGTTCCTTGGGATCCTGGGGGAAGGGTTTCTTCGTGTGTTTGGCATACACTTCCTTGAACGTCTTTACCAGCCCCTTCAAATCCTCCGCTTGCAGTTCGGTATCCTCTTTTACCCCTCTTTTCTTCTTCAGCTTGTCCAGTTCCTTTTCGAAGTGTTCCGAGGATACTCCCATCACTACGTTGCCAAACATTTGGATAAACCTACGGTACGCATCGTAGGCAAAACGGGGATTCCCCGATCTTTTGGCCAGACCTTCCACTGCCTTGTCATTCAGTCCTAGATTGAGGACGGTTTCCATCATCCCGGGCATGGATACCGCAGCCCCCGATCGGACGGAAACCAACAAGGGATCCTCCGGATCACCCAGCTTCTTCCCCATTACCTGTTCCAGACGGGCAAGATTCGCTTCCACCTCCTCTTTCAGTCCCGCAGGGTGCTGTTTATTGTTCGTATAGTAGGCTTCACATACGTCGGTGGCGATGGTGAATCCAGGGGGGACGGGTATACCCAGGTTGGTCATCTCCGCGAGATTGGCCCCTTTCCCTCCCAGAAGGTCCCGTTGCTTGGCATCACCCTCCGCTTCTCCGTTCCCAAAGAAATACACCAACTTTCCCATCTTTGTTCTCCTCCTTGCCCTAGTGGCATGTCCAATAATTTCGCATTATGAGACTTAGCGTACCGAAATGTGGGGCATCCGTCAAGATAAAAAAACCGGCCTGCTATAGGCCGGTTGGACTTTCAATTCCCATGCGTTGCAGGGGAAGATCTTCTTACTGGAGATAAGCTTTGAGAATTTCACTCCGCGAGGGGTGCTGCATTCTTTTCAGAGCCTTCTTTTCGATCTGCCGTATCCGCTCCTTGGTAAGGTTGTACTTTTCCCCGATTTCCTTCAGGGATAGGGGAGTTCTTCCGTTCAGACCGAACCGGTATTGGATGATTTCCGCCTCTTTTTCCGACAAGGTTTTGAGAATCTTGTTGATGTCTTCCTTGAGGGATTCATGGATCACGATTTCCTCGGGATGCTTAAAGCCGCTGTCCTCGACGAAATCGCCCAACGAGGAAGAATCCTTCTCCGCGTATACGGGTGTCTCCAGGGATACGAGGTCCCTGCTGATATTGACCAGATCTGCCACATGGGTTTCATCCATGTTGAGAAGCCGGGCGATTTCCTTCATTTCCGCATCTTCGCTCTTGGAAGAGTTCTGCACGAGTTTGCGTGCCTTTTCGATCTGGACCAGCTCGTTTGCCCGGTTCAGGGGCAACCGGATCATTCTCGATTTTTCACAGATGGCTTTCAAAATGGCCTGTCGAATCCACCACACGGCATAGGAAATGAAGTGGTATCCCTTGTTCACATCGTACCGTTCGATGGCATTGAGAAGTCCTATGTTCCCTTCGCTGATGAGATCCGAGAGAGGCAACCCCTGGTTCTGATACTTTTTTGCCACATTCACCACAAAGCGCAAGTTGGCCCTGAGCAGTTTATCCCTCGCTTCTTTGTCTCCCTGCGCCGCCAGCCTGGCGTATCGATCCTCTTCCTCCCGGGTAAGAAGGGGGATTTTGTTGATTTCTTTCAGATAGAGAGAAAGCACATTCTCATCGGAGTTGGTGTGCTTTTCTACGTGAACTTTCTGGATTTTTTTCTTTGCGGTCCTGGTCATGGATGCCTCCTGCACTAATTAGTGCAAAAGGTATGCCAACCTTTCCTTATTCGTCAGCTTGCAATTCCTTATGATAGAATAAAATAATATATTCTTAATATAGCCAAATTACGATTTATGAAAAATTGTGTCATTTTTGCCCAACTCAGTAAATACCTATCCAAACTGGCTCATAATTTCCCACCTAGAGCATCCCACCCCCCCTGCCTGCGCCCACAACACAGGTGAAAGGGGAGTCCGCTGCCGCAGGGACAGAGTCGCATCCCCTGCCTTTCCCTTGCTACCTGCCCTAACGACATCGATAAGGTTTCGGGTACAAAAAAATAGGGGAAAATAATTTCATGATTGTGGAATTCTTTCAGTTTTTCCTTTGCCGTTTTCCCTAAAAGCCGCCCTGAACGGATCAGATCCTGCCAAGCATCGAAGATCAGATCCCGGATCATATCCTGCTCTGCCAGGGTCCCGAAGGAATGGGTTTTCTTAGTTTTAAGGTACTTACCAATCTGAATTGAATAGAAAGCCCTCCAGTCGTCCAGTTCCGGATGCGCCTGACGAGCCATTCCATACTCGTTGGAAAACCTTTTCACGTAGGTACGGTAAAGAGGGGATTTACACACCCGCCTTGCCGCATTCCAACTCTTCACCGCACTGTCATAGAGACCGATTTTTCGCAACGTGATTCCCGTAAAATACAGGATTCTGGCCAGTTCTTTCCGCTCGTACACAGGACAGGCTTCCAATGCGATCTGGAAAAACTTCAACGCTCCAGACGGATCATGCCCGCTCAACCTCTGTAGCCCTTTATACAGATTCACTTTCCAGGATAACCGCTGTTTCCTTCCCCTTTCCATACCCGTTTAAATCTACTAATTCCAAAGTGAATTGACAAGAAATTGAATTCCCTTGACCCTGGGCCAATCTATTTTTATATTTTTATCAAATTAAGAGACAGAACCTTTATTCTATAATTAAAACGCACAGGAGGAATACGTATGAAACTGAAACCCCTTGGTGATCGTGTGCTCCTCAAGGTAGAGGAAGGGGAACAGAAAACGGCCAGTGGACTCTACATTCCACAGACTGCTCAGGAAAAGACCCAGATCGGTAAAGTTATTGAAGTGGGTGATGACAAGGATGCGATCAAAGTGAAGCCCAACGATCGAGTGATGTATGATAAGTATGCAGGCACCTCGGTAAAGATCGATGGGGAAGATCATCTGATCGTCAAGATGCAGGACATCCTGGCTATCATTCAATAAGAGCATCATCGGACAACAAAAACGGATCCACACATGGGTAGCCGCTCCAAAGAGGAGCGGTTTTTTTATCCTTTTCCGTGAGCCGGCACTCGCGCAAGGAAGTTTTCCAGATCCACTAGCAGATCTTTCGCGGATTTCAGAGAACGGCAGGTTTCGGGAAGGGAGGAAAGAAAGAGTTTCCCATAGCTCTTCTTCACTACCCGCACATCAGGGATCAGCACGATACCCCGGTCGGTGGTTCGCCGCATCAGTCGGCCGAATCCCTGGCGCAGCTTCATTACCGCTTCGGGCAAGGACAATTCTAGGAACGGGTTCTTTCCTTTGGCCTGGATCGCTTCCATCCGGGCTACCTGAACGGGATCGGTGGGAACCTTGAAGGGAAGCCGACAGAGGACCACCATTTCAAGAGTCTCCCCGGGAGCGTCGATCCCCTCCCAGAAGCTGTCAGTAGCGAACAGCACACTGCTCACCTCTTCGTTGAATCGTCTGAGGAGCCTGCTCCGTTCCTCCTCTCCCTGCCGATAGGCACAGATCCCTTTCGAGGCAAGATCGGGTTTTACCAGGGTATACACTTTCGAAAGGGTATCGTAGGAGGTAAACAGCACTAGGGCCCGGCCCTCGGTAAGTTCACAGGCCTCCACGAGAAAGGTATGGAGAAAGGAGATGTATTCTTCGGTGTCCGGCATAGGCGCATCGGTGGGGACTCCTATCAACACCCGGTTGCGATAATCGAAGGGGGAATCGAAACAGTACTCTCTAACGGGTCGATCCACCTTCTCCAGCAATCCTACCCTTCCCTTCCAGAAGGTGAAAGTTCGATTCACCGTAAGGGTAGCGCTAGTGAACACCACCGTATCGAAGGGTTCGTACACCGCTTCCCGCATGATCTGGGTGATATCCAGGGGGGTGGAGTGAAACTCGACGATCGGCTCTCCCGTGCCTGCACGCCTCCGTTCCGCCCAGAGCACTCGATCCTGGTTCTCGGGGTACGAGCGGAACTGCTGACAGAGGCTAGCCATCTGTTCCAGTCTATGGAGAATCATCCTCCCTTCGTACGCCTCGGGGGTTTCCGCATCTTCCTCGGAAAGGGACTGAAGAATCTCCGATAGAGTCTCTGCCAGTGTCAGGGCGGCATGCTGAAAACCTGTGAGGTTAGAGGAAAATCCCTCGGAAACACCGTGTAGAGTCGAGGTGATCCGAAAGGCCCCCTCCTCGGCGATCAATCGAAGCGCTTCCTCTTCGAGGCTCAGGTAGGCTTCACGCACCCGGAGGACCTCTTCGCTCATCCGAACGATAAGAGCCCCCGAGGCTCCCCGATTGGAGAGTTTTACCGCCAGCCCCAAACGCCTTACCCCTTTGGTTCGCAGTAACCGGTGCAGCACCCGGAATACGAGGAACCGATTGAGGGTCTCGGAGAATAGGCTCGTGGCGCTCTGCTCGATGTTGTGGGCTTCGTCGAATACCACTTTCCTGAAAGGGGGAAGCACGGCTGCGCTCTCGAACCCGACCCCCTGCATTCGGTAGGCGAGGTCCGAGAACAGAAGGTGGTGGTTTACCACCAGAAGCCTCGCAGAGGAGGCGTGCTTACGGGCTTTCAGAAAAAAACATCTTTCCCGGTTAGGACATCGCAGACCGGTGCAAATATCGGACTCCGAACACACCTGGCTCCAGAGGGCATCCTCGATGGGATAAGGCAAATCCGACCGAGCCCCCGTAGGTGAGGTTTCGGCCCATTTCCGCAAGGCTTCCCAGGGAGCGGGGTCCTCCTCAAACAGGGTGGCTTCTTCGCGGATCTCTTCCAGGCGGGTCCAGCACAGGTAGTTCCCCCGTCCCTTCACCAGGGCTACCGGCACATCCGCATGGAGGAGTCGAAGAACGAGGGGGAGGTCCTTTTCGTACAGCTGCTCCTGGAGGTTAATGGTAGCGGTGGAGATCACCACCCGTTCCTCGTTGTGAGCCGCCCATTCCAACGCGGGAAGCAGGTAGGCGAGGGACTTCCCCACCCCTGTACCCGCTTCCACGATACAGATTCCCCCCTCGTTGAAGGCTTCCCCCACGGCCAGAAGCATCTCTTCCTGCATGGGCCGGGGTTCATAGAAGGGAATCGTTTTTGACAGCAATCCGCCCGGCTTCAGGATCTTTCTCAACTCTTCCAGATTCAGCAGGACTTTCTCTGCAACGGGAACGGGTTCCGCCACCACATAGAGACGGTGCACTTCGTTGTCTATGATGAAGAATCCGATTCCCTCGTTCCCCAACCGGGCGGCAACCCCAATGTCCGCTTCGCTGGGGTAAAGCTTTCCCCCCGGATGGTTGTGAATCACCACGTCTCCCCGTTCCATGTGGGGATACAGAGCAGGGACAGAAGTCTCGTTTCCATGGGCTACCGCAAGGATGGAAACCACCCTTCCTTGGGAATCCAGCCTTCCTGTGCAGAGGACCTCCCTCCCGCCGGCATCCTCGATCTCCTGCCGAAGACGAGCCACGACTTTCGGATGGAACCGTTCCTCCACCTGGGCTTTTTTTCCCGCCCCCATAGGGGTATACATATAGAAAGCGCATCGAGGGGTCAAGGGAGAAGAACAATTGACTAATTTGTATAAATATGCGATTGTTCGTTAAATTATACAGATTCTAACGGAGGCAAGGGATGATCGTTCTCAAGTTCGGAGGCACATCCGTTCAGAATGCCGCGATGATGGATCGTGCCCTGGATATCGCCTACAACCGCATCAACGATGCTCCCATCCTGGTGGCATCGGCCATGTCCAAGATCACCGACACCCTCATCAAACTCTCTGCAGCAGCCGCGGATGGGGATGGGGACACAGCCATGGCTCTTCTGGAAGAAATCATGAAAAGGCACACGAGTGTGGCAAAAGAGTTCCTCTCAGGTTCCTGTCTAGAAGAAGCGACCAGTCGGCTAGATTCCTACAAACAAGAACTGCATTCCCTCGTGAAAGGGGTTACGCTATTGAAAGAATGCTCCAAGCGGACCCTCGATACGATCCTCGCTTTCGGAGAACTGCTTTCCACCACCCTTATCGCCTATCGTGCAAAAGAGCGGGGAATCCCGACCGAACTCCTGGACTCTCGCCTCTTCATTCGTACCGACGACAATTTTACCAACGCCGCTCCCCTTTTGAAGGAGATCCGAAAGCTGGCCAAGAGATACGTGAAACCCTTACCCGGCAAACTCATCGTCTGTCAGGGATTCATCGGATCCACCGCCGAAGGGGTAACGACCACCCTGGGCAGAGGCGGCTCCGATTACTCCGCTACGCTGATCGGAGCGGCTGTCGGTGCTTCCTCCGTGGAGATCTGGACCGATGTGGATGGAATCATGACTACAGACCCGCGAGTGATTCCTGGTGCCCGAAGTATTCCCGAGATCAGCTACCAGGAGGCAGCCGAGCTAGCCTACTTTGGTGCGAAAGTCGTACACCCCTCCTCCATCCAGCCCGCTATTGCGCTGAAAATTCCCGTGTGGGTTAAGAATACCCACAACCCCGATCATCCGGGTACGGTGATTCTAAGCGATGTGGAGTCCAGGGGATTACGGGCAATTGCCGCCAAGAAATCCATTACCCTGATCAATGTGGTATCCTCCCGCATGCTGAATGCCTACGGTTTCCTGAGCAAAATCTTCTCCATTTTCGAAAAATACCGAACTCCCGTAGATCTCATCGCCACATCGGAGGTTTCTGTCACCATGAGTGTAGACAATACCAGCCGATTGAAGGAAATCACCCATGAGCTTCAGCAGTACGGGGAGGTCGATATCCGTCGAAACCGAGCTATCCTCTGCCTGGTGGGAAAGAACATCTGGGACGAGGGGGAATGGTTCATTCGAACCTTCACTGCCCTCCGTTCCATTCCCGTGAAGCTGATCAGTTATGGGGGGTCTCACATCAATCTGTCCCTCGTGGTAGACGAAGAGAACTGTGAGGAAGCCATTCGTTGCCTCCATCGAGAGTTCTTCGAGAAATGACCTTCATGGGATGAAGCGCTTCAGGATTTCCAGGTTCCGAGGGTTCTTGGGGCGGGACCCTTCCTCTGTGTAGAGGTATTCTATCGTATCCCGGTAGGCCTCCACGATGCGGTAACGTACCATCTTCAGGGTGGAATTAATCATGCGGTTCTGCTCGCTGAAAGGCTCCGGAAGGATGGCAAAGGTTACGGGTAACCAGTTGGAGGGGAACCGTTTCCCATAGTAGGGATCCTTCTTCAAGGAAAGAATCGATTCCGTGATACGATCGAGAAGGTAAATCTCGGACTGAATCTTTTCCTGGGCAACAAAATTCCGTACCGCTCCCTCGTCCAACACCACCAGGGCGGATGTGTACTTCCGATGATCGTTGTAGAGCATGACCTGCAGCACGAAGGGGGAAAGAGTCTGGATGGCTTCTTCGATCTCTTCGGGAGAGTACTTTTCCCCATCGGAAGAGATCAGCAAGGCTTTTTCCCTGCCCACCACCACGAGGAATCCATCCTCATCGATGTAGCCTAGATCCCCCGTGTGAAGCCACCCCTCCCGAAGGGCGGCCCGTGTGGCTTCCTCGTTCCGGTAGTACCCCTTCATCACGTTTTCGCCCTGCACACAGATTTCTCCCAGCTCACCGATCCCTGCGGGTTTACCGTCTTCCCGGACGATCTTACAGGTGACGGAAGGACATATTCTACCAGCAGTTCCAAACTTGTGACTGAATGGGGTGTTGGAAGAGATCACAGGAGCTGCCTCAGTGAGTCCGTACCCCTGATAGATGGGGATTCCCAAAGCGTTGAAGAACTCCTGCTGCCGGATGTCCAACAAAGCTCCTCCCCCTACGAAGAATTGAAACTTGTTCCCGAAGATCCTTCTCACCTTTCGGAAGATAAGGAGATCCACCAACCGATGGATGAAAAAATACTTCGCCCGGAGGCGAAAGGGTGGACGGTTGAACCCATCTCCGTAGTACTTTATCCCTGCCTGGATCCCTAGATCGAATAGGGCTTTTACCAGGGGGCCTTTATCCTCGATTCCTTGCTGGATCTTCCGCATGAAGTTGCCAGAAAGGGTGGGCACGGTAAGGAGAAACACGGGATTCGTTTCGATGAGATTCACGGGGATGTTCCGTACCATCCCTACTCCCCCTCCCCTGGAGTCCACGAAGTAGATGGAAATTCCCCGTAGCACCGCGCAGAACAGTCCCACCGTATGGCCAAAGGAGTGATCGCAGGGAAGGATCAGCAACGTCTGGTACTGCAGGTAGGGCACCTGGAAGATTTCCACCGAATCCTGGGTGTTGGTATAGTAGTTCTTATGGGTAAGCATGATGCCCTTGGGATTCCCCGTAGTACCCGACGTATACGAAATGGTGACGACATCTTCCTCCGAGATGGCCTCCTCGAAGGAGGCAGCCTGGGAAACACCTGGCATCCCCTCCTCCACGGAGGAAAAGAACAGGTGTCCCCGTTCTCGATCCACTCCCCTGTTCTCTAATGAGGCGAAAAACTCTTCCCCCGTCTCGTCCAGATAGAGGATTCGGAGGGGATGATTCACCTCGGGAAGGGCATCCAGAAACTTTTCCAGTGTAAGACGGGAAATAGCGATGAATTTCGCCTCCGAATGGTTCAAACGAAAGGCAATTTCTTCGGGAAGCAGCTTGATCGAGAGGGGTACAGCGATGGCTCCCGCTAAAAGAGCCCCAAACTCGGTGATCACCCATTGGGGGCTTCCTTCCGCAAGAATGGCTACCCGGTCTCCCTTTTCGATTCCCCGGGCTCGAAACCAGGCTGCCATGGCACAAGCTTGCTGGTACACCTCTCGGAACCCGTAAGTTCTCCACCCCTCGTCGGTCTTCCGGGCGACGTACACTCTCTCGGGAAACTCCTGGGAAGCCTTGGCCAAACACGCTGTGATTGTTCGCTTCATATCGGGTCTATTATAGCCGAAAAATAACTAGAGTGCCATACTACCCTCTAGAGGAGTCCTGGGTTATGGAAATAAAGGTAGATCTTCTAGATACTCTGCGACAGAAATCCATCGCCATCGCATCAGGGAAAGGTGGTGTGGGAAAATCCACCACAGCCCTCAACCTGGCCATCTACTACGCGAAGGTGGGCCTCCGGGTGGCCCTTCTGGACATGGATCCTCTATCCGATATCGCCACCATTCTTGACCTCGAGTCGCCGGAAGATACGGTGGTAAAGGGAAGGTCAGAGTCCTCCGTATCCTCCTACATCCAACCGGTTTTCACCAACCTGGACCTCCTTTTTCCCCGCTCGAAACTCCGAAGGGGAGAATCCCTGAAGCTCCTCCAGCAGGCCCTTCAACAGGAGGGAGACCTGTGGAACCATCGGTACGATCTGCTTATCTACGATCTGCCCGCGGGGATCGGCCAGGAAGAAAATCTGTCCTTTCTCAGCTTCGTGGACAAACTGATCATCGTTACCAATGCCGAACCTACCTCCCACGTGTCGGCAGGGGGGTACATACGGGCAGCCCTGGAAGTTGCCCCCCACCTCAAACTCTACTTCTGGCATAACAAGTACTCCCTGGTCCAGGAGAATGGGTTCAACCCTAATCAGGTGATCGAAAACTACAATCGACACGTGCCGGAGGAACTCCAGATCGACCGTTCCAAACTCAGGTCGTTGAAGGATATTGCCTTTATCCCCCACGATCCTTCCCTGGACCTCCTCCAGAACAACCTCTCCCTCGAGGGTAGCACCCTGTTGAAACTGCTGGAATCCTGCGAAGTGCTTCAAAAAAAACTCCTGGCGGAAATCCCCGAACACCTTTCCCTCGACGGGAACGGCAAGAATTTGATCAAGCATTACCTCAGCTCCCTGCGGAAACTGCCGGCTCCCAAAGAGGCGGTTCGACAGGTAGAGGAGTACTACGGAGCTTTCTATCGGAGTACCAGTTCGCCAACGATCGGGAAGTTTCTGGCCAAAAAGAAGCTGGCCGAGTTTTCCGAACCCCTCAAAAAAGAACTCCTCCAGTACATAGATAGGATCCATCGCCACCGATTGCGGAACCGGCTCCTGGAAGTGATTCCCCTTCTGGAGGAATCCATCGAATCCCTCAAAGACGCAGGCAGATTGTTCGCCATATCCCCTTCCCGATCCCACTCGAAACGGATCCATGACAAGCTGGTAACCCTCCTTGCCGAGGCAGTCCAGGAAAAATCATTAGAACCCTTCGACCGGAACCTTCTGGGATTGATCCTCTTCTACTTTGCCCTCTCCAAGATCATCGTATCCCCCTCGGTACAGCAGTTGTTCTTCGATTTCATCCCCAAGCGGAAGAACTCCAAAGGGGTCTGGGTCCGAGACAAGAACCGGCAGATTCACTACCTGGTAGAGAAAGACCTGGAGTACCACAAACGGTACTTCCTTCTGATAAAAAAATTGTTCCCCGTGGTGCTCACCCAGCTTTCCGTACTGATCCGTACCTATCCCCCCCTGGAAACTTGGATCCTGAAGGATCCTCGGGGAGAGGCGAACCGCACGGCGTACCTGAAACTCCTTACCGGCTTCGTGCATGATGCCATCCATGCGGGTCTAGGAGTATTCATCGGCTTCAAGTTCAATACCGCTTCGGAAGCGATCAAGCAGGGGGCCAGAAACTTGCTGGCAGAGCTCAGTGAAAAGGGGAGCCTCCAGAAGGAACTGGTTGTGTAGAGTCTCCTACAGCAGTTCTGCCGCCAACTCCGCCAGTACGCTCCGTTCGGATTTCTGGAGGGTTACGTGTCCAAAGAGTTCCTGCCCTTTGAACACTTCCACCAGGTAGGAGAGTCCGTTGGAGTTCGCATCGAGGTAGGGGCTGTCGATCTGGTAGGGATCCCCTGTAAGAACCACCTTCGTTCCCTGCCCGGCCCGACTGACGATGGTTTTAACCTCATGGGGGGATAGGTTTTGAGCCTCGTCGATGATGATGTACTGCCCCGGTAACGAGCGGCCCCGAATGTAGGTAATTGCCTCGATCTCGATGTATTTACTTGCCAGTAGTTGATCGAGGGTCTTCAGGTTCGGCCGCTTGTACACACTGAGGATGTAGTCCAGGTTGTCGAAGAGGGGTTGCATCCAATGGGAAAGTTTCTCTTCCTTGGCTCCCGGAAGGTACCCAATGTCCTTCCCCAGGGGAATCACGGGACGGCTTACCAGAACCCGGGAAAATACCTGCTCTTCGATGGCGGTCTTCAACCCGGCGGCAATGGCAAGGAGGGTTTTCCCCGTGCCGGCTTTTCCCACCAGGGTAACGAGGGAGACGTCGGGATCCAGCAGTAGTTCGAAGGCCATCCGCTGCTGCAGGTTCAACGCCTTGACCCCGCAGACAGGGGCTGCCTCCAAGGCAACCCGTTTCAACACACCCTTGCGTTTCAAGTACCTTGATACGAGAGGGCCCGGCTCATCCTTACATTTCATCACCACGAACTGGTTGGGGTAGAACTCCTCTCCCCAGGGAACCTCTCCTTCCGAGAGAACCGCACGATACACCTCGGTGGAAACGTTCATTTCCGTATAACCCGAGTAGAGTTTTTCGATATTGACTTTCTGCTTTTCATAGTCGACTGCCCGAATCCCCAGGGCCGTTGCCTTTACCCGGGCATTGATGTCCTTGGAGACGAAGAATACCTGTTTTCCCTGCCGTTGGAGCTCATAGGCCGTGAGGATGATCTTGTTGTCGGGTTTGTCGGAAGGAAAATCGATGGGGGCATCCTTTGCGTAGTGGAGAGCCACCGAGAGAACCGATCCATTCTCCAGTTTTACCCCTTCGTACAGTTTCCCCTTCCGGCTTATTTCATCCAGTAGCCGAATAGCCCGGCGGGCGTTCCTTCCCCGCTCATCGCTATAACTCTTCAGATGATCCAGCTCTTCCAGAACCCAGAGGGGAATCACGATCTCGTTGTCCCGGAAGCTCAAAATGGCATCTGGACGATGGATGAACACGTTGGTATCGATCACGAAGGTTTTCATAGATGGATTTACCATATTCGTATTGTACCATTCGATATTTTCATTTTCAAACCTATAAAATAGGTGTAAAATACGCAAAACGACATTGCAGGAGATACACAACTATGCACAAAATTTTAGTTATCAACTGCGGGAGTTCTTCCCTCAAGTATGAAGTATACGAGATGCCCGAAGGAATCAGCCTGGGCAAAGGGTTGGTGGAACGGATCGGTGAACCGAAAGGCAAGATCAAACAGGAAACCTCCCGGGGGGTATTCGAAGAGGAACGCGTGATTCCCCACCACGGGGAGGCAATGGAACTGGTACGGAAAGCCATGACGGATCCCAAAGTGGGGATGATCAAAGACATCGCTCAGATAGCCGCTGCAGGACACCGGGTGGTGCATGGGGGGGAAGCCTATTCCTCTTCTGTCCTCATCGACGAGAATGTGATCCGCACGGTGGAAGAGGTATCCGAACTGGCTCCCCTTCACAATCCCGCCAATCTTCAAGGGATCCGGGAATCGGTTCGCCTGCTAAATGGCAAACCCCAGGTAGCTGTGTTCGATACGGCCTTCCATCAGACCCTGCCCCCTGCGGCCTACCTCTACGGAATTCCGAGGGAGTTCTATGAAAAGTACAAGATCCGTCGATACGGGTTCCATGGAACCAGTCACCGGTACGTGGCAGAACGGGCTCTACAGCTCTTGAAGCGCTCGGAGGATAACACCAACCTCATAACCTGCCATCTGGGAAACGGCGCCTCCATTACGGCGATCTATCATGGAAAATCTATAGATACCTCGATGGGATTCACCCCTTTGGAAGGACTAGTGATGGGAACCCGTTCAGGGGATCTGGATCCGGCGGTGCTCTTGTACCTGATGAAACGGGGGTATACTGCCCAGGAGTTGGACACGATCCTGAACAAGAAAAGCGGCATCCTGGGTTTGTCCGGTATTTCAAACGATATGCGGGATGTGGAAAAAGCAGCGGCCGAAGGGAACGTTCATGCGCAGCAGGCTTTGGAGGTATACGCCTACAGGGTTCGCAAGTACATCGGAGCCTATGCAGCCAATTTGATCAAGGTGGATGCCATCGTGTTCACCGGCGGCGTGGGCCAGAACAACGTGAAAATGCGGGAAAGGATCTGTCGAAACCTGGAAAACCTCCGGATCTTCATGGACTACGAGAAAAACCGGGAGTTGGGCAACCGGGAGGGGATCGTCTCCCATGAATACTCTCCCATTGCGATCCTCGTGATTCCCACCAACGAGGAACTCCAAATCGCTCGGGACACATACCAGATTGTCTTTGGGGATGGGAAGGCTTCCTAGTAACCGCAGGATTCGCACTGATCCCACGCGCATCGGAGATTGTATTTAGGGAAGGCCTCCTAGTAACAGCCGTTTGGAGCCCGCCTAAGAATCCTGGACTGCTGGGCACGCAGTAGCCGTTTCAGTCCCGGATGCGGATCGAAGCCTGCGACCTCGTCACCACACAGCCTAGGGTGGATAACACAAGAAGGATAGCCTTTTTAGGGAGGCTGGGCGTAAGAGTCTCTACACTGCCGCACAGCGTGCGGTGGGCGTAGTCGCGGGTTTACATTCTCTATAGGTGGGCAAATGCCTCTACCAGCGCATCCAGACGCTTGTCCGTTTCAGGGTTCACCACTTTCTTTTCCGGATGCCTCTCGAACCATTCGAGAGAGTACCGGAGCCCTACGGAGAAGGGCGTGGTACAGAGAAAGTCAGGCACGAACCGCTTGATCTTGGAATTGTCGAACAGGGCTGTACAGGACTTGTCTCCCAGAAGGTTCCCTGTCCAGTCGGGGTATCGATCCACGATCACATCCGTTGGAATATGGATCAATTTCGGTTCTACCCCCAGCGCTCTCCCCAGGGTGCGGTAGATCTCGTCCCAACTGTACGCTTCGTCACTGGTGATATGAAAGGCCTCGCCGATAGCGCGGCTATTCCCCAAAAGCCCCCGTAGCCCCTTGGCAAAATCGGAATTGTGGGTAAGGGTCCAGAAGTTCGTACCATCCCCTGGCACGACAATGGGTTTGCCCGAAAGGATCCTCTGGGCAATGGTGTACTCTGCCGAGCCGAACTGGGAGGGGATCCACCCATTCCCGTAGGTGTAGCTCGGCCGTACGATGGTCACGGGGAACCCTTCTTTGATGAAGGCCTCCCTGAACACCCCTTCGCAGGCGATTTTGTCCCTCGAATACTGCCAGAAGGGATTCTTGAGAGGGGTGGATTCCGTAATCGGTAACGATCGGGGCGGCTTTTCGTAGGCCGAAGCGGTACTGATGAATACGTACTGTTCGGTTTTCCCCCGGAATAGGTCTAGGTCCCGCCTTGCATCCTCCTCTTTGAACACGATCCAGTCCACCACCGCATCGAACCGTAGACCTTTGAGAAGATCCTTTACCCGGGCAGTGTCGTTGATGTCCGAGGTGAGGGTAATGACCCCTTCCCGGGCCTCTTCCCTTCGATTCCCTCGATTCAGGTGATACACTTGCCATCCCAGAGCCAGACATGCATCGGTACAAGCCCGGGAAATGTTGCCTGTGCCTCCTACGAATAAAATGCGCATACTTTTCTCCTCCCTCACTGTACACTAGGGGTAAGAATACACTTGGGGTAAGACGTCGGTCAACATTGACTGCGCAGTTAGTTCGTATCCTTCCTTCCCAGGGGTAGGCCTTCCATGGTATACAGGGCCTTGATGAATTCCGTCCCAGCATCGAAGTATAAACCTCTCATCGTACAGAGCGACGGGTCCCTCCTTCTCGATGTACACGATCCAGGATTCGAAGAGGCCCGCGCGGAACTTTCCCTCTTTGCGGAGCTAGAGAAATCCCCCGAACATATCCACACGTACCGCATGACCCCCCTATCCCTCTGGAATGCCGCATCGGCAGGGGTGGAGGCAGAACGGATTCAGCAGATCCTTCAAGCTTACTCCCGCTACCCCATCCCCCAGAATGTGATCGAAAATATTCGGGAAACGATCCACAGGTATGGGAAAGTAAAGCTCCGCCAATCCCCGGATCCGAAGGTTCTCCTTCTGGAAGTGGCCGATCCTGCCATCCGGGAAGAGATCCTCCATACGAAAAAACTGGAAAAGTACTACCTTCTGGAAGCGGATCGACTCCTCGTGCCTCTGATTCACCGGGGAACCTTCAAGCAGGAGATGATCCACCTCGGATACCCTGTCCAGGACGAAGCTCCCCTTCTGGAGGGAGAATACCTCGAGATCGAACTGAGGTCCCAAACCTCTAGTGGACGTCCCTTTACCTTGCGGAGCTATCAGAAGGATGCCGCACAGGCATTCCTGGCAGGGAAAAAACCGGGGACAGGTTTCGGGACACTGGTGCTACCCTGCGGTGCGGGTAAAACGGTGATCGGCATGGCCATCATGGCCGCACTAAAGACCCATACCTTGATCCTCACCACCAACGTGGCCGCAGTCCACCAGTGGATAGACGAACTCCTCGACAAAACGACCCTCTCCCCGGAAGACATCGGAGAGTATACCGGTTCCCTGAAAACCATCCGGCCCGTCACCGTTTGCACCTACCAGATCCTTGTGTGGAGATCCAGCAAAGAAGAAGAGTTCCCCCATTTTCGGTTATTCCGGGAACAGAGATGGGGGCTCATCATCTATGATGAAGTGCACCTCCTGCCTGCGCCCATGTTCCGGATTACGGCGGAAATCCAGAGCATCCGCCGGTTGGGGCTGACCGCCACCCTTGTCCGGGAAGATGGGAGGGAAGCGGATGTCTTTTCCCTCGTGGGGCCGAAGCGGTACGACGTACCCTGGAAACAACTGGAATCCCAGGGGTGGATCGCAGAGGCGGAATGTATCGAGATACGGGTGGATCTTCCCGAAAACCTGAAACTTTCCTATGCCCTGGCAGACAAACGGGGAAAGTTCCGTATTGCCAGTGAAAACCCCTACAAACTTCTGGTTTGCAGGGAGATTCTCAAGAACCATCCCGACGATTCTGTCCTGATCATAGGTCAGTACCTTTCCCAGCTGGGGGAACTTGCAAAGGAGCTCAAGGCGCCTCTCATTACGGGAAAAACACCCAACCCGGAACGGGAACGGATCTACCGGGATTTCAAACAGGGGAGGATCCGGAGAATCGTGGTATCCAAGGTGGCCAACTTCGCCATCGACCTTCCCGACGCTTCCGTAGCGATCCAGGTATCCGGAACCTTTGGATCCCGTCAGGAAGAGGCCCAGAGGTTGGGGCGAATCCTACGGCCCAAGCAGAAAAGCTCCTACTTCTACTCCCTCATTTCCCGCTACACTACCGAGGAAACCTTTGGGGCCCATCGGCAGAAGTTCCTTACAGAACAGGGGTACAAGTATAGAATAGAACTATGGGATCCAAAAGAACTCGTATGATCGACGATCGGATTTCCCACTGGAAATCGGCCCTTCTCAAGATTCCCGACAGCGGGTTCTTCGAACTCACGAGAAATTACCTGGGAGAGTTGAAGACCCCTTACAACAAACACACGATTCTGGAAGCCCTGGAAGCGTTCCTGCGACGAAAGGCCACCCGGGAGCGGATATTGGCCTTGATCGACGAGGAGGACGCCTTGGTTCTCACCGCCATCTTCTATACCCCTGCCCCTAACCACAAAAAAATCAATCGGTTGTTGGCCGATCGATTCAAGTTCCTCCCTCTGTTGCACAAACTGCGCAACCTTCAGGATCGTCTTTTGATCTATGTCGAGCGGGTGGAGGGGGAGGAAACCTTCTATCTGAATCCCCTGTTACAGGGCGAGCTGGAGGAACGGGTGATACATCTTCCCCTCCTGCTTCCAGCGATCCCTGCCTCGCAGGTACATCCGCAAACCCCACCCTTAAACGATACCCTGTGGGCTGCCATCCTTTCTTTTATCCTTCACCAGGAACCAAGCCTGAAAGTCGACGGGAGTTTTCGGAAACAGACAGAATCGAAGATCCTTTCCACCTTTCCCCGCTCCCTCACCGACAACGAGAGGCTGTACCAGATCCTGAAAGCTCTACAGAGGCTTGGGCTCCTGTTTCAGGAAGAGCATACCCTGAAGGTCCCTCTCTCCCTATGGAAGGAGTTCTCGACCCTTACCCCCCTGGATCGAATTGTACTCGTCCTGCGGGCCGGCAAACAAAGCGAACGGGAACTGGCTTGCAGGGAAGCCCGTTGGCTTTCGGGATTCCTGCAATCTTTATCCCCCGAAATGGCCTATACCCAGACTGCCCTCTACCGTCTCGCCCTTTTGAACGCTTTTCAGGAGGGAAAAGAACCCCCGATCGAAGAAAGCTGGATCGCAGATCTCTGTACCTATGGAGTGTTCGTACCGTTGGGGGACACGGAGTTCTGGGTATTGAACCCCGCCCTTCTTCCTAGGTCAACTCCCCGCTCTGGACCTACGGCAATCCTCCAACCCAACTTCGAACTGAGCCTCACTCCCCAGATCGATCTATCCGAAGCCTTACCATTGGCCATCCTCTGCGCCGTGCGAAGGTATGACACGTATCCCCTTTTCGAACTGACGAAAACTTCCTATTTCCGGGGTTTGGCCTTCGGTCTTTCCACCGAGAGGGTGGAGCAACTGTTCCATAAACTCACCCAGCAAGAAGTCCCCCAGAACGTAGCGGTTCAACTGAAGAGTTGGGAAACCGAATACCGAAGTATCTCCTTCACCGAAGGGATCCTGGTCCAGGTAGACGAGAACAGAAGGGCCACGATCGAACAGCATGAAAGGATCAAGGAGTGTATCCATCTATCCATCGCACCCGGTGTGTACCTGGTGCGGAAGGAAAAATTCGAAAGTTTCCTTCGGCTCTTGCAGGAAATGGGAATCACGGTTCCTCCCCCTATGTCCGAGGAGGGGCTTTTTAATTCGAACGGTGGAACGGAACCATCCCAACTCCCCAGATACCTCTACTTTCTCCCCTGGAACTATCCCCTTGCTTCGAACCGATTGATACTACCCGAAAAAATTACCAGGGCCTCCGAAAGAAAAGGGGTCTTCATGGACTCCCACTTGCCTCCGCACCCTTCTCCCTACCCACAGGGGTGCCCTTCCCTTTCCCTGCCTGCCATCCAGGCGGAACTTCTAGCCCGGCTGGACACCATGGACATAGAAGATGAACAGAGGAAGGAATGGGAGCAGAAGATCCTATCGAAAGTGGTGGTAGACCCCGACCAGATCCGACCGGAGCTGAAACGACGAGAACGAACAGAGGCAAAAGGGCTGGACTATGCGGGGAAGGCCATAGTGATCGAGCAGACCATTTCTTCTCCCTCTGATTATCTAGAGATCCTGGTTCGAGGGCAACAAGGATCCCCCGAACGGTACATCCTACGCCCCCAGGAAATGAGGAAAACAGGAACTGACCTCATCGTATGTGGCGTCACCGTGCCCGAGGGAATTAGGCTGGAGATCCCTATTCGGAAGATCAGCCTGGTGCGAAGAATCAAGGGATTCCTTTTGGGGTAGAGAAACCTCTGCAAGAATCGGGTTGCAACGTGTCTTCTACCCTCTATATACTCCTATACTATCAGGAGAATATTCCATGAGAGGAGAAGTACCTTCTTTCCCCAAACAAGCATGGGAGAAGTCGGCGGAGGATTACTACCGGGTAGAAAGAATCATTGCTTTTCTAGAATCTCACCCGACCCTGCAACCCTCGCTGGAAGAGCTGGCCGAAACTGTTGGCTTGAGTGTGTTTCAGTTCCAGCGTCTATTCAGTCGATGGGTCGGGATCAGTCCAAAACGATTCTGCCAATACCTTACGAGAGAGTATGCCAGGAAACTCTTACTGAAATCCACCGATGTGCTTTCCGCCACCTACCAGAGCGGGTTGTCCAGTCCCTCCCGCCTTCATGACCTTTTCCTGACCACAGAGGCCGTCAGGCCGGGAGATATCCGAACTCGGGGGAAAGGTCTCGAGATTCGGTACGGATTTTATCCCTCGCCCTTCGGAAAATGCCTTATGGGAGTTACCGAAAAAGGGATTTGCGCACTTCGCTTTGTTCAACGGGGGATGGATGAACAGGACCTCGTTACCGATCTCGAGAAAAAATGGCCGGAAGCTCACATTTTATATGATCCGGATCCCGGGGAGCAGGTTCTGGACCGGGTATTCCCCTATCCCCTACAGGAATGGGCGGACTCGAACGGGTCGCTCGCCAAAGCATTTTCTCACGAGTATCTTGATGAAGGTTCCGATGCGTCTTCCAGGGAAAAGGCTTCCCCGCGGGGAAATGGTTCCACCCCCCGGAAAGGCCAGGAGGTGAAACTGCAGCCCCCCGGCCCCCTCCACCTCTACGTCCAGGGAACCAACTTTCAGATAAAGGTCTGGGAGGCGCTGATCCAGATCCCCCTGGGAGAGGCGGTAAGCTACGAAGGGATCGCTCGAAAAGTAGGAGATCCTAAAGCCTCCCGGGCCGTAGGGGGAGCGGTGGGAGAAAACCTAATCCCCTTTCTCATTCCCTGTCATCGGGTCCTGCGGAAAAATGGCGAGTTCGGCAACTACGGAGAAGGTCCGTTGAGGAAAAAAGCGATTCTCGCCTGGGAAGGGGCCCTCAAAGAACGGATTCTGCTTACCATGAATAAGAAATAACGGTATTATAGCACCGGCCGGCTGCCCCTTATCCGGGTATAACGGGAAGTAATTATAGATAGGGGGAGCCGCATGAAGGATGTTTCTACCATGAATAGTGGCTGGTTGTACGGCACTGTACTCTCGTTCCTTCTGGGAACTGCGGGCTTTAAACTCTTTGCTCGATTCCATGTACCCGCTCCCGATATGCTGGGAGCCCTCTTCGTGGCTTCGATTCTTGCGATCCTCGGATACCAACTTCCCTTTCCCTCGAGCCCGATCACCTTGGTGAGCAAATTGATTCTAGGTTGCTACCTGGGCTTGATGGTGGATCGATCCACTCTCCGGCAGCTGAGAAAGGTGATTCTGCCTGCAGGAATCGTTTCCTTCTGGATGCTGGCTCTTTCCCTTGTCTCGGGGTACATTCTCTATAAAGTTTCCCATCTTTCCATCGAAACCGCTTTTCTAGGGTCAACGGCGGGGGGAATCGCGGAAATGGCCATTCTGGGACTTGCCTTCCATGCGGATACGGTGACCATCACGATCCTGCAACTGTTCAGGGTCCTCCTATTTCTAGTGGCCATGCCCCTCGTGGCTCGATGGAAAGTTCGGCGAAGGATGTATGGGGCCCCGGCCCCCTTCGACAGGGAGACGGTAAACCTTTCATCTATACCCCTAGATTCGAATCTCCCTGCTTCCGGCAGGCAAGACCCCGTGAATCATTCCTTTGGTTCCTTCATCCTCCTCGTCACCGCTACGTTGATCGGAGGGTTTACCGGGAAGTATCTAGGGATCCCCGCAGGGGATATGTTGGGGGCTATGTTCGGGGTAGGAACCGTCAACACCCTCTTCGGGGATCTACCCTCTGTTCCTCCCCTTCTCCGGAACTACGCGCGGATAGCCATAGGGATTGCCATGGCAGAACAGTTGACTCCCGAGACCCTCGAAAGACTTTCCGCCCTGATCCTTCCCATCGGACTCCTGGGAGTACTGATGGTCGCTTCAGGGATTCTTCTCAGTAGAATTCTTCAGCGCCTCACGGGATGGGATACAGGGACGTGTCTACTCGTTTCCTCTCCCGCAGGGCTTACCCAGATGAGTATCATCGCGGAAGAGGTAGGGGCAGATCCATTGATCGTGAGTGTCCTCCACACCACGCGGTTACTCAGTATCCTGACGGTGCTCCCCTTTATATTCAGGCTTTTCTTAGTACCCTGAAGCTTGTGGGGAGCACTTTCCCACCCCCTGATTCCGGTAGAGAAAGGAAAAAGTGAGTTACCACCGATCACCGTACCTAGGGAAGTAACGGGTACGGATTCCTATTTCTCTTCTGGTTTAGTCTACGGTTTTGTTGGCCCCAAAAGAGGCGGCGGTGTTCCTCCTTCGGGTACGAACAGTAGGGCTGCCGAGTTGATGCAGTACCGGAGGCCTGTGGGCAAGGGACCATCGGCGAACACATGCCCCACGTGACTTC
>Ga0078972_1007925_pt1 | contig 22932 bp, 19 predicted proteins | sample YelNatPaOPGAMG01_FD_67568 | JGI IMG/M metagenome (GOLD analysis project Ga0078972, IMG submission 67568) | Hot spring thermophilic microbial communities from Obsidian Pool, Yellowstone National Park, USA - OP-RAMG-01 (SPADES assembly) (version 2) | ecosystem: Environmental > Aquatic > Thermal...
CTAATATTGAGAATAAATGATATTATTAATGATTACAACTTTAGAATATTTAGAGGCATATTAAAGAGAAACGCAAAACAACATATTAGTAAATCAAGTGAAGTGAAAATAAGAAAAGCAATAGACATAATAGGCGAAATAGAGATAAAAGATGATAGTAATAATAAAGTTAAAAATAAAGAGTTACTATTAAATCCTACATTTACACCTTATGGTGAACTGAGTGATAATATAAACGATAATCTAACACTACTATCGGTATTATTATATGCTAATAATAATTCTAATACTACAAGAATAATACAGAATTATTATATAGCTTATTACCATTTACACTTAATAAAAACACATATGTCTTATAATATTGACAATAAAGATATTAGTAATACAGACTTATATAAATACATAGAAGAAAGCATATTACAACTGTATAACATAAATATTAATAATATATATGAAGATAAGGATGAGTTAATAAAGGTTATGCAAGAAAACTTAGCTTCTTATATAATGAAAGCTATAGATATAATCATGAATAGTAATTCTGATATTGTCAATAACATATTAAAAGATGCTGATGGCAAGAAAATATTATCTACAGCAATAACCAATCCTGCTAATAAGAATGGTATTTATATATTCAAACAATTTGTTAATAGTGATACTAAGGCTTTTAAAACATTCAATGAATACTTCATTATCAATGATAGTGCAGAAGCTATATCGGTAACTTTCAATAATGATAAAGTTGCTAATTCAGCAATATATGAAGATATAAAGCAAGAACTATATAGTTTTTATTTATCATTAACCAATGATACAGATAGAGAATTATTTAGATTATCATTATTATCATTATTATTAAATACAAATAAGGGTAATTATCAATTACGATTCATAATTCCTTTAAGCATATTATCTGAATATATAGAAAACAATAAAATACCCGAGATATATCCTCATTTTGACTTTGCTGTTATGCCGTCCATTTGTAATGAAGCAGCACCACTAGTAATAGGAGAGTTCATGGCTGCGGGATTACCGGTTGTTGCTTCTAATTTGGGTGGAATACCCGAATACCTGCCAAATGAAGCAGGAATCGTAGTTCCATACGATGAAAATTTTGTTCAAAAATTAGCTGAAAGTATAAAACTTTTAATTGAGAATAAAGAGCTAAGAGTACAAATGAGCAAAATTGTTAAGGATATTTCTAAAAATTATATGCCATTGAGATATTATAGTGAAATTATCGAGGTGTTTAATTAACTATTGAATTAACAAAAATAAAGGTCTTTCTTTGTATTATAAAACCAACAGAATCAACTTAATTAATTATATTAATGTCATTAAAAAACAAAGCAATAGCAGGTTTTAAATGGAGTCTCGTTGATACTTTTTTAAGATATTTTCTTACATTTTTTATTGGGATAATTCTTGCCAGATTGTTGAGTCCAAGAGATTACGGGTTAATTGGTATGACCTCAATTTTTATTGCAGTTTCAAAAGTTTTTATTGATAGTGGATTTAGCGATGCATTAATACGAAAGATAGAACCTTTAGAAGAGGATTATTCTTCTGTTTTTATTTTCAATTTAATTTTATCAGTTTTTTTTTATATTATATTATATTGTTGTGCTCCATTGATTAGTACATTTTTTAATGAACCGAAATTAATACTGATTATAAGAATAGTAGGTATAAGTTTGATCATTGGAGCTCTAAGTATAATTCAAACCACAATTTTAAAAAAAAGATTAGATTTTAAATTGCAAGCTATAATAGGTTTTTTTTCTACATTAATTTCCGGCATTGTTTCTGTTAGTATGGCTTTTTCAGGATACGGAGTATGGAGTTTGGTTCTAAGTGGTATTATATCTGGATTAACTTCTGCTATATTATTATGGACATTAAACAAGTGGAGACCTCAACTTTTTTTTAGTTTTAGAATTATTAAAGAACATTTTACGTTTGGATCTAAAATCATGCTTGGTAGTTTTGCAAATATGATTTATGATAATATGTATTATATGTTAATAGGTAAGTTGTTTAAACCCACTCAACTTGGGTTTTACACTAAAGCTGACGGTTTTCAAAAGTTACCTGCGTCAACTATCGATATTATAGTCCGACAAGTGACTTATCCATTATTATCAACTATACAAAGTGAACCATATAAATTGAAAAATACTTATAAAATCCTTATTCAAATAACATCATTTTTGGTTTTTGTTCTTTTATTCGGTTTAGCAGCAGTAGCTGAACCATTTATAGTGACACTTATCGGTGATAAATGGTTACAATCTGTACCTTTTTTGCAGCTACTTTGTTTTGTTGGCATTTTTTATCCCCTTATTTCAATTAACTGTAATATACTTAATGTTAAAGGCAGATCGGATTTGTCTTTATTAATTCAGATATTAAAAGTTATACTATCTATTCCTGCACTTATTCTGGGCTACTATTATGGAATTACAGCCATGATATTTGGTATGATTGGAGCATCTTTGTTTTTGTTTATATTTATTATATTTCTGACAAATAAAATGATTGAGTATTCTGTAAAAGAGCAATTAACTGATATTGGGAAGTCTTTTTTATTTGCATTAACAGTGGTTTTCCCTGTATTCGTACTTTCTTATATCATACATTTTAAAGCTCCTCTGTTATTGGTTACATTGTTTGTAACCGGTTTGGTTTTTTATGTATTGATTGGAGAACTTTCAAAAAATAAAGAGTATAATATGATTAAAGAATTATTACTTTCAAAACTACATGACATAAAAGCTTGATGTGTGATTTATAAATAAATATATTTTATTATTAAGCAACATAAATTCGAAATGAATAGAATTATACTACATAAAAGTAAATTATTAAATACAGGATATAATTACATATATAAATTTTTACTCGCTATAATTGTTGGCTTATTAGTAACAGAATTTGAGAGAATTACCTTAATTAATTTATCTTTATTAAGATATTTAATCTATAGTTTAGCTCTTTATTATTTTTTCAAAGGTATAATTTGGACTTATTCAACTGTTAATTATAGAGGCTTTTTTATAAAAAGTTTAATTACAATCCTTTTTCTTTCGATAATTTATTCTATTATAATTGCAATACCTTCGATATTCTCATCTGCAGATAACTATGTAAATTTTAAAAAATTACTTTCCGGAAATTTTTTATTGTTTTTGTTTCCATTCATCTTATTGATAAAAACTGATTTATTTGTTTGGAAAAGGATTTTCGTTTTATCCTATAAGTTATCGGTTCTATATTTGCTTTTTACAATTCCATTTATTGTTTATTTTGCAACTGACATTAACTTAGGAGCAGAAGACTTTGTCCGAAATTTTGCTTCGTCTGCAACTATTATTTTGTTAACAATAGTTTATCATTCAAAAAGAGTAAAGATTGTAACTGTACTTACATTCATTATATCATTTCTATTAATGGTTTTACTGGCTCGCAGGAATCAGATATTATATTTATCCTCAATTTTTATTTTTCTTCTATTTATTATGTTTTTTTCGTCTTCAAAGCAAATTAAAAGAAGTAAAGCTAATTTTATTGTTGGTTTATTGTTTATTATATCATTATCATTTCTTGTAATATATTTTCTGAATCTTGATTTTTCTTTAGTTTCCGAAAGATTATCAATCTCAGCAAGGGAAGGGATAAATTATAGCAGAGAAACTGTATTAAAAGATTTTGAAAATGATTTTAATAAAAATCCTGCTGACTGGTTTTTTGGAAGAGGATTTAATGGTACTTTTTTTAGTACTCACTGTACAGATAATTTTGGAGGATATGTGTCTGGACAGCGTGATACTATTGAAAATGGTTATTATTATTTAATTCTAAAAGGCGGTTTATTATATTTAATACCTTTCGTATTGTTATCATTAATCGGATTAATAAAAGGATTTTTTTATTCAAGTAATAGTCTAAGTAAGGCAGCTGCTGCAATCGTTTTAATTAACTTGATAGATTTAGTAGGATTTGGTCTCCCTGGTTTAAACTTGAAATATTTGACATTATGGTTCAGTTTAACATTGTGCTATTCTTCTCAAATTCGAAATTGTTCTGACGATTTAGTTAAACAGATTGTTGGTTTAAAATAAAGTATATGAAAGTTCTTTGGTTTTCTAATACACCAGCTTCAGGTGAAGAGTTTATAGGTAAGGAAGTTATACGTGGAGGTTGGCTTAAATCACTTGATAAATTATTGAAAAGTCAAGTTGAATTACATATAGCCTTCGAATATCCTAAACACATAGATCCTTTTATTTACAAAGAAATTTATTATTATCCTATTTGTAAAAAAAACTGGAAATTAGCGATGATAAAGAATATAATTAATAACAAAATTAAAGATAAAGAAGATTTAAAAGTCTATCTGGAACTAATTGATAATATTAAACCTGATGTAATTCATATTCATGGAACAGAAAACCCATTTAGTGCTATTATTGATTCAAATATTAAAACACCTATTATATTAAGTATTCAGGGAAACAGAACTGTTTATCATTATAAATATTTTAGTGGAATTCCGATAAAATATTATAATTATAGGGTTAGTAATCTATTTAACTTAAAGCAATTTCTTTTTTCTGTTAATTATAAAAAAGAATTTCAAATTTCAAAAAAAACTGCTGATAGAGAAAAATATTATATAGGCAAACATAAAAACATAATAGGAAGAACTGATTGGGACCGCAGAATTTCCAGAGTATTGGCTCCTAATAGTATATATTTTCATAATGATGAAGTGTTAAGAGATTCTTTTTATAGGGAGGTGTGGAATAAAGAAAGAGATAGTAAAATAATATTACAATCAACGATTGGAACAACTTTTTACAAAGGATTGGAAACTGTTATTCAATCATCAATGCTACTTGAAAAATTAGGACTGAATTTTGAATGGCGTATTGCTGGTATAAAAAGCAATGATTTAATTGTAAAAATTGTACTAAAATATTTAAAAACAAATAGATACCCTTCAAGTGTTATTTTTCAAGGCAATTTAATTGAAAATGAAATTATTAGAAGCCTCCTTGAATCTGATATCTTTATTATGCCTTCACATATTGAAAATAGTCCTAATAATCTATGCGAAGCTATGATGATTGGATTACCTTGTATTGCTACATTTGTAGGTGGAACAAGTACTATTATAAAAGATAATGAGGAAGGTCTCCTTATTCAGGATGGAGACCCATGGTCAATGACTGGAGCCATATTAGAATTGATTAATAATTATGATCAAGCTAAAATATATGGTACGAAGGCAAGAGAAAGAGCACTGAAACGTCATAATAAAAAAAGAATTGTTGATGATTTAGTTGCTATATACCAAAAAGTTATAGATAAAGCATAGATTGATTAATGATATTTATATTCAAAATGTGAAATTATGATAAAAATAATAACATATTTTAAAACGTTTGACTCTTTTATAAAACTTCTGTTCATAATTAAAAGACGTATTTATGTTACCTATTTACGCTATACAGGTAAAGTTTTAAAAAACTTCAGAGAAAAAAAATTTGAAAATAAAATTGATAATTCTTTAAAATTACAGGAAATAAAGGATATATTATCTTTAAGTATTAATTTGGATTTAAATGACAATGAATTCAACTCTATTAAAAAAAAAGCCGAACTTATTTTAATGAACACTTATAATCTACTAGGTTCAGGTAATAAGAAACTTGAAATAATAGATTGGCATACAGATTTTAAATCCGGTTATAGATGGAATCCAGGTATCTTCTATTTAAATTATGTTCAGGAAAAAATTGATTCAAACGCTGATGTTAAAGTTCCACGAGAATTAAGTCGTTGTCATCATTTTTTACAATGTGGAATAGCCTTTAATATAACTAAAGATAATAAATATGCAGAGATCATACTTAAACAATTAAATTCATGGATAGACAATAATCCAATAATGTATAGTATAAATTGGGGTTGTACGATGGATGTTTCAATACGTGTGGTAAACTGGATTTGGGCAATATCATTAATTGAAAATTATAAAGATTTCGATAAAAAAATAAAACATAAAATATATGTTAATTTATACAAACATGGCTGGTTCATATATAATAATCTTGAGAAAAATGAATTTTGTAATCATAACCATTATTTAGCCGATTTAGCCGGTCAAATTCATTTAGGTTTACTTTTTAAGAATACACAAGAAGGTGAAAAATGGTTAAATGTAGGTATGTCTGAATTGTTTAAGGAGATAAGATGGCAGATTTTACCTTCAGGTATGAGTTATGAACGTTCAACTCATTATAATCGTTTAGTTCTTGAGTTGATATTAACGCCAATATTATTATTAAAAAGAAATGGTTACGAAATTCCACAAGATATTTGGTGTCGATTAGAAAAAATGTTTGAATTTTTAATGTATACTTTAAAACCAAATGGTGAGTCACCTATTATTGGAGATCAGGATAATGGTAGATTATTACCTTTTGGAAATGATGAATTGAATAATTTTGAGTATTTGCTATCTGTTGGTGCAGCTCTTTATAAAAGAGGTGATTTTAAAGCACATGGGAATGGATATAATGTTTATTGTAGTTTGCTTTGTCCTGAATGTTCACGAGAAGAATTTGATAATATTAAGATAAACTCTATTAAATTAAAATCCAAAGGATTTATAGATGTCGGATTTTATGTTATGCGAAACAATAAAGATTATCTTTTATTTAATGTAAGTGGAAAAGGATTGTACCCTGAAATAGCTTCCACAACACATACACATAGTGACTTATTGTCATTTGAGTTATGTATTAATGGGAAAACCGTATTAACAGATTCGGGAAGTTATATTTATACAGGGGATGCAGAACAGCGTATGTTATTTCGAAGTACAGCTATGCATAATACAATAACTGTTGATAGTCTGTCACAAAACGAGCTAAATAAAGAAAATTTATGGGATTTTGAACGGAATGCACTTCCGAAGGTGTTATTATGGGAAAGTAACGATGAATATGATAAGATTATTGCATCGCATAATGGTTACGAAAGATTACTGAAACCGATTATTCATAGAAGAACTGTTTTTTTTAATAAAATAAAAACATTTTGGGAAATTACCGATGAAATGTTAGGAAGTGGGAATCATTTATTTGAACTTAATTATATTTTTGATAATGATATTGATTTTGAAATTATAGATGAGAACTTAGTTAAAGTTAAATGGGATGAAGAAAATACAATAATTTCTTTTATTAGTGAAAAAAAACTTGAATTAAGTAAAGTTATTTCATTTATTTCGAAATCTTATGGAGTAAAACAGGAATGCAAAAAGCTTTTGGTTACAGTAAAAACAACTGCACCATTTACAATAAAGACAGTTATAAATAAAAAATAAATACAAAAATGAAACAGGTATTCATATCAAATAATGGTCGAGTAGTTAAGGATGTGCCCTTGCCAACACTTGGAGATAAAGAGATATTAGTGAGTATATATACCAGTGTAATAAGTACGGGTACTGAAACAGGAGGAGATAAAAAGTTAAGTGTCGTTAAAGAAAAGAAAGAGGTGATAGATAAAGTTGTAAAAATGATATCTGAAAATGGATTGACATTTACGATTCAAAAGATAAAGAGCAAACTAACAACTTCAGAACAAAACATTTTGTTAAATCCAATTGGATACAGCAATGCAGGAGTTATTATTTCAAAAGGAAGATTTGTAACCAACTTTAATGTAGGTGACAGAGTTGCTTGCTGTGGTGCAGGAGTTGCTTCACATGCTGAATATGTTACAATTCCTGTAAATATGGCTGCAAAACTTGAGGATAATGTAAGTTTTACATCCGGAGCATTCACTACCATTGGAAGTATTGCCATGCAAGGCATCAGACGTTCCGAAGTGAAATTTGGAGAAACAGTGGTAATACTAGGGTTAGGGCTTTTGGGGCTTTTAGCTGTTCAGATTGCAAAATCATGGGGTTTAGTTGTTATTGGTGTCGATTTAAACGAAGAAAGGAACAAGTTGGCGAAAAAATTGGGTGCAGATTTTTGTATCAATGCTAACAATCCTAACATTATACAAGAAATTAAACAATATACAAACGGTATTGGTGCAGATTCGGTAATTATTTATGCAGCAACAAAAAGTTCAGTTCCTGTTAATCAAGCATTTGATTTTTGTAGAAGAAAAGGACGCGTGGTTGTTGTTGGTGATGTAGGAATGGAACTTGACAGAAGTAAGATGTATGAAAAAGAACTTGATTTTGTCATTTCTACTTCATATGGGCCGGGAAGATATGATGAAAATTATGAAGTGTATGGCAATGATTATCCTATTGGATATGTGCGTTGGACTGAAAACCGAAATATGCTTGAATTTATCAGATTATTATCGGTTGGAAAAGTAAATGTAGAACCTTTAATAAGTGGTGAATATAATGTAATAGACGCTATTAAAGCATTTGACAGCTTAATTCAATCACAAAAGAACATTGCAAATGTTATAAAATATTCTCATGAACTTGATATCGATCATTCAAGTGGAAAATTTGCCATTAATTCCGGGAAAATTATTGATAAAGAAAAGATTAAAGTCGGAATTATAGGTGCCGGGGGATTTATTAAAGCAAAACATCTTTCAAATATGTTAAAGTTGAAAGATAAATATGAAATTATTGCAATTTGCAATCATACACCCGGAAGTTCTGTTAAAGAAGGTGAAAATTATAATGTGAAATATGTTAGTACAGATTACAATGAGTTATTGAATGACAAAGATATTGATTTGATCGTTATTGGAACAAGGCATAATATCCATGCTGAAATAGTTGTAAAAGCTATTAATGCCAAAAAGAATGTTCTGGTAGAAAAACCTCTTGCTTTAACATTAGAAGAAATAAACGAGGTAAAAAAAGCAATTAATAATAATTCGGAGGTAAATGTTTTTGTCGGATTCAATAGAAGATATTCTCCATTTATTCAAAGCATAAAGAAAGAATTATCTATTAAAAATAAACCGATAGTTATTAATTACCGTATTAATGCAGGATATATTGATTCCAACAGTTGGGTTCAATCTCCTAAAGTAGGAGGGGGTCGGTTAATTGGTGAAGGTTGTCATTTTATTGATTTGATTTCATATCTTTCAGGTGGCGAATTAGAGGTTGTAAACATAATTAATATTCCAGTTTCAAATAATGTTACTTCCGAAGATAATTTTGTTATTAATATGAAATATAGTAATGGAAATATTGGAGTTTTAACTTACACATCAGTAGGTGGTGATAAAATGCCAAAAGAACGATTAGAAGTTTTTTGTGACAAAAGCTCTTATGTTATTGACGATTTTAAAATACTTAAGGCTTTTGATAATAATTATCACGAAACAAAACTTAAAGAAATTGATAAAGGGCATTACAAACTAATTGAGGAAATCTATAAGAAATTAACAGGTAAACCAAGTTTAATTGAATCCTTTGACTTGGACTTAAAAAGTTCTGAGCAAGCAATAAGGTTTGTAAACATTATTAATGGACATTTAGATGAAAAAAACTAAATATATTTATTTATCAAGTAAAAACTTCGATGGTACAGTTTTCATTACACAAGTTGCAGATTGGTTAACCGTTTACAATGAAAATGGTATTGCTTTTGATTATTATCATTTGCTTTACTATCCATATCTTTGGGATAAATTTGCTCGTAAACAACAGTTAGAGGAGATAAAAAAAGCAACTTTTTATTTTAAAGATTATTCGTTTTGTTTTCCTTCAAGAGGTCTTTTCATTTATTTAAATGCCATCCTTTGGCATTTTAAGCTGAGAAGATATTATAAGGAATATGATGAGATTTTACTTTTTTCAAGAAATATCTTTGGCAAAGAAATTTACATACTTAAAAAACTTGCACCAATTCCGATAATTTTTTATTTTGATGCAAGAGCAGCTTCAGCTGAAGAAAACAAATTTACAGCTGCAAAACAGAATAATTTCTCATATAGTAAATTCAAAACCTTTACTCATATTTTTTATACTGAATATAAAACAGTGACGATTGCAGACAGAATATTTGCAGTATCCAATGTTTTGAAAAAATATTTTACAACAAACTATAATGTGCCATCTGAAAAAGTATTTATATATCCATGTTTATCAGATGCAACAAAATTTTACCTTGATCATCAAATTCGTTTAAATACCAGAAATGAATTAGGTTTTTCTGATAAAAATCAGGTATATTTATATGCTGGTGGACTTGCAGGTGAATATCATATTGTAAACAGTATTTTTGAGTTTTTCAACTGGATCTCCAATAAAAATCAGGATGCACGTTTCTTATTATTATCAAAAGATCGGGTGGCTATTGAAGAAAAACTTAATCAGTATCCTGAGATAATAAATAAATTACAATATAAATCAGTTTCAAATAATGAAATGATTAATTATCTTAATGCTGCTGATTATGGTTTGCTTTTCAGAGATAATGTCTTAATGAATAATGTGGCTTCTCCTTCAAAATTTGCTGAATATATGTTATGTGGATTACCTTGTATTATTTCTGAAGGTGTGGGTGATTACACTGAGTTTTGCAAAAATGAGGGTGTCGGGGTAGTGGTAAATGAAACTGAAATAAATAATTGGAATTTATTCAATTATGAAAAAATTAAGGGATCTGATTTTGACAGAAAAGAAATTGCAGATATCGGGAAAAGACTTTTTTCAAAACAAGCAGTTGTGGAAGATATAATCACAGAATTTAAACGTGAATTTTAATGGGTTTATATAATCAACTCACCCACCACCTTCTCAACCTCCCCGGCTGGCACACGCGCCGAAAGATTGTGGTGATTGAAAGCGATGATTGGGGAAGTATCAGGATGCCATCAAGGGAAGTGTATAATAAGTTTATGGAGAAAGGTATCCGGGTTGACAGAGATCCGTATTGCCGATACGATAGCTTAGCCACTCCCGAAGATATGGAAGCGTTGTTTGAGGTGTTGAATTCGGTAAAAGATAAAAACGGCAATCCGGCAGTATTGACAGCTAATACCGTAACTGCCAATCCTGATTTCGAAAAGATTAAAGAAAATGGTTTTAGCCGATATGAATACGAACCCTTTACTGAAACACTGAAACGCGACAAATCGACTGAAAATTCTTTTAATCTTTGGAAACAGGGGATGCAGGCTGGGGTTCTTTATCCTCAGTTTCATGGGCGGGAACATCTGAATGTAAAGAAATGGATACAGGCTCTAAAATCAGGAGAGGAAGTAACCCGTTTAGCTTTTGAGTTAGGCACTTTTGGCTTGACTAGCAAAGTAGATTCAAGGATTCTAAATAATTATATGGGCGCTTTTAATTCCGGATTGGATGAAGACACTCTGCAATATAATGAGATACTCAAAGAAGGATTAGATTTATTTGAGAATATTTTCGGGTATCGCTCTTTGTCGTTTATACCAACTACTTATACGTGGCATCCTGATATTGAGCCGGGATTAATGGAAAATGGAGTTAAATATTTACAGGGTATGGTTTCGCAGCGTATCCCGCTGGATGATGATACTCATTTCAAATATAAAAGGAATAACTTCACGGGGTGCCGAAGTAAGGCTGGTTTGGTTTATATTACAAGAAATGCCTATTTTGAACCAACACAAAATCCAGACTTTGACTGGATCAATGATTGCCTGAATCGTGTAAAAATTGCATTTCGTTGGAGAAAACCCGCTGTGATCAGCATGCACCGCTTAAATGTGATAGGCTCTATTGATGAAAATAATAGAACTAAAAATTTGAAATTACTAAAACTGTTACTTTCTGAAATTGTGAAAAGATATCCAGATGTAGAATTTATGAGTTCCGACGATTTAGGCAATTTGATAATTATAGATAAATAAGATAACCATGCAAAGAAAAAAAATTCTTTTTCTGATATCTTCACTTGGCAAGGGAGGGGCAGAAAGGGTTCTGATAAATTTGTTAAATAAAATTGACCGAAATAAATATCAAGTAGATTTGTGCGTAGTAATGAAGGGTGGTATATATTTTAAAGATATACCATTAGACGTAAAAATAATAGTTTTACTTAAGAACGTATTTCTTGCCAGAGTATTTACATATTTGCAGATTAAACTATATATTGATTTTTTTTATAACAGATTAATAAGAGAAAAAATAAAAGATAAATATGACGTGGCAGTTTCTTTCGCTGATAGTTCTTATACTGAATTATTATTTATGTTACCACAGAAGCCAAACAAATTGATTGCGTGGATACATGCAAGTTATGCATCATACACAAATTATGCTAAGTATTATACTCCAAAATACAAACAAAAAATTATATGTAGCAGATATTCTAAAATCGATACTATTGTATTTGTTTCTAATGACTCTATGAGTGAATTTAAAACTGTCTTTGGAGTATTTCCTGACATGAGAGTAATTTATAATGTTTTGGATATTGATAATGTGTTATATAATTCAACAAAGTTTATCCCAGATATTTCAAATAAACTAAATCTTATAGCTGTTGGCAGTTTGATGCCTGTAAAGGGGTATGACAAACTTATTTTAGCATGTAAGATGTTAAAAACGGATGGTTTAGATTTTAGGTTATATATTTTAGGGGAGGGTCCATTGAAATATACCCTTAAAAATCAAATAGATAGTTTAGGGTTATCGGAAAATGTTGTATTAAAAGGGTTTATAAAAAATCCTTATCCATATATCAAATCTTCTGATATTTTTATTATGACCTCAATCTCTGAAGCTCTTCCTACTGCACTTTGTGAAGCGATGATTCTAGGAAAACCAGTTGTAGTTACGAATAGTAGTGGATGCAGGGAGATAATTGAAAACGGCAAGTATGGGATACTCGTTGAACGTAATGTCGAGAGTATAGCTAATGGGATTAAGGAATTAGCAAGAAACAATGTCAGTTTTGAAAAATATTCAAAACTATCTCTAATGAGAGCAAAAGAATTTAGTGATGAAAAGGTATTAGAGAAGGTAGAGAATTTATTTAATAATTAATTCTATTTGTATATATGAAAAGAAAGCTACAACGTATAAATTTTTATATACTAAAATATTTTATAAGTTTATTAATATATATTGATCCAAGAATATATATGAAATTATACAATATGCTATTAAAAAAAAATGGAATGAACTTAAAAGGAACTCCAAGGTTTATTGCAAAATCTGTCCGATTTGATGATTTTGATAAAATAACGTTGGGTGATCGGTTTGTAGCTTCGATGAATGTGCATTTTTTGACACACGATTTCAGTTATACCACTGCATTGATTTCTATTGATGAAAAACCAAAAACTGATATTGGTATTTTGAGAGAAATTGTTGTTGGTGATAATGTATTTATTGGTATGAATAGTATATTGTTACCCGGAACTAAAATTGGAAATAACGTAATTATTGGTGCCGGGTCAGTTTTAAGAGGTACAATTCCAGATTTTAGCATAGTAACAGGAAATCCGGCTAAGGTGACAGGAGATATAAGAGAATTTGCACAAAAGGTAAAAAGTCGAAAAGAGCAGGAATTGAGAATCGATACAAAATAATACATTTGTAACACTGTATTAAACTGGGAAACCATATATTGTTTTGTGAAAACATAAGTTTTACAAAGTGCAATATAATCTCTGAGATACTCTGTGAAAACACTGTGTTACAACGTGACACAATAAAAAATGAAACTTCTTCAAATCAACAGCGTACTTAACTCGGGCAGTACAGGTCGTATTGCCGAAGATATAGGACTGGCAGTGATTAAGTCCGGTGGACAAAGCATTATTGCCGCTGGATATACCCATCGACCAAGTCAGTCGGAGGTGTTAAGCATAGGTAGCACATGGGACAGGAAGTTGCATGGACTTAAAACACGCTTGTTTGACTTGCACGGTTTTGGCTCCACAGCAGCCACTAAAGCACTGGTGAGAGAAATAAAAAACATTCAGCCTGATATTATTCATTTGCACAACATTCACGGCTATTATCTGAATGTGGAGGTATTATTTGATTATTTGAAAACTAAAAATATACCCATAGTTTGGACGCTACACGATTGCTGGTCTTTTACGGGACATTGCAGTTTCTTTGACCGGTACAACTGTATGAAATGGGAGACAGAATGTAATCATTGTCCCAACAGCAAAGGTTATCCCGAAAGTTGGATTGTAGATAATTCGCGGAATAATTTTTACCGTAAAAAGGAAATATTCAATGGGGTGAAAAATCTGACCATAGTAACCCCATCAGAATGGCTTGCTAATCATGTGAAGCATTCTTTTTTGAGCCATTATCCGGCACGGATGATTCATAACGGAATAGACATGGACGTTTTCAAGCCAGTAGAAAAGTCAGATTGCCTTGATAAATATAACTTTAAGGGAAGCAAATTCGTATTGGGAGTAGCCAGTATCTGGGATAGACGAAAAGGATTAGATGATTTTATAGAACTAAGAAAGTGGTTGTCTACAGATGTTCAAATTGCTTTGGTAGGGTTGACTAAAGAACAAATAAAAAACTTGCCTGTAGGTGTCATTGGCATAGAACGTACTGAAAATGTGGCAGAATTAGTTGCCTTGTATTCTGAAGCGACGGTTTTTGTGAATCCTACTTTTGTGGATAATTTCCCTACCACCAATATAGAGGCATTGGCTTGCGGTACGCCGGTAATTACGTATCGCACAGGAGGCAGTCCTGAAGCGATCGATGAAAAGACAGGAATGGTAGTGGAGAAAGGCGATGTGGAAGAATTGGCTAAGGCCATACGGCAGGTTATAGAAAAAGGGAAAGCATATTATAGTCCGCTTTGCAGGGAAAGAGCCATGAAGCTGTTTAATAAAATTGAGAGGTATGAGGATTATATGAAATTATACGAAGAAGTTATACAGCGAAAGAATGTTACACTGAGTAGCACAGAGTCAGAGACAGTGTAACACTGAGTAAGATTTCTAAGAAAAAACACCGTGATACCCTGATACCCTGTTAATCGAAGATCAGCGAAGCTAAACTCAGTGAAACAACCACTTAAAAAGATGAACATATCAACTATAAAAAAAGGCGTTTCCCGCCATATAAGCAATATACCAGGCTGGCGTACTAAACGGAAAATAGTGGTGATTGAAAGCGACGATTGGGGATCGGTGTATATGTCCACAAAGGCAGCTTTTGAGGCCATGAAAGCAAAAGGCTTCAGTCTGACTACCCATTATCTTAATAATGATACCCTGGAGTCGAACGAGGATATGGAAATGTTGTATGAAGTCTTGACAAAGTACAAGGATTCAACAGGCCGGAATGTAGTAATGACGGGTGTTAATGTGGTGGCCAATCCCGATTTTGAGAAGATAAAAGCCAACGGATTTACGCGCTATGAATATGAACTGTACACCGAAACCTGCAAAAAATACGAAGGAAGCGGCCGTGTGTATGATTTGTGGAAAGAAGGCATACAGAAACGCCTGTTTATACCTATATTTCATGGGCGCGAACATTTAAATGTGCAACGTTGGATGCGACTGTTGCAGGCTGGTAACGAAACTATTTGCACCGCTTTTGAGCTGGGGGTGCCCTGTGTAAGTCAAGACATGAAGGGAGAACTGTTGCCAGACTTAAGGGCCGCTTTTGATATTGATACTACTGATGATATTGCGTACCTGAAAGAAGTCATCACTACCGGGCTAGATGCATTTGAAAAACTCTACGGCTATCGTTCAACGTATTTTATACCTACCAATGGTCCGTTTAATAATTCCTTAGAACCATTGTTGAGCGATTGTGGCATAAAGTATATCGGCACGGGCAAAATTCAACTGGAACCCTTGGGAAACAATATCTATAAAAAACATTTCAGATATATTGGGATGAAAAACCGCTATAATCAGCAATATCTCACCCGCAATTGTTTTTTCGAACCCAACAGTTGGGAGCACGACCGGAACAAAGACTGGGTAAATGATTGTATGCACGAAATAGAAATAGCGTTCCGTTGCCATAAGCCGGCCACCATCAGTTCGCATCGCGTTAACTATACGGGTACGCTACACCCGGACAACAGAGCGAATGGTTTGAGAAAATTAGCTGTGTTGCTGAGTGAAATAACAAAACATTGGCCTGAAGTGGAATTTATGACCTCGGTGGAACTCGGGGATTTAATTGCAGAAAGAAAATGAAGAAAAAAGTTGTTCTTGTCAACCAAAGCACCGGTTATTTAATGATTGATATTGTGAATGCTTATGCTGCTCAATATGATGAAATAACTTTGATAGCTGGTTCGATAAAGACAATGGAAAGACATTTAAATAAGTCGGTTCGGGTAAAAAAAATCATGGCTTACAACCGAACATCCTCGTTGAAACGTCTTTTCACATGGAGCTGGGCTAGTGTTCAGATTTTCTTTTTATTACTTTTCAGATATCGTCAATATGAGGTTGTGTATGTAACCAATCCTCCTATGGCATATCTATCTGCATTACTTCTTAAAAATATATTTTCAATTATTGTCTATGACATATACCCCGATGCACTCAAGAATGTAGGTATAAAGAATAATAATATTGTTTATCATTGGTGGAACTTATGGAACAAAAAACTATTCAAGAGGGCAAATAAAATAATTACGTTAAGTAATAGTATGGCAAATAAACTTAGCCAATATGTTGAAAAAGAAAAAATACGTGTAGTTGAAAATTGGGCTGGCTCTGAAAAATTTGCACCAATAGAAAAAGAAAGGAATTTTTTTTTAGTTGAGCAACGGTTGGTAAACAAATTCATAATAATGTATTCTGGAAATATTGGCTTTACTCATAATATTGAAACTCTTATTGAAGCAGCTATTCGGTTAAAAAATAGAAACAAAATTCATTTTCTAATTATTGGTGAAGGAAAGAAGAAAGATGAATTAATTCGAATGGTTAAACTACATAATTTGGAGAATTGCACTTTTCTAACTTGGCAAACGAAAGAAATATTACCTTATTCATTAGCTGCGGCCGATTTGGCTGTGGTTTCAGTAAACGAAGAAACAGCATTACTGAGTATTCCTAGTAAAACATATAATTTACTGGCTGTTGGTGCGCCTCTATTATGTATAACTCCTGCCAATTCTGAACTTGCTGTCTTAATTTCAAAATATGAAAACGGAGCATATTTCACAAAAAATCAGGTAAACGAGATTGTGAATTATATTTTGATGTTATCGGAAAATCCAAAAGCACGAAATTTATTGTCGGACAACTCATTGACAGCCGCTCAGAATTACAGTTATTCAAATGCTCAAAATTATTTGTAGATCATTGTACAAATCTTACTTTAAGCGTTTACTCGATTTCAGTATTTCGTTGATAGTGTTTATTTGCACCAGTCCTGTTATGTTATTGGTAAGCGTTTTGTTATATTTTACCAACAAATGTACCGGCATATTCTTCACACAGGAACGTCCGGGCAAAGGGGCAAGAGTATTCAAAGTAATAAAGTTCAAAACCATGTCGGATGAAAAAGATGATGCAGGTAATTTATTACCGGATGCCATTCGTTTGACAAAAATCGGTAAATTTTTACGCTCTACATCACTAGATGAACTGCCACAACTACTGAATGTGTTGAAAGGAGATATGTCTCTAATTGGTCCAAGACCCTTGTTGGTTCAATATTTGCCATTGTATTCTAAAGAACAATCACGACGACACAGCGTTAGGCCGGGTATTACAGGATGGGCGCAGGTGAATGGCCGGAATGCCATTAGCTGGCAAAAGAAATTTGAACTGGATGTCTGGTATGTGGACCACATCTCTTTTTTATTAGATTTGAAAATTATCTATTTGACAATAAAAAAAGTATTAATTCGAGAAGGGATAAATTCATGTGGAAGTGCTACAATGGAGTCATTTAATGGGAACAATTAATTTTATGCTATGAAATGAATTCAGAAAAAAATGAGAGTTACATCTGACTTTATTGTAAAAACAAATATAATTATATGAAGGATATTGCAATTTATGGATTTGGAGGATTTGGTCGGGAGATGGCTTGCGTTATTGAATCCATCAACCAACATGAGGCTTCGTGGAACTTGATTGGATATTTTGATGATGGATATCCAAAAGGGAAAACGAATCGCTATGGCAAAGTGCTGGGAGGGCTTGACGATCTCAACCAATATCCTCAAGAACTATCTATCGTAATGGCAATTGCATCACCCATCGTTTTGAAAGATTTAACGCGAAAAATTACCAATCCAACTATCAATTTTCCCAATATTATTGCCTCTAACGTTTTATTTTTTGACAAAGATTCTATAAGAATGGGACATGGAAATGTGATTACCTTTGGTGGAAGAATCAGTTGCGATGTAACTCTCGGTGATTTTAACTTATTAAATGGTTGCATTTCTCTTGGGCATGATGTATCTTTGGGCGATTACAACGTTCTGCAGCCGGAGGTACGCGTATCGGGAGAAACAATGATTGGTGATGCCAATTTTTTTGGTGTACGATCGTTAGTTTTGCAAGGATTGAAGATAGGTAACAACACGCGAATTGGCACCGGCAGTATTATCATGCGGAACACAAAGGATGGAATGACTTACTTTGGTAATCCGGCTAAAATAATAAAAGATAGCTTCTAAGTAAGGAAGATGCAGTGCCAAAATAATGCTTTGGAAATTAAAGGAAGACGAGAAGATAATGAAGTTAAAACATCTCAGTTCGAATGAATGGATAATTTTATTGACCAAGTTACATATAATAATAGAAGAAAAATATGGAAGAAAAATTCTTGACAGACCTCAAAGAGGTTTTTGAAATTGAAGACAGGGAAATCAATATGGATGATAAATTCAGAGAGTACCCTGAATGGAGTTCTTTAGCTTATTTGTCTATTATTGCTATGCTGGATGAAGCATATGATTTTCAAATAGAAGAAGCTGATTTTAAGAAGTTGATTACGGTTCGTGATTTATACACCGCTGCAAATAAGAAATAACTATGGCATTATTACAATTTGATGGAGTTGGCATTTCGGCTATGGCAGCAGCTGTGCCACATACTATTATCAATAATTATGAATATACGCAATATTTTCCTGCCGATCAGGTGAAGGAGGTGGTGGATAAGGTGGGGGTGTTCGAGCGTCGTTTTGCAGATGAAAAGACCTGTTCGTCGGATTTGTGTTTTGCAGCGGCAGAAAAACTGCTTACGGATAATCAGATTGACCGTTCAGAAATCGATGTGTTGATTTTTGTTTCGCAGACTCCGGATTATCGCATGCCGGCAACTTCGATTCTTTTGCAGGAACGGTTAAAACTTCCACAAACCACATTAGCTTTTGATATGAATTTAGGGTGTTCTGCTTACCTTTATGGATTGAGTACTGTCTATGCACTGATGCAACAACAGGGATTGCGTAAGGCGTTGTTATTGGATGGAGAGACACGTTCGAAAGTCTATTCTCCGAAAGACCGGCGTACCGCTTTTATATTCGGAGATGCTGGAACAGCAACGTTGATCGAACGAAACGAACGGTTCGGGGAAAGCTATTTTTCACTGAACTCGGACGGTTCGCGCGAAGACTTAATTAAAATCAATGCCGGAGGCTATCGTAACCCTAGTACGGCAGAAACACTAAAAGAAAAAGTGGTGGATGAATATGGGAATATTCGAAGCGAAGAACAGGGATATATGAAGGGAGGAGATGTATTTAATTTTGTGATACGGGAAATCCCATCGGATATTCAACATATTCTCGCTTATTCCGGGACGGATAAAGATCAATTGGATTATATCATTTTCCATCAGGCAAACACCTTTATCAATACTTATCTGGCAAAGAAACTTAAGTTGGATACAGCAAAGATTCCTTCTACCATCGAGAAGTATGGCAACACCTCTTCGGTATCTGTTCCATTGACGATTGTGAGTGAATTGAAAGATAAACTGAATGGAGATAATGCCATCTTGCTATCCGCTTTTGGTGTGGGAATGACGTGGGCATCTGCCGTCGTTAATTTCAACGACTGCAAAATCAGTGATATTGTGGAAGTATGAGCCATCCTTTTGATTTAACCGGGAAAAATATTCTCGTAACCGGAGCCTCATCAGGCATCGGACGACAATGTGCCATCAGTTGCGCGGCAATGGGTGCTAAGGTGATATTAACCGGTAGAAATGAGGAACGCTTGAAAGAAACGCTCTTATCGATGGAAGAGTCATCGAAACATATAGTTTGCACGGTGGATCTGACAAACTATGATCAAGCGGGAGAAATGGTTGAAAATGTCGTTGCTAAGATAGGCCGTTTACATGGCGTGATTCATTGTGCCGGTGTATCTACTACACTGCCTTTAAAATTTGTAACTCCCGATAAAATGGAGTCGTTCTTTCAAACGAATGTTTTTGCCGCGTATAATCTCACACGAGAGGTATGCAAGATGGGCCATTTTGCCAAAGAAGGAGGTAGCATTGTTTTTATATCCTCTGTCATGGGATCTGTCGGTGAAAATGGAAAATCGCTTTATGGCATGACAAAAGGAGCTTTGTTGGCGGGAGTTCGTTCGTTAGCTTGTGAATTGGCAAATAAAAAGATTCGGGTGAATGCCGTTTCTCCCGGTGTCATCATTACTCCGATAAATGAACAACTACCCCATATAGCTGATCCTGAAAAGAGAGCTGCCTTAGAAAGCCAGCACCTTTTAGGTTTAGGCAAAACAGATGATGTTGCCAATGCGTGTATATATTTGTTATCAGATGCTGCCCGCTGGGTGACAGGCACTAATTTGTTTGTCGATGGCGGATATACAGCCAAATAAGATGGAAGTCATACAATTGATCAATTCAATTTATTCCTCAAATTCATATATTCTTACTCTCCCTGAAAGTGAAGGTTGTTGGTTGGTAGATTGCGGCGATGTGGTTAAGATCGAGGCGTGGTTGAAACAACATAGCAAAAAGCTAAACGGTGTTTTGCTTACTCATACTCATTACGATCATATTTACGGACTAAATGAATTAAAACAATCGCATCCTGCTTTGCGTGTTTTTACTTCACAAAACGGGATAAAAAGTTTATACGACGACAAATACAATTTTTCCAGATATCATCATGTCAGTTTTATCTACCAATGGAAGGATGTGGAAATGCTTCAGGAAGGAGATCGTATAGAACTTTTTGCCGGATTTTTTCTCAGCGTGATGGAAACGCCTGGTCATGACTGGAGTTGCCTATCTTATCGAATGGGTCATGCTTTGTTTTCAGGAGATTCGTATATTCCAGGATTAAGAGTAGTTGCATCTTTCCCAAAAAGCAACAGAAAATTGGCCGCAATATCGTTACAACGGATTTTATCGTGCGTTGATGATGACACCTCAATTTATGCTGGTCACGGAGAAATATATTGGATGGATAAAAAAAATCATATTTTAAAAACATGAATAAAAGAGTCTGGCTCTCATTGGCCCACATGAGCGGAGAAGAGCAAAAATACATACAAGAGGCATTTGATACCAATTGGGTTGTTCCTTTAGGCCCCAATGTAAATGCGTTTGAAGAGGCATTGGCAAGCTATTTAGGTGAAGAGAAGAAGGTTGTCGCGTTGGTATCGGGGACGGCGGCAATCCATTTAGCATTAATTCAGTTAGGTGTTGGCCCTGGAGATGAAGTGATTTGCCAATCGTTTACATTTTCAGCTTCTGCCAACCCCATAAAATATGTCGGGGCAAACCCTGTATTTGTGGATAGTGAAAATGAGACATGGAACATGAGTCCGCTGTTTTTAGAACAGGCAATCAAGGAGCGTATTCGCGTTACAGGCAAGAAGCCGAAAACCATTATCCCCGTGCATTTATATGGTATGCCTGCAAACATGGATGCCATCATGGAGATAGCAGTGCGTTATGATATTCCGGTGTTGGAAGATGCTGCTGAAGCCATCGGCGCTACCTACAAAGGAAGAAAATGCGGCACGTTCGGAGAGTTTGCCTGCCTGTCGTTCAACGGGAACAAGATGATCACCACGTCGGGCGGAGGGGCTTTGGTTTGCTCCACAGCCGAACAAGCGAAGAAAACGATGTTTTATGCCACGCAGGCACGCGATGCTGCTCCCCACTATCAACATTCGGAGATAGGGTATAACTACCGGTTAAGTAATATCTGTGCGGGTATTGGTCGTGGACAAATGACGGTTCTACAGGAACATATTGATAAACGACGAGCTAATAATGCTTTCTATCGCAAAGAACTTGCATCCATTAAAGGAATTTCTTTTCAAACAGAACCTGATAAACGCTTCTATTCTAATTATTGGTTGACAGCTATTTTAGTTGATTCAAAACAGACAGGTGGAAAAACCAGGGAAGACTTATTTCATGTTTTGGAAATTGAAAACATTGAATCAAGACCTTTGTGGAAACCCATGCACTTGCAGCCTGTTTTTGCTCATTATCCGTATTATGGGAATGGCAATTCGGAGATATTCTTTAATAATGGGTTATGTTTACCTTCAAGTTCTATACTTACACAAGAAGATTTACAAAGAGTGGTGGATGTGATAAAAAGATTTTTAAATAATTAAATTATTGAAAATTATTAGGCAGGAGCTAAGAACCCCAGACTTCCGTAAAGAGTCGGACAGGCTCTAAAGGGGAGAAAAGAATTAAAAGCTAACGAATAGGAGGTAATTAGTCCTGTCTTCAGTCAGGAAATAAACAGTGCTTCATAGATACCAATTTAATGCATTTCACTATAAAGACGTTTTTCCATGTATATTAATAGTAGTGCTCTGAAACAGCGTATTTCTAAATTACTTCTTTCCCGCTATACAAGTCGCTGGGTTATTCTATTTATCGACCTGTTTTTGTCAACAGTTTCTTTTGTAATGGCTTATTGGGTAATGGCAGCCA
>Ga0078972_1006630_pt1 | contig 22922 bp, 23 predicted proteins | sample YelNatPaOPGAMG01_FD_67568 | JGI IMG/M metagenome (GOLD analysis project Ga0078972, IMG submission 67568) | Hot spring thermophilic microbial communities from Obsidian Pool, Yellowstone National Park, USA - OP-RAMG-01 (SPADES assembly) (version 2) | ecosystem: Environmental > Aquatic > Thermal...
GGGATACACCAGGATGCGTTATGGGTAGTGAGGGCTACATTGACTGCAATAGACACTGCCCTTGAAAGGAATGATGTTGCAATCAACCTTAATGGTGGTTTACACCATGCCTCAAGGGATCATGGATCTGGCTTCTGTGTTTACAATGATGTTGCAATTGGAATAAGTTATCTTTTGAACAAGGGGATAAAAAATATACTTTACGTGGACATAGATGCCCACCACGGGGATGGTGTTTTCTATGGTTTCATAGATAACCCTGATGTTTACATAATTGATTATCATGAAGACCCTAGATCGCTCTTCCCTGGGACTGGCTATGAATATGAGACTGGCGAGGGAGAAGCAAAGGGAACTAAGAGGAATGTAATAAGAGAGCCATTTTCAACAGAGATTGACATGGGCGAGCTTGATGATTTTGTGAAGGGGAGATCATTCAATTTTATAATAATGCAGATTGGTGCCGATGGCCTTGAGGGGGATCCACTTACTCATCTTAAATATAGAATAGAATCCTACGTAAAAATAGTTAATAAGGTATTTGAATTATCTACGAAGATGTGCAATAAAAGGCTTGTATTGCTTGGTGGAGGCGGATACTCTATAGAGAATTCTGTAAAGGCATATGTGAAGGCAATAGGTTCACTGGTGGGTCATGCATGAAAATTGGATTTATAGTCAATCCTGTTGCAGGAATGGGCGGTAGTGTAGGACTGAAGGGTACTGACAACCTTTATGAGGTGGCATTAAGGCTTGGTGCAAGAGAGGTTTCTCCAAACAGGGCAGTGGAATTCCTGAAGAAATCTAGGGATTTTTTAATGGAACATGAGATAATTACCTGTGGCGGTAAGATGGGGGAAACGGAGCTTCTAGAATCAGGTTATTCAAACTTTAGTGTTATTTATAAAACATCAGGGAAAACAAGCAGGATAGATACTGTGGAATGTGCAAAAAGAATGATCGATGTCTCTATAATAATATTTGTTGGGGGTGATGGTACTGCAAGGGACGTTATGGATTCAGTTGACATGAAGGTACCAGTTCTTGGAATACCCAGCGGTGTAAAGATGTACTCTGCTGTTTTTGCCTCATCGATAGATTCTGCAAAGGAGCTCATCAGGGCCTTTATAGACGGAAACACTAGTCTTGAGGAAAGGGAGGTGCTGGACATTGATGAGGATAAATACAGGAGGAACGAGTTTTCAACAAGGCTCTATGGCTACCTGAAGGTGCCTGTATTTGGCAGGTTTTTACAAAACAGCAAGGCAGAGATTTATTCAACGGATGATGAGGAGGACAAACAGGGCATAGCCGAATTCTTTATAGACAATATGGAGAATGATGCACTCTATCTTCTTGGCCCAGGAACAACAGTTAAAAAGATATGTTCACTACTTGGAAAGGAATGTACGCTCCTGGGATTCGATGCACTCTATGGTAATGAAATAATCGCAAGGGATTTAAACAGCAGGTCCATAGAGGAGCTAATTAAAAAATATAATAAATTTTATATTGTTCTTTCACCCATTGGAAACCAGGGCTTTATAATTGGTAGGGGGAACCTTCAACTCACACCTGATATATTAAAAAATGTAAAGAAAGAAAATATAATAATACTTGCTACACCACAGAAGCTTTCAAACCTTGACAGGTTTCTTATTGATGCGGGGGATGAAAATGTTTCAAGGATGCTTTCAGGTTATTATAGAGTGATTACAGGGTATGGAAGGATAAGGATGTTCCCTGCAGAGTATGGTTATTAAATTTCCTCAGGATGCTCTATTCCCATTGTTTCAAGAAGATCGCCCATCACAATCCTAAATGCATAAACAAGGCCAAGCCTGTTTTGTTTAATATCCTCACTTTCCCTAAGTACGGGGCACTGGGAATAGAATATGTTAAAGGAAGATGCAAGATCAACAGCGTATTTTGCCACCTTATAGGGTCTAAGTTCCCTTGCAGAATCCAATATTATCTCCTGGTAATTTAGTAGATTCTTTACCAATGAAATCTCAGATGGATCCCTTAAAAGATTTCTTGAGAAATTACCCTTCCACGATTCCTTCCTGAGTATTGAAGATGCACGAGCATAGGAGTACTGGAGGAATGGGGATGAATCACCTTCAAAGTTAAGTGCCTCCTCCCATTTGAAAACAAGCTTCTTTTCACTCTGTATCTTGAGAATGTTAAATCTTACCGCACCTGTCCCTATCTTTTCGGCAAGTGAACTAATTTCCTCCTCCTTTAAGTCACTCCTCCTCTTTATAATTTCCTCCCTTGCCTTATCAACCGCCTCGTCTATCAGGTCATCCAAATAAACTACCCTTCCCCTCCTTGTACTCATCCTCCCCTCTGGAAGGGAAACAAAGGAATAAAAAACTGTCCTTATTGAAATATCTTTCTTTATCTTTTTTAGTACCTGAAGCAACATCTCTGCATGTGGCTTATGGTCTTCACCCAGGACATCTATTAGCTCATCCCCCATCTCAGACTTGACCAAATGGTATGCAATGTCCCTTGTGAAATAGAGTGAAGTTCCATCCTTCCTTATAAGGAATACCTTCTCCTTCTTCCCCCTTACCTCCACCTCTATGTAATAAGCACCCTCCTCCTCTTTAATTTCATCCTTCAAAAGCTCAAGAACACGTTTCACACTACCATTCAGTATAAGCTCCGTCTCCCAATAAAATTTATCAAATCTCACATTTATCCTTGAGAGTGTTTCCCTGATCCCGTCAAGAACTTTTCCAAGGATCTCCCTATTCTCCATTATTATCTTTTCGTTACCACCCTCAACATCCATCATTATTTTTTCAACTTCTTTTGCAATATCTGGATTTTTTTCCATCAACTCATTGGCCTTCTGGTAATACGGTACAAGCATGTGATCCAACTTTTTCTCATTCACATCTAACTTGATATTTTTATATCCATAAACAAGTATTGCACTCTGTCTACCTGCATCGTTCACATAATAGTGTGTCTCAACATCATATCCACATTTTCTGAGAATTCTTCCAATGGTATCACCTATTATTGGGTTCCTTCCCCTACCAACATGCAATGGACCTGTGGGATTTGCGCTTGTATGCTCAAGGATTACCCTTATATTTTTCTTCTCAAAATTAAGTGCTTCACTACCCCTTTCCCATATATTCCTTATGAATTCCTCTGAGAGTGAAAGATAATCAACATAAAAATTAAGATAATTGCCTGAGACCTCCATCTTTTCAATATTTTCTAACCTTATTGAATCAATTATTTCTCTCCCTATATCTGCAGGATCCCTCCTTAAAAATTTAACAAGATCAAAGAGTGGATATGAAAAATCACCGTAGCCCTCTGGTGGTTTTTCAATATTTATCTTAATATCAATTGAGTATTTTTCCCTTACAGCATTTTTTATTGCATTTTTGATATTTTCCTTTATAATTTCTATAGAGGGCATATTTAGTTATTGAATTGTAATTAAAAATTGTTTTGGTTTTTTAATTAAATTCCCTGAAATAATAAATTTATGGAGTTTGATTTGCTTATTAATAAATAAATTTGTATAATAATTTCACAAAAGAGATTATATGGAAAAAATCTCACCTATGAACCTAGATCTTTCGAGGACCTTTAACCTGTTGATGTTCCCTGGAACACCTAACTTTTTCACATTAACTATTGAATCAATATAATCCTCAAATTCCTTTTCACTTATTTCCTTTATTTTTAATGTGCCTATATTCTTAAACATTACCTTTTTACCATAGCCAACAATCTCCTTTCCAGTGATCTCCAGGTAATCAATGTTTGATATTACCATGGCCTGTGATTCCTTTAAACCCTGTATGAATTGCTCTCCAGTTTCTTTTATTGTGGATGATGCTGATAAAAATAGCCTGTATGCATCGTTTGTAATCTCTCCTATTGTCTTCCCAGACTCCCTTGCAATGTCCTTTATTCTATCATATAGGTCCTTCTTCACTCCCTTTACAGATATTGTTTCATCATTTGCCATAATTATGGATAATCATTACTGGTTTATAAGATTATCGGTAATCCAGATTACCAGAAAATATAAAACAATTTGTTTCACAAAAAATATTTTAAAGAGGAAGAACATATTGAATTTGGCAGGTTCGGATTAGGTTTCAATCTGCCACTATGGTAAAATTTAATGCGCATGTGAAGGTACTTTCGGACGAAGGAATAAGGGAGGAGATGAAGAGGATAGGGGTGGCAAAGGAAGGGCAGGAGATAATGGAAAACAAGGCAAAATTTTTTATATTAAAATTGGAAAACATTCCAATAAAGGATGCAATAATTTTAAAGCAGGAATCCCTAAGCTTGGGAATGGACTGTGCTGTCTCCTGGAACGTTGTTTCACTCAAGACTGAAAAAACGGATGCCCTCCTATTTGGTACTAAAAAACAGTTTGATTTTCTTTCAAAGAAGATGTTTGTCCAGCCCTTCAACGGAAGGGAAATAAGTGAGGAGATAAATGAGGCAATTTCAAATTTTGAAAATGATCACTATGTCTGGAGGTTCAGGGATGATTCTCTTGATCTAAGTAAAGTGAGGATAATGGGCATTCTCAATGTTACCCCTGATTCATTCTCCGACGGTGGCATGTATATGAAAAGGGAAAGGGCGCTGGAGCATGCGAAAAAGATTGTGGAAGAGGGCGCTGACATAATTGATATAGGTGCTGAAAGTACAAGGCCTGGATCAAGGCCAATTGACTCAAAAGAGGAGATTTCAAGGCTTTCACCAGTTATTGATGATATCACATCTCTTCCAGTCCCTGTTTCCGTGGATACCTACAAGCCTGATGTGGCAGAATTTGCCCTTGAGCATGGTGCAAAGATAATAAATGATATATATGGCCTTGGTAAGGAGGGTATGCTTGATGTGGTAAAAAGGTACAATGCAGGTATAATAATAATGCACATGAAGGGTGAGCCATCCACAATGCAGCAAAATCCCACGTATGAAAATGTTACATCTGAGATCATATATTTCTTGAGGGAAAGAACGTTATATGCAATAGGAAATGGTATAAGGAAGGAGAACATTGCCATAGACCCAGGGATTGGATTTGGTAAAAGGATAGAACATAATATTAAAATACTAAGGGAATTGCAATCATTCAAGTCCCTGGGCTTTCCAATAGTTGTTGGTGTTTCCAGGAAAGGTTTTATTGGTGAAATACTTGGGAAGGATGTAAATGAGAGGCTAATAGGATCCATAGCCTCTGCTCTTTTTGCTATAACCAATGGTGCCTCAGTGATAAGGGCACATGACGTTAAGGAAACAAAAGAGGCAATACGCATGCTGGAGGCACTAAGGGGATGAAATGCCCAGTCTGCTATGCCTCTCAAGAAATTTACGATAACGAGGTAGTGCACGTTTGCCCATATTGTGACGCAATCCTTATTTATGATGGTAGATCCCTGAGGAGGATAGACAGGTTCCCATGGTGGATTAAGAGGAGGAGAAAAGTTGAGGGCTTTACAGGTCTTGTTATTACAGAAAAGAATGAGCTTTATTTCAAATACACTGGAAGATGGATACTTAACGAAGATTATTACCTATTTTCAAAGAATAATGAGAGGGGTAGAATGGATGAGAATGTGATTGAAATATATGGGAGTTTTCCAATTCTTGCCTTCCCTGGAATAGGTATAGGCGTTGAGAAAGGCAAAGATATAAAGATTATGCACCCAGGCGGATCAGCAATCTTTAAGAGAATTGAGGAATGATCTCACCTTTTCCTTGAATTCCTCAAGCGTACCTTCATTAACTATAAAATAATCACTTTTTGATATTACATTGCCAAGGCCCCAGGAAAGTTCTCTCCTATCTCTCTCCTCAAATTCTTCTATGTTTTTTACATCATCCAACCTACCCCTATTTATTATCCTCTGAAACCTTGTTTTTTCAGAACTGAGTATTGCAACAAGTACAAGCTTTTCTCCAAGGTTTTTCTTAAAAAATTCCACCTCTTCCCTGTTCCTTATACCATCCACCACTGTCTTTTTATTCTTTATTTTTTCTAAAGTCCTCCTTGCCCATATATCCATTCCCTTAGTCTCCCTTTCCCTTGATGCGACGCTCCCTACATTCTTTTCATTAAGCTCTAGCCCCAATGAGGTTGTATAATTTCTCACAACATCCCCCATACTTACTACTTCCCATCCAAGCTCCATTGCCACCTTTTTAAATTCCTCCTTTCCCGAACCAGGCATGCCAACAAGGAGAACTATCATTTGCTATGGAAAATGATGATGATGGTAAAATACTTTCTATCCCCCTGCCACTGGAGGGAAAATTGAAACTGTATCCGTATCCTCTAGCTCTGTTTCTAGATTATTAAGATAAATTATATTTTTTCCATTCTTGAGTATTATTACCCCCTTCCTGAAACCGTTTGAGTCATAGAGTGCCTTTCTAAATTCCTCACCATACTTGTTTAAAATTATTTCAAGAAGATCCCCTATTTTCCTTGCCTTAATATCCTCTTCCTGTTTACCCGTAATTTTTCTGAGTGTGGCGAAATATTGGACCTTCATAAAAAAAATTATAGCTGGAGAGATTTTAATTTTTCCTCCGTAGGTTTACCATCTGGTGTCCAGCCCCTTGCAGCATAGTAATCCTTGAGAAGCCTGTCGAGGGGCACAACACTGCCCTTGTTTGGTCCGTCTGGCATAGGCTCCTTTAACATCCTTGGCGGAAGTGTATCATCCTTACCGGTGAAGCCTGCCCTCAGGTCATAAAGCCTCTCAAGGTTCCATATCCTCTCACCAGCAAGCATCATCTCCTCGGTGGTATAATTAAGGCCAGTAACTACATTCAATAGCTCCCTGTAATCGTCGGCACCAAGGGCAAAGGAGGTAAAGAGACATAGTCCAGAGGAATCTATCACGGCTGTAAGATCCTGGAACATCTTTGTGTATGCCCCCTTACCCTCCACCTTCAGTGGATCCAATTTCTCAGGTATTCCCAGTATCTCTGGGGATATCATGTATCCCCTCACATGGCATCCACCGCGGTTGCTTGTTGCATATTCAAGAGCATGACCGTATGCACCTCTGGGATCATATGCAGGTAGTTCCTGCTTTTTTGCACTCATTGAGAGCTCAGGATGCCCATAAGATTCTGCAAGCCTGTAGGAGCCCTCAGCTAGCTTGTTTCCAAAACCCTTCCTGAAGGCTACAAGTTCAGTTGCCTTTACAAGGGTATCTGCATTTCCCCATGTTAAATCAAGACCATCAAGCTCTTTTTTGTTTATGTAACCCTTTTCATAAAGTTCCATGGCGGCTGCAAGCGTGCCTCCAAATGAGATTGTATCAATACCATATTTATCACAGTAATAGTTTGCCTCTATCACCTTCTGGAAATCCTTCACATTTAAATCAGCACTCATTGTCCAAAGTGATTCATATTCTGGACCCTCACTATCAAGATCATCAAGCCTTGTTACCCTTCCACAGGCGATTGGACATGCAAAGCATGCCTTATTTTTTATAAGATACTTTTCAGACATTGATTCACCGCTCAGCTCGTTCGCATGCTCCCACTGTCCAAACTGGAAATTCTTGGTTGGATATAGGCCCTGTGAATTTATTATGTTTACAAGAACGGCCGTACCGTATGATGGTAGACCCTGTGAAGTAACAGGATTCTCCTTAATTTTCTTCAGCTTATCCTTTAAAACATTTGTAAATTCATCCTTTTTTGCAATTGTTATCTTTCCTGTACCCCTTACAGCAATAGCCTTTAACTTCTTTGATCCCATAACTGCCCCTACACCTGTTCTCCCCGCGGCCCTGTGCTTGTCGTTTATAACTGCAGAATACCTGACAAGATTCTCACCAGCCGGACCAATGCATGCCACCTCTACCTTTTCATCGTTGAGCTCCTTTTTCAGCATTTCAGTTGTCTCATGTGTATCCTTTCCCCAAAGATGCTTTGCATCCCTGAGTTCTGCCTTTCCATCCTTTATATAAATATATTTTGGAGATTTTGCCTTGCCCTCTATAATTATCATATCAAAGCCTGCAAACTTTAGCTCCGGGCCAAAAAATCCTCCAGAATTGCTGCCTGCTATTGCACCATTGAGAAATCCCTTTGTTACCACCATGTACCTGCTTGCTGAAGGTGCAGGTGTTCCTGTAAGAGGCCCTGTAGCAAATATTAAAGCATTTTTTTCATCAAGGGGATCTATGTTTGCATCCTTAACGATCTCCATATAGTATTTGGTTGCAAGACCCCTGCCACCAATATACTTTTTAGCCCATTCCATGTTGAGATCCTCTGTTGTTATTTTCTCATTACTTAGATTTACCCTCAAAACCTTTCCAACATATCCGCCCACCATATGCATCACTGAATAACAATTACCTTATTGTTTAATAAATATTGTTATGCTTTAATAAACATAAAAAAAATTATTTCTTCTTGGGAAGAACATAAATCTTGTTCCCAAGAATCATATTGTTTGGTATGAGCACCCTAGTACCGTCATCCTTGATTATCTCGGTAAAAAGTATGCTTATGTCATTTACAACTCCTGTATCACCAAGAAGTGTAACGGTATCATTTATTTTCATAGGTCTTGCAATTAATAGGAAAAGACCTGCCACAGCCTGTCCCATCACCTGTTGTGTTGCAAAGCCAATTACAATACCCAGAAAGCCACCTACGGATACTCCTGCAAGACCACCACCTACCTCCCCTGCTATTGTTGTTATCAGTGCGCCAACACCAATCAATAGAAATACGTTCCTGAATGCCTTGGCAACATCCTCTGTATATTTCACCTTTATCATTACATAAATGAGGTCTGCAAATGCCTTGATTATAAGATAGCCGAAAAGTATGGTAAGGGAGACGTTTATGTAAATATAGTATGATTGAATGTTAATACCGTATTTTGGAAGGAATGCAACAATGAAAAACTGAAGTATTGCAGAAACTATTATAAACAGGGCAATGTAACCTATGAACTTCCCCAGAGCACTGGCATATCCTTTTACTTTATTTCCATTATCCATAGTACTTAAATTAAAATAGTTATATTTAAAATTATTGTTTTTAAATCTTTGAATATATTAATTTAAATAATTATGTTCAAAATTCTATTTTAATATAAATTTTAATTAATGATTAATAAAACAGATGATCCTTGAAAGATTTACATCTGATGGGAATTGTCTCAGTTATTTTTAATTTAATAAGTTGATGCCTTAGAGAAATAATGCAATTCATTATAAGCTTAAATAATTAGATTCATTATGTTAATTATGAAGATTTTGGGAGTTCAATTTAAAATTGATAATAATGATTTTTCTGAGGGATATTTTAAGAAGCATATTGAACATTTTTACAAGAAAACAGAACCGGGGGACATAATAATATTTCCCGAGGATATTGGCCTTGTATCTGCATTCATAGGCATAAAAAGTAGAGACATTCCCACTGCTATGCAGGAAATTTATGTGAATAAAAAAGAGATCGTGGACAAATTTGTTAGAAATGGAAATGACTTCACAAAGTCCCTTTTCCTTTCCCTTCAGGATCATTTCAAAAGCGAATTTTATAATTTATTTTCGGATCTTTCAAAAAAATATGCTGTATACACATTCACTTGTAATAATATGGGCGAAAGTGAAAATATATACAATACTTGTTTTGTATTTGATCCCAGAGGTAATGAGATATTTAGGCAAAGGAAGGTATATCTTACCAATATGGAAGAATCATTATCAATAGACAGGGGGGATCTACAGGATGTGAGGACCCTTGAGATAAATGGGATTAAATTTGGTATTGCAATAAGCCTTGATGCCTTCTATCCTGATTATCTTTATTTAATAAGGGACATGGATATATTTATTCAGCCAGACGCTAACCCGGGTAAATGGAACTCATATATTGAGAATGGTAGATGGCAACCAGAGGAATGGATGGATTCTACATACTTTGTGGCCCAGAGATTCCCAAAAGTAAGGTATGCAATAAATCCCATGATGGTGGGTAATTTACTAGGGATAGAATTTGAGGGCCAATCATCTATTGCCAAAAAGGCTGAACCAAGTGATACGCATCTTGGATACATAGGAAATATCCCTACAACAGGCTTTCTTGAGGTAATGAGTATTGAAAAATTCAATGCTAATGAATTCCACGAAAGAAAATATATAGAAAATATTAGCTTAGATTATCCAGAGGGGGTGCTGGAGGTTGAAATATAAAAACATTACAGGACCAACTTTATCCAATGCCAAAAATTTCTTGATTGGTGGTAACTATTATTTTTCAATAATAATAAAAAATGATATAACTGAATTATGCTTTCCATTGATGAAAAATTCTTCACTAATCTGCTTTAAAATTAAGGGACTTTTTAATGAAGGAATGTTCCATAAAAGGGGATGGATAAGGAACTATTTGGTTGAAAAGGATTTTGAATTAATAATTCCTCCCTACAGGTATGGTTTTTTCTTAAGCAAAATGGATCACCCTGAGATTATTGGAGCATATACAAAAATATTCTGGGAAAAGGAAATTGAATTGAAGTCCTTGAAGAGTAATTGGTCAGATTTCCCAATATACTATTCAATGCTAGGTGAAAATATGCCCTCAATTGGCATAAAGGATTCTGATGATGGCTATTATATCTCCATAGGTGATACCCCTGAAAGGGCTCTTTTAAATTCTATACATCTATCCAGAGTTGGAAAGAATTATCTAAAACTTGAAACAGAAAAATTTTTAAAAAATTTCAAAGTTTATGAAAAGAAAAAAATAATTCTGGACAACATAATGCTTGCACTATTCTTTTCCAATGGAATCTGCATAGACACAGGGGATGATTGTATAATGGCATCAAAAAGTCCCAAATATTATGTTTCCTGCGGTTATTGGGCAAGGGACTTCATTTTCTGGACCTTACCTATAATTGAAAAATTTGATGTGGAAAGGGCAAAATCACTGATAAAAACAGTTTTGGACAAATACTGGAGGAATAAAGGGACACATGCACTCTATATAGATGGCAGGATTCTTTATGAGGGTTTCGAATTTGACCAGCTCTCGTATCATCTTTTATTATTATCTGATGCAATAAGGCTAGGCGTGATTGATGAAAAATATGGTATAAATCTTGCTGAAGAAATACTTTCAATAACAGAAAAAAGAAGAGCAAAAAAATTTTATTTATATTCCACAGAGCTAAATAGCTCTGACGATCCTGTCACATATGATTATGTTACATTTAATAATGTTATCTTTTGGTATTCATTAAAAAAATTTGCTAATTTCATAAGAGATGCAGAAAAAAAGTTATACCTTAATAATTTGTGCAAAAGAATTAGAAAGGATATAATAGAAAATATGGTAAAGGATGGAAGATTTGTATATTCAACAGATTTAAATGGAAATTATGAATTCTATGATGATCCTACCGGTTCTATAATACTTTTCCCATTCCTGGGTTTTGTAAGAAAGAATTCCAGAATATTTAAAAGATCCTTGGAATGGATAATGTCCGATGATAATCCATATTTTTTCAAGGGTAAGTTTAATGGTGAAGGAAACAGGCATGTACCACATCCCTGGTTACATTATTATTCAAGCTTAATACTCTCCAATATAATTGACATAGATATTTTAAATGGAATGCCCTTGGATGATTTTATTGCATGTGAAACTTTGGACGAGAATACTGGTGAGTGCCTTACTGGTATACATTTCCCAGGAAGTTCAGGGTTTTTAGTACAATCATTTTTTAAAAACAGGGGTAGATATGCTTAATGGATTATCATCCATCCAAAGCTCAACCCTGACGAATTCATCATTTAAATAGCCTAGATTACCATTTGCAGGGGGATCCTTTAATTTCTTTATTATACTTGGTGTAAAAATTCTCATTTCAATACCTGGAATTTTTTTCCCTATTACATAATCAAGGTCTTCATATAGAAAAATGTATGGTGATTTCGTGTCCCTAGTTATTGAATACTTTCCATTTCTTAAACTATTTAGGAAATCATTTTTATCTGATGTTTTTTCAGTAACTATTAAATTTTCATTCATTTTATTTAGATAGGGTATATGAAAGTCGCTTCCAGCCATAGGTAGGATCCTTATATTTTGAAGTAAAAGACCTTGCCACAATTCAAGGGCTTTTTTATTTTCCTCATTCCATTTTCCGTTCCAAACCTCTATTGCATCTACCATTTTAAAGGATTCATCGCCCCAGAGCCAGCAGTCCCTTTTAAATGGATGGTTAATTACAGTAAAGGCCCCCATTTCTTTTGCAATCTTCACAGCCCTAAAAAAATCCATCTTTTCCTCAGGTTCTTTTTTCTTAAAATATCCACATTCTGGAAATATTGTTCTATTTATCCCTATGAAATTTGCGTGACCCTTCCTTTGTCCCCATTCCTCAGATCTAATTATCACATCATCCTCATATTCCTGTGCTATATTGTGGTCTGTTATTGCTACATATGATATACCCATTCTCCTTGATATCCTGCTTATTTTTTCGGGTTTTAGCATTAATTCCTTTACAACGAGTCTTTCCAGGGGCCATATGTATCCATGAATTACACCTTCACCGCTTAGACTGTTCACTGAGAATCTTGAATGCAAATGAATCTGGGCATAGTCAATCTCATCCATGCTTTTTAACACCCTGCTTAAGGGGCACAAATATGAACAGTATTGCAGTTATCAGTACAGAAACTCCTCCTACCACACCAAGTAGCCTAATATAAAGATTGTTTAGTGTAGGATAGTAAAGGTATGTGATCCAAAGCCCAAGAACGAAGCCTGATAACCCAGAGGGTATTCTTTCAAGGAGGCCCTGGACACCAAAATACATACCCTCTCTTCTATACCCTGTAAGAATCTCATCTTCATCGATTATCTCTGAAATTATGGCATTTGGTAATATAAAGTATGATGTTAACCCAAGGCCCGCCAATACCATTATCAAAAACATCTGATATGTGTTACTTAATATTTTTGTTGTACCAACTAAAGCCGTTGAGATCATTATTAGACCAAGAATTGCAGTAAAAAGAATGAATGATCTCTTTTCACCACTTTTTTTGGTGTACCAGACCAGAAGAGGAGAGAATATTATTGTAGATATAACGGCCACTAGGGTAAATAGTCCTATGTAGGATTTGTAACCCTCAAATCCTGGCATAACAATGTTTTCCACATAGTACCCGAGTGATGAAAGGAAAAAGTAGAAACCGAACTGGAAGAATAAATATGCAACAATATACCTAGTGAATGTCCTGTTCTTGAAGGTCTGCACAAATGCCCTTAACACTGAATATTCCTTGGGCATTTTCTCCTCAACTACACTTTCCCTAATACTTATAAAAACAATGAAAAAAGAGATTAATGTAATTATGGCCAGTATTAATCCTACCTCGGATAATGTGGCACCAAAGAAAAGTAATATGGTTGGAAATACTGATGCTATTATTATACCACCTATGGAGAAATAGGCAGATATTGTTGTTAATATTACCCTATCATTGGAATCTGTTGAAATCTCGGGTATAAGTGCCAGGTAAGGAAGGACAACATATGCAAATAAAAAATTAAAGCCAAGGAGATAGAAAAAGAGCAGGATTGCCATGATAATTCCATTAAAAAATGGAAACCATATCAATGCAAAAAAGAGTGAAAGGGGAATAAAGCCAGTGAAAATAAAAAATCTTCTTCTCCCTATTTTAAGATGCATTTTATCGCTCCAGTTTCCTATAAAAGGGTTTGCAAGGGCTTGAACAAGTGTTCCAAGAAACACAGCTATACCTACCACAGATGCATCAAGTATTTTAGAACCCTGAAGTGGTGAATAAAAAATAAATATATATGTTGATATAAAAAATGCAGGTATTGTAACACCTAACTGGCCAAAACCATACAAAATTTTTTTACGTGTGGATAATTTTGCCATATAGTATAAATACGATTTCTTATTTAAAACTCATTGTTACATATTTTTCTATAAAGTTCTGCTGATTTTCTCCTGTACCTTTCCTTTGTTTCATAATTAACACCATAAAGTCCAAATCTCATTGAAAATCCCTTAGCCCATTCATAGTTATCTATCAATGACCAATGGAAATATCCTTTAACAGGTACATGATCAATGTTGATTACCTTTTCAATTTCTCTAATATGATCAACAAGGAAATCCTGCCTTTTCTCATCAGAAGCATCAGCAATTCCATTCTCCAGGACATATAAGGGTCTCCTATATTTTTCAAATATATCGTTTAGCACTATTCTTATTCCCTTTGGATAGATATCCCAATTAAAATCTGAACAATTTTCGCATGGCTCAATTTCCGCATTAAATATAAATGGTACCCCCTCAATTTTTTTATATTTTACTTTTACTCTTTGATAATAGTCTATACCTATATAGTCTGGAGGTGAATAATTTTTGAGCCTTCTGTCAAAAATACCATCAAGGTCCATATCTAGGTAACCAAAGTTGACACCATTGAGGTACCATTCATTGTTAAGATACCTTAAATACTTGACAAAATGAATTGTTTCATCATCCTGGGATAAGGGCTCAAAGTACTGGGGTGCAGTACCTACTCCTACTGGTGTTTCCTTGGCAAACTCCTTTATCCCTCTGTATGCAAGGGAATGGGCAATTACAAGATTTTTTTGAACTTCAAAGGCCTTATTCATATCAAATATGGCAGGAGGAAATCCTGAGAATGCCCCAAACACATATCCCTGGGATGCAATAACGTCTGGCTCATTTATTGTTTCCCATATATTCACATATGTTGAAAACTCCCTGGAGGAAAAGTATGCAAATTTGGTAAACTCTATTATGGTATCTTTATTAAGCCATCCCTTTTTTCCGCAAGATTCAATATCCCTATGACATTTGATTGGATCATGGATCCAAAGTGGCAAAGGCCAATGATAGAGTGTAAGTAAAATTTTCATCCCCCTGGATCTTATATATTCGAAAATTTTTTTGTAATGCTCTACTGCATCCATATCTGCAATTGATTTCATTTTATTTAATGATTCTATTTTCAATCTAACATCATAAATTTCATCATCCTCATACTTTACCTCTGCGTCAATACTAAGGGTCTCATCAGGAAAAATTCTTGCCCAGTCAAGGCTGAGCCTGATAAAATTATTCCCCATCCATCTTGCGTTCTCTATATCATTCTTATAAAAATCCCAGAATCCATCACCATTTTCAGGAAGATCACCACTGACGATCCCCTCCCTTATATTTTCTTCATCATGGACCCAGACATACCAGTCCGATTTATCACTTATTGATTCTCTGGAGCTTCCCATTTCTGTCTGAAAAGCAGATATTGCAGTACCCCATAAAAAATCTGAAGGAAATTTCATAAATATATATTGAATGATTGTTAATTAAAATTTTCCTATTTTTACATTAAGAATTTAATTTAAAATGTACCTATGAAAATGATATCACGGAAAAATTAAAATGTTCGTTAATGCATGGATATATGATGAGGGCAGCCTTCTTCTATGGTGCCGGGGATATAAGGATAGAGGATACGGATGTTCCCGTACCTGGGGATAATGAGGTTCTAATCAGGGTTTCTTACTGTGGCATATGTGGATCAGACCTAACTGCATATAAAACTGGAAATTATGTCCCTGGGATAATAATAGGTCATGAGTTCTCAGGTATAATAGAATCAAAAGGAAAAGATGTTGAGGGCCTTGTTGAGGGAGATAGGGTGGTGGGTGCAAGCCTTATACCATGTGGAAAATGCGAATTTTGCCTGACCGGAAGGCCTAACCTATGCAAAAATGCACTTATGACAGGCATCACCATAAATGGGGCATTCGCAGAATACATTAAGCTTCCTGCCGATGCTGTATTCAAAATACCTGATAATATGACACTTTTGGAGGCAACACTAGTTGAACCATTTTCCATAGTTTTACATGCTATGAACATTTCATCCTTCAGGCCCGGGGATGTTGTTCTAGTCCAGGGTGCAGGACCTATTGGCCTTCTTACAATAGCGCTTCTCAAGATTTCTGGAGCTTCAAGGATCTTTGTAAGCGAATTATCTGAAAAGAGACTTGAAATTGTATCAAGGATTGATAAAGATGCAATTTTGATTAATCCATCAAAGGAGAACATATTTTCCAGGATAGACAGGGAAACTGGTGGAAAAGGTGTGGATATAATTTTTGATACAACAGGCTCACCAGCTGCAATGAAATCAAACTTTACCCTTGTTAAGAGGGGTAGAGAAATAATAATACTTGGAATTCCAGAGGAACCTGTGGAATCCGATATTTTTACCACAGTAATGAACGAACTCACAATAAAGGGATCCTTTGAGGGGTACAATGAATTCAGGAGATCTATGGATATTATTTCAAGGAACAGAGGCATGTTCAACATAATTACATCGATAATATCCCTTGAAGATATTGTCAAAGATGGGTTTGAAAGGCTGCTTCAAGCGCCTATGGAGGGGAAGGTAGTGGTAAGGATAGGAGGTGATCTTGATGAGATTCGGAAGTAATGAATATCTACAAAAGGTAAAGGAGATAACAAACAGTGATGAAAAATACGAACAGATGGTAAAGAATGAGGATGCCACCTATACATTCATCATAGAGCCAGAGCCAGAAAAGGGCGTAAAGGATGGAATAGTCCTTGGATATTCAATGAAGAATGGTAAAATGGTGGATATCTGGCCCGGAGAAAGGGAGACCGACTTTGTAATATCTGGGAGCTATGGTGTCTGGGTGGACCTTGTTACAGGAAGAATGGGGGTAACAAGTGCATTTCTCCAAAGGAAATTGAGGATTAGGGGGGAATTTTCAAGGATACTAAAGCTTTCAAAGCCAACTGAATACTGGATACAGCTATTGAGAAAAATACCAACAGAATTTGATGGTGTATACTCCAAATTCAACATAGGTGGTGAATCATGACAAGGATAACTGGCGGTGAGGTAATAAAAAGAGTTCTTGAGAAGGAAGGGGTAAGGTATGTCTTTGGAGTACCTGGTGATCAACTCTATCCACTCTTGAATGCAATAAGGGAAAGCTCAATTGAATTTATTACCTTCCATGATGAGGCATCTGCAGCACATGCAGCGGATGCCTATGCAAGGGTAACCGGAAGGATAGGAGTTGTAATAGGTACAGTAGGCCCTGGAGGTGCAAACCTTGTTGGAGGCGTTTATCCTGCCTTTGCAGAGGGTATACCTTTGCTTGTTATTACTGCCCAAAACCAGACATTCAGGTCATATCCTGACCATGGATCCATGCAGGCCCTTGACCAATACCTACTTTTCAAGCCCATAACAAAATGGAATGCAGTGGTAAACTCCTGGGGAAGGATTGTGGAACTAATGGAAAGGGCAGTAAGGGAGGCACTCACTGGCGCACCGGGCCCTGTTCACCTTGATTTCCCCTCAGATGTTCTTCATGCAACAGGGGATGAGAATGAGATAAAGGTTCATGATCCCGAAAGCTACAGGCCTGTTCTGCAAACTACAGCAAGCCAGGAATTGATTGAAAAGGCTGTGAAAATGATATTAAATTCAAAAAATCCTGTTATTCATGCAGGCGGGGGTGTTTTGAGGAGCGGTGCTGAAAAGGAGGTTTTAGAACTAGCTGAATATCTCCAAATACCCGTTACAACATCTATTTCTGGGAGGGGTACGATTCCGGAGGATCATCCACTTTGCCTTATACCCCAAAGCTTTGGTGCCATTGCAGCACAGGCAGAGGCGGATCTAGTAATTCTTGTTGGCACAAAGCTAGGTGATTTGGATTTTTGGGGCAGGCCTCCTATATGGGGTGAAGAAGGTATACAAAAGGTAATACAGATTGATATCTCTGGTGGAAATATCGCCCTAAACAGGCATGTGGACCTAGGAATAGTAGGAGATGCAAAGGAAACACTATCTGCCATACTGAGGGGGATAAAATCAATCACAGGTCCTGTGGAAAAAAGGGAAAAGAACCAGGAGTATAAGACACTGGAGAGGCAATGGTTAAGCGAATATGAGGAGATTTCCACCTCTGATTCAATACCAATACATCCATTGAGGGCAATAGGAGAAATGAGGAGTTTTTATCCTAGGGATGCAATATCTGTGATTGATGGGGGCAATACAACAGTTTGGGCGCATTACATAAACAGGATTTATTGTCCAAGATGTTTTATTAGCAGCTCTGCAGGTGATTCGGGGCATATAGGTACAGGCGTGGCATATGCAATAGGTGCAAAAATTGCTTATCCGGAAAAAGATGTTTACTGTATAACAGGTGATGGTGCATTTGGATATGGATTGATGGAGCTCGAGACGGCTAAGAGGCTGGGTTTGCAGATTACATTTATGGTTCTCAATGACTCCTCATGGGGTATGATAAAGTCAGGCCAGACACTATATTACGATAAAAAATATGTTGGTGTGGATTTCCTTGAGATAAGATATGATGAAATAGCCCGTGCCATGGGATGTTTTGGAGAAAGGGTAACTGATCCTAAAAAATTGAGAGATGCAATAAAAAGGGCAAAGGAGTCTGGATTGCCCGCAGTGATAGATGTTAAGATTGATCCCGAGAAAATACCTCCTGATTTCCAGACACTTGCATCAATCTGGCTAGAGGGCTGTGAATCACCACCGAGGGAATTGGAGGAAATGAAGAAATTACAATGATATTTCAAAAAACAATTAAGGAATTTTTAAATTTACATTTTTTTCTTGAAATTCTATTTTTATTTTCTCAAGGATCTCCAAAAAATTATTTTCATCCCCCCTGAAGGATATTGTAAGAATTATTTTTCCCCTTTCAGACATGGCCCCTGCCCTGGTTTTTATATATATGCCTGGAAAATTCTTCCTAAGATCCTCAATAATATCTGATATGGATGATTCATCAGTATTTTCAAGAATGAAATTTCTCTCTATGTAATTTATTTTTCCAAATTTTTTTATTATTTCATTTTTAACATGATTCTCAAACATATATCTCATCTCTGAAGGCACCCCTGGTAATGCAATTATCCATGTTTTATTCAAATTCAGAATAATTCCAGGTGCGGTACCAATATCGTTCTTTATAGGTATTGCCCCTGAGGGAATGTATGCCATCTTTTCCCTCCACCTGTTTATCCTTTTTTGACCATAGGCCTCCTTTATCATTACTAGGGCTTGTGTGTTGAGTTCTAAAGGGATGGAGAATGCCTCTGATATTATGCTAAGTGTATTATCATCGGGTGCAGGTCCGAGGCCTCCAGTCAAAATGATTATATCATTATCTTTTACAAGTCTTTTAAGGTGATATGAAATCTTTTCTCTGGAATCCCTCAAAAATAGAATCTCGTCTGCTAAATAGCCAAGGGAATTCAATTCATTGCATATAAAAAAATAATTCTGGTCCCTTACAGTGCAGTTGAGTATCTCATCCCCTGTTACTATTACTGAAAATTTTACCATAATTTACTATATTTCCTCCATTTATTTATCATTTCCATCAAACATTTTGAATATCTCCTCTATGGATCTTCTTCCAGGGAACTCAGGTTCCTCATCAGGGTATCCGAATGGTATTATTGCCACAGGCCTGATATCTTTATCCAGGTCAAGAATACTTGATACCCTTTCCTCATCAAACGCTCCCACCCAAACAGAAGAGAGACCATGGTCCTGTATGCTTAGTATTGAATATACGGCTGCAATCGTGGCATCCTGTATAGAATAAAGATTTTCGCCCCTTTTTCCATATTTTCTTGCACTCCTTTTTTTATCAGCGCAAAAGATTAGAACAATGGGTGCCTGGACAATAAAATCCTGGCCATATGCCGCTTCAGCAATCATTTTCTTAATTTTCACATTTTTTACCACATAAACAACAAAGGATTGCAGGTTTCCAGCTGAAGGGGCTTGGTTAATATCTTCAAATATTTCCCTTATTACTGAATCATCCACCTCCCTTTCCTTGAATGCCCTTACGGATCTTCTTTTCCTAATCAAACCAGAAAATTCCATAAATAAATTATTGTTATTAATCTTTATTCTCTTTTATTATATCATATGTAACGTTTATCTTTGTTCCTGACCGTTTAAACATAACGCTGGCAGAGCAGTACTTCTCCTGTGAAAGATTTATTGCCCTTTCAAGGCTTTCCCTTTTAATGTTTCCATAAGCAATATAATGAAGATTAACTGTTGTATAAACCCTTGGTGGTTCCTCTGCCCTTTGTCCATCAACCTCAACAATAAGATGCTCTAGGGGCTCCCTCATTTTTCTTAGAATATCAACAACATCTATCGCTGTACAGCTTCCAATGCCCACAAGTAGAAAGTCCATGGCTGATGGGGCAACGGACCTTTCTCCATCAACTACTACGGAATGTTTACCATCAACCACGGATAAAAATTTATCTCCTTCTATTTGATTTATTATCACTTTCATATCCATTTTCAAATTTATCCTATATAAAATAATTTTGTTATTCTTTATTTAAAAAATAATTATATATATTGTAAATAAAATTGATTTTCTAAAAAAATTGGAAATTTCAAAAGCCCATTTTCAATGCTACACTGCTGGTTGGTCAATACTAAAAGAAATTCACCTTTCTTGTATTTGGTTAGCTTTGGCATTTCAATAAAATTATTAGGGTGTTTCTTCCATGCCTTCATGACTTTGAAGAATGAATTACATTATTCTTTTACATTTTTAATTATGCACTGTGCTGTTTGAGCATGAAGTTTCTAATAATTATTTTCCTCATCATTATTAGATGGTGTTTGAAATAATTTTACAAGATCTACATATGATGATGATTTTTCATTCTCTAAAAATTGCCGTCTTAAAATATAATTTGTTTTTTTGTAAATTTTCTTCAAAATATGGCATAGTTTTGAGATTGTTTCATTCTCTCTAATATAAATCTGTTTTTTTAACTTTCATAACCCACCTCAGTAGAATGATCTCTTCTCTTTGAGTACATTTTCATTAATGAAATTCAAAACTTCATTTGCCCTCATATGTTAATAACATATTATATTTATTTTATATAAAATTTCTGCAATATATGATTATATATTGAAATGGCCTTTCTTGTTAAAAGAAAAAGCATTTCAAAATATATATTTTTGTATAATTAATTTTTATTTTCTAAAACATATTTTTTAATTATTTCTCCTGCAATCCCTAAAGAATCCTAAAAAAATTTTTTTAATGATTAAATGTATGATGAAAGGTGTTCATCCTGGGGTCTGCCCTTAATTATTTCATCCAGAAGTTTTCTTGCATTATCCTCGTCCAGGCCCACCTTGTTAATAAGGAAAGACATCAGATCATCCCTTGTTGCACCCATGTTCATTCTCTCCTTCACCATCAGCACTACCCTCTCTGCCAACTGTTTATTGAATTCCTCCTCAAGCTTGAATTCCTTGATCATCATATAAAGGGCAGTAATCAGGCCCGTCAATGCATCGCTGAACTCCTCTTTGTTTATTGAAGCAAGGTCAAGGTCAGAGCTGAGGACTATCTCTTCATTTATACCCCTTATTGTGAATTTCACAAGGGCAGTTCTATCATTCAGGAACAGGAGTTTTCTGGAAATATCAAGCCTCTGTATAGGATCAAGCAATGCTGTTTCTAGACCCGTATAAACATCCATTTTTATAATCCTGTTTACAAAAGTTATGTGTAGTATGAATGGTACCTTAGGATGTTCCGCTATTATCAAATTATCCTGAACCTTCACATCCCAAATAAGGTTTGCAGGATCCTCTGACTTATCGGAACCTGATGTAAGCCACTTCAAAATCTCAGATTTCCAGTCTGTCACCATCTGGCATACAAGTGACATTAGGTAAGGGGATATCCTAATAATATCATCCTCTGTTACTATACCCACGATATTGCCATTTTCCATAACGGGTAATTTCCTGATTTTTCTATCTATCATCATCCTTGCCGCATTTTCAAGCAATTCATCTGGTGAAACTGTAATGAGTGGCGAGCTCATTATATTCCCTATCTTTTCCACTTTAGGATCTATCTTCTTTGAAAGAACCTTGACTGTTAGATCCCTTTCTGTTACAATCCCCTTTGGTTTAGCCTCATCCAAAACAATTATTGCATATGTATTTTTATCAATCATTTCCTTAACAGCATCCGATATAGGTGTTTCCTTATCAAGGAATATGATATTTGCGGACATTGCATCCTTTACTTTTAATACCTTCATATTTTAACATTACACTTACATTTACTTAAAAATTTCCAGAATTGATTATATAAGAGACACCATTATCTTTTCTAATCCTTATTGTATAATCTGCCAGCCTTGAAATATCAGCCTCGTGTGAAACAATTATCACCTGGTCACTCCTTGTCTGATTCAGTATCTCTGGAAATCTCTGTATCTGTTCGCTGCTAAATCCATCGGTGGGTTCATCAAGTATGAGGAGATTTTCACCATCGTTTAATGAAACCTCCCTTACAACCGAATTAAGTGAAAGCCTGTAGGAGAGTGCAACTGCACTCCTTTCACCACCACTTAGATACTCCATTTCCTGCACATAGCCATCCTGCTCCACTATTGGTGTAAAGTCCTCATCAATCCTCGCTGCCTTTGTTGGATCATCCACTAGCATATAAAACCATCTCTGGAATGATTCATTAAATTCCATTCTCCTCATTTCTAGTATAGTTTTCTCTATGCTTTCCAGTGCAGGGAGAAATACCTCAATTATCCAGTTATAGTATTCCATATACCGCTGGGCGAGCCTCAATGACCTCTCCTTTTCCCTAATCTCGTTCAATTTCGATTCCTTCAGTTTAATTTTTTCATTCTTCCTTGTGTTAAGTGTAATTATATTATTATT
>Ga0078972_1007929_pt1 | contig 22918 bp, 18 predicted proteins | sample YelNatPaOPGAMG01_FD_67568 | JGI IMG/M metagenome (GOLD analysis project Ga0078972, IMG submission 67568) | Hot spring thermophilic microbial communities from Obsidian Pool, Yellowstone National Park, USA - OP-RAMG-01 (SPADES assembly) (version 2) | ecosystem: Environmental > Aquatic > Thermal...
CGACGTGGTCTTCACTCAGACCGGAACCGGGGAAACCGGCTTGCCGTGTATCCTCTCCTCCCGGACTTCCCCCCACTCACCGACCCGCGCTTCTTCCCGGCGAGTTGTGGGTTCCTCTTTGCCCTCCTGCCCCTCCCTGCTGTAAAATAAAGAGAAACCGCGAGGATAACACATATGCATCACGGCGCCTTGCTGGCCGCCCTGGTCCTGCTCCTGATCCTGGCTTGCCCGGGCACCCTCCGGTTACTGGGCCGTTCCGGTCCTGTTTTCTCCAGCCCCTACCTAATCCATCCCGACCGCCTGCTGGCCCAGCACCGTCTCCTGCCCGGCACGCGTGTTCTGCTGGCCGGTTCCGACAGCCTCCTCTTCGCCCTACGGGCCGCCCGCCTGATCGCGCCGGGGAGCCTCACCTGCGTGGGCGATGAGCCCCAGCGTTTGAACACGATCCGGGAAGCGGCCAGGGATGACGGGATCGGGAACGTGGTGACCCTGACCGGAGACCTCAACACCCTGCCTTTGCCCTCCAACAGCTTTGACCAGGTAGTGGTTCTCGTCGGCGTCTTGGGCCGGATCGACGACCGGGAGGCGGCCCTGGCGGAAATGGCGAGGGTGCTAAAGGAACGGGGGCGGCTGACCATATCTGACAGCATCTTCGCGCCCGGTTACCAGCCGACCCGCAACGTGGTCCGCTGGGGCAACCGGGCCGGGTTGGCCGTGCACCGGAAAATCAACAACGTTTTTTCCTATACCCTGGAAATGACCAAACCTTTGCGAGCAAAAGACTCGCACCCGGTCCGGACCGGTCGGCCGGCCCGGTCCCCGCAAAGCGGCATGGCGGCCTGGCCCGGAAATCTGCGTGGTTGACACGGCGAGGGAAGGTATGATATAGTTTTCGTAACGGGCAACCGTGGAGGGGTGTCCGAGCGGTTTAAGGTGGCGGTCTTGAAAACCGCTGAACTCAAAAGGTTCCGTGGGTTCGAATCCCACCCCCTCCGCCATTTTATACGTGGAGAGATGGCCGAGTCGGCTGAAGGCGGTCGCCTGCTAAGCGATTACACGGGCTATAACCTGTGTCGCGGGTTCGAATCCCGCTCTCTCCGCCAGTTGGGAAGGCGGCCGGTCTAGAGGGACCGGCCGCCTTCCCTTATCACCCCCGCGGCCGCGAGGATGTCGATCTCCTCTGCCGGGTAGCCCAGGCCCGCCAGCACCTCCCGGGAATGTTCCCCCCAGCCCGGGGCGGGCGTGCGGATGCCGCCCGGCGTGGCGGAGAGTTTGACCGGAACGCCCAGGCAGGGCCCCGGTCCCACCATGCCCCGGGACCGGATGTGCTCGTCGGCGGCCACCTCAAACAGGCTGTACACCGGCTCCAAAGGGACGTCGGCCGGCGCGAACAAGGCCAGCCACTCATCGCGGGTCTTCGTGCGGATGACCTCTTGTACCGCCGCGGCCAGGTCCTCCTGGTCCGCCCCGAACTGGCGCGCGATCCATTCCGGCCGGCCGAGCACGCGGCAAAACCCGGCCCAGAACTTTTCCTCCAGGGCACCCAGGGCCAGGTAGCGGCCGTCGGCCGCGGCGTAAACCCGGTAACAGGCCAGGGCGCCGGCCAGCGGTACCTCCCCTCTTGACGGGGCCGGCCCCAAACCGGTCACCCCTTCGGCGAACATGGGCAGCCAGGCCAGCAGACCGTCCAGCATGGCCACGTCCAGGTACTGGCCCTCACCGGTCCTTTCCCGGGCCCACAGGGCGAGCAGGATGGCGATGGCCGCCCACATGGCTCCCCCGCCCAGGTCGGCCAGGGTGACGGCCGGAATGACCGGGGCCTGGCCGGCGGCCCCGGTCAAACCCAGGATACCGGAGAGCCCCAGGTAGTTCACGTCGTGGCCGGGCCGCTGCGAGCGCGGTCCCGTCTGCCCGTAACCGGTCAGGGAACAGTACACCAGGCGGGGGTTGACCCGGCGCAGGGTGGGATAGTCTATCCCCAGGCGTGCGGTCACCCCGGGCCGGAAACCCTCGAGAACCACGTCGGCCCGGGCGGCCAGGCGGTAAAATATTTCCCGCCCCCGGGGGTTCTTGAGGTCGAGGGCCAGGCTTTGCTTGTTGCGGTTCACGGTCCCGAATCCCCCCGCCACCGGGCCCATGTCGCGCAGGTAATCGCCCCGGGCGGTGTCTTCCACCTTGACGACCCGGGCCCCGAAGTCGGCCAGAATCATGGAACAGTACGGGCCGGGCAGGAGGCGGGACAGGTCCAGCACTTCGACGTTGGAAAGCGGTAACATCGCTACACCTCCTTACGGAACCAGCCGTTTTGCCTGACGGCGGGCATCCGGCCGGCCCCCTGCACCATCAGCACCCCGCCCAGGATGACCGCCGCGGCCAGCAAGGTGCGGAGCGTGAAGACCTCGCCGAGCACCAGCGACCCCAAAAGCACGGCCACCACGGGATTGACGTAGGCGTAGGTGGCCACCCGCGCCGCCGGCAGGTGCTGCAGGGCGTAGCCGTACGAGATGTAACCCGCCAGGGAGCCGAAGAGAACCAGGTAAACCATGGCCTCCCACCCCTGCGCGTTAGGATGGAAACGGGAGCCCTCCCCCGCCAGCAGGCCTACCATCGTCAGGACGATACCTCCGGCCAGCATTTCCACGGCCGCCCCACCCAAAAAGGAGCCGGCCGTTTCGTGCCGGTGGGCGTAGACCGACCCGGCCGCCCACAGGAAGGCTCCCCCCAGCACACCGGTCACCACCGCCAGGCTCGCTCCGCCCAGGGCCGGACCGCCGCTCAGGATGGCCACCCCGGCCAAACCCACGGCCAGGCCCACCCAACTCCACAGCCCCGGTCGCGACCCGCCCGGAACCGCTGCGTCCAGGACGGCCATAAAGAGCGGCACGGTGGCCACCAGGAGGGCGGCGGCGCCGGAGGGCACCCACTGCTCGGCCCAGACCAGCAGGCCGTTGCCGCCCACAAGGAGCAGAAGACCGACCACGATCCGGGTGCGTACGGCCGGCCACGACGTGAATGCTTTTTCGCCCCGCAACCGGTTGACCAACAACAAGAGAAAACCGGCCGCGAGCCACCGGACCCCGGCGAACAGGGCCGGCGGCAGGCCCGCCACCCCGATGCGGATGGCCAGGTAGGTGGATCCCCAGACGATACATACGGTTCCATACGCCAGGTACGCATATTTCTTGTTTTCCGTTGGTCTCGCCGGCCTCTGTCTATCTTTTTTCTATCCGGTCCACCCGCATGTACGGGCGCAGGACCTCGGGCACGACCACGCTACCGTCCGCCTGCTGGTAATTCTCCAGGATGGCGGCCACCGTGCGGCCCACCGCCACGCCCGAACCGTTCAGCGTGTGCACGTACTCGGCCTTGCCGTGGCCGTCGCGGTAGCGGATGTTGGCCCTTCGGGCCTGGAAGTCCCCGAAGTTGGAGCAGGACGATATTTCCCGGTAGGTGCCGGCCGCCGGCAGCCAGACCTCCAGGTCGTAGGTCTTGGCCGAGGCGAAACCGAGATCGCCGGTGCACAGGACCATCACCCGGTAGGGCAGGCCCAGGCGTTCCAGAACCAGGCAGGCGTCGGCGGTAAGCTTTTCGAGTTCGTCAAAGGAGTCCTCCGGCCGGCTGAACTTGACCAGTTCCACTTTGTTGAACTGGTGCTGCCGGATGAGACCCCGGGTATCCTTGCCGGCCGCCCCGGCCTCGGCCCGGAAGCAGGCGCTGTAAGCGGCCAGTTTGACGGGAAGCCTTTCCCCGTCCAGCACCTCGCCCCGATAGAGGTTGGTCACCGGCACTTCGGCGGTGGGAATCAGGTAAAAACCGTCGTTCTCCACCCGGAACATCTCGTTGGCGAACTTGGGCAACTGGCCGGTGCCCACCATGCTGTCGCGGTTGACCAGGAAGGGGGGGAAAACCTCGGTGTAGCCGCGGGAAGCGTGCAAATCGAGCATGAAGTTGATCAGCGCCCGCTCCAGGCGGGCCCCCAGCCCCTTGGCGAAGGAAAAGCGGGCCCCGCTCACCTTGCCGCCCCGCTCGAAATCGATGATGTCGAGTTCCTCGCCCAGTTCCCAGTGCGGTTTGGGCGCGAAGGAGAAGGAGGGGGGCGTGCCCCAGGCGCGCACTTCCACGTTGTCTCCGGCGTCCACGCCCACCGGCACCGACTCGTCCGGCAGGTTGGGCAGGGCCAGCAGGATCCCGTTCAGGGCCTCCTCCACCTCGCGGACCTTCTCGTCCATCTCCTTTATTTGCTGGGACAGGTCGCGCATCTGTTTCTGCGTGTCCGCGACATCGCCGCCCGCTTTCTTGAGCCGGCCGATTTCCTCCGACACGGTGTTGCGCCGGTTCTTCATCTGCTCCGTTTCAAAGAGCATCCGGCGCCTTCTTTCATCCAGTTGCAGGAACTCGTCCAGGGTGACGTCCAGCCCCCGTTTGGCCAGGGCGGCCTGCACCTGGGCGGCGTTTTGCCTGACGAACTTCAGGTCCAACATACCACAACCACCTACCAAAGCCGTTGGTTTCCTGCCAAAGCAAACCATACCACAGCCGGAGGACAGGCCCCCGGCCGGGCCCCCACCCGCAGAGCGGGTTATGCCATATATCTTCGCTTTCCGATCCCCCGTTTTCAAACAGGGGTGGTCACCCGCCCCTCCGTGTGTGCAACTAGAGCGCCTCCTGGTCGTGTCCCGGCAGTCCCCGCAGGTGGCACACATCGTTGAGGACCAGGATCCGGAATCCGTGCGGCACACGGAACCCCACCCGGGTGATCCCGGCGCTGTCGAGCCGCAGGCGCCAAAACCCTTCCTCGGCCAGACCCAGGATGCGCTTTACGATCACCCGCACCGGCGTGTCGTGGGTCACCACCAGCACCGTTTGGCCGGGATGCCGGGCGGCCACCCGTTCCAGGGCCGGCCACACCCGCTCCTCCACCTCGGCCAGGGTCTCGCCGCCGCCGGGCATGCGCACCTGGTAAGGCGTGCTACGCCAGCGGGCCAGAAGCTCCCCCCAACGGCGGGCCACCTCGTCCAGCAGCTTCCCTTCCCAGTCCCCGTGGCAGATCTCAATGAACTCCGGCCAAACGGTCACGGGCAACCCGTGGACCCGGGCCGCCTTTTGGGCCGTCTCCCGGGCCCGGGAAAGGGGGCTGGCATAGACGGCGGCCAGGGGCAGCGGCGCCAGGGCGCGGGCCAGGGCCTCCGATTCCAGCTTGCCCTGTTCCGAAAGGCCGCATTCCAGCCGCCCCTGGTAGCGGCCCAGGACGTTCCATTCGGTCAGTCCGTGCCGGGCCAGGATGATTATGGTCTCCATGGTCAAACAAACAGCTTCCTGACTCCCAGGACCCCGTCGAGACGCGTGATTTCCCGCAAGGTTTCCTCCGGCACCTCGGCGTCCACCTGCAGCAGCATGATGGCCTTGCCGCCCACCACCTTGCGGCCCACCTGCATCCCGGCGATGTTGATGTTATGGGCGCCGATCAGGTTCCCCACCGGCCCGATGATCCGGGGCCGGTCGATGTGGGGGATGTAGAGCATGTGCCCCTCGGGCACGGCGTCGACCCGGTAGCCGTCCACGGAAACCAGCCGGAAGTCGGACCCGTGGAAAACAGTGGCCGCCAGGGTCATCTCCTCCTGGTCGGTAACCAGCCGGACCGTAATCAGGTTGTTGTAGCCGCCGTTCTGGGCGGTGGTGGAAAAGACCTGGATTCCCCGGTTCTTGGCCAGCACGGGAGCGTTGACGTAGTTGACGCCCTGTTGCAGGATGGGATCCAGCAATCCCTTGACCACGGCCGTGGTCAGCGGCGTTACCTCGTACTGCAGGAGTTCGCCGCTGTAGATCACCTCGACCTTCTTCATACGTCCGCTCACGGCCTGGGACAGAAACCGGCCCAGCTTTTCGGCCAGGGACAGGAACGGTCTGATCAGTACCAGGGACTGGGGGTTGATGGACGGGACGTTCACGGCGTTTTTGACCAAACGGCCTTTCAAGGCGGCCACGATTTGCTTGGCCACGTCCACGGCCACCCCCAGTTGCGCTTCCCGGGTCGAGGCCCCCAGGTGGGGGGTGGCGATGAAGTTGGAGAACCGCAGCAGCGGATTGTCGCAAGCCGGCTCCTTCTCGAACACATCCAGGGCCGCCCCGGCCACCCGGCCCGACTCCAGGGCCCGGTACAGGGCCGCTTCGTCGATGATGCCACCGCGCGCGCAGTTGATGACGCGCACGCCGTCCTTCATCAGGCCAAAGGCCCGCTCGTCGATGATGTGGCGGGAATCCTGGGTCAGGGGCAGGTGGGAGGTGATGAAGTCCGCTTCCCGGAACAGGTCGTCCAGGGGAAGGACGCTGACCCCCAGCATTTGCGCCTTGTCCTCGTTGATGAAGGGGTCGTAGGCCACCACCCTCATTTCCATGGCCAGGGCCCGCCTGGCCACCTCGGAACCGATGCGGCCCAGGCCCAGGATGCCGAGGGTCTTACCTTTCAGTTCCACCCCGATGAAAGCCTTCTTTTCCCAGCGCCCGTCCCGCAGGGAACTGCAGGCCTGCGGAATCAGGCGGGCCGTAGCCAGCATCAGGGCCATGGTATGTTCCGCCGCCGCGATGGTGTTGCCGTCGGGCGCGTTGACCACCAGGATACCCTGGCGGGTGGCCGCGTCCAGATCGATGTTGTCCACACCCACGCCGGCCCGGCCGACCACCTTCATGCGGCCGGCCGCCTCCAGCACCCGCGCCGTCACCCGGGTGGCGCTGCGCACGATCAGGGCCTCGTACCCGCCGATGATGGCGCACAGGTCGTCCTCGTTCATGGTCGCGCGCACGTCGACTTCGATCTCCGGCTCCTGGCGAAGGGGTATCAGGCCCTCTTCGGCCACGCCGTCCGTAACCAGCACCCGCACCTTAGTCCACCTCCAGAAAGACTTTCTCGGCCGCCGCCAGCCCCCGCCCCAGGGTCAACGGCCAGCCGCGGCCGGCCAGGGCCATCTCCAGGGCGGCGATCCCGGTCAGGACATCCATCCGGTCGGCGAAACCCATGTGGGCCATGCGCCAGATCTTTCCTTTCAGGATACCCTGGCCCCCGGCCAGCACCACGCCCCAGCGTTTTTTCAATTCGCCGCGCAGGTCGTCGGCGGCGATTCCTTCCGGCGCGCGGATGGCCGTCACCGTCGGGGAGGCCCACTCTTCCCCGGCCAGGGTTTCGAGCCCCATGGCCCGGACGGCGGCGCGCGCCGCCCGCCCCAGCAAAATGTGGCGGCGGTACACGTTGGCCGGGCCCTCGGCAAAGATCATGTCCAGGGACGCTTCCAGGCCGTAGAAAAGGGATACGGCCGGCGTATAGGCGGTGTTCCAGTTCGACAGGGCCTTCTTGTGCGCCGCGAGGCTGAAATAGAAGCGGGGCGACCGGTTTTGCTCCACCACGGCTTGCGCCTTGTCGCTCACGGAAACCATGGCCAGCCCCGGCGGCAGCATGAAGGCCTTTTGGGAAGCGGTGCAGAGGATGTCGATCCCCCACTCGTCCACCCGGACCTCCATGCCCCCGATGCTGCTCACGCCGTCCACCAGCAGAAGGGCCCCGGTACCGGCCACCAGGCGGCCGACGCCCGCCATGTCGTTGGCCACGCCGGTGGACGTTTCGTTGTGGGTGGCCAGGACGACTTTGAATTTGTCTTCCGCCAGGGTCCGTTCCACCCGGGCCAGGTCCACCGGTTCGCCCCAGGCGGAGTCCAGTTCGGTCACTTCGGCCCCGTAGGCCCGGGCGATGTTGGCGAAGCGCTCCCCGAAGTTGCCGGTGACCAGGGCCAGCACGCGGTCCCCCGGACTGACCGTGTTGGCGACGGCCGTCTCCAGGGCCCCGGTCCCGGAGTTGGTCAGGATGAAGACCGGGTTTTTGGTTGCGAAGAGGGTCTTCAGCCTTTCCTCCACCCGTTCGAGGAGAGCGGCGAATTCGGGGGTGCGGTGGCCGCCCACCGGACGGCTCATGGCCGCCATCACCCGGGGCGGTACCGGCGTGGGACCGGGAATCATCAGGTAGCTTTTGTCTTGCAAAGACCTCTCCCCCTCTGATAAGTAAAATGATGCCGGTTTGGCCGCGGGCGCGACTAAAAAACAAGAGACTCCGCCCCGAAAGGGACGAGAGTCTTTTCTCCCGCGTTGCCACCCTGTTTGACCGGACGCCGGCCCGGTCCCCTCGAAATGGATAACGGCCATTTAACCGTCCGCGCCTACTGGTCCGTTCGGCGCAGCCTCTTGGGGGCGGATTCACCCGGGCGGTGCTGCCGGCTTCCACCTGGTCCGGCTCTCTTGAAGCACCACGGCGGGCTACTGTTCCCGTCATCGAGTTTAAAAAAACTTTACCACAGTTTACTACACTTTTTGGCTCTTGACAACCATCTGATCAACCCATGGCCAAAAAATATTGATGCAGCCGCGGATCGGTGGTCAGTTCCGGATGAAAGGACGATACCAGGAGATGCCCCTGCCGGGCGCAGACCGGGTGTCCCCGCCACTGGGCCAGCACTGTAACCCCCGGCCCCACCCTGGTGATATAGGGAGCCCGGATGAAGACGGCCGGGAAGGGAGCGTCGCCCAGCGCCGGAATCGGGAGGTCCGCCTCGAAACTGTCCACCTGGCGCCCGGAGGCGTTGCGCGCCACCGTGATGTCCATGGCCGCAAGGCGCGGCTGGTCCGAGCCCTCGATATCCGTGGCCAGCATGATCGCCCCGGCGCAGGTGCCCCAGACCTTTTTCCCCGCCGCGATGAACCGCGCCATCGGTCCCCAGAAGGCTCCCTCGTTCATCAGTTTGCCGATGGTGGTGCTTTCGCCCCCGGGAATGATCAAGCCGTCCAGGTCATCCAGTTGCCCGGCCCGCCGGACTTCCGCCACGGGTACGCCCAACCGGTCCAGTACCTGCCGGTGCTCGCGGAAAGCCCCCTGCAGGGCCAAAACCCCGATGGTCAAACCACTACCAACCCCGTTCCTGCATGCGCTGCTCCGGTGTGATGGAAGCTATCTCCAGGCCGGGCATGGCCTCGCCGAGGTTGCGCGAAACTTCGGCCAACAGCTTGGCGTCGTTGAAATGGGTGGTGGCCATGACGATGGCCTTGGCCCGGGCCGCCGGGTTCTTGGACTTGAAAATGCCGGAGCCGACGAAAATGCCGTCGCAGCCCAACTGCATCATGAGGGCGGCGTCCGCCGGCGTGGCAATGCCTCCGGCGGCGAAATTGACCACCGGGAGCCGTCCCTCCCGGGCCACGTACAGGACCAGGTCGTAGGGCGCTCCCATCTCCTTGGCCGCCGCCATCAGTTCCTCGCGCGGCAAGACGGTGAGCCGCCGGATCTCGTCGGAAACCATGCGCATGTGGCGCACCGCTTCCACCACGTTGCCGGTACCCGGCTCGCCCTTGGTGCGGATCATGGCCGCCCCTTCGCCGATGCGGCGCAAGGCTTCGCCCAGGTTGCGCGCGCCGCAGACAAAGGGCACCCTGAAGGCGTTCTTGTCGATATGGAACTGTTCGTCGGCCGGGGTGAGCACCTCGCTCTCGTCGATGTAGTCGACCCCCAGCGCTTCCAGCACCTGCGCCTCCACGAAGTGTCCGATCCTGGCCTTGGCCATGACCGGAATGGTAACCGCCTGCATGATTTCCAGGATCACCGTGGGATCCGCCATGCGGGCCACCCCGCCCGCGGCCCGGATGTCGGCCGGCACCCGCTCCAGGGCCATCACCGCGCAGGCCCCCGCCTCCTCGGCGATACGGGCCTGCTCGGGCGTGGTGACGTCCATGATGACGCCGCCCTTCAACATCTCGGCCAGGCCCTTTTTGACCGTCCAGGTACCCTTGGTCGCCTCTTGTTCCTCCATCGGAAAACCCCTCCCTAAAGGCGCGAAGCTCCCTTACACCGCTATATTCTACCGCAACCGGCCAAGGAAAACAATACCGGCGTAAACGGCCGGCCGGGATCAAAGGAAATGCCCTTTCAAACGGTCGACGGCCTCTTCCACCGCTTGCGGTCCCCCGAGGGCGGCCATGGTCTCTTCCACGCCGGCCCGCCTGGGCCCGGCGAGATCGTCGAGGGTATCGAACCGCCCCATCCGGCGGCCCAGCCGGTACACCAGACGCTCCGCCGCGGGCAGGGACAGGTAGCGGCGACACACGGCCAGCATCCGTTCCCGGTCCCGGGCCAGGTTTCCCTCCACTTCACCCAGCAGGTTGAGGATATGGTCGCTGACCAGACGCCCGTCGTACGGCTCCAGGTGCTCCAACAACACCATTATCTCCGCCACCTGCGCATCCTCGGAAAGGGGAACGAAGTCTCCCGCCACCATCTGGTCGTACAAAGGGGTGCCGGGTTTGACGAAAAGGCTGCGCAACCGGACGAAGGGCGGCCGCACCGCGTTGATCACCGCCGCCGTGGCCCGGGGGTGTTCCGCCTGAAACTTCCGCCCTCCCAGTCCCACCAGCACGTAAAAGCACAGGGAAATGCCGGCGTCCACCACCTTTTGTCCTCCCAGGATTTCCTCTTGGGCCGTGACCCCCTTTTGCACGAAGCGCAGGACCGCGTCGGCGCCGCTCTCCAGGCCCACGTGGAGCCGGGTGAGCCCGGCGGCGGCCAGTTCGACCAGATCCTCCGGCTTCTTGCGGGCGAGAGTGGCGGCCCGGGCGTAGCTGGTGACCCGTTCCACCGAGGGGAAAGCCGTTTTGAGCGCCCGCAGGACGGCGACCAGTTCCGCCGTGCGCAGGGCCGGACTGTCGGCGTCCTGGAGAAAGACATTCCTGCCGCCGTTTTTCAGCCAGTTGGCCAGGTAGAAACACTCGAAGCCGTGCCTTTGGTACAACTCCTGGACGAGGCGGTCCGTGACCGCCCCGCCCGCCAGATCTTCTATCCCGCCGGCCGCCCGGCGCATGGCCCGGATCTCGGCCAGGATCTCCTCCGGCTCCCGCCGGGAGAAGCGTTGCCCCTTGTAGGTGGCACAAAAAGTACAGCGGTTCCAGGGGCAGTTTCTGGTTACCCGGAGCAAAAGGCTCCCCGCTTCACTGGGCGGCCGGATGGGCCCCTGTTCCCAAGGCATTCGGTTGTCCCCCTTCGGCATCACGAGGTACCGGGTTTTCCCCTGTCATGGATTATATCACAGGGGGGCGTTCCCCGCACCGGGCCCATTCCCCTTTGCCGCCCGGTGTAGGTTTTCACCGACAGGGGATGTGGCCTCCCGCCACATCGGCCCTGGGGCCGGAGGTCCCCGCCCGCCTGCGGCGGTGGGCGGCCGGGTGGCACGGACTTTGCGACATCGTGGGATGCCGCCGCGGAAACTTGGGGATAGGCAAAATTTGAAAGTAGTGACCCCAAAATTGGGGTACTCTGACAAAAAGCATTGCGTTTGCGTGCCCGTTTGATCAGCAATGGATTTGTAATCCAACGGAGGTTGGTGACCCGATGCCCATGTTTCGCGCAGCGTACAATTACGGTGCCAGCGTATTTACAGTAGTCCCCATCTCTTCCCGTGTCAGGTATTGCTCAAGGAGCGACTGTATTGCCATCGGCGGCAACATAGTGGCCATCCTGGGCGACATCGGACTGGGCACCTTCATCGCCACCTCCTTCCCGGTAATCGTGGGTTACCAGTGGCGCAAGACCTCCAGGGAGGCGGCGCTGGCGGCAGAAATCCTGACGCTGGTACTCACCATCGCCTTTACGCTGGCCTACGAAGGGGCCATGAAACGGCACCTGTGGGCCGGCGTTCCCGACTACGCCTGCATCATCCTGCTCTTCGTCGTGATAATGGTTTTTGTCTCCCTCCTCACCAATGGTGCGGCCGGCGATTTGCTGCCGGAAAAGATGAAGGTGTATTTCAACCACATGGAATAGCCCAAAACGATTAACCGGAGGTTCGTTCATGACCAGGAAAGTGGCTGTGGTGACCGGCGCGGCCAGCGGTATCGGCCTGGCGATAGCCGGAGCCCTGCAGGCGGACGGGAACGATGTGGCCCTGGTCGACATCAATCAACCAAGGGACCTCGAGCAAGGAATATTTATCGCGGCCGATTTGTCCGTCCGGGACCAGTGCCGAATGGTCGTTGACGAAACGGTCCGCCGGTTCGGCCGCATCGATATCTTGGTCAACAACGCCGGAATCCAGCATGTGAGCCCCATAGAAGACTTCCCGGAAGAGCGCTGGGATTACATTCTGTCCCTGATGCTGACCGCCCCGTTTTTGTTGACCAAGTACGCCTGGCCCCACATGCGGCAAAACAACTGGGGACGGATCTTAAACATCAACTCCGTGCACGGACTGAGGGCTTCGGAATACAAGTGCGCCTACGTCTCGGCCAAACACGGCTTGTCCGGGCTGACCAAGGTGGCGGCCCTCGAAGGGGCGCAGCACAACATTACGGTAAATTCCATTTGCCCCGGCTACGTACGTACTCCCCTGGTGGAGAACCAGATCGCCGATCAGGCCAGGGTTCACAACATCCCGGAAGACAAAGTAATCAGGGAGATCATGCTGAAACGACCCGCCCTCAAGCGGCTGATAGAGCCGGCGGAAGTGGCCGGACTGGTCCGGTACCTGTGTTCCGACGCCGCGGGCGGCATCACCGGGGCCATGCTGACCATGGACGGCGGCTGGGCGGCATCCTGAACAGGGGACGACATGTGTGTTCGGCGGCGGGGGAGGGGGGGGCGGCCCCCCCCGCCTGTTTCGTCGGCTCCGGTCCCGGAACCGTACACCCCTGGGTCTGGGCCGTTCGCATCAGAAAACATAATTACAGTGGTATGCCGTATTTCTTCATTTTATCGTAAAGGACGCTCCTGTCAATGTTTAATATCTTCGATGCCAGCTTCTTATTTCGATTGGCATCTGCAAGGGCTTGAATGATTGCTTCCCTCTCGGCCGCGGCTCTGACTTCCTCGAGGCACGGGGTACCTTGACGTTTGGGGGCTACCGGGTTCCGCTGTCCGACTACCCGCGGAAAGAAAAATTCAAAGTGGCCGATCTCAAGCTGATCGCTTTGGGCCATGTTCGCTGCCCTCTCTAAAATATGCTCCAGTTCCCTAACATTTCCCGGCCAATGATACTCCTGAAACAAGGAGAGCACTTTTGGATCAACATGGAGGATGTTAAAGCCAGCTTCAATGTTTATCTTTTTGACCAGGAATTCTGTAAGGACTGGAATGTCATCGAGCCGCTCCCTTAACGGAGGGGTGTGAATAATAACCACGTTTATGCGATAATACAGATCCTCTCTAAAGGCACCTGTTTCAACAAGTGTAGAAATGTTTTGATTCGAGATGCAGATTAATCTAAAATCTACTGCTAACGGCTTGACACCACCAACTCTGTCAATTTCCTTCTCTTGGATTGCTCTCAACAGTTTGGACTGAAGGCGAGCAGGTAGTTGATCAATTTCATCTAGCAGCAGTGTGCCTCCGTGGGCCAACTCGAACTTGCCCGGTTTCCCGGATTTTTTAGCTCCGGTGAACGCGCCTTCTTCATAGCCGAAGAGCTCCGACTCCAAAAGGTCGGCAGGGATGGCGGCGCAATTCAATTTCACGAAGGGTCCGTGGCGACGGGGTCCTTCTTGGTGAATGGCATGAGCCACCAGTTCCTTTCCGGTTCCGGTTTCGCCGGTTATAAGAACCGTCGACTTGGTCTGTGCCACTCGTTTGATCATTATCTTTACGTCCTGAATTGCCTTGCTGCCTCCTATAATTTGCTCCAGTGAATACTTCGCCCCCCTAATTCTACTCAGCTCTTGTTTGTAATGAGCAATCTCCATGTTTAGGCGGCTAATTTGTTCGATTGTCGATATGGTATTTAATTCATTTGTCCGCGACATTACAGAAAACGCAATTGCTCCAATAGTCTTGCCATCTTTTTTAATGGGGAGCCTGTTCACTACTGTGGTTTCGCCATTTTTTTGAACAAAAACAGATGCGATTTCTTCCCGCCCGGTCCTCGATACAATGTGCATCCTGGTGCCGGGGATAATATCCGTAACCGGCTTACCAATTGCTTCCGAGGGTTCAACTCCTAAAATATCGGCGTATCTGCGGTTAACATAGACTATTCTTCCTTCCGTATCTGTAACAACAAAGGTAGCCATGGACTCAAGGATCTGATCCATGATTTCCAGGCGCTTGGGCGGAATGGTCACTGTACCACCTCCGGCTGTGATGCTGTTACATGCGAAACTCCGCACTAAGAATGCCAGGTAATAGACAAAGAATGTGATACTATCATCCATGGAACCTTAAGGCAATTTACCGGGGGATTAGGGTGAAATCGATGTACAGCCCGAGAAAAGGGTTAAACCAACAGAGCATGAAGATCATGGAACATGCAGCCCCGATATTAGCCATCGACTCGCCTTGGATGGTTTCTCGCGCTTCGATCATGTACCTCCATATTCAATTTTATTCCGCTTTTCGGAAAAGTCAAGGGGACATCCGTAAATAGCGGCGATGGAGTATCACCGGCCCGGCGTGGTTACCTGAGAAATCCCTTGCCCACGGGGCAGTGGCCCCCCAAAAAACGAAGAGGGCATTATGGGGTCATGCTCCATTGTCGGTATATAATGGGATTGCCTTGGTGACACTAATGTTAGACGGCAAATTACTCGAGGCTAAAGCGGTAACCCGCATATGCGTCAAAATTGGGTTGGCTGCCTTGGAGGGGCAGCCAACCTTGTAGGGGCTCGGAGAGCGGCACCAAGTCGACCAATACGCTGGACGCACCCATTACAACGGCGACCCTTCTGGTCATAGACTTCTTCTTTACGCTTGTTTTTGGCCGCCCTACTCCATGTGGTGGAAATACACCTTCATCTTCTCAGGCATCAAGTCACCGGCCGCTCCCTTGGTAAGAAAAGAGACAAAGATCATGACCACGACCGCGAGTAGAATGATATACGCGTAGCCGGGAACTCCGGCCCACAAATGGCGTTTCATGACCCCTTCGTAAACCAGCGTGGAGCCGATGCTCAGCACCAAGGTGAGGATTTCCGCGGCCAGGGCCGCTTCCCTCGTAGCCTTCCGCCACTGGTAGCCCACGATGACCGGGAGAGAGGCGGCGATGAAAGTGCCCAGTCCGATACCGCCCATGATAGCCACCATGTTTCCGCCGAACATCCCCCAGATGAGGGCGCCCAGCGAGACGATCACCAGCGCCCACCGGCCGACGACGACTTCTCGCTTTGGGCTAAGCAGTTTGCCGAAACTCCGCGCGATGTCCCTGGTGAAGAGATAGGAACCCATTACCAGGAAGGTGCTAGTGGTGGCCATCGAAGCGGCCAGCAGCCCCAGGTAGACCATAACCGACAGGGTCGTGGGCAGGTGATTCATGAAAGCAAACACGGCCATATCACTTACTTTCAGGGGAGCCATATGGTGCTTCGCCACAAGGTATAAAACCGAGGTGCCCGGGAAGAAGTACACCACGCACATTACCGCATAGCTCACGCCGCCGACAAGGCCGGCGGTCTTCAGCGCTTTATAACTGTTGAGGCCGTAAAGCTTCGTGCTGATCTGCGGTTGCCCCGCCGTGCCTAGGAGCATCACGAAGACCCAACTCATGGCCAGGGGGACGAGTAGTCCTATGGGGGCTACCAGACGCGGTCCTACTTTGGGGATGGCGGCGATGGTCGTTATGGCATTGGTGGCGCCGTGGGTGATGTAAAAGAAGCCAACCACCATGGCTATAATGCACAGGAGCTTCAACAATCCCTGCAGGGCATCGACCTTAATGCTGCCGATCATCCCGCCCATAACGGTGTACAGAACGGTATAGACAACGATTATAACCCCGCCCACTGTGACCGGAACGCCGAAGATGGCATTCATGATGTAGCCGGCGCCCTCGATCTGCGTGCCCATGTATGCCCACACGCAAATGAGTAGGTTCAGCGCGAGGAAAAAGCGGATGGCGTTGTCTTGGTACCTTTCATAGGCGAGGTCGGCGTAGGTTTCCACAACGGCCAGTTCGCCCATCATCCGCATGGCCTTGCCGTTCAACCACATCATGATACCATAACTGATCGTGAAGAACATGCTGTCCATCACTAGCCACAAGCCGGTAGCGTAAGTCAAGCCTGGGCCGCCCACGAAACCGAAGGAACTCATTCCTACTGTCGCCGTGGCGATACCGATCATGACTGGCCCGAAGAACTTGGAAGAGGCGAAATAGTCGGCACCGCTTTCCCCAGCCTTCTTTTGGCTAGAAATTCCCAGCCAAAAGACAAAAATCATGTAAATGATACCGAAGATAATCTCACCTATCTTTATCGGTGTCACTACTTTTCACCCCCGTTCAGTTTCGCCGCTTCCTTAACGAAACGCTGCCATTCACTCTCGCTGATCACGTATTTCTCAAACAGTAGCGTATAGGACAGGATACTGATAAGAATACCGCCAATAAGTCCGAAACCAAGCCAAACAACGGTAACGCCGGGGTGATTGCCCATCCACAGCATCTGCGGCCCCGTACTATAGAAGAGATGCCAATAGTGAAAGACAAGGGCCATCCCCCCGCCTACAAACAGGATGAAGGCGCCGAAGGGGTAAAGGAGAAACATGGTATCGACTTTAGAGCCGCCGCCGATCAGGAAAAGGATGGCTCCAAAGGCTAGCGCGCAGGCCACGGCCGGACCCCAACTGGCCGTGGCAAACAGAATGAGCATCAAGATGGCGAGGACACCCTCGACTACCCACAAAACATCCTTGGTGGTCCCCTTGATCACGATGGGTTCCCTCCTTCATAACCTTTGTTCGTCATCTAACCTGTATGAGGTGTACGGCTAACCGACCCGCTTTCACCTCCCCGGAAAAGTCTTTCCCAACCCGGTTATCTTCTTAATGATCTAGGACACCACATCCTTGGCGCGGCTTAGGGCGACGTTGTGCCGTCGCGGGCTCTGTTGGATGGCGATGTTCGGTTGCAGGGCACATGCAAGATTCGTACCAGGGAAGCAAATAACCAAGCGGCCCAACAGACCCCTTGCCAAAAGTTGCTCGTGTAGGTTTTACCCACACCGAACGATGGGCAACACCTACACGAAATGAATGGCCCGCCCGCTGGACCTGTCAGGGCAAGCAAGAACGCTGCTATTCAGAATGACATCGTAGCGGGTGGTGTCCTGAAGACCGTAACGACGCTAACCCGGTTCTTGGGAGAGAGCAAGAAACCCGTGGAGCTGACCTATCCTGGCAATTCATGTAAAAGCAGAACTTGGAAGGACCGTTCGGCCAAGGAGCAAAGCCGTCGATCCGTTGCCCGCACTGAGACTGCAGGCCGCAGCCCGGCCGGTTTTGGCTCACTTCCGGAGATTATCACCGGGATTGCACCCACTTTTTAACTGGGTTGTGGCATAGAACTTGCATTAAAATCGGAATGATTAGAACCGTGTCGTGGGAGACCATGGCACCAATGGGAGGTGTGGCGGAAGACCGTTGAATGGCCATTGCCGCGGCTCCTGACATATCGTTAGCGAGGTCGCAAGTGCCAAATGTATTTATTATGAAGACAACATGCCTCTATCATTGATTGGCCCAAGATGCTTTCTCAATTCTACTTGATTAGAGAGGGGGTGATAAGCGATTGCAATAAAAGGGCATCATCTCCAAAGGCGGCTATTTGGTGGTAAACTCGATGGACCTATTGGAGTGAGAAAGTGGGCAATTAATAGGCACAGTTGGTGAGCTACTGGCGAAATCTTCATTGGCAAGTTCATGGGCCAAACGCGCGTACAAATCACCGCTTCAAGCGCTTAGGATGGTCAAAGTAAGGGGGTGCCGTGGGGTAGTCTTGTTGACTTGCGACCGAACGTGAATACCCTGCGTCCTGCGTATTTTGTCGATGGCATTGTTCAATGCCGAAGAGGGCAGGGATGAAAGATGGAGTATTAAATACTATTCTGGTTGAATCCCGCGCATAGCTCCCCTGGTCAGGGCGGTCTGTTCTATGGCCGGCATCATAAAGCATTGAAAGGAAGTGCCTTGCTTTGCAGACACCAGTACAAAGCAATATGCCATTGGTCGGGGTAGAAAAGACATTTTTAGGAATGAATGCGAATGGCTGGATTGTTACGCTGACGTCTTTCCTTGGATGGACTCTGGTAAATATCGATGGTTCGTTTTTCAGTTTCATATACCCGCTAATTCAAAAGGACCTGCACCTAGCGGATTGGGCCATAGGAAGTATAGTAGCAAGCATGGCTATCGCCGCCGCCATGGTAACGGCAATCGTTGGGCCACTAATGGATTACTTTGGGCGGAAAAGGTTGTTCCAGTGGACTATCTCGCTTACAGCTATCGGTAGCGTCCTTAGTGCGTTGTCAACGGGTTTCCTGTCTTTACTCATAGCTAGATGTGTATGTATGGCTGGAAATACCTCTGAGTGGATGGTTGGCCAAGTAATGGTGACCGAAGGGACACCGAGTAAATCTCGTGGCTGGTGGACCGGTTTTGCTCAAATTGGCTGGCCTGTCGGATGGTTTCTAACTACTTTTATAGTCATTCTGCTCGTGCCTCATTTTGGTTGGAGGGGTGTTTTCTGGTCAGGGTTAATCCCAATAATCATGCTGCTTTGGGTCCGTGTGTTCGTAAAGGAAAGCTCTCGTTTCAACGATGTAGCAAACCTCCGGAAGGTATCGAAGGAGGTTGCCGTTCAGAAACATGAGAATCTAGAGGCCGCTGCGCAGGAAGTGGAAACTGCGTACAACGTGAGAAAAGATAAGGCAGTTCAGTTCACCTATAAGCAACTGTTTGCTTCTGATCTTCGTAAATCGACAGTGCTCTTTTGGATCTGGATGTTCGTCTATAATTACGGACTGTTTGCTGTAGCCTATTTCCTTCCGTCAATAGCAAAGGCTCATGGCTTTTCACTGGGGGACTCTTGGGTGATTAACGCATGGGGAACTGGAGTCGGGGCTGTTGGTTATTTAGTAGCGGCATTCGTAGGCGAAAGAATCGGCCGCCGAACGGTGGCTATTGCCTGGCTACTTATTGGGGGCTGTTTCGGAGCCTTGTTTGCGTTCGGTAGCTCCTCTTGGCACATGATGGCTCTGTGGTGGGCTCTATATTATTTCTTTACAGTAGGACACATGGGCGTTTTTGCAGCCTACATGCTAGAGAGCTTTCCTACAAGGGCCAGGGGTACCGGCGGGTCGTTTATATCGTTCGCCATATGGGTTTCTCTCTTCCTGGCGGGGGCGACATCACAGTGGTTTGTAAACATTATGGGAGTCGAGTCGGCTACTTTCCTTTGGCTTGGATTGGCCAGTTGGATTGCGTTTGCTTGTGCGCTTGGAACGCCACGGATTAAGCCCGGCCTCGATCTCGAGCAGGTCATTGTGTAAGGCGGGGATAGATACTGGGCTTGGCTCATCGCGGTACGGGCCGAGGAGGACCGGGAACAGAGAGCCAGAGAGGGTAGTCGGTTCGCCCTGAGCAATGCTGGTGATCGATAAGGCTCCCAGTTTCATGGTCAAGCGTAAAAAGTGATCCCCACCGTTTTCTAGGGTGGGGGTCACTTTACGGTTACGCGATACCTGCAGGCAGGGATCGTGGTCAACGACCCAGTCTTGAATTTCGACGCACAGAGAACTTATCGGTCAGCCTTCTTCGACCACGGGAACGACTGTGGCATAAACCATAACCGCTTCAGGAAGTCGCCCCACCCATCGGCGCACGGCTTTACTGCCGAAGCTGGCCAGATTTATACCATGGCTCAGGTGGGAACCTCCGGCCGGAACGGCTCCGGCTGAAGGGGAAGAAGTGGGCAAATCTGGACACTCATGTGAAGGGAAATACCGACCGTGGTCAACGGGCGGCGGCGGACGCCGTGACAACTTCCCAACCCGATTCTCTTTATAGTGGCTTTATGTAGGCATACTTCGCCGTGGACTTGGCGGTACGGCCATGGGGAGGGCGGGGCCATTCCACCGGAACGCGGCTCCATTTGGCCGGCGAGGCCTCCGCGGCGACCCAAGTGTATCCAGGTGGGATCGCTTAGCCCCTGAATATCGGCCATCGGGCGCGTTCGTTCACCGCGAACCGATGCATACGTCATTTCCGGCAAGAAGCAGTGGCATATAATTTGCAGGTGCATCTGAACTAGTTGGGCAAAGCGGTTGGCAAATAATTTTCCATGCGCACTTAATGGGTAATCGTGGCCGACTAGCGGTCTTACACTTTGTAGACTTTATATATTGAAGAAAGAGGTCGATTAATCGGGGCCTGCTCAGAAAGGAGGAAAAATTCAACACGTTTCCTGTGTTCCAAGGGTAATTTGGAAGGCGGAGAGGAGTGGGGAGAGTGGCGACTAAACGGTATGGCCAAGAGAAAGCCAGGGTTTGTGAGGGGGCAGTGCATAATCACTTGGCTTGGATGTTACGGCGACAATAGACTATAAATAGACAGCAAGGGAAATTTCCAGGAGTGCTGTAGGATATTTTGCTGAAGGAATGTGGTGTCACCCGCTCCATGTTGCGCAATTCACGCGCCGATGTATAGGATGCCAGACTATTTATCACCGGCGGCCAACTGGCAGCGTCTAACGGCAACGTCGGTGAGATGTCTGCCGGAGACTCACTACTGAGGGATGTATGCTCGAGTGGGACCCAAAGCTCATTCGGCCAAAGCGTTCTGGGGCGAGGTGATAGGATCGTTGTCCCTGAACGTTATCCGCGGGTTGTGGGCTCCGAACAAGGTCAACTGATTAAGGTTTTTCCGCGGTGCCGGCGGCAAGCAGGTAGCCTGCCAACGGCACCGGCTTCCGGCGAGGCTGCGCTGACTTCTGCTTCTCTGCCCTGTTGACATCGCGGGTCCGGTGCTACGGCGTAAGGGCTTGCCGGATATAGAACAATTGGGGAGTGACAAGGGCGATGATGGATTATCCGCTTGGTCTGGGCAGTATACTTTACCGCGCTAAAAACATAGCCTCCAAAAAAGAGGTCGTCTCGCGTGATTTTTCGGGAATCTTCCGGTACACGTATGGCGATATGTATGTGCGCGTATGTCAGTTAGCTAATGTGTTAAAGAGGATGTGTATCCGGCCGGGAGAAAGAGTGGCCTCCTTTGCCTGGAACACTCACCGGCACCTGGAACTTTACTTCGCGGTTCCATGCTATGGTGCCGTGCTAAACACTGTTAACATACGGCTTTTTCGGGATCACCTGATCCACTGTGTCAATTTTGCCGAAAACAGGATCATGTTCATCGACGAGGACCTGGTACCCATGGTCGAGGCAATTCAGAAGGAACTGACCACAGTTGAAGCTTACATCATTATGACCGACAAGCCGGTTTTGCCGAAGACCACCCTGGCTCCGGCCTATTCCTATGAAGAACTTCTCAAGGGCGAACCAGGGGATTACCAGTTTCCCCTCCTCGACGAATGGTCTGCTGCGATCATGGCTTACACCACGGCGACCACCGGTTTTCCCAAGGGGGTTGTGTACAGCCACCGGGGTCTCTACCTGCATAGCCTGGCCATTCTCCTGGGGGAATACGGGATTAACGAAAGAGACGTTTCCATGCCTATCGTACCCATGTTTCACGTTAACGCGTGGTGCCGGCCCTTTTGCGATACCCTGATCGGGGCCAAACAAGTGCTGCCCGGCAGACGACCTACGCCCCAGGATCTGTGCGAACTGATCCACCGGGAAAGGGTGACCTTCAGCGCGGCCGTGCCTACAGTGTGGATGGGCATTTTGGAGCATATCCTGGAGAATCCGGGCAAGTACGATCTAACCTGCATCAGGTACGTTTTGTCTGGTGGTGCGGCCATGCCCGTCAAACTAGCACAGGACTACGAGGAAAAGCTGGGCATAAAACTTTTCCAGAGTTACGGCCAGACTGAAGCCACACCGACCGTCCTTCTGAGCTTCCCCAAGAGCTACCTAGAGGACCTGCCTGCGGAGGACAAATGGCGGTTGAGGGGAAAAACCGGATTGCTGTTGCCTGGGTTGGAAATGAAGGTGGTCGACGATAGGGGCGCGGAAGTGGAGCACGATGGCACGGCGATGGGAGAACTGCTACTCAAGGGTCCCTGGATCCTGCGCGAGTACTACCGGAATCCTGAAAAGACGAAAGAGGCGTTATTGGATGGCTGGTACCGAACAGGCGACATCGTGACGGTGGATGAGGAAGGCTATGTGCAAGTGATGGATCGGGCCAAGGATTTGATCAAAAGTGGGGGTGAATGGATTTCCTCGGTAGACCTAGAACAACAGTTGATGGGGCATCCGGCGGTGGCGGAAGCCGCGGTGATCGGCATTCCGCACGAAAAGTGGCAGGAGCGGCCTCTGGCCTGTGTGGTCTTAAAGCCGGCCTTCCGGGGCAAAGTCGGCAAGGATGATCTTCTTGAGTACATGCGGGGCAGGGTCGCCAGGTGGTGGCTGCCGGACGATATTTTGTTCATTGCCGAGATACCCAAAACATCAGTGGGCAAGTTTTCCAAACTGGATCTGAGGAAAATGTATCAGACCGGGACGCTGCAGCAGTCTGCAGAGGGTCCGCATCGTGCGTGAAGAAACCAGTGCTAGCAAGGCGATTTGCCGTGGAGTCCCCTAAAACCTACTCTGCGGAGTATCGGTCGACTGGCACCAGGTGGCGACCGGCCCCGAGACTGCTTTTGCCTCCAGGGTGAAGTGATTTTAGCTCGCTCTGAATGTCTTAAGGGGTCAGTGTAAGAGGCTCGATTAAATGATGGGAAAGCCGATCGTGTAGTAATTATCCATGGATTAGGGACCGCACCTGACAACCGTTAAATAATGGGAGGGTCAATCATGAGATTGAGAGACAAGGTGGCCGTAGTGACCGGTGGCGCCAGCGGCATCGGAGCCGCAACGGCAAAACTCTTCGCCCGAGAAGGGGCCACTGTGGCGGTGGTCGACCTGGATTCCGAGAGGGGGGTCAAGGTCTGTACGGAGATCGCTCAAGGCGGCG
>Ga0078972_1007936_pt1 | contig 22907 bp, 24 predicted proteins | sample YelNatPaOPGAMG01_FD_67568 | JGI IMG/M metagenome (GOLD analysis project Ga0078972, IMG submission 67568) | Hot spring thermophilic microbial communities from Obsidian Pool, Yellowstone National Park, USA - OP-RAMG-01 (SPADES assembly) (version 2) | ecosystem: Environmental > Aquatic > Thermal...
TTTCAAATTTTTACATTTAAGAGAGAAATTTAATTTACTTACAAATTATCTTGGCCATCAATAGTACGGGTTTTAACATTTATTCCCTACTATTTTGCGGAGTTTGGGTTTAAAAATCAGAGCGATTCTACATTAAGTCGTATCGTGTCAGGTCGTGAATAAATCATTTGACTTTTTATGATATACTAATAAAATCCTAACCCGATTGTATGTGAGGAAGATATGAATTTAGAGCAGCAAAAAACCAGACTCTTAAATCTACTAAAAAGCCTTTCTTTTGAGAGGAGAGAGATAATACTCGCATCAGGCAGGCGGAGTAATTTCTATATCGACTGCAAACAGACCGCCCTTACCCCTGAGGGGCTTTATCTTATAGGGAATATCCTCCTTGATATGATAAAGAGTATCGGGGAAAAGGTGGACGGCGTGGCCGGTGTAACCCTCGGGGGAGATCCCCTCGTCTGTGCAACGAGTTATGCGAGTTATATGGAGGGTTCTGGAATCCCCGCCCTGATTATCAGGAAGGAACTTAAGGGGCACGGAACAGAGGTATATGTGGAGGGGAAGAAGAATGTCCCGGAGAATGCAAGGGTGGTGATACTGGAGGATGTAGTCACCACTGGTGGCTCCACACTCAAGGCCTGTGAGAGGATAAGACAGGAGGGGTTGAATGTGGCTTATATAATCTGCCTCGTTGACAGAGAGGAGGGGGGTAGAGAGAATGTCGAGGCCGCAGGCTACAGACTCTATTCGGTCTTCAAAAAGAGGGATTTCATAGATGAGACTCTATAACACACTGATATTTGCCCTTCTTCTCTTCTCCTGTGCCGCCGTTGGATACGATACCGCAAAATTAGAGTCATTTCATAAAGCCCTTGCAAAGGAGAATAAGAAGGCGTCAATCTATGATGGCTTTCAGAGTCGAGCCTTTTTCAAGGTGATATATCGCTCAACTGAGGTCAGGGAGAGGTATGTAGAGGCTATAGCCGAGATGGAGAGCCTGACTGAGTCCGAGAGGGAGGCCCTGAGGAAAAAGGAGATGGAAGAGGATAGCAAATACTTTGATTTCTGCGTGGTCCTATCCACAACTGAATTCAAGGTGAATGACCTCGATTCGAAGAACTCGGTCTGGAAGGTGTTTTTAGAGAGCCCGGATGGCACAAGGGAATACCCCGTCGAGATAAAGGAGATAAAGGCAGATTCGAGGGTAAAACTCCTGTATCCAGGTGTCTCCCGGTTTGGTAAGTTCTATCATATCAGATTTGAGAGGGGTGCTATTAAGTCTATCGAAGGTACCAATCTGGTCTTTTCGAGCGCCCTTGGAAGATCCGTGTTCAAATACTGAAGAGGAGTTCCTATGGCTATGCTGTTTAAGATAGTATCGTATTATATCCCGCTCCTGTTAGCTATAACCGTTCACGAATTCTCCCACGGATGGGCATCATACAGACTCGGAGATGACACGGCTTATCGTCTGGGGAGATTGACCCTCAACCCCCTCGCCCATATTGATATTATAGGTACGGTAATTATGCCTATAATGGGTATAATGACGGGGCTCCCTTTTATCGGCTGGGCAAAACCAGTCCCATTCAATCCACTCTTCTTTCACAGCAGGATCTCGATACGCAAAGGTATTATGCTCACAGCCCTTGCAGGACCCCTGAGCAATCTGATTTTTGCGATAGTTATGATGATATCCGGTAAGCTTATAATCACCTTCTTCGGGAATACAGACTCAGGTGTGCTACGAGGATTGTTTGTTCTGGTGGTCAATACAATGCAGGTCAATATAGGACTATTCCTCTTCAATCTACTCCCTGTCCCGCCCCTGGACGGGAGCAAGATTCTCTACGGGATAGTCCCACAAAGCCATATGTATATAATTGAGTTTCTGGAGAAGTATTCATTCTTCCTCTTCATCGGGATAATTTTGTTCGCCGGTGATATCATCGGTCCTGCCTTTATCGGTATGACCCGTTTTTTCTTCTCCCTTATGGGGATATACATATAGAGGAGGTGCAATGAAGAAGAGAGTCTTGAGTGGAATGCAATCAACAGGCAAGCTCCATATAGGCAATTATCACGGGGCACTGGAGCACTGGGTAAAACTCCAGGACGATTACAACTGCTACTTCTTCGTGGCAAACTATCACTCCCTGACCACCCTGTACCAGAATTCAAAGGAGGTATACGAGAATACCCTTCAGGTGGCAATAGACTTCCTTTCCGCTGGAATCGACCCGAACAGGTCTGTATTATTTGTTCAGTCCTTAGTCCCCGCCCACGCCGAGCTTCACCTCCTCCTCTCGATGTTCACTCCCATATCCTGGCTCGAGAGGGTCCCGAGTTATAAAGAGAAAATGGGAAATATAGAGTTTGCAGACCTGACCACCTATGGATTCTTAGGTTATCCCGTACTTCAAACGGCAGATATAGTCCTCTATGATGCCCACTATGTACCCGTGGGGGAGGACCAACTCCCGCACCTCGAACTGGCAAGGGAGGTCGTAAGGAGGGTCAATCACTACTACGGTGAGGTATTCATTGAGCCCGAGCCACTCTTGACCCCGTTCTCCAGAATCCCAGGCATAGACGGCAGGAAGATGAGTAAGTCTTATGGAAATGCCATATTCTTAGGGGATAGCGATGAGGCAATAAAACAACAGATTATGAATGCCATAACCGACCCCGCACGAATCAAAAGGACAGATCCGGGACACCCTGAGGTATGTAATATCTTTGCATACCACAAAATCTATAGCCCTGAAAACCTTTCCACTATTGAGAGCGAGTGCAGAACTGGAAAGAGGGGCTGTGTGGACTGTAAGAAGGAGTGCTATAGGAACCTGATTCAATACCTCGCCCCCATCAAGGAGCGAAGGAAGGAGTTCGAGAAGGACAGAGGTGCAGTAATGGATATTCTGAGGGAGGGGAGCAAGAGGGCAAATGAATACGCCATCTCAGTACTCAACAGGCTGAGGGAGAGAATGGGTATTATGTTTCAGGGATAGACGATGAGCGATAAGGATAAAAAAGACGGCGATAATAAGGAAAACTTTACAGAACCCCTTTTGACTCTACAGCCCTGTGTCGTAAAGTTAGATGAGTTTGAAGGACCACTGGATCTGCTCTTACACCTGGTACAGGAGAAAAAGAGGGATATACTCACTATCAGGGTATCGTCCATTGTGGATGATTATATCAGGTATCTGGATATGATGAGGATGCTGAATATAGACATCGCCAGTGAATATCTGAAGATGGCGGCGGTATTGATTCACTTAAAGTCCCGTGCCCTCGTAAACGAGTCACTCTCAGAGGATGAGGAGGAAAACCCCGAGGAGAAGGATATACTGCAGAAGTTGCTCGTGTATCGCCGATTCAGGGACGCCGCAATGGAACTCAATCAGAGGAGAGTACTGATGAGGGATGTCTTCATCAAGAGGGATTTTAAGGAACTAAATGAACTCATACCCGATGAGACACCTGTAGAGAATGTGGATATAATCACCCTCATACGCCTTTACAAGGAGATATGCGAGAGGGCAAACAGGGATTACTCATACGAGCTCACCCCGGAGAGGGTATCAGTTTTGAGCCGTATTTATGAACTCATAGACCTGTTTAAGGAGAAGGAGTCCCTTAAGTTTCTGGACCTCTTCTCAAAGCATGAGACGAGGATTGATGTCATCGTGACATTCCTTGCCATACTCGAGATGGCAAGGCTCAGATTCATAACTCTGATTCAGGCAAATAACGAACTCTACATACAGGCAAACCTCGGAGAGGGGCTCATCGACGAGACCATCTTCAGGTTCGAGAGTCTCGACTATAAGTGAGGTGAGGGATATGGAAGAGCAGAGAATAAGGTCAATCATTGAGAGTATACTTTTAGTCTCAGATAGGCCAATAGCGGCAAGAGAGATTGCAGAGATACTCGGAGGGGTGATGGATTCGAAGGGCATAAGAAAGGTGCTGGATGAGATGGCGGCATCATATCAGAGTGCAGGCTCCGGGATACTCTTGAGGGAGGTGGCTGGCGGTTTTCAATTATATACAAACCCTGAGAATGCTGAGTACATCAAGAAGATGATTGACATAAAACCATTCAGACTATCCCGCGCTGCCCTCGAGACACTCGCCATAATTGCATACAGGCAACCCGTTACAAAGGCGGAGATAGAGGATATAAGGGGGGTTGATTCGAGTGGAGCCCTGAGGGTGCTGATAGAGAAGAAGTTTGTGAGGATAGTCGGTAAGAAGGACGAACCAGGCAGGCCATTTCTCTATGGCACCACAAAGGAGTTTATGGAGTTCTTTGACCTAAAGTCCCTTGCGGACCTCCCCACACTCAAAGACCTTGAACAGATCGCCCGTGAGATAAACGAGGAGAGTGGTGTTGTGACTACCTCCACAGAACAACAGGCAACCTCTGAGATGCCACCGCAGATAAAGATAGAGGAGGTGGTGAAGGAGGAGATAAAGGAGGTGGCTGAAGAGCAGGAATTGAAAGAGGATGCCATTGTGATTCAGTTCGAGGAGGCACTCAAGAGGGTTGAGCAGACCAACCGGACAATCAGGGAGAGCATTGGCCTAACAGAAAAGGCAGAGGAGGAAGAGCCTCTGGTGGTAAATGAACCGATGGAGTCCACCCTTAATGGTTCTGAAACTGCTACATCAGATGGCATTTCAGAGAATAACAAGAGCACTCAGACAGACAAAGAAGAGAAGGATGAGCCAGAGAAGGAGTAAGTTCGAGATCGGCGTAGACATAGTCAGTATAGATCGCATAAGGGAGATTCTGAACTCTAAATACAAAAAGAGATTTCTGGCGAGGTGTTTTTCCAGGGGGGAGAGAATTGAGGGGAGCAGACTAAAACGGAGTGCTGAGTACTTTGCTGGCAGATACGCCCTGAAGGAGGCACTGATAAAACTCGTCTCCGGCAGAAAGGGGATAAGACTTTCAGAGATCTCCTGTACAGGGAGGGGTAAAAGACCACGCCTTGAATTCTCTGGAAAGACCTCGATGAGATTCAGGGGATTTGAGATATCATTCTCCATCTCTCACGACAGAGATTATGCAATTGCAGTCGCAATTGGCAGGAGGACAAGATGAGGGTATACAGCGTAAATAGGATACGGGAGTTTGATAGAATTACCATTGATGAGTTTGGTCTCCCATCTCACTCACTTATGGAGGTTGCGGGGCACAATCTCTACAGAGAGATATGCAAGAGATTCGAAAATATAAATTCTGTGTTTGTATTGTGCGGCAAGGGCAATAACGGCGGAGACGGACTCGTGGTGGGAAGGCTCTTCCTTCTCAGGGGATGCAGTGTAAGTATACTTTTTGCCGAGGATATATCTCTATCTACACCCGATCTCAAAAGGAACTTTGAGATCCTGCAAAAGGTCTCATCGAGATTCCCAAATCTCAGGATTTACAGATATGGCAGCGATGATTCCAGAACTATTGAAAGGGACCTGTTTTCATCAGATATCATAATCGATGCCCTTCTTGGGACGGGGATAAATTCTAACCTCAAGAGCCCCTACGGGGAGATAGTGGGCTGGATAAACTCCCTTGGACTCTCTAAAAAAGTAGTGGCAATAGATATCCCCTCTGGACTCAATGGAGACACGGGGAGGCCGATGCCTGAGGCCATTGTATCCTCCCTCACCCTCACCCTCGGGGGAGGCAAGATAGGTCTCTATTCGTACCCTGCACCAGAATATACAGGGGAGGTGGTGGTTGTAGATATAGGGCTACCACTGAGACTTGATGAGAAACCCATATACGAGGTCACAGATATTCAGATGTTTTCGGGGAGGCTTAAGAGGAGGGACATAAACTTTCACAAAGGGAACGGAGGGCATACGGGTGTGGTGGCGGGCTCTCCCGATCGCTCAGGTGCGGCATATCTCTCTGTACTCGGGGCCTTGAGATCAGGTGCCGGGCTTGTAACACTAATCTCCGAGCGGGAGGTGATAGATGGATTGACTACTATTTATCCTGAGGCAATGGTGAGGGAACTGGACTACTCGAATACAGATGAGAGATATATAGAGAGCCTCTTTTCCGGGATAGACACCCTTGTAATCGGTCCGGGTCTTGGGAGAGAAGAGAGCAAGAAGGAGTGGGTTAGAAAGTTGATCTATGAATGGAAAGGGTATCTCGTGCTTGATGCAGAAGCACTGAACCTAATATCGGGAAGACAATTTTCAAATGACAGAGTCGTAATTACCCCCCATCCCCTTGAATTGTCGAGGATTATGAATGGGGTCTCAAAGGACGAGATTCAGAGAGACAGGATAGGTTATGCCGTAAAAACCGCAAAGGAGTTGAACTGCACTGTGGTCCTGAAGGGGGCGAGAAGCGTTATAGCAAATCAAAAAGGGGATGTGACCATAAATACCACAGGTAATCAGTTTATGGCATCTGGCGGTATGGGGGATCTCTTATCTGGCATCATCGGCGGCCTATTGTATCAGACGGGCTCTCCCTATGAGGCCGCGAGGATTGGTGTATTCGTTCACGGGCTGGCAGCAGATATAAAAAGAGAGGAGATAGAGTCTCCATTGCTGGCAACAGATGTGGCTGAATACCTGCCTCTTGCCTTCAAAAGGGCTGGTTTATATGTGTGAGTTTATCCTCAAAGACCACATAGAGACACTGCGTCTCGGCGAGCAATTCTCTTCACTCCTGTCCGGGGGAGAAATAGTAGGTCTGTGTGGTGAACTGGGGAGCGGAAAGACCACTTTTGTAAAAGGGGTTATGAACGGGCTTGCATATGAGGGTTATGTCAAGTCCCCCACATTTACTATTGTAAACTCCTATAAGACAAAGACTCTGCTGGTGCATCACTTTGACTTATACAGGCTCTCATCCTTTGAAGAGTTGAATCTTATGGGATTTGAAAACTACCCTGGCAGTGATTCTGTCATTCTTATAGAGTGGTTTGACAGATTCGATGAACTCACTCGATTAAACCATATAAGAGTCGATTTTGAGTACTTAGACGAGAATACCCGCCGCATCCACTTTTCAACCAATTCTCCTGAATATAACGACATAATTAAAAAGATTCAGAGACTTAAATAACTAAGTCGCAGTCGTTTAGTTACTGCTCGCAATTATCGTTGTTCATAGAATTTGTAGATTTTCAACAAAATGAAAATCGACCTTCATTCCATTTCCTCATTTATAACTGAATCTTTACACAAAGTCCTTTTTATTCATTGACACAGTGCGTCATAGGGTATATATTTTACAATCTGTATTCGGGAGGTTATCTATGCAAATACAGTCCTTGTTCAAGAGAGGATTGAATTTTCCGGGCTTTGTAAAGGGTTCTATTCTTCAGACCATCTCAACCTTTCAGAGCAAGAGAGACTTTCCGTTCGTACCAGGACGCAAGAATATAATACTGGTTCCGGGCGCCTTCTGTACATCATCTGTTATGAACAGGCTTGGAGCACGACTGGCAGAGCACAATTTTAATATCTTTTTGCCCTCTGATATACCCTATTATTATGGACCCCTTGCCAATTTGTGTCCTCTTTCAGAGGCGGCGAGGAGTTTTATAAATGATGTCTATTCCATAATGGGCAGATACGGGATAGATGAGTTCTATGTAGTTGGTCACTCCAATGGTGGGTTGATACCACTTGTGGCCCTGAATATGGATATAGGTGGTAAGTATACCCGGGCCTTCAGGGGGGTTATAACGCTTGCAACACCATTCAAAGGGACGGATGTGGCGAGAGTCGTAAAGCCAATTCTACCCGTGGCGAAGGATATTCTTCCAAATAGGAATCTAATAGACGGGATAAAAGGTGCGAGGGAGAAGATTATCTTATGTCTGCAGTCCAGGGATGATTTTCTCGTCCCGCCGGAATATCAATACCCGGATGGGGTGGTACCTTATGGACTCGACGGGTTCAATCATATGGACTTTATTGTGGGGAGTGAGAAACAGATGAAGGATGTAGCCCTAATTATAAGGGAGGCCATAGATGGAAGGGGCAATTGAACTGAATAAGGTTCTGTCCTTATTAAAAGAGGATCTGGGAGCTGACACACTTGATAATATTGACATAGAATTCATAAAGTCAATAAAGAGACCTCTTCAGAGTATATTCAGGACCTATTTCAGATATACAGTCAGGGGGCTTGAGAATATCCCTTCAGGTGCGGCCCTCATAGTAGGCAATCATAACGCCGGTATCACATTCCTTGAGCCTATGATGATGGCAGCAGAATACTATGATAGATATGGATACGATGACCCGCTCTATTTCCTTGCCCACGATGCTATGGTTGCTATACCGGTGGTTAAGAACTTTCTGATCAAGTGTGGATGTGTAAGGGCGTCCTATGAAAATTCTTACAGGATTCTGGACAACGGGAGGAAGGTAGTTGTATTCCCCGGTGGTAATTATGAGGCCTTCAGGACATTCAAGGATAGATATAAGGTGGATTTTGGCGGGCACAAAGGATTTGCAAAACTCGCCCTGAATAAAGGGGTACCCATAGTGCCTTTACTCTCAGTTGGAGGACACGAGACATTCGTGGTCCTTTATAGAGGGGAGAATCTGGCAAAACTTTTGAAAACGGATAGATTGCTGAGGTCAAAATCCTTCCCTGTAAGCCTCGCCCTCCCGTGGATTATCTCAATTGGTCCTATTTTTCATCTGCCCCTTCCTGCCAGATGTGAGATAGAGGTCCTGCCACCCATCTTCCCAAAGGAGATACTTAATGATTCTATGTCCGAAAATGAAAAGATTGATAAGATATACAATGAGGTCACAAGTAGACTAAAGGAGAAGATGGACGAATACAGGTTGCGGCGCCGATTCCCCATAATTGGATAATTCACTTTTTTTATTGCAAGAATCCAGATTATTTCATAAAAACTGAGACTGAATTATGGGTAGTCAAAGAATAATTGGAATTGACTTAGGAACCTCGTATTCTTCTGTATCTGTCATAGTAAACAGCAAACCTGTAATCATACCCTCAAGGGATGGGTATAACACAATCCCATCTATTGTCTCATTCACCCCTGATGGAGAGATACTCACTGGATACAGGGCAAAGAGATATCTCCTCATTGATCCACAGAACTCTATTGTAGGGTTCAAGCGACTTGTGGGGAGGAGGTATCGTTCTAAGGTAGTACAGGACATTCTGAAGTATTTCAAATACAATATAGTGGAGGATAAGAATGGGGGCTGTGCCGTTGAGGTGTATGGCACTGTGATGTCCCTCGAGCAGATTACCTCGATTCTGTTGAAGGAGTTGAGGGAGATGGCATCCCAGTATCTGAATGAGGACATTACAAGGGCACTCATTACCGTACCCGCCTTCTATAACGAGTCCCAGAGGATAGCAGTTAAGAGGGCAGGGGAACTGGCGGGGTTGAAGGTGGAGAGGATACTGAATGAACCTACTGCTGCCGCCATTGCCTTTGGATTTGACAGGAGACTGAGGCGTCGGGTCTTCGTATACGATTTTGGGGGTGGAACCTTCGACATATCCATATTGAATATAGACAACGACACCTTCGAGGTAGAGGCAACAGGCGGGGATACATTTCTGGGTGGTATAGATTTTGACAGACGACTGATGGATATTATCCTCGAGAGGTTTGAGAAAAAAGAGGGGAAGAGCCTGAGGGATGATAAGGTGGCGATTCAAAGGATATTCGATGCCTGTGAGATAGCCAAGATAGAGCTCTCGAGTGCTACGGAGTCCAGAGTAATAATTCCAGCAATCACCGTGATCAGGAACTCGTCTGTGAGTATCAGTGAGAAGATTACAAGGGAGGAGTTCGAGGACAGGGTGAGGGATCTCGTAGACAGGAGTCTGATGTTGTGTGATGCGACTCTATCCGAGATACAGATGGGGAGGGAGGATATAGATGATGTGGTACTTGTGGGCGGACAGACCAGAATGCCTCTCATAAGGAGGCAGATAAGGGATTTCTTCTCAAAAGAGCCACTCTATAAAGTAAACCCATCGGAGGCGGTAGCCATAGGTGCCGCTATAGTGGCAGACAGTATATATCGTCAAAGCAAGATAGACTTCAAGGATGTCCTGCCACAATCCATTGGCTTCTCACCAGACGGGAAGAGATATATCAGGATCGTCCCAAAGAATTCAAGGCTACCTGTGAAGAAAGAGTTTATTATGCTAAACAACCGGGACAACTCTACCGAGATGGATGTAGTAATTTATCAGGGCGATTCTCTTATATTGAGGCAAATGAGATACTCGGGGTATTGTCGATTCGTGGTATTACACCTGCGCTAAAGAACTTTATAAAAATAAAGGTCACTATAGAGATAGATAGTGAATCCATTCTCAGATTCTCCGCTGTTGAATTGCCAGATGAACGCAGACTTGAACCTGTATTCGAAAAGTACAATATCGATATGATGTATACCGATACTACTATATTGGATATCTGATAACACCCATACTTATATTACTCCCATTTTATAGGTCCCTAACAACTTCTTGGAGACCATTACAGAAATAAAATCTATATTTACCGCCTTATATTATCTTACGATCCCACAGATAGAAGGGAGGCATATGCCCTCAGAAGTAACATTCTTGCATACGAGCCCACTTTTGCATCTATCCAGACAGGGCTGATCCAAATCTGGTATAGGACTACATATATAATTACCTCTACTATCTGGCAGGCAGGTAAGTCCGTTAAGACATTCATTCCCGTATTTACAACTCGAACCCCTATCAAGCCTTCTTCTACACTTGTTCTCTTCAAAGTTGCAGTAATATTGACTTTTACATATATGGTCATTAAGGCAGGGTTCTCCTTCATCCCGCAGACTATCACAGAAGCTCCCATTATCTTTGAAATCACAACCTGCCCCTTCCACACACTTGAAGTCTGAACCGCACTCCATACCAGTATTGGGTATATCTTTACAGACGCCCTCTATGCAGGAGTAGCCCTCATCACATACCATAAACCCCTCTCTGCTGAGTCCGCAATTCTCTCCTTTTACAGGGGGTTCAATACACAGATTGTCGGTTATGCTACAGATTAGGGATTTACCACAATAGATACCATCTGCACAATTCTCTCCTTTATCAGGTGCCTTATGGCAGACCCCTTTATCACAGTATAATCCCTCCTCGCACTCTAAGGAGTTGTTACAGATTTCACCCTCCGTTGAGAGAGGTTTGCATCTGAGATCTGGGAGTATAATACACTCGTTTCTATTCCCGCAGGTATCTTTTGAGATGCATAAATCTTCAGCCCGAATGCATACATTCCCTCTGCATACATACCCCCAGCTACACTCCTCTGTAGTATGGCAGGTAGCCGGATTCTGATTCATATAAGAGCATCTGCCGTTGTGACAGACGAGCCCGAGATCACAATATGAGTCGTTATTGCACTCTCCATTTTCAACCACAGACATTCTACAAATCCCGTCTATACATATACTCTCGCCCGAACATAAACCCTCACAGGGTTCGTTCTCCGATGGGAGGGGTGTACAGACACCATCTCTGCATATGCCATTCCCTTTACTGCATATCTCATAGTAACATCTTTCGCCTATCTCAGCCCTGTCGTAAATCATACTTTTGCAAAGTCCATCCAGCTTCTTTTCATCGGGGAGTTCGCAACTATTCTCGACCTTTTTTATGTGTTTTATACAACCCTCAATATCGGGAATTGATATCACGACCCGTCCACTTGAGAATACTTCTTTGAGGGAGACAACTCTGTTCTTGCATCTCTCAATAAGGGACTCCTTACAGTGTTCAGTAGATATAAATGGTGGATATTTCTGACATCCACAGTTGTAAGCGGCTGTACAGATTATATCGGCGGCGGGTAAACAATAGGAGTCAACAAGGTAATTCATCGCCTCATCAGGATTCTTAAAGGCGTCTCCCTTTTTGTCGTCATTGCTGTATTCGTAGACCCTATCTTCGAGGGGCAGGCAGTTTGTCGACAGGACAAAAAACGAAAAAAGTATAGCTAATCTACCGGCCATATAAGACCTCCTCTGTGATATATTAGTCCTTATACCAATCCAGACTACTTTTCAAGAAAGAGCATATCCTGTTTGCATTATTGCAGATATACCTTCTTAGAGCGTAGTCTCTAAGACAATTCTGAATGATTTAAATTTATGAAGACGGAATCCATCAATTTTGTCCCTTCAAACTCATTAAGACAATAACAATAATTATCAGGTAAAGATTCATTTACGGATAGCAATCATAGTTGTCGAAAAAGTTTATATAGAGTCAAGACATAAAGTTTGTCTATATGGATGATTTCCAATTTATTTAATTGTCAGCCTTCTATTAGAAGGTGATTAACACCCCCATCTGCCTTCGGCAGCCACCCCTCTTAAAGAGAGGAATTTTACTTGCCAGTTTCTTAGTTAATCCCATATCAACTGCTCATAGCAAAAATAACACTGATAACAGAAATTTTACATTTTTTGTTAAAGAAGTGATGCTGGTACTGATAACTACTAAAATCTGGAATTATTTGTAATTTATGAAATTGAATATCTGGATAGCCGTGTTTTTAATAAATTGAAATAATGTCAGATTTGTTCTATGAGATTCTGTCTGGATAGGCTGGTCAAAGAGGATAAGATAAGGGGGTAAAATAAATTTTTTGTGTGAGATATAGGAGGGGAGAGATGTATAAATTTTTGCTTTTTGATTGGGGCTTTATGAGTAGAAATGATGAAAAGAGTACGAAAATTTAAATCGCATTTATGAAAAAATTCTTGTCTTTGTCAAAAAGATTCGGTAGCATATTGTCTAACAGGAGGTATATGAATGAAGAAAGTTATTCTTCTGGCTATGGGTTTTATAGCACTTATTTTGTTGGCGGGGTGTTCCAGCACCACTTCCGAGAATGTGAAGACTTCCGGGATATATGCCATATTCACCATCGAGAATAAATATGGAGAGAACACAGTCAAAGCAAAGGCTACACTACAGGTCGGAGGGATGACAGGCTCATTTTTAAAGCTCTCAGAAGGGGATGAACTCTACTGCGATGATCAGAAGCTTAGTGAGAAGACCACTGTTATAGGATCTGTTGAATATATAGCCACCCTGCCAAAGAAGAACGCCGGTGAGAAGTATGTCTTCAAATTCAAGAGAAAGGATGAGGAATATATAATAGAGGTACCACAACTCAAAGATGTACACATCACGGCCCCAAAACAATCTGAGTCATTCAAGATCAGCGAGGATATCAAAGTAACCTGGGAGCCCAAATCCACAGAGGAGATGGATCTGACAATAGATGGAGACTGCATAGACCCGCACACAAAGATATTCCAGACTGACAATGGTGAATATATCATCACAGGTAATACCCTCAAGTTCGACCAACTTTCAGATAGCAAGAAGTGCACCGCAAATATCATTGTCAGAAGATACACCTCGACGGGCGTACCAAAGGGTTTTGCGGGAGGGAGTGCCTTCTCCTACTCCATATCCGAGGTGGATATCCAGATTACAGAATAGAACCCTATATCCAGACCTTGCTCACCGGCTCAGGTAGTTTTACTCCCGCAAGAGGGGTGTCTATATCCTTAAGTCCGTTTCCAGTTATTAGTAAAACGATAGTCTTATACCGACTGAGCCTGTTTTTCATCTTTATGGCCCCCGCAAGGGCTGCTGAGGCAGCGGGTTCGGCAAAGATACCGGAGGATGAGGCGAGTATCCGTTGAGCCCTCAATATCTCTCTGTCAGTCACATCTACACAATCCCCATCTGATGACTCGACTGCTCTCTTAGCCAGATAGGCATTACTGGGCGCAGAGACAGATATGGAATCTGCAATGGTAGAGGGATGAGAAGCGTTCTCGTATCTCCCCGTTCTGATAAATCTATTGATTGCATTTGATGATTCAGCCTGAACCGAGATCAGATGGGGGATCCTTTTTATAACACCAGCCATATACAGGTCAAAGAATCCCTTATAAACTCCAGAGATAATGACCCCATCCCCAACTGGTACAAAAACCGCATCTGGGGACTTAAAACCCAGTTGTGCGGCAATCTCAAAGGCAACTGTCTTCTTACCCTCTATGGTGAGCGGGTGATAGGCCGTATTCCTGTTGAGTCCCCCTCTCTTACTTGTATACCTGAGGGACATAGAGAAGGCATCATCGTAAGTACCATCCACTAAAACTATCTCTGCACCATATAGAAGTATCTGTACGAGCTTTGCCTTTGGTGCACTCTTCGGCACGAATATAACCGCCTTCTTCCCTGCAGCGGCGCAGACACCTGACAGGGCAGATGCGGCATTCCCGGTAGAGGCACACACAATCTTCTCCTCCCCCAATCTATTCGCCTCAGCTACCATTAAAAACGAGGCCCGGTCCTTCAAAGAACCTGTCGGGTTGAGTCCATCAAATTTAATAAACAGATCCCTGACTCCTAAAAGAGATCCGATCCTGTCGCTTCTAATCAGGGGTGTATTACCTACAGGATAGTTCGGAAAGTATCTCTTCTCCACAGCCAGCAGAAGGTTGAGATCCGGGTTTTTACCATTGAGCCTCCTTCTTAAATACTCGTAATCAAACTCTACAGTGAGCACACCCTTGAGAGGTTCACCGGGTCTATAGTCCTTTGAACACGATGGGCAGAGGTATCTCACCTCATCCCTCTTATACTCCCTATTGCAGAGGGAACATCTGTAAACAAAGTGCATAATCAACCCTTTTCATTCAGTCGTGCAACCAGTCCCGCATAGAACGCAGATGCGGCGCTCAGGTGCTCAACTGGACAGAACTCATCAGGGGCATGGGCATATACCTCATTCCCCGGACCAAAACCGACACAGGGGATATTATGCATACCCATTATTGCAACACCATTTGTAGAGAATGTCCACTTTCCAACTACCGGCTCTTTTGAGAATAACCCCCTGTACGCATCCTTTGCGGCTGAAAGATACGGAGAGTTCTCATCCAGTATCCATGTTGGATAGTACTTTTCAGCAGGGTACTTTATCCCCGTGTAAGATGTCTCCTCGTATCTCAGCACAATGACCTTTGCATCGGGGTATCCCGCAAGCCTGCAGGCCTCTTTTACCTCAGAGATCGCACTCTCTTTAGTCTCACCATAAGTCAATCTGCGATCGAGTTGAATCTTTGCCCCATCGGGGACGGCACACTGAGATGGTGAAGAGAAGAATATCTGTGTCACCGCTACAGTCCCTTTACCTAAAAACTCGTGGTTTCTGAGTCGCTCATTTAACTTCTCTATCTCAAGGGCTATCCTCGAAATCTTATAAATAGCATTATCCCCCCTCTCAGGGGCTGAACCGTGACAGGACTTCCCCTGTACCTCCACCACAATCTCCATCCTCCCCCTGTGCCCTCTGTAGATATTTAGATTGGTAGGCTCAGTTATGACTACCAGCTCAGGAACAATCTTATCCTCCTTTATAATATACTGCCACGGTAGTCCATCACAATCCTCCTCCATAACTGTCCCCGTGAAATATATCGTAAAATCCTTATTCAGATCCAATTCCTTTATAATCTTCCCCGCATATACCATAGATGCCATTCCCCCTTCCTGATCTGCCGAACCCCGTCCAAGCACCTTCCCATCCCTTATCTCACCAGAGAAGGGATTGAAGGTCCAGAGAGACTCATCGCCTGGATAGACCGTATCTATATGGGCATCGAACGCCAGTATCCTCTTCCCATTCCCTATTCTTCCTATCACATTTCCGAGCCCGTCTACCCTCACCTCATCAAAACCGACCTTCCTCATCTCTGCGGCGATTCTCTCAATCACCTCCTTCTCCTTTGTTGAGAAAGAAGGGATCCTCACCATATCCCCTAAAAAGCGGGCGGTATCCATCTCACACCTTTTTGCCAGCTCCAGAATTCTCTGATAAATACTCATAGAAAACCTCCATAGACAATGGATAAAATCTCCAGATTGCTTATATCACCTTTTTCATTATTGTAAATTCAAAATTTGCCCATTGTATTTTTTACTTATTGACTTTTTATGCCTTATATTTTAATTACATAATTATGAAGGATGAGTTTTTGAACGAAAATATGCTGAACATCCTGATAGCCCAGAAGAAATACATAGAGGCATTCAGGATCTACAAAGAACTGATAAAGAGAAATATGCTTTCGGATCCCCGGAGATACTCCAGTCTTCTCACAGAGGTCGAAAGGATAGACCCGATTCTGACGATGGACAGGGCAACGAGGGAGAAGAAGGCTATAAGACTCTCAAATATACTGAACAGGATTAGAGCATTGAAATCCAGCCACCACCATGAGGTAGAAAAGCCCTCTTTTTCAGGTGTGTCAATATCTACCACATTACAAAGATCAGAAGAGATACCACAGGAGAAGACGCCACAGATCACTGCACCGGTAGCAGAGAGGGCAACAGCACCCACTATGAAATATAAAGGTGATTTACTCGGGTTTATTGAAGAGGTCACGAGGCAGTCTATCCTCAGCGTTATAAATCTGATCTCAGGGAACTTCTCACAGGAGGTACTCAGCAAAAGGCCAAAGGCTGAGAAGATCCAGATCCTGAACAGTATGCTCGAAAGAATTGAGGTCATAAAACGACAGAGACAACAAGGAGTTATATAATGTTTGAAGATATCCTCTCAAATGCCTTCAAGAAGATGGATGGCGCCATATTCTGTGCAGTCATAGACGAAGAGGGGCTACCTGTCGCCTCCTATCCTCAGCAGAATGAGAGTTCAGAGGCATCCGAGTTGATACTCCAGATACTAAACGAACTCAAACAGACCATAAATCTCATAAGGGACAACAATTTCGGCGAGACTGAGGAGATAACCATCAGGACAGACAAATACATACTGATTATTAAACCCCTTACCGAATCATACTTTTTGACCTCTGTTTTGAATCCACAGGCAATCTCAGGGAAGGCGAGATATATACTTCGCATAATAGAAGATGATATTAAATCGCAACTATAGTTATATGGAGGATTTATGTACGACACATCTGATTTCAGAAAAGGACTCAAGATCGAATACAACGGAGAACCATACGAGATAGTCGACTTTCAGCATGTAAAACCAGGGAAAGGGAATGCCTTCACCCGCACGAGGATAAAAAATCTGATCACCGGGAATGTTCTGGATATTACCCTGAAATCGGGAGAGAAGGTGGGCAAACCCGACCTTGAAGAAAAAGAGATGCAATTTATGTATTCTGAGGGAGATTCGTACTTCTTTATGGACCAGCAGAGTTATGAGCAGATCGAGATAAACAAGGAGACCCTCGGCGACGCAAGACTCTACCTGCTGGAAAATACGGTCGTACAGATTCTATTTTACAAAGGAAAGGTGATCGGGATTGAACTACCTACATTTATGGACATACAGGTAGCAAAGACTGAGCCAGGTGTAAGGGGGGATACAGTTTCAAATACCACAAAGCCAGCGGAACTCACAACCGGGGCGAAGGTCCAGGTCCCGCTATTCATCAATGAGGGGGATGTAATAAGGATTGATACGCGAACCGGTGAGTATATCGAGCGAGTTGCCCTGAAGAAATAACTGGTATAATTGAGGTAAAAATTGCCAGTAAATAAAGACAAAATAAATCAGGAAGCAATAAAATATATTCAGAAGGGCCAGTTTGACAAGGCCATCAAGGAATTACAGAAGATTGTAGCCGAAGATCCTGATGATGTCAGGACTATTCAGAAGATAGCCGAACTCTATGCCCGAATGGGGGACAGTAAAAATGCCATAGAGAACTACTCCAGAGTCGCTGATGTATATACAAAACAGGGCTTTTTTTTGAAGGCTGTAGCCATATATAAAAATATACTCAAGATAGATGCCTCTCGAATAGACATCTACGAGAAGCTTGCGCAGGCTTACACCCTCCTGGGGATCGTGAATGAGGCGATAAATCAATACAACTCCATTATCGCTATTTATGAAAAGAACGGAAATTACAAAGAATCCATTCAGGTTATCAAGAAGATACTCGAGCTCTCCCCTAATGATATCCTGATGAGGATGAAACTGGCAGAACTCTATTACAGGGAGGGGATGAATCAGGAGGCCATAGAGGAGTATAAGAGTACAGCACAGTTTTTAAAGGAGAACAACAGGTTTGATGAATACATAAGGGTCATAGAACGGTTGAGTGCCATAGACCCGGACAATCTGGAGCACCTTATCGAGATGGCAGAGATATTCATTTCGAGAGGTGATCTCACCGCGGCGATGCAGAAACTCCAGATGGCATACAAGATAAATCCCAGAGAACCGAGGGTCCTGAACCTCATAGCCGATGTCTTCAGAAAGAATAATCAGACAGTGAACGCTGTTGCCGCATATAAGGAACTCCTCAATGTCTACACCCAGATGGGTAAGACAAAAGAGGCTGAAGGTATTAGACGAATCATAGTCACTCTCACAGGGAAGGATATATCTGCGGCGCCTATCTCAAAAGAACTCTCCACACGTATGTCTGACTCAATCTCATCCCAGCCTGTTCCACAACCAGTAAAACCTAAGGAGTTCAAACCAGTATCGAAAGAGATACCCATCCAATCCTCAGCACCTAAGCCCGCGCCCGAGCCATCGAGTTCAAAGGCGATGCCCATTGCAAGCAAGAAGGACAAACAGCCCACAGCGGCTGATGTCCCCAGGATGCTCACCGAGACAGATGTGTATCTGAAATATGGACTGAAACAGAAGGCGATCAACCATCTTAAGACGATACTCTCCATAGACCCCGAGAATCTGGAGGCTCACATAAAATACGCAAAGCTCCTTGAGGAGGATGGTGATAATGAGCAACTGATACCCATATATATGAACATAGCCAATATCTACTTGAAGAGGGAGAAGATCGAGGACGCAAAACGATACCTGCTTATGGTAATAGAGATTGACCCGCTGAATGAGACAGCGAAGAATACTTATGATATGCTTGAGAAGGGTAAGATCGAGGAGGTCTCAGACGAGATAGTCGAATTGGATCAGTATCAATTCCAGGGGAATGGAGAGGTGGCACCAGAGAAGAAGCCCGAGATCGAGGTGGAGGTTGAAGCCGAGCCAGAGGAAGAGGTAATAGAGGTTGTAGCAGAAGAGAAGGAGGAGGAACCTGTAGAGGTAGAGGTGATAAGTGCGGAAGAGAAGAAAGAGGAGAATAAGGCCAGTCAGGGGGACACTACACAGGAGTCAGAAGAGGACTTCGAGGCAGAACTGGAAGAGGCAGAATTCTTCATATCTCAGCAACTCATAGAAGATGCCATAGAGATTTATAAACACATCCTTGAGAGAGCCCCTGATCATTCTGTAGCAAAGGCAAAACTGAAGGAGCTTACTAAGGGCGTCCAGAAAGAACCAGAGTCCATAGAGGAGGTTATGAAAGGAAGGGAGGACCTCAATATCCCGATTGAACAGATACTCTCCGAATCCAGAAAGCAGATCTCGAAGATAATAGACCCCAATGACGCGCAGGCACATTTTGACCTCGGGTGCGCCTATAAAGATATGGGACTCTACGACGAGGCTATCGAGGAATTCAAGATAGCTATGCAGAACGAGCAGAAAGAGATCCCGTCCCTAAATATGATTGCTATGATAAATCTTGAGAGGCAGAGATATACCGATGCCATATCCATATTCAAGAAGCTTCTGAATTACGATGAGATAACAGACGAGCAGCGCCTTGAGTTTCTCTACCAGATAGGGAACACCTACCTGAAGATGAAGGATAAACAGGAGGCACTATTCTATTTAAACAAGGTCTACAAGCAAAATCCAAATTATAGAAACATAAGGCAGCTTATAGCACTCCTGCAGGGGAACGAGAAGAAGGTAAATCCATAATAAAAATGGACATATGTGCTTATGTTTATACTGTTGACAAATGATGATGGCATAGGGAGTGATGGGATAAACCATCTATACGAGATTTTCAGACAATCAAATAAAGTAGTGATAATCGCCCCTGAGACGGAGATGTCAGCCACATCCCACTCTATCTCACTCCATACACCACTCAGGGTAAAGAAGATTGACGATACTCATTACGCCGTAAACGGAACTCCAACCGACTGTATCAATATAGCCCTCTTTCACATCCTGAAAGAATATCCCGACCTGATAATCTCAGGTATAAATCACGGGCCCAACCTTGGAACCGATGTAACCTATTCCGGGACCGTAGCAGCGGCACTTGAAGGGGCTATACTTGGTATAAAATCCATCGCCGCCTCCTGTGTGGATCCAAAAGTAAGAGACTTGAAGAGGCACGCCGAATTCATAAAATACTTCGTCGAAAAGACTTATACTATAAACTCCATATTCGAAAAGGCATTTATAAACATAAATATGCCATCTGAGATGAAAGGTCCACCATTTAAGTTCGAGATTACGAGGCTATCGAGCAGGAGATACGAGAAGGTAATAGAGAGGAGGAGGGACCCCCGGGGCAGGGAATATTTCTGGATCGCAGGCGAACCTATGAATACGGACAACGGGAAGGGTACGGATGTCTATGCCATCAATCACAATCGCATATCCATAACCCCGATCAGTATTGACCAGACAGACATAAAGAAGATATCCCTTTTAAAAAAGAGGTTCAAAAGGGTGAGTGAGCGATGACCCCACCCTTTGATAGAAAAACCATACTGATTGATATAATCATAATTATAACCGCATTTTTACTCTCAGCCTGCCCATCCCCGAGATGGAATATAATTGAGGAGGACGAGGTTGAGGAGGGGAGAGACGGGGTATATCACACAGTCAACAGAGGGGAGAACCTCTATAGAATTGCAAAGACATACAATGTCGACCTGCAGGAGCTCGCTGAGATAAATGGTATAGAGGATATATCTCAGATAAAGGTGGGTCAGAGGATATTTATACCCGGGGCAAAGGAGGTCAAGAAGGTCGAGATTCCTCAGACTGTGGAGAATACCCAAACTATTGAACCTGAGAACAAGAATCAGATCAATACCACTACCAGCAAACCAAAGAATGAAGTAGCCCAGCACAGGTCAGATGAGATAAAGACATATAAAGGCAGATTTATCTGGCCTGTCAACGGGAAGGTCATAAGCTATTTTGGTGTAAGGGGTGGGAGGAATCACAAGGGTATAGATATTTCCGCCCCGGAAGGGACTAAGATAGTAGCATCTGATAGTGGTACTGTAATATACTCGGATGACAAACTCAGAGGTTACGGGAATGTAATCATAATAAAACACTCAGACAATTTCATTACTGTATATGCCCACAATAAGGTAAATTATGTAAAAGAGAACGATGTAGTCAGGAAGGGACAGGTAATAGGTGAGGTGGGGAAGACCGGAAATGCCGAGGCACCACACCTCCACTTCGAAATAAGAGACAACACCAAAGCCCGCAACCCCCTCTTCTATCTACCGTAATGAAACCAAACATTGACATAGACCTTTGCCTTTATTCTCATAAACATCTAATCCTACTACAATACACATTGGTTACCTCCTTGAAATGGGGCCTCAATGACCCCGGTTAATAAAAAGTCTGAGTCTATTCACAATGAATACAGATCAATAACTTTCAAGTGGTCATCATATCTATAACGGTCCACAAAGGGTAGCCTGTTCTCATAATAACACTTGCCCGGACCAAAGTCTGAATTTGATAAAGATTTTCTTTGAACTCTAAAAGAAGGTAATGAATAGGATAAGGCTCAATCTCTTTTGGGCAATATTTTACAATGCCCTAATGATACCCTTTGCTATGGGACTCTTATATTCGATTTCTGGTGCAATATTCAAACCCGAATTCTCGGCACTTGCTATTGAATTCTCCTCTATCTCCGTAATGCTCATCTTCCTCAGTCTGAAATTCTATAAACATGGAAATTCTGCATCTCAAATCTACTGAGTCTTCTCCTCTGTTTTTTTGGCCGTGAACTGATGCGTATCAGGAATTCTAATAGATACACAGCTCATAGATGGGACCACTTTTCTATCTATTTGGGTGTCAAATTTGCTAAAGTTACAAACATCACAATTGAGATGAGAGTCACAAAACTTCTTTATATATGCCGATTTGGTATCAAACCGTCCAGATATCTTTATCTTTATCTTTGATTTTCCAACAATTACATCCATATCCATGCTGAAACTCCTACCAAGTAACTTCTCAACTTTACCTTGACTATTAACCTTGGCCTTGATAACCAGATTGTCTTTCACATTTTTTTCTACATAGACAGAAATCAACTCATTTAAATCATAGGTGTATGTCAGGACCGAATCTTTCTCATAAATGCCGTGTACGAATATCTCGAGCTCCTCCCGTGGGTCCCAGATAATCGAGTGGAACTCTGCAGTCACACTTGAGCCCTTTCTATAGATTTTGTCAGGTTCTAAGCTATCTATGTTTACGGAGACAAAACCAAAAATAAAAGGGAGCATCATTACTGTTAAAAAGAATGAAACATAAACATATAACCTTTTCATGGGGCACCTCCTTGCCTGTTATAACTCTGGCAATTGAGGTGCCAGTTCATTCTGAGATAAGAGAGAGATTGCAATTAGAAATATTATAGTAATATCATATAATTAGACCCCATTTTTTACTCTCAAAAAATATAGAAAATTTTTTTATCTTTAGAGTCCCGAATTCTTTATAAATAGCATCTAAGCAACTAATCTCGTCCCCTCTGATCTCTCATAGTCAATCCTATCCATCAGGAATTTCTTTAAGATCACCTCTTCACAGTTACCTGCAAGAAATTCAACCCAAATAATGCATTTGAAGAGGTTAGTCTCTGAGATGTAGATTTTTCAAGCCCCCCATCCACCTCTTCACCGCAAA
>Ga0078972_1007938_pt1 | contig 22897 bp, 19 predicted proteins | sample YelNatPaOPGAMG01_FD_67568 | JGI IMG/M metagenome (GOLD analysis project Ga0078972, IMG submission 67568) | Hot spring thermophilic microbial communities from Obsidian Pool, Yellowstone National Park, USA - OP-RAMG-01 (SPADES assembly) (version 2) | ecosystem: Environmental > Aquatic > Thermal...
TGGTCCTTCAGGTTGCGGCAAAAGCACATTTATTCGTTGTTTGAATCGTATGAATGATATAATTCCATCCGCAGAGATTAAGGGAGAGATCTGGTTTGATAATAAAAACATCTATGACCCGCTTTATGATGTATACGATTTGAGAAAAAGGATAGGGATGGTTTTCCAAAAACCAAATCCATTTCCGAAAAGCATCTTCGAGAATCTCGCATTCGGTCTGAGGATACATGGGATTACAGATAAAAGAGAGATTGAAGAAAGGGTGGTTAATGCGCTAAAAGCATCTGCACTCTGGGATGAAGTTGCAGACCGTTTACACGATTCCGCTTTTTCTCTTTCTGGTGGTCAACAGCAGAGACTCTGTATTGCACGAACCCTTGCAATTGAACCAGAAGTGATACTATTTGATGAACCCTGTTCAGCATTGGACCCGATTTCTACAGCAAAGATAGAAGAACTGATGGTTAAATTAAAGGAAAAATACACTATTGTTATCGTCACCCATAATATGCAACAGGCAGCAAGGGTCTCGGACTGGACCGCATTCTTATACATGGGGGAGTTGATTGAATATAATCAGACTCCAAAATTGTTCACCAATCCGAAAGACCCAAAAACTGAGGCCTATATAACTGGAAGATTTGGCTAAGGATTTATAATGGATAAAATAAATAGGAGGCAATTTATGGTAATTGAAGGCAAAATGGTGGCAAATATGCAATCAACGCAAAAAATTATTGAATATTACAGGCATAAGGAAAGACTGAATCGAATAAAACCAAAGATTCTGATTCGTCATGAAAAAATTATTGAGCAGATTTTGAAAAAAGATGGAAATAAGAATTTAGATGCGAAATCAAAAAAAATACAATTAGATTTATTCGGCGAAAAATTGAATTGATATGCTGAAAGAAAAAAGAAAAACTGAAGATAAATAATAATCTGGAAAGAATTGCTGATCACTGCGTAAACATAGAACAGGACAAAATAGTTGATGAAAAATTAAGGGAATTGACTAATGAAGTCATTGATACAATGGATAATTGCCATACAATGTCAAATAATGCAATTTCAGCATTATTAATTGGCAGGGACCTTTCCCACTTTTAATCCATCTTTTGGAGATGCTTTTTTGAATAGGCAAAGAAATTCAAAAATACAACCAAAAATCGCTTGGGTCTTTTTCAGGAGATATTTGTAGCCCGTTATTCATGCTATATTTGGTAAATTTCGTTCAAATGCAATCCGAAAGCGGATTTGAGCCAAGAAATTATTTGCTGAGCAATCCGCCAAGAGGTGTGGCAGCCGGCCACTACAAGTTTGAGCAGAGATATTCATAAACCAAAACTCATTGACCCTTATTAGAAGAAAATTATTTGGAAGGCAAAAACCTTGCATTCCTGCAATTGACGGAACCGTCAAACCTTTGACGATACGGGCGGCGAAACCGTATAACCATTGATATCACCATTTTTGTTCTGTAGTGGTCAAACTTGCTTGACTTCTTTCCACCACATTTTTTTATTATGTGTTTATGCCAAGACTTCAGGTTTTTATCGCGATTGGAAATCGCATTCTTTTTTGTCATTGTTAGTTTTCTTTCTTGTGTCATTGGGAGGCATCCGCCACGAAGATTGGCGGGCGAAGCAATGACTTTTAGTATGAATAATCTGGGGGAGGAAAAAAATGGGGTGTGGTCAGATTATCACTGATACCCTTGGAAATGCCATTTATAATTCAGATACTACAATCAGATTTCCACAGGTTCAGCCACCAAATGATGGTGCTCCGGTTTTGCTTGTCTATGACCGTCACAATTATACAGCGGTAAGTCCCTTTTTCTATTGGGTGACAAATCGTATTATAAACAATCAAGTAGTAGACCGTTATTGGAATACCAAGCAGAAAATTGGTCAGCCTGATTCGGTTGATGCCGAGTCACTTGAGGTCGCTAAATTCAAAGACGGTAGATATTGGGTCAAAGTTGTTGCTGCAGACATTAGAAATAATGCGGATACTGAATCGGTGAGGGTTACCATTGCCAATTTCCGTCCTCGGGTAAAATCTACCATCCCAACCAACGGTCAGGGCAATGTGCCAGTGGACCAGTACATTTATATTACCTTCAGCGAAGCGATGGACAGGACGGAGGATATCAGTATATCAGGAAATCAGGAGGAAGGCTATTAGGTTATCGGGTTATCAGAAGTTGAAATTTATTTAACTTTTTATATAATCAATCAAGAGGAGGTTTGAAATGAGAAGATTATTTTTATCAATAACCATTGCCTTGATGGCATTAAACATAGGGCTTTATGCCCAGAAGGATACGGCTCAGGTCGAGTCAAAGGTAAATCTAAAGGTTGTCTATGAGAAGACATTTGATGAGCCGATTCTTGATGTGATATTTGATACTGCGACAGTGAGTATTGAAGAGGCGAAAAGTATGGGATGGAAAGAGGAAGGATTTACAGAAGAAAAGAAAACAAAAGGAAAGGCATTGGCTTCTTATCCGAAGGTAGTTTTGATTTCACGAGGAAGAGAATTGACGTGGCTTCCTGATGAGAGGAGAAGTTCTTATTATACAAAAGAGATAAGATTTTATGATAGAGATGGAAAAATAATAAATAGATTACCTCTTAAAGAATTTGGTGAGGAGTATGTTTATCTTTCTCCACAACAGAAATATATTTTGATAGAGAAGATTCCAACTGAATGGGCACCTGGATATTCTGGTGGGATTTTGTATGACCTTAATGGGAATAAGATCTGGGAAATAGAAGGACCAACACCTATTGCAGTTTCAGACGAAGGTTATGCAGTGGCTGCATATCTTGACTGGGATGTTCCACCTAAACCAGGTGGAGATTTTTATGTATATGATTCAAAAGGGAAACTATTGACTAAAATAGAAAATCCATTAAAAGAGAAAACCGCACCACTTTTTGCGAAGTATTCAAAGGATGGTGAGTATGGAATATTATGTTTCAAGGCGACAACTTATCCTCCAACAGTATTCGTGTTAATTACAAAGGAAGGAAAAATTTTATGGGAGAAAGAACTCCTGGAATATAGATTCCCTGGCCGGAGTGAAGAAATTGATATATTACCTGAGAAAGGTATTGGTGTGGTTGCATTTTTCATAGATTGGCAGGGAAATATAAAAAAATGGAAGCAGTCATTAAATATAAACACAGCGGGTAATAGAAGCTGCATATTTTCTCAAGATGGGGAAAAGTTTTATCTTTCTACTACTTTTGGGTACTTGTGGTGTTACAATGTAAATAATAGTAATATGGTTTGGATGTATAAAGAGGATTGGGCACCATTACCAGGGAATTTAAGGCCAGTACCCAACGCTCCCAAGTTTACAGAGATATATGAAAACTCCAAGTATTTAGTTGTTAAAGGAAATCCCTCTACAATTTTCATTTTTGATAGTGCAACAGGAAAATTAAGAAAAGAAATTGAATATTCTGGGACACAAATATTTTTGGCATCAGATAATGGAAAGATTTTCGTTATTGATACTAAAAATAAAAAAATCTTAGGTCATAAAATAGAGGAGGAATAAGATGTTTTCTATTGTATTAACATTCTTAATTTCAACCTATCCTTGGCCATTAAGGCCTTTTAACTCTGCTCATCAAGTCAGTGCGACACTTGGGGATGCAAGAGGAGCAGGAACTCCAGATAGTGCAAGATTTCATAGAGGAATAGATATCCCTGCAATAGAAGGAACAAAGGTATATTCAATAATATCTGATACCGCATATTGGGATGGTAGTAGTGGAATCAATGCATATGTTCGGGTAGGTGATTATTGGTATATTCATTTAAAGGAGAGAAAAGAGGATTCCACTTTTGTCCTTGGCATTCTTGACACCACCAATACACCACCTGATACCATCGGTAAAGTTCTTGATTATCCTCCATCAGGCCCTTCTGGTGACCATCTCCATTTTCAGATTGGTCCTGTTGATGGTCCTTTCCAAAATCCCCTTTTTTATGATAGTGGACCTGTTGGTTATGATGATAATGGTTTTCCAGTGATTTCATCCATTGACTTCTGGAGACAGGGTTCTGAAGGGGATACTGCAAAGCAATTGGTTGGAGTTCTTGATGGGAAGATAGATATAAGGATGAAATGTAAAGATGTTCAAACATCAGGTGGAGGAAACAACGCATCCGGGATATATAAACTTTCATATTCTATTGCTAATAAATATGGGAATATTGTGTATAATTCAGGAACAACAATTGTGTTTCCACAGGTTGAACCACCAAATGATGGTGCACCAGTTTTGCTTGTTTATGACAGACACAATTATACATCTTCAAGCCCGTTTTATTATTGGATGACGAATAAGATTGTGAATAATGAGGTTATTAACAGTTATTGGAATACCAAACAAAAGATAAACCAACCTGATTCAATAGATGCAGAATCCATTGAAGTAGCAAAATATCCTGATGGGGATTACTGGGTTTTAGGTTATGCATACGACAAAAAAGGTAATTATAATATGTATAATGAAAGGGTTACTATTGCTAATTTCAATCCAGAGGTAAGAGAGACACATCCTGTAAATAATGAGACAAAGGTTTCATTAAATAGAAGCGTTTACATAAGGTTTTCTGAGCCAATGTATCAAAATGTAAACTTATATGATGCTATAACAATATCTCCAGGTGTTTCTGGTGATTGGAGATGGATTGGTGACCATGAGATAATGTTTACCCCTGACCCTGGCTATCGTAAGAATACAACTTATACTGTTTCATTATCATCAAAATTAAAGGATTTACAGATGCAATCACTGTCTCCTTATACATTTTCATTCACAACAGGTGTTTCAGATACAGATTCTACTTATCAGAAATATCCTACAAGGTTTCAATGGGAGAATATCACTTCTTGGGATGTGAGTGTGAGTTGGTATAACAATTATTATACTTATCAATATCTTTCCTCTCCCTTTCATTTCTATAACGGGTATTATGACATTCTTATATTTACAAGAAGAGGCTCAATCTGGTTTGAAGGGAATTATGATTATCCATGTTTTGACCTTCCTACCAGTGGAGGAACGCACTCTCCTGTGATTGCAGTATATAATGATTCTTTAAGGCATTTAAACTGGAGTTTTGGAGGTTCAAAGGAGACTTTAGATGGTTTTTCTGGTCTTCGGGAGGTTGTGAGATGGGAATATAAATATGTTCAGGGTTCAGATACATTGGAAACAAAGTTTGAAGCAGTCCTATTTAGTAATGGGACAATAAGATTTGATTATAAAAAATGTGAAATATGGAAGTTTTATCATGATTGTGGTTCAGGTGTAAGTAAAGGGGATGGGAACGATTATACATCATTAACAGATAAATATGGTCCTGTTTATCTTCTTGAGGGTCGTTCATTTTATTTTGTGAGGAATGAACCACCTCCTGGTCATCCACGCAATCTTCAAGCCACTTATGAAGTGAATGAAGGAGGAAAAGAAAATTCTATTGTGCATCTTAAATGGCGTCAAAATCCTGAGAATAATTTAGGTGGTTATATTGTATATAGGAGGGAGAATAATAGTATTGATTATGTGCCAATTGATACAATAGTAGTGAATGCATACGATGATTCAACTGTTGAGATTGGGAATACTTATATTTATAAGGTAACAGCGTATAATAACAATAAACTTGAAAGCACATATTCTGATTCTGTGATTGTTTCTTGTGGGGATATATTATCTAATTCCCCTACTGCAACTGGATATAATAATGGTCGGAAGATAATAACAACAAAAGATGGGAAGGATGTTCATATAGTGTATACTTCAAATAACAATATTTATTATCTCACTTCACAAGATAGTGGTAATAGTTTCACACAACCTGAATGTATATTTTCAGGTAATTATCCTGTTATTACAATGGATACATCAGGGACACCAGGATTATTGTGGGTAAAAAACAATGTTTTATACTATTCAATAAAGATGGTATCAGGATGGGATCCACCTGATTCTATGATACTTTATTCAGATATACCTGAAAAAGGTGAAGGAGTAAGTATAACTATTTCACAACCATCAATGGTATGTGATGATAATAATATGGTTCATCTTGTTGTTCCATTACATTATGGGAGACCATATAGTTTTGATAATCTATATTACATCACATTCCCATTTTATAATTTTAATATGAGGGAAGAGACAACATTGGTAAAATGGGGTAAAGCAACATCACCTTCAATAGTTGTTGATGGGAGCATACCAAATATAGTCTGGGAAGGGAAAGGGATATTTTATGCGATAAAGGATACAACAGGATGGGAGTTTGACACAATCAGTAATTCAGGTTATTATCCATTTATTGATATAAAAGAAGATGGGATAATGGTAGTATGGCATAGTTTGTATCAGAAAAAATACCATATTTTTAGCAGGAAGAAGGTGGATGATTGGGGAGAAATAAAGCATATTTCAAAAGGGATGTATCCTGTTCTTGCGAATGGGAAGAGATGTTTCTTTCAGGATAATTTATTTGTTAATTATGATATATTTATGAGTGAATACAATGATGTAAGTGGTGAATGGGGGGCAGTAGGGCCTGTATGTGAGACAGATAAGAAGTCACAATACCCGAATTGTTTTTACAATAATGGGAGAGTTTATTTAATCTGGACAGAAGGGAATACATACCCATATAACATAGAATTCAGAAGGATGAATATGAGCAAATTGATAGAAAAAGAGATTTCATCAGGAGTGGATAAGGAATTTAAAATATATCCTATAACGAATTTAGTGAGTTCAAAGGTAAAGATAAGATATTTTTCACCTGATGATAGGGAAGTTTCAATAAAGGTTTATGATATAACAGGGAGAAAGATAAAGGAAGATAGGATAATTTCAAAAGAAGGTATGAATGAGGTTGTAGTAGAAGATAAGAAGATGAAAAGAGGTGTTTATTTTCTTTACATAGAAACAGAGGGATATAAGAAGATAGAGAAGATAATAATGTTAAGATAAAATGGGATAAAACTTCTTTTAATCCTTGACATAATTATTTTTTTCTTTAACTTATCTTTGTGGAAAAGATTCTTTTGAAGATTAAATCAAATAAAAAACTCTGGGAAATTTTCACAAGGAAAGAAGAGTATGAAACTTTAATCCTTGACAGGCATAAGAGGTTCTCCTATTTTCTCTCTAAATACAAGGATATTTTTAATCCATCTGTTTCAAGATACCTTGTGAAAAAAGGATTGTTGAAGATTGAATATCCTGAAAAAAAGGGATTTGCAGTATGCCTCACACATGATATAGATATATTGAGATATAAATTTTCAGAAAAGGTAAAAATATTATTGAAAGGGTTTAAATCTTTAAAATTCAATCCAAAAATATTATTAAGTGATCTTAAAAGATTCAATCCATTAATGAATTTTGAGAAGATTATTGAGACAGAAAAGAAGTTCAATGCAAAATCAACATTCTTCTTTTTATCATTAAGAAAAGATGATTTTGAGTTCAATTATGAGATAAAAAGATTGAAGAGAGAGATAAGGTTTATAATAGATAACGGATTTGAAATAGGATTACAGGGTGGATATGATACATTTATTGATAAAGAGAGGATGATAAAGGAAAAGAATTTGCTTGAAGATGTTGCGGGGAAAGAAGTAATAGGATACAGAAACCATTATTTGAGATTTAAAATTCCAGAGACCTGGGAAAACCTTAAAGAAGCAGGATTTGAATATGACTCAACATTGTCTTATCCGCATTGTGTAGGTTTTAAAAATGGTATGTGCCACCCTTTTAAACCTTTCAATCTAAACACAGATAAATTTATAGACATATTTGAAATACCTTTGAATATTATGGACGAGACAATCTTTACATATATGACATTTGAACCTGAAGATGCATGGGATATTTTAAAAACAATTATTGATAAAACAGAAGAGAATAATGGTGTCCTCACAATCTTATGGCATAATACGAATCTTTCAGGTGAGAGGTTAAAATTGTATGAAAGGATACTTGATTACTGCTTCAGAAAAAATGCATGGATTACATCCTGTGAGAATATTTGGAAATTTTTCATAAGGATTTTTTGAAAATTTTTAATAAAAATCTAAAATAAACTTGACATTTCGTATTCTCTCATTAACATTATGAAAAATTGGAGGAATTATGACAGGTGTATTTTTTGGTTGCACATTGCTTAATAATGAAGAATTGAAAGTTTCTTTTCTGAATCTCTTAAATAAGATTGGTCTTTCTTATGAGCCATTGGGTGTAGATGAATGCTGTGGCATACCTCTCATATTATCTGGTTTTCTAAATGAGGCAAAATCACACGGGAAGAAGGTGAAGAATATAATAGAAAAGAAAAATATTGATAAGATTATAACCCACTGTCCTCACTGCTATATTGCATTCAAACATGAATATCCTGAAAAACTTGGAATTTCCATTGATGCTTCTGTTCTACATATAACCCAGTTTATCTGGGATTTGATAAGAAAAGGAGAGTTAAAGATAAAGAAAGAATTTAATAGAAAAGTTGTATATCACGACCCATGCTATTTAGGAAGGCAGGGAGATGGTATTTATGATGAACCAAGAAATATACTAAAGTCAATACAAGGGTTAGAGATCCTTGAGTTTGAACAGAACAGAGATAAATCAACTTGTTGCGGTGGCGGTGGACTTTTAAGAGCATTTTTACCTAAACTTTCTGTAGAAGTTGCTAAAGAGAAGATTGAACTCCAGACACCTCAAAATGTTGATGGAATAGTTTCCTGTTGTCCTTTCTGTGATATAAATCTTAAAGAAGGTGCGGATGAAATTAAGACTAAAATCAAGGTTTATGACCTTGTGAATATACTTGAGGAGGCATTATGATAGATGAACAATATAGGGAATATAAAAAAAATATTTATAAGGCTGCTAAAGACCCTTTTATAAGGACTGCTTTAAGAAGGGCTGTAAAGTCTTTTAGAATCTCAAGGGATGACGCTGTAAAAGCATTTCCTGATGTTGAGAAAAAAAGAAAACTTCTACAGGAGAAAAAAGAATATTCACTTTTAAACATTAACGAATTAATAGAAAGAACAAAAAAATCTATTGAAAGACAGCATGGTAAATTTTACTTTGCAAAGACAGATACTGATGCAAAAAATATTATATACGATATTATCGGAAGTGGAAAGACGATTGTTAAGGCAAAATCAATGACAACAGAAGAGATTGAACTGAATAAATTTCTTGAAGAGAAGGGAAATAGTGTTTTTGAAACAGACCTCGGTGAGTTCATCGTTCAACTCTTAAAGACAAGACCAATGCATATCCTTGCACCTGCGGTTAATATTCCAAGAGAAAAAGTTGCTGAGGCATTCTCAAAACTTGGTGGGAAAGAACTTGAACCTGATATTCCAAAACTCACACTCTTTGCAAGGGAGTTTCTGAGGGATAAGTATTTCTCAGCGGATGTTGGTATTTCAGGTGCAAATGCAATTGTTGCAGAAACAGGTTCTGTCTTCTTAATAGAGAATGAAGGGAATGTTAGATTCATTACAAATGCACCACCTGTTCATATTGTTATTGCAGGGATTGAAAAGATACTACCAACTATGGAGGACGGCTTCCTTTTCCTTGATGTTGTCCAGAGATATGCTGGATATTTTGCTACAAGTTATATATCAATAATTTCTGGACCATCAAAGACAGGTGATATTGAAAAAACAGTTGTTTATGGTGCACATGGTCCAAAGGAATGGCATGTGATACTTCTTGATAACGGAAGAAGCGAGATGATAAAAGACCCTGTTTTCAGAAAGGCCCTGTATTGTGTTCGTTGTGGTGCCTGTATGTATGAATGCCCTGTTTATCCAATAACAACTGGCTACTGGGGTCATAGATATATGGGTGGGATTGGGATTCCATGGACCGCATTCGTTGCAGGTGGATTTGAAATTGCTTCACCAATGGCTTTCACATGCACTCTTTGTGGAAGATGTGTGAAATACTGCCCGATGGAGATAGATACACCTAAGATAGTTGAAAGGTTAAGAGAAATAATTAAAGAGAAAGGTTTTCTTCCAAGATATGTTGAGGAACTTGCAAATAATGTGATTACAAAAGGTAAACCATACTAAAAGGAGGAATCAATGGCTGATGAAAACATAATGGTAAAAGTTAATGATTTAAGAAAATTTGTTGTAGAGGTTTTTAAGAAACTTGGTGTTCCAGAGAAAGATGCTGAAATAACAACTGATGTGTTAATCTTGGCTGATAAAAGAGGTATAGAATCTCATGGTGTTGCAAGGCTTTCAAGATATGTGAACGGAATAAAGAATGGTGAAATTAAGATAAATCCTAAAATAAAAATTGTGAATGAGACAATAGCAACAGCAGTTATTGATGGTGATGCAGGGCTTGGTCAGGTTGTGGGTTATTTTGCAATGAATTATTGTATAAAGAAGGCGAAAGAAGTAGGTGTTTCATTTGTCGCTGTAAGAAATTCAAATCATTATGGTATTGCTGGATACTATGCATTGATGGCACTCAAAGAGGATTTGATAGGAATATCAATGACAAATTCAGCACCACTCGTTGTTCCAACATTCGGTGCGGAGATAGTGATTGGAACAAATCCAATTGCTGTTGCAATCCCTGCTGGTGAAGAAATACCTTTTGTCTTTGATGGTGCAACGAGCACAACCTCAAGGGGAAAGATAGAGGTTTATGAAAGGAAGGGTAAGGAACTTCCTTTAAGTTGGGCAACTGATGAAGATGGAATTCCAACAACTAATGCAAAAAGGGTCCTTGATAACCTTTTGACGAGAAAGGGAGGTGGTCTTTTACCACTTGGTGGTGCGGATGAAGAAGGAGGAGGTCACAAAGGATATGGATTATCAGTACTCATAGATATTTTTTCAGGTGTCCTTTCAGGTGGGCTTTATGGTCCTTTACTTTATAAAGAGAAAAATGCTCCTCCAGGTGTATGCCACTTTTTTGGAGCAATGAAGATAGAAGCATTTGTTCCAAAAGAGAAATTTAAATCATCAATGGATGATTACATAAGGATATTGAAGGGTTCAAAAAAGGCAAAAGGAAAAGTCAGAATTTACATTGCAGGTGAAAAGGAGTTTGAATTTGAAGAGAGATACAAAGATGAAGTTCCTCTTTATATAAAAGTTGTGGATAACCTTCGTTCAATAGGTTCATCACTTGGTATAAAACCTGATTTTTAGAAGGATAATTATTATGATTCTCTTTATATTTTTTATGTCACCTGATGAGATACTTTCATTCGCTAAAAGTCTTGAAAAAGAAGGTGATTATTACAGGGCTATAACAGAATACAAAAGGTATTTGTATTATAATGATGTGGATTCTATAAGATTAAAGATTGCGTTAATATACACAAAAGAAGGTGATTTAGGTAATGCAATACAGATTATGAAAGGGATAAAGAATAAAGATAAAGGATTTAAGGAACTTATGGGATGGATATTCTATAAGGCAGAATATTTTGATAGTGTGAAGAATTACTGGGAAGATGAAAAGTTAGGTCTTATCTATTTGAGAGAAGGAAGATGCAGGGAAGGCCTGAAAATTCTGAATATTGATAGAGAATGTCCGAATTATAAAAATCCCTTCCTTGGCTCATTCTTTTCCCTTGTTTTACCTGGAGCAGGAAGGATATATGCAGGTAGACCTGGTGATGGTATTTTCTCTTTTTTGACGATTGCTTCATTTGCATATTCCACTTATTATTATTACGAGAGGGGAAAATATATTTATGCTGGTGTTCTTGGAACATTAACCTGTATCTTCTACGCAGGCGAGATTTTTGGCTCTTATATTTCAGTGAAAATTTATAACAACAGATTACAACTTGATTTTATTAAAAGCATAGAAGAAAATTTTAGATGATATTTATCTTAATCTCAAGTTTTGCATATGATTTATTTAAAGAAGGTGACTATTACAGGGCTATATCAGAATACAAAAGAGAACTCTTTTTGGGTATTGATTCTGTGAATTCTATTAGAATGATAGGTGAATGTTATAGAAAACTTGGTGAATATGATAGTGCACTTTACTGGTATAGCAGATTGAACTTTATAGAACCATCTTATGAAAAAGATTATGAATATCTTCTTGCAATCACCCTTAATATAGAAGATTTAAAGATTATCTCGGATGATGAAAAACTTATTGAGATAATATCTGAATACGAAAGGAGATCTAAAACTTTATATCTCTCATACCTTTTTCCAGGTAGTTCACAGATTATTTATGGGCATTTTAAGGAAGGTTTTTTCTCTTTTTTCTGGAACGCTTTAAGTATCTCTTACTTTATTTTTAATATAAAAGAGAAAGATTACTTTGGTGCTTTATTCACATTCCCTTTGTTTTTAAGATTCTATGAAGGGAATATAAAAATGGCAAAGGAGATGGAAAGGAAAAGGGCTTACCAGAAGTTCAAATCAAAGATAGATGAATATTTTAACAATTAAAAACTTGAAATTTTCCAAATTATTCATATTATAGTTCTATGAAACTATGTGTTGTTATAATGGCAGGTGGCATAGGAAAGAGGATGAAATCAAGAAAGGTTAAAGTCCTTCATAACATCCTCGAAAAGCCTTTAATTTACTATGTTGTTGAACTTGCAAAGTCATTATCACCTGAAAGGGTGGTTATTGTTTATGGTAAAAATGGGGAAATGATAAAGGAAATATTTGAAGATGTTCATTATGCTTATCAGGAAGAACCACTTGGAACAGGTGATGCTGTTAAAAGGGGTCTTGAAAAATTAAAGGATTTTGATGGAGATATTCTCATTCTTTCAGGTGATGTTATACTTCTTAGGAAGGAGACAATTATGGAACTCATTGAAGAGCATATAAAAAAGAATGCGGATTGCACAATCCTTACATTTAAACCTGAAAACCCTTCACATTATGGAAGGATAGTGAGGGATAAAGAGGAGATTTTAAAAATAGTTGAGGCAAGGGATGCATCACCTGAAGAACTTGAGATAAAAGAGGTGAATAGCGGTGTTTACATATTTAAAAAATATGCACTTTCAAGGAACATTGAAAAGATTGATAATAAAAATGCACAGGGTGAATACTATTTAACCGATGTTATTAGTAAGATTAAAGATGATAATGGAAAAATCTATGGTGTTCTTTGTAAAGACCCATCAGAGGTTGAAGGGATTAATACAAGAGAGGAACTTGCGAATGTTGAAAGAATAATGCTTAAGAGATTGATAAAAAAATTTCAGGATGAAGGTGTAACATTCCATCTCCCTGAAACTATTTTTCTTGGATGGGATGTAAAGATTGGAAGGGATTCAGAGATCTACCCTTTTAATACCATAATTGGTAAAACAGAAATAGGTGAAGGTTGCATCGTTGAACCATTCTGTTATCTGAAAAATGCAAAGATACCTGATGGGACTTTTTTAAGGAGAGGGACAATAATTGAAGGATAAGGGAAGATTCTCCCTTCTAACAATACTCATATTATTATTTCTTTTTATGTTCTTATTTTCCATTTTGGACAGATTTGAGAAGAAGGCAATAAGGGTGGTGATTTTGAATGCAAGTGGGAAGGATGAACTTGATAAATTATATAAGGATTATTTAAAAGAAAATGGAATGGATGTATTGTATACTGAGGATGTTATGGAAGAAGATATAAAAAGTGTGATTGTTGACAGGTATTCAAAAAAGTGCAAGTATGCAAAAAGGATTGCGAAGATTTTAAAGATTAATAATTATGTTCCGATAGTTGACACAAATTTTCAGGAGGAGGTTATAGTTATACTCGGGAAAGATGCGGATAAAACAAAAATTTTTAAAAAAGGAGAAAGGATTGAAAAGAATAACAAAAAAAAGTATTGATGCCATAATGAAAATTATCTATGAAAAGAAAGGTTATTCAATATTGTGTATTGATTTGAGGAAGTTTGACACTATAACTGATTTCTTTATTATATGTTCTGCGGAATCAGACCAGCATACAAGGGCTATCGCTGAAGAACTGATTGAGAAACTTGAGGGAAAATATTTTCTTCATCATATTGAAGGAATTGAGTATGGGCACTGGATATTACTTGACTATATTGATTTCATTATCCATATATTCACCGAAGAAGAAAGACAATTCTATAACATTGAAAGGTTATGGGGTGATGCAAAGATGTGGGGTTACAATGAAGAAGAAGATAGAGGAGAATCTTAAATATATAATAGAGGAAATTGGTTTTACAGATATTGAACCAAAAATTCTTAAATCACAGGAAGAAAAATTTGGTGATTACACAACAAATATAGCATTTCTCCTATCTAAAAAGATGAAAAGGAATCCGATGGAAGTTGCAAATGAGATAGTTCAGAAAATAGATACTGAAGGGATTGATAAGATAGAAGTTGTGAATGGTTTTATAAACATATTTCTTAAAAAAGAGGTATTCCAGAAAAATCTGGAAAACACTTTAAAAGAAGATTATGGAAATTCTTATGGAAAAGGGAAAAAAATAAATGTTGAGTATGTGAGTGCAAATCCAACAGGTCCATTGCATGTTGCAAGTGCAAGGGCTGCAACATATGGTGATACCCTTGTTAATCTATTCAGATTCAAAGGATACATTGCAGATTCAGAATACTATATTAATGATGGTGGAGGTCAGGTTGAACTATTAAAAGAATCTGTTATTGCGAGGATGAAAGAATTAAAAGGTGAGAAAGTTCAATTCCCTGAGGGTGGTTATCTCGGTGATTACATTATAGATATTGCAAAAGAAGTGATGAAAAGAAATATAGAAGATGTGAAGAAATTTGCGGTGGATTATATCCTGAATATGCAGAAAAAAACACTTGAAAGATTTGGAACAAATTTTAACAACTTTGTGAGCGAAAAATGGATAAGGGAAACAAAAAGGATAGAAGAATTCATTGAAAGATTAAAGAGGATGGGAAAGATTTTTGAAAAAGATAATGCATTTCTATTTAAAGGGGAGAGAGAAAGGGTGTTTATAAAATCTGATGGTTCATACACATACATAGTTCCTGATATTGCATACCATATATACAAGTATGAAAGGGGATACGAACATCTCATAGACCTTCTTGGACCTGACCATATTGCACATATCCCAGACTTGAGAATTGCGCTAAAAGACCTTGGCTATCCAGAGGATGTTGAGGTGATAATAGTTCAATGGGTTCATTTATTAAAAGATGGTGTTGTTCTAAAAATGTCCAAAAGGGCTGGTAGTTTTATAGGGATGGATGAATTGATTGACGAGGTTGGTGTTGATCCTGCAAGATTCTTTTTTATGATGAGGGATGTATCAACACCAATGGAATTTGATATAAATCTTGCAAAAGAGCAAAGTTTAAAAAATCCTGTTTATTATGTCCAGTATGGTCATGCAAGGATATGTTCGCTTATTGAATATGCTGAAAGAAAAGGTTTTAAAGAGTTAAATTTTGAGAATATAAATATGTTAAATGATGATGAAGAGATTAAGATTTTGAAGGAACTTTATTTCTTCCCTGAATTTTTAGATGATGTTCTCAACAATAGAACACTCCATCTTCTCACCTCATTCCTTATTAATCTATCTTCACTATATCATAATTTTTATCAAAAGAAAAGGATTGTTGATGGTGAGAAGGAAAAGATTGTTCCAAGACTTCTTCTTTCTAAGGGATTCAAAAATGTTATTCGGATAACATTAAATCTTATGGGTGTTGGAGCACCTGAAAGGATGTAGATGTGAAAAAATATATTATTAATATCGTTCTTTTCATAATCACAGTTATAACAACCACTTTTGCTGGCACATTACAAAGGGGGCTTAATCCTTTCATCATTAAAAACCTTATTGCAGGTTTACCATTTTCTATCTCTATCATAATTATCCTTGGTTCACACGAACTTGGACACTATTTCGTTGCAAGGAAAAATGGTATTTCTGCCACATTCCCATATTTTATCCCTGCACCCCATTTTATAGGAACATTTGGCGCTGTTATAAAGATGCAATCACCAATACCAAATAGAAAAACTCTTATTGAGGTTGGCGCTGCTGGACCAATTACAGGCTTTATTTTTTCGACAATAGCAATCATCTTTGGTCTTAAACTCTCATCACTTGTAAAGACAAGTGGAATGGAAGGAATAAGGCTTGGTAACTCTATACTTTTTTATATACTTTCAAAGATTTCTTTTAAGGAGATAAAGGAAGGATATGATATACTTCTTCACCCTGTTGCATTTGCAGGATGGATTGGATATTTTGTAACTGCTATGAATCTTTTCCCAATAGGGCAACTTGATGGTGGTCATATTATTTATGGACTATTCCCTTCAAAACAGAGATTAATAAGTCTAATTTCAGTTATCATAATGGTTGGATTTGGTTTTCTATGGAATGGATGGTTATTCTTCAGTTTAATAACGATGGTCCTTATAGGTATCATTCATCCTCCAACTATTGATGATTATTCTCCAATTGATTTGAAGAGTATTATAATAGGTATAATTGCTATGATTCTTTTTATATTAACATTCATCCCTGCACCTTTTTCTGTATGAAAGATAAATTCATAAATGCATTGCTTGAAAAGAAAATAGTTGGATTCCCAACCGACACAGTTTATGGAATTGGCTGTATTCTTGATAAAGATGCAGTGAATAGATTGAGGGAAATAAAAAAGAGGGATAAAGATAAACCATTTGCTATCCTTATTCCAGATGTAAAATGGCTTGAAAGATTTAAACTTTATATTCCTGATTATGGTAAAAAACTAATAGAAAATATGAAGGGACCACTCACAATTCTTTTTAAAATATTAGATGAAAAAGGGCTTGAATATATAGTTAAGGATGGCAAGATAGGAATAAGGATACCAGATGACGAATTCTTGAGAGATGTTATGTTAAAAATAGACAAACCTATTGTTGCAACATCAGCAAACATTTCGGGCTTAAAACCTGCAATATCTTCTGAAGAACTTGAGGTGAATGTTGACTTTTTTATCAAGGGTGAAGCAAAAAAGGGTATTCATTCAAGTGTTGTGGACATATCAGGTGATAAGCCTGTAATATTGCGAAAAGGCGCAAAATCTATACTTGAGATTGAATCAATCACAGGTGATGTTCTCATAGGTGAAGGGAACACTTTGAACCTTCTTTTTGTCTGTTCAGGAAATACTTGCAGGTCACCAATGGCTGAATACCATTTCAAACATCTTTCAAAAGGTTATAGATTCATCGTTCATTCCTGTGGGACATTGAACATTGATGGAATGCCACCTTCTGATAATGCAATAATAGTGATGAAAGAGATAGATATTGATATTATGGAACACAGGTCAAGGGGAATAACGAAAGATTTGATTGATTTATCGGATATAATATTGCCTATGGAGTTAAAGCATAAAGAGATTTTAATATCTATAGGTGTAGATAAATTCAAGATTTTCCCTTATTTTAAATTGCTTGGACTTGAAGGGATAAGAGACCCAATTGGTTTATCACTTTCAGAATATAGAAAAGTAAGGGATTTGATAGTGGAATCAAATAACATACTTTTTGATATTTTTAAAAATAAATTTCTATAATAATGAAAATGCATTCCAGATTTTTTTTAGAATTAAGGAAGATGAAATTTTTGGACAAACCCTTGACAGATTAAAGATTTTCATTATATTAAAATTAAAAGGGAAAATATGATAAGATTGAAAAAGAATAAAAAATCATTAAATAAAAAAATTTATTCAAAAATTTTTTATAAATTTTTATTTTTTCTCATTATTCTTTTTTTTATCAATCAATTTTGTTATGGGGAAGAAAATGAGTTTCTCATTGATACAAATGTTGTCTATATGGAAGAAGAAGGTTATCAAAGGTCTCCATCAGTTGCATTTGATGGGACAGATTATCTTGTTGTATGGGAAGATTACAGGAATAATTCCTGGGATATCTATGGTGCGAGGGTGGATACATCAGGGATTGTTCTTGACCCATCAGGAATTCCCATATCAGTTATAAATGGAGACCAGGAAGAGCCATCAGTTGCATTTGATGGTGTGAATTATCTTGTTGTATGGCAGGATAATCGTAATGGTTCTGATTACGATATTTATTGTGCGAGGGTATCAAAATCAGGGATAGTTATTGATACATTGGAAATTCCTGTATGCACTGCTTTAAATCATCAGAAATCTCCATCTGTTTTATTTGATGGGAGAGATTATCTTATTGTTTGGGAAGATTACAGGAATGGTTATTATTCTGATATATATGGTGTAAGGTTGGATACATCAGGGATAATCTTAGATTCATTCCCTGTTTCAACACAATCAAAAGACCAATTATCACCTGTTATAGCCTCTGGTTCAGGGCAATTTTTAATCATCTATTCTGGATGGACTGATGCTATAAATGGGCATCCTGTAAATACGATGAGGATATGGGGGCATTTATTATCATTCACAGGGATAGAAGATGAAAGAAAAAATATAAAGATTATTTTTTCTGATTATTTAGTTATTAAGGGGCTTGAGGATGAAAAAATAAAGGTATATGATATAACAGGTTCTCTCTGCGGAGAATATTATGGGAATAGGATTGGATACAACTTAAAGAATGGTATTTACTTTATAAAAATAAAAGAAAGATTTTATAAGGTCATAAAAATAAGATAAATCTATTGTATTATTATTATCTTCCCCTTCTTCTCTTTACCTGCCTTTATATCATAAAAATATAATCGAAGACCCAATTGAGAGTATTATAAAAGTTTGTATGAAAAACTTGAAAAAACAAAAAAGTAACTTCCAGAGGATCTTTTTATATCTTTATTATTTTTAATCTAATCCCATTTACCTCCAGAAAATAGACCCCTTTTGGAATTCTTCTTATCTTTTCATCATCTATCACGATCTCCTTTCCTCTTTTTATCCCTTCATATAAAACTTCACCAATGATATTATATATCTTCACAAACCCATTCACCTCCTTTTTAAATCTTAATCTTATATCATCCCTGAAGAATAATGACGAGAACATAGGTTCTTCATCATCCTCTTTTTCCTTTATACTAAGAGGGGTTTCAAATTTTGCAATAAATCCATCAACATCCAATGCCACCCCTTGATAATATGCCCCTCCACCAGGGTCTACTGTTGGAAAATCACTTGAACCTGTTTGCCCAACAACAATTATATTCCCCCATATATCTGTTGTAATAGAGTTGATATAACCATTTTCACCACCACTCCCCCCAAAATATGTCCCCCATTCCCTCACCCCATTATTCGTAAATTTCAGGAGAAATAAATCTGAACCACCACTCCTTTCACCATCAAAATATCCATAACCAGGGTTATATGTTGGCACATCAGGGGAATATGTCTTTAATAAGAGATAGAGATTACCTTCCTTATCTGTTGTAACCCCATATCCCTCTTCATCATATGAACCTCCATACAATGTTGCCCATAACCTCTCACCATTATTATTAAACTTAAGGATAAATGCCTCATAACCTCCAGTTGACTGATAATATGCGCCTCCACCAGGATTGTATGTTGGGAATGATGGGTAATCATAATCAGGAAAATCCCAAACAGTTGTCCCTACCACAAAGATATTCCCAAAAATATCACTCGTAATATTATATCCATCATCATAATTGTTGGAATCACCATAAAATGTTGCCCATAACCTCACACCATTGTTATTGAATTTAAGGATAAAGATGTCAGTAGTCCAATAACCTAATATACTATCAAAATATGCACCATTCCCTGGATTGTACAAAGGAAAATTATGGTCACTTGTTCTACCTGTCAATAGAACATTCCCAAACCTGTCTGTTGCAATAGAGAAAGGCATCCCACTACCTCCGTAGTATGTCCCCCATTCAAGGATACCTTCATTACTGAACTTTAATATGAATTCATCATTTGTCACAACCAATCCATCCTGATAGTATGCACCATTCCCAGGGTTATATGTGGGAAGGTCTGATGAATGTGTTCCAAATGTGATAAATATATTCCCAAATTTATCTGTTGTTATACCACCATTAGTACCGTCGTCCGAACTCCCTCCGAAGTATGTTGCCCATTCCCTTATACCATCAGGGTTAAATTTGAGGATAAATGCATCCCATTCACCTTTATATACCCCTTGATAGTATGCACCATTCCCAGGGTTATATGTGGGAAGGTCTGCAGAAGCAGTTGCACCTTCTACAAAGATATTCCCTGAACTATCAGTGGTTGAACAACCTGATTCATTAGCCTCTCCACCATAATATGTCCCCCACAACCTCACTCCATCATTATTAAATTTAATTATAACAAGGTCAAGACCTCCTGCCCTTGTCCCCTGATAGTATCCATTCCCACCAGGGTCCTCTGTTGGAAAATTATCTGAATTTGTATAACCTGTTGTAATGATATTCCCTGACCTGTCGGAACTAACCGATAAAATATAATCCTCCGTTGAATCTCCACCATAATATGTAGACCATAAAAGGTCAAGTGGTGGGTCTATTATCAATCTATCCTTCCTCTCCCATTTCCTCACCTCAAAACCTATAAAATCTCCGTCTCTCTTATAAAATATTTCCCTCCTTTCAGAACCTTCATATCCGACAACATCACCATCAACTATAACACCAATAGGGGTTGAAATCGTTATCCTTTTCCTCTCTAAATTCACATCACCATACCTCACCCTGAATTTTATCCTCTCTATATCCGCATCTTTCCCCAACTCAAATTCATAATGGAATCTCCCATTCTCATATTTCCATACCCAATCTATACCTGGATAAATATCCTTTATTCTCACCTTCCTATATCTCTTAACATAAAGAATTCCATCTGGACATTGTGGTAGATAATAATTTGTGTATCCTGGAACCTCATCCTCATAAATAATATTCTCTTTCTTTATCTTCACATCTTTAACCTCTATATCAACCCTCGCATAACTGATGCTATCAAAAATATCCATATCTTCAATATCCCTATATCTTGGATTAAGTCTTTTCTCAGATCTCAAATTTAATAATGGATTAAAATTTGAATCCCAGGGATAATTTTCTTTCATCTGATAAAAAACATAACTCACACCTTTATCTGTGACAAAGATACCAAATTTATCCCCCTTTGCACTGAATAAGACATTATGAACAGGTCTTCCTTCAAAATCCCCAACCTGACCAAAATTCTCTTCAAAACCTTTATAAGTCTTTATATCTATTTTATTCCATAATTCATTCCCGTTTGAATAACCTAAAAGAATTATAGATGAAAAAAACAAAAGAATTACTCTTTTCATCACAACCTCTAATACAATATAAACAAATTTTGAAATTTGTCAAGTCCATTTTTGTTGATTATGTGGTCAGTCATAAATGTGAATAGCAACAATGGGATTGCCACGGCAACTTCGTTGCCTCGCAATGACATTCTTTTTGTCATTCCGAATGAAATGAGGGATCTCATTCTCTCCCTCGCATTATGGTTTTAATAAATTAGTGAGAAGAAATTAGACAAACCCTTTACACACTTTTAAAATTTCTTGACAAAAGAAACTTTTAAAAAATAATATCTTTATGAAAAGAATAAGAACTGGAATTATTGGAATTGGATACCTTGGCTATCATCATCTGAGAAATATAAAAAAAATTGAATACTTTGATATTGTTGGTATAAATGATATAAATAAGGAAAGATTGGATAGTATTGCATCTGAATTCTCTGTTAAACCATTTTATGACCAGGATAAATTGATTGAAGAATCCGATGCAATTTTTATACTCACAACAACTTCATCCCATTATAATATTGCTAAGAAGGCATTGGAAAAAGGAAAACATTGTTTTGTTGAAAAACCCCTCACATTCTCACTTGAAGAAGCAGATGAACTTGTTAATCTTGCTAAAAGTAAAAATGTATTATTACAGACAGGATATGTTGAAAGATTCAATCCTGCATTCATTGCTGTAAAAAAAATCATTAAAGAACCCCTCTTCATAGAATCCCATAGATTGTCACCATTTACTGGAAGAAGCGATGACCTCTCTGTTGTTCTCGACCTTATGGTTCATGATATTGATATAGTCCTCTATTTTGTAAAATCACCTTTGAAATCAATCAGTGCTACAGGTGTTCCTATCATTTCAAATTATATTGACATTGCTAATGCGAGGCTTGAATTTGGAAATGGTGCAACAGCAAATATAACTGCAAGCAGGATATCAAAGGATAAGATGAGGAAAATAAGATTTTTCCAGAGATATTCCTATATTTCTATAAATCTTCTTGAGAATTATGCAGAAATATATAATCTGAAGATGATTGATGGAAAGATGTGTATTGAAAGGAATGTAGAAAAAGGTAAAAATATAGAACCTCTTTACCTTGAAGACCTTTCCTTTGCAGAGGCAATTTTAGGTATAAAAGAACCTGAGATAAGACCTGAAGAGGCTCGAGAATCACTTTATGTTGCAACAATAATTCTTGAAAAAATAAGTGAGAGTTTAAGAAAATTATGAGGATTGGGAATTTCCTTTTTAAGTACAGGTCTTTCATTCCTGCCCCTTTATTCATTCTTTTGATTATATTTTTCAGAGGTGTTCCTTTAACTTTCATTATTGGTATCATACTATCACTCATCGGGATTATTTTGAGAATTTTTATTCAGGAATATACGGGTGATTGGATGAGAGGAAATAAAGTAAGTGGTGAATTCCTCCTTAAAGAAGGACCTTACAATATAATCAGACATCCTTTTTATCTTGCAAATTTTTTTGTTGGAACTGGAATATTCATCAT
>Ga0078972_1007940_pt1 | contig 22886 bp, 22 predicted proteins | sample YelNatPaOPGAMG01_FD_67568 | JGI IMG/M metagenome (GOLD analysis project Ga0078972, IMG submission 67568) | Hot spring thermophilic microbial communities from Obsidian Pool, Yellowstone National Park, USA - OP-RAMG-01 (SPADES assembly) (version 2) | ecosystem: Environmental > Aquatic > Thermal...
ATTAAAGAAAAAGCTGGGAAAAAACTTCCAATTATCAAATTCAATGTTGTGGTTACCAATAAGAATTATAATAAAATTGAGAAAATGATAGAACTAGCAAAGAAAGTCAATTGTTCAATTGTTCATTTCGATTCTCTCACAATCCATTCAGAAAATGGAAAAAAGTTAAAATTAAACAGAAAACAAGAAAAAGAATTTGAGGAAAAAGCTAAAGCTGGAAAAAAAATGGCTGAAAAATATGGAATTTGGACTGATGTAAACTTTTTAACAGCCGATTTCCTTGAGAAATCAAATGAGATGAAAGATTTGTTAGAAAAAGAAAGTAATTCAAGAGATTTCTTTTCTTTGGTTTGCTACGAGCCTTGGTGGCATCTCGTGATAAAAACAGATGGAAGTGCACAGCCTTGCTGCCTTTATGATGAAAAGGAAGAAAATGTAAAGAATCGAAGCTTGAAAAAAATTTGGTTTGGGAAATTTTTTGAAGATATAAGAAATAGCATGAGAGAGAAAAAATTCTCAAACTATTGTTCAATTTGCAATGCTGGTCAAGTTTTTGAAAACAGAAGGATAAGGGATGAATTATCGTGGACGAAAAAATAGAAAGGCTTTTAGAATGGGCTAGAGGAAAGAAAAGCCTTCCTTACAGTTTAGAATTAAGTCCTACTTTGAAAAGCAATTTGAATTGCTTGTTCTGCTGGAGATATGGAAAAAAAGTTGAAAGCAAGAATGAGTTGAGTTTGGTAGAATATAAGAGAATTTTGAAAGAAGCAAGCGAACTTAAAATCAAGGAAATAAGGGTAATTGGTGGTGGAGAACCTTTGTTTAGAAAAGACACTTTCGAAATTATGAAAGAAGTCAAAAAATATGGAATGTTTGGCTATATCTGCACTAACGGCACATTATTTTCAGAGAAAATGATAGAGACACTTGTTAAAATTGGATGGAATCATGTGAAAATCAGCCTTCATGGTCCAGATAAAAAAACTCAAGATTTTTTATCTCAAGGAAAAAGTTTTGAAAAAGTGATAAAAAATATAAAAAGTTTTGTTAAATGGAAAAAGAAACTAAAAACAGAAAAACCAAAACTGGAAATAGGGCTAGTCTTGAATAAATTAAATTTTAAAAAAGTTCCTTTGATGATAAAGCTCACGAAAAAGCTTAAAGTTCAAGCATTTTTTGTTGAACCAATAACAGTTTACACTAAAAAGGGAAAAGAGTTAAAACTGAATAAAAAAGAGGCAGAAGAATTCAAAGAGATAGCAAAAAAGGCTTATAAGCTTACAAATGGTTTAGAAACAAACTTACAACAATTTTTTTCTCCAGAGTTAATAGAAAAAACTGGAAAAATGATAGAAGAAATAAAAAAGCTTGTAAAAAGCAAGAAAAAAGATTTTCTTTCTGTTCCATGCTTCGAACCTTGGTGGAGGATGGGAATAAGGGTTGATGGTTGGGTTTGTCCTTGTGGCTTTTTGGATCAATCGACAACAGAAAATATAAGAGAGAAAAGCTTGAGAGAAATATGGTTTGGTGAATATTTCGAGAAAAGAAGGAAAGAATTGCTTTCTAAAAACATGCCAGATTATTGCAAGAAATGTTGCACCACGTTAGTTCAATATAACCAAATAATAAGAGAACAGCTTAAAAAAGCTATAGCCTAAAAGTGAAGATTATAACTGAAATGTAAAACATACCGCTACCAAGGATTATCAAATCTCTTCCAAGCTCCGGATTTATTTTCGAACCCATTATGTAAACACCAGCTGAAAGTAAAACAACTCCAAAAACTATTGAGAAAAATAAGATGTTGTCTAACTCCTTCTTCAACTTTTCCCACAATTTACTCAATTTATCCATATTTTTAATTTTTTATTCAAAATATTAATCTTATGAAAGTTTGTATAGTAAGCAGAGGAGATTTACCTTTATTCCCGCCTACACAAGGAGCTTCTGTTAAACTATTTTACACTTTAAAAACACTTTCTGAGCTTGGAATTAAAGTTTATTTTGTGAGTGCTGAAAATGAGTATTACCTTGAAGTTTGGAAAGGAAAGTTTACCAAAAAAAGATTTCCCTATTCAATCTCAAAAAGCCTCATAAAACCTTACCATAAAATTTTTCTTTCTTTACTTGGAATTCCAAACGATATTTTTGTCCTTTATCATCCACTTGTAAACTTCAAACTTTGGCTTAAGCTTTTCTATGTTGTGCTAAAAGAAAAAATAGATTTGGTCCAAGCAGAATTCACTGCCTTTGGCATTCCTGCTTTGCTCGTGAAATTGTTAACTTTTAAGCCAATTGTGCTCGTGGAACATAATGTAGAATCGTTTCAATTACCTCAAGTCACGAACTTAAATTCGAAAGGGAAAAAAATTGTAAGATTTATTGAAAAGCTTGTTTGTAGTCTTTCTGATAAGGTAATAGTAGCATGTAGAGAAGAAAAAGAAAGACTTTGTAAACTAGGTGTAAAGAAAGAAAAGATTTTCATAATTCCGCATGGCGTTGACCTAAAACTTTACAGAAACCTTAATTCAAAAGAAATAAAAAGAAAATATGGTTTAAAATTTCCCACTTTAATCTTCCATGGCACTTTTTCTTATAAACCAAATTACGTTGCTGTCAAAAAAATTGCTGAAGAAATAATACCAGAGATAAGAAAAAAAGGTATTAAAACAAAATTGTTAGCAATTGGGAATTTTCCCCCGAAAGATATTAAAGCCAAAGAAATAATTTTCACTGGGCCAGTTAAAAATTTGCCAAAGTATATAAGTGCTGCTGATTTGGCTATTGTGCCAATAGAAGCTGGTGGGGGAATGAGAATAAAAATTTTGGAATATTTTGCTGCAAAAAAGCCTGTAATATCTACACCAAAAGGAATAGAGGGAATTTCTGTGAAAAATGGAAAGGAAGCTATTGTGACAAATATAAGGGAATTTCCAAAACAAATTGTGAGACTGGTCAAATCGAAAAAGCTGAGAGAAAAATTAGGAAAGAATGCCTTTAAGCTTGTGCAAAAATATGATTGGGAAAAGGTTTGTGAAAATTATATAAAAATTTATAAAGAGCTTGGCAAGAATTTTAAATTTTAATACCAAATTAAATTAATGAAGATTCTTTTCATCACACCACTTTACCTTTTCCCACCTTATTGGGGAGGTGGAACTAGAACTTACAATCTTGTAAAGCATTTAGCTAAAAAGCATAAAGTATATTTAATCTCTCCTTTCTACAGGCAGTTTGAGAATAAAAAAATCAATGGACATAGACTTAAGTTAAAGAAATTAGGTGTTAAAATTTTTACTCCTCACCCTTTGATAAAAATTGAGCACCCTTTTACAAAACACATAAATCCTGAAGTTATCTTAAAGAGTATGGAATTAATCTTGACAAAAAAGATTGATGTTATAATATGTGATTATCCTTGGTCTGGAATTAACCTTCTAATTCTAAAATTCTTCTTTAGAAAACCTTTCATTTTTCATGAGCATAATGTCGAATATAAAATTAAAGATGAAATAAGGGCAAAATATGGAAGATTGATGAAAATTCTTGAACTTATTCTTTGTAAACTTGCGAAAAGAATTGTGACAGTTTGTGAAGAGGATAAAAAAATATTAGCAAAAGAATTGAAAGCAAATCCAAAAAAAATAGTTGTGGTTGAAAATGGGTTTGATAAAAATGTTTTTTATGCTAACAGAAAAAATAGTGAAAAAATAAGAAAAAAATACAACCTTAAAGATAACCCAATCATTTTATTTTTTGGAAAGCTTGATTATCCTCCAAATAAGGAAGCTGTTTACAAGATAAGATGGCAAATATTGCCTTTAGTCTTAGAAAAAATTCCAAATGCAAAATTTTTGATTGTTGGAAAAAAATATGAATTTGGAATTGAGCATGAAGCGATGATTTTTACTGGCTTAGTTGACAATATTCAAGATTATATAAATGCTGCAGATGTCGTGATTGTGCCTTTATTAGCAGGAGGTGGAACAAGAATTAAAATTTTAGAATCAATAGCTTGTGGCAAAACGGTTATAAGCACATCAAGAGGGGCTGAAGGTTTGATTAATGAATTGACAAAACCTTTTTTAAAAATAGCTGATGATTGGGAAACTTTCTCTAATTATATAGTTGAAACAATTAAAAACCAAAGTAATAAAAAGGTTCCAAAAGAATTTGTTGAAAGATATGCATGGCAAAATATTTATAAGAAATTTGAAAAAATTTTGGAAGAGGTTGTATGAAGATAAAAAAAATTACTTTGTTAATAGGTTTTGTATGTCTTATTTGGTTTTTATACTCTACATCACAAAAAGAAACAACACAAATTAAGTACAAAGGATTTGGGTGGTATGGTTATTTAGCTGATGACGAAATAAATGAACAAAGTTTAGAAAAAATTAAGGAACTTGGAGGAAATTCTGTTAATATTAATATTTACTATGAATATAGCTTAGAAAATGAAAGCTTCATCCTTCTTTCAAATTTAACAAAAATAAAAGAAAAAATTGAGCTTGCTCATAAAAATAGATTAAAAGTTTTTCTTTCACCATTCGCCAATATAGTAGAAAGCCATTACACAGCTGCACAAATCCAGAAGCCTGAAAAATTTTTAGAAGGTGCAAAAAAAATTGCTGTAGAACTATCTAAATTTGCCCAGAAAAATAATGTTGAGATTTATGGTGTGTGGAATGAATTGGGCTTAGCAATATTAAAAGTACCTAACTCAGTAAATATAACAAGCGAATGGCTTCAGGATATTAGAAAAGAAGTAAGAAAATATTATAAGGGGGTATTAATAACAAAAGAAGGTGTGCAGTTAGGATTGTATGAAAGTTATAATTTCTCTGGTTATGATTGTATTGGCTTAACTTTTTATCCATTTACAACCTCTTTTGCTAAAGACCCTAATACAAATTTCACTTATGCTGGGGTTGAAAGTTTGAAAGAATATGAAATTGTAGTAAAAAATGAAGTAGAGAAAATTGAAAAATTGAAGAAAAAGTTCAATATAAATTGTGCAATTCTTGGTGAAATTGGTATAGATGTAGTTGGAGGAAAATTTATAGGAAATGATGAAGAAAGTAAGATGACAAGAAGTAGAGCTTATGAGATAGTTTTAAGGAATGGAATTGGAAAAATAGATGGATTTTTCTTTAGTAAGTTTGAAAATGTTTATGAAGATGTTTTTAGAGAGTATTTCTCTAATATTTAGCTTGTTGGTAAGAATTCTTAGAAAAAAATTACTTATGAATATCTATGAAAGCAAAAAGGAGAATTAACACCAAAATAACTACAACTATTTTAATGTGTTTCCTTATCAAAATTTTTTTAATTTCTTTATTCCATATAAAAAAGAGTATGATAGTTAAAGGAATTAAACATAAGAAGGGAAGTCTAATCGCAATTGTACCTAAAAAGGGTAAAGAAAGTAGCTTAATTTTATAACTTTCCATATCTTTCTCATATTCTCTGTACCTTGAAATATCAATCTTTCCTTTTAAAATAAGATTTTCGAATAAAATACTTCGAGGCCCATTTTTTATAAAAAGAGGAAGAAAATCTTCCAAGAGGGGGTTTCTGAAAAATTGAAAATTTTCAACCGTCTTAACATAGATTTCATCTATTCTCGGTAAATTATCTAATGAAGGCCACCATAATTGCAAACCCAACAAATTGGTAAATAACGATAAAACAAAAAATGGTAGAAAAAATTTCAAGTCAAGTCTTCCAAGTACATAAGGCAATCCAAGAATTAAAAATGGGATAATAAGCAAAAAGCGACGTGGACCAAATGAGAAATCCCCCCACCAACGTGATAAAAAAGTTGCCCAAACCAATATTAAGAAAAAGGCAATCAAAATTATGCAGCATTCTATTTTCTTCTTTTGAAACATAAGCAGTATTCCAAGAAAAGAAAGAAAGAGAAGTGGATAATAGAAAAATAAACCATTCCACGGATAAAAAAGAACTCTTAGTAAAACTTTAAAACGATTCACATCAGGAGGAACCCATCCTGCTCCCTTCCCACTCCAATATTTATTTAATTCCACTGGGGTGAAAACAAGAAAATTAAAAATTGTATAATTAAAGGAAATAAGAGGTAAATACCCAATTACCATGCCAAGTATAAAAATAAAAAATGGTACTATATTTTTATCAATTGCACAAATAAGCACAAAAAAGAGGATAAGGGAAAAATTAATAAAAATAGAAACAGGATAAATTACTTCTGTAAACCCAATGAAAATTCCTGCTAAAAAGAAATTTTTAAGAGATTTTTTATGTTTTGTTTTCTCCTTTAAAAGAAGATAAAAAACAATTAAAATAAATAAGATTGTCGGGACATATACATAAAACCCCAAGGAATAAGGAAAAGAGGACGTACAAGCTCCATAACCTAGAGTTGTTAATAACCTATACATTTTGTTTTTAGTAAAAAAGTTTAGAATTTTATACACCAATAGGCAAGAAAGCGCCCCACATAAAGAATTTGAAAATATTACCATTAAGAATTGATGAATGGATGGGTCTGTAATAAATGTTTTACATACAGCATAAACCCATGTCATTAAAAAGGAAATACCAGGAGCAATGGGGGTGTAGTAATGTCCTTTATAATAGGATTTAACTTCCGTAGTATTGTGATAAGAATCAATTTCGATTCTATTTTCTTCTACAATTGCTTTCACTAGGCTAAAAGAAGAATTAAAATCCCATATATCATTCCATTGGGCAAAAAAAGAGTAAATGATAAAAAAAGTGAGAAAGATTTTGATTTCAATTTTATTCACAAACATTTTATCATTTATTGTTTATTAATCCAAGGTTAATAAATAATGTTTAATGTGAGACAAAAACTTTTGTCTCAATTAAATATAACATCATAACAAAAAGAAAAAAACTGCCGATAATCACTAAAAATACGTCATTTGTATATCGAATTTATTATCTTCCGTTATTACCTTCACTAAAGCAAATCTAGATTCTTCGTCCAACAGTTCATTAAATGAAATAAGAAGAAATTAAAAATAGTGTTCCTTTACTAATTTTTACTTTCATTTTTCCCTACTATAGGATAAAATTAAGACAGTGAAATAATATAGAAAAAATTTAACTAACTTAGTGGGCTACATTTCAGAAATCATAGCTCGATAATTAATTTATAAATAAATGCCAAATAACTATAAATTATGCGAATTCTAATAACAAATCCTCCTTGGAGTAATGGTCACAAAACTTTAAACGCTGGAGTCAAAAATAGAACTCCACAAATTGGAGGGCCAGACCCATATTATAAGACATTTCCATTTTTTATGGCATATACTGCTGCGATTTTACAGAGAAATGGTCATGAAGTATTTATGATAGATTCTCTAGCTGAAAATATGAACGAAAATAAATTCTTAAAGCGAATCGAAAGAATCCAACCAGATGTTGTCTTAATAGAAACATCTACCCCAACAATTGATAGTGATTTAAAAATAGCCAAAAAAATTAAGGAAATCATCAGTACAAAAATAATTTTTTCTGGAACACATGCTACAGTATTTCCAGAAAAAATTTTAGAAAAAAATTATGTTGACATTGTATTAAGAGGCGAATATGAATTTAGTATGCTTGATGTTGTAAATTGTTTAGCAAATGGGGATAACCTTGCGAAAATAAAGGGAATTGCATATCGAAAGGGTAGAAAAATTATAATTACACCGGAAAGAGAACTATCAAATTTGGATTCTTTGCCCTATCCAGCAAGGGATCTACTTCCTTTGAAAAATTATTATGATGGTATTGTAGGTAGGCCCCAAATACAGATGACCACGATGAGAGGTTGTCCATTCAATTGTGGTTTTTGTCTATGGACTCATGTTATGTTTAAAAACAAGTTTAGAGTAAGAAATACTTTAAAAGTTATAGAAGAAATAGAGTTTATCAAAAAAAAATATTCACCACGATATATCTACTTTGATGATGATGTTTTTACTTTTGGAAAAGAAAGAGTGATTAAGTTATGTGATGAACTATTAGAGAGAGGTATAAATATAGAGTGGGGTGCTATGACTCGTCCAGATTTATTGGATGAAGAGTTAATGACAAAAATGCATGATGCAGGTTGTGTTGCATTAAAAATAGGTGTCGAAACTGCTATTCCATCAATAATGAAAAAAATACCTAAATGTATTAGTATCGATAAAATAAAAAATGTATTTCAAAGTGCAAAAAAAATCGGGATTAAAACTCAAGCTCTTTATGTTTTTGGTTTACCTGGGGATACAAAAGCGACTATCAAAAAAACTATCAGATTTGCTTTAAATCTAAGCGATAAAGCTCAATTCCTACTCTTGACGCCATATCCAGGAACACCTTATTATGAAATGTATAAAAAAAATGGATGGCTTATTAATCCGGAGAAATGGGATATTTTTCATCCATACACGTCATCAATAAAACTTCCTACTCTTGACCCAAACGAACTAAAAGAACTTCAAAGGGAAGCTTATCGTGAGTTTTATACCAGAAAAGTTAAGCTTGATGCCTTTATATATAGTTTAAGAAAAGATGGTATCAAAAGAACATGTATGAGAAGTATATTTTGGTTATTGACAAAATGTAAAATAATTAAAGATCCTGTACTTTAATTTCTGAAAGACTAGATTTTATAGTTTAATCATAATTTATATATGCGAAAATTAAGAATAGTATTTTATTCATCCAAGTTTTATCCTGTAGTAGAAGGTAGTGCCACTGCACCTTATGAATTGGCTACTTCTCTATCCAAAGCTAATGTAAACATTGAAGTTTTAACTTATAATTTCGACATGAGTAGGAAAATATCTATAGGTAAATTCAAAAAAGTGGAACGAGTAAGAAACATAAAAATAACACGTATCACACCTTTCATTCTAAATATATTTAACCCAGAGCCTTTTTCCTTTAAATTATTATATAAGTTTTGTAAACAAGCCCTTAAATCTGATATAGTTCATATCTTTAATTTTTATCATTTCCTTACTTTGATTCCTTTAATATTTATTTGTAGGATTATCAATAAACCTATTGTATTTACCCCTGCCACAATTTTTGAATGTGTTTATTATTTAAAAAATAAAAAAAGATACAATCTACTCCGTTTCATCTTATTTTTTATGAGGAAAATGATTAAAAACTTAATGGTGACGACCAAAAATCATATAAAACTTTTAAAGAAATTAGGTTTTTTAAAAAATAAAATATATGTGGTTCCGTGTGGTATAAAATTCGCTAGTTTTAATTCCGATATTAAGAAAAAGGATCCAAACCTATTGCTTTCTGTGGGAAGATTTGATTGGAATAAGGGTCAAGATATATTGCTAAAAGCAATGAAAAATGTCATCGAAAAAAGACCAAAAACTAAGCTCATAATTGCTGGACATATTACAGATTTAAATGCCTTCAAAAAAATCCTCAATTTGAAAAAAGAATTGAGGATTAGCAACGAAGTAACTATCCTACCAGATATTTCTAGAAAAAAATTATTAAAATTATATAAAAAAGCATCAATCTTTATAATGCCCTCTATTATAGATGACTTTGGTATTGTGAATTTAGAAGCTATGGCTGCAGGATTACCAGTGATTGCAAACGATGTTGGTGGTATATCATGTGTTGTTAAAAACAAAAAGACTGGGCTTCTTGTAAAAGTTGGTAATCAAGATATGCTAGCTAATTCCATTTTGTTCCTTTTAAAAAATAAGAGGTTGAGAGAAAAATTGGCAAAGAGTGCAGTTGAACATGCCAAGCAGTTTGACTGGAATAAAGTGTCAAAAAAGATGCTAAAAGTATATTATTCGATTGTAAATCAACCATAACTCCAATTAAATGTTTAAAATATATTTCTTGTAAAAATAAATTGCCCCCAGTAAAAAGGAAATTCTAGTTAATAAAGTTACAATGTACAAAAGTAGAATCAATTGTAACTTTAATTTTTCTTTATTCAATATAACATATCTTATAGAAACTAAAATGGGAAAAGAAAACATTAAAAGAAAAGATTTTTTAATACTCGTTAGGTATTTTAACAGATTTTTGTTTTTTTTATGTTTTAAAAAAGACAAATATTCATAGGTACCATAAAAGAAGTACTGCCTTAGTATATCGGGAAGAGTATTCTTATAGTGATGACGTATCTTAAGTGGCAAACAAACCATTTTAACATTATTTTTTAACATCCTTAATTGAAAATCTAATTCTTCGGCACCAGCAAATTTTTTATCAAACAACCCAATTTTTCTAAAAACTTCCCTCCTTATGACCATAGTTGTTGCCCCTGTAAAAAATACTGGAGAATTAAAAAATTCACTAATTTTTGTTTTAAGAAAAACTTTTATTTTGTCTTCAATTCTACTTATTTCACCAAATTTATTGGCCATAATAAATGTAGCTTCGGTGATATTATGATTTATTTCGGATAGAAAATTACCTTTAATTTTATCCAAATATCCACAAATTATGTCTACGTCTTTGTTCTTTTCAAAATAATCTTTTAAATTTTTTATCCAATTTTTAGATATTTCAGTATCGTCATCTAAAAATGCAACTGTATCTCCTCTTGATAGTTTTATTCCAACGTTTCTGAGTTCAGCGAGATTTTTCTTTTTTTCTAACCTATATCTTATGGGTAACTTTTTCTTAAAATTAAAAACTACATTTTTTGTCTCATCTCTAGAAAAATTATCAATAATAATTACTTCAAATGGTTTAATTGTTTGTCTAGACAAACAATTTAAAATATTTTTTAAAAAATTTGCACGATTAAATGTAAGAATAATTATTGAAATTCTCATTAGTTATAAATATATTTTAAGCGTATAAGTCATTTTCTGACTCTATTTTCATTACATGTTAAATATTAAGGTCTGGTATGTAAATAAAATAAAGAAATTTTTATGTTAAAGTTCCCTAGTTTTATACATGGGAGTAATTTTATCATTTGATATAGAAGGTAATAAGAAAGTTAATCCTTATATTTTAGAAATATTAGAGAGATACGATTTACCTGCTATATTCTTTTTTGAAGGCAGGTGGATAGAGAAGTTCCCTAAAGAAGCGAGAAGACTTAGTAGAAAATTTTATATAGGTAATCATACTTATTCTCATCAAAATTTAGTAAAAATAAACACTATAGAACAACAAAATGAGATACAAAAATGTGACGAATTATTAAATAAGATATTAAAAAAATCAAGAAAAAAGATATTTAGAGCACCTTTTAACAAAATCAACTCCCAGATATTTACTCTTCTTAAAAAAACCAAATATCACTATGATTCCAGCGTAGTTAAATATTTTCGCAGAAATCCTGGAAATTTATATGATATCAAGGAATTATTTGTTAACATACCATCAGATTATTTTCTTTTTGTTAGGTTGAAATTAAATGATAGTGCCGCCTTAAAGTTTGTAAATTCTTTGCTTAAATTTCATACACTTATAGGAAACATGGTTGTTTTAGATTTCCATCCAACTCATCCATGGGGAATAAATTCGCATATCATTTTTTTTACTAAACTATGCGCTCTAATACAAAAAAAATTTGAACCCTCTATAATTTAATTTTAAAGAAAAAACTGTCACGAGAAAAAATTTAGTTAATTTATCAGCGTTTTTTAACTATGTCGATATAATCTACTGTTGCCCATTCTCCATTCCATGAACCACAGCCACCGTCAGCATTATAGCTTTCAACTCTTATTCTAATATTGTGACCACCAAATGTTGATCCTAAGTCTATAGAATAGTCATACCATCTACCATTTCTAATTATTTTGTCGAACACAGTATAACTCTTATTTGTGTTGATGTCATTAATAGTAACTTTGATTCCAACGTCAGCACAATCACCTTTATAAATACCATGGCCATCCAAACCCGCTGTGTCAGCTAACCCAACATAAAGAACATACTCACCCGTCGGTAAGTTTACGGATTGCTCTACATATCTACCTACATCTCTACTTATAGGATGGATGACAACTATACCAATTCTTCCAGCAAGTGGTTCAGAATTGAAAGCTGCATAACCAGTTCCTTCCCAATCACTGTTATTGACTACATTTGGTTCTAAAATTATATTCTCAGGTATAGGAGAGAGCCATCCAGAGCTAGAATGGATCATGTCAGGATTCTTAATGAATTGTCCTGAAAGTAAAGGTTTTTCATTTAAAAGAGTAACCGGAAAACTTACATATACTTTAGAACTTATGAAGTAAACTAGTCCAACTATTACTATTACAATCAATATTGTCGCTACTCCAAAAATTTTATTTACTCTCACCATTCTCTTAAATTATTTAGAATTAGTATCTTAAAAAGTTATCTATGACTTTATTTAAACTTACTTATTAGCCACATTCTTAAAAATTTACTTGGATTGCACAAAATATTTGTATAAAAAGCGTTTGCTAGCATCGTCCTATAGCCCTCATCCATCATTTTTCTAAAGTTTTCTGCTTTTTTACTGAACCAAAGTTTTCTAAAACTGTAATTTACATTCCTTAAATTACCAATTACATAGGGTTTGGTATAACTAACCCAAACATCACCGTTATGCATTATGTAAGCAGATGCTATACCTTCATAATTATTTAAAGAATATTGATTCATAAGATATTTGTAAAACGCTATTCTCAGAATTCCTACAATCTCTAGAATCTTTTTCTCCTTACTTTCATTTTCAAAAGAATTTATCAAAAATAATAATGCTTTTTTATATTCATTAGTTCGAGGGGTTATTTTTAATTTCATATTATAAAGTTTGGCCCTGTTTTCAGCAACTTCACAAATATAAGAATCTGGTTTAAGATGAGTTTTAATATAATCATAAATTTCTGGAAAATTTTTAACATTAAATTTAGAAATAACTGTATTTACACCAACTATTAATCTCGGGTTATTAAGATTTTTTAGTTCTCTAAATGTTTTTATGGCTAGATTGAAATTATTTCTTACCCCTCTGATTTCATCGTGTTGCTTACCAATACCATCTAAAGAAATGTTTATTATCAATTTTAGATTTTTACATTTATTTAATATTTCTCTGGTCTGTGAAACTATCCTTTCTGTTAAAATACCATTAGTACCTATTGTGATAAATTCTGGTTTTGTTTTTTTGTAAATAATTTGAATTATTTGAACAAGATCTTCTCTGAGAAATGGTTCACCACCTGTGATCGTAATCCAGTAAATTCTACTGAAATTTTTAAATATTTTCTCATATTCTTGGGGAGTTAATTGTTCTTTTATTTTTTCCTCGGAATCATTCTTCCATATATTACAAGTTTTACATTTTGAATTACACCAATCATTAACACTTAAAGTTAAAAACATGGGCAAAAATTTAGGAAATTCAAACTTCTTATACAAATTGTAACTAATTACTCTTACTAATAGGTCTATATAGTTAATCATAAAATTTTACACCATTTCATAGTTTCAAAAATGCCTTTCTTAAGATTGTATATAGGTCTATAACCTAACTCTTTTTTCACTTTCTCAATAGAATAGGTAACATCTTTCAAAGCATATCTAAAAGAATTAGTAAGTAAGGAATAAAATTTGAAAGTGTATTTTGGTAACTTTATCCTAATTTTTGCTTTCTTTTTTAATATTTCTTCTATCGTTTTTACAATTTCATTTATTTCAAAAGCCTTACCATCTGTAATAATATAAGTTCCTTTACTTCTTTTTTCTCTGCACGCAAGCATTAAACCATGAACAAGATTTTTAACATAAATTAAATTTAATTTTAGATCTATTCTTGGAGCTACCCCAAATTTTATCAACTTCATTAAATGATAAAATGTCTTTTGCCAATCTCTTGGCCCATAAATTCGAGGTAGACGAAAAATGATTGTTTTAAATCCGTATTTCTCTCCAAATTCTTCAATTATTTTTTCAGCAAGATACTTACTTTTACCGTATAAGGTATCAGGATTACATGGTAAACTTTCATTCAAAGGACCATTAAAATTTATAAATCCCATTGCCCTTGTACTACTAGTATAAATGAATTTTGCTTCTATATCATTTTTCCTCATGACTTCTAAAATGTTTTTCGTACCATCCACATTATCTTCAAACACTTCTTTATTTGATTTCATATTTGCGGCCAAGTGAAAAATTACATCAAAATCTTTAGGTAATTTGTAAAAAAGCTTCTTATCCTTTACATCCCCTTTTATGAAGCTAAAGCTTTTTCTTCCTAATATTTTTTGAAGATTGTTTAAACTTCCATTGCTTAAATTATCAACAACATTTACAGTAAATCCTTCATCAATACATTTTTCAGCCAAATGACTCCCAAGGAATCCAGCTCCTCCTGTTATTAGAACCTTCATTATTTCACTTGACATATTCTATTATTTCTTTATTTAAATTAATCATCAAGACTATTAAAGATTTATTCTAAAGATATGAAGTACTAAAACAGTAAAAGCAAAAACAAAAGAGGTTGAAGTTTACCAAAGAGGATAAGAAAAAGTTTTTTAAGAGAACCGAAGCTAGTTTCGTACAGAAATGTCCAAAATCCTCTATATGGTTGGGCTTCGACTTTGCTTTTTTTTATCGTAAATATTCCAACATTCCATTTATTACCAGACTTCATGTGTATAACTTTAGTTGAATCAATGCAATTATAGGTTTTTTCAATTTTTTTCCACAATTTTAATGTCTTAGGATTTTCCCACATAGATATAACAAAAAAGCCATCTTTTTTAAGAAAAGACTCAAATTTATTTAATATTGCTAAAGCGTCTAAATAATAAAGAACTTCATTAAAAATGATGATATCAAATTTTTTCTTAGTAAAAAATTCTTCTGCGCTTACGTTTATAAATTTACAATTTTTTATTTTTTTACTCTTTGCTTTTTTCAAAGCGACTTTTGAAATATCTATCCCTAGGTAATTCTTAAATTTAATGTATTTTGTAATGTTTCTAATACCACAGCCTACATCAAGTATTTCTGTTCGACGATGAAAGTAATTACAATACATTCCTATAATAGCATTCCGCCCACATTCGCTTAAAGATGTTAAATGATCCCATTTACCTTGAAGATATTCTCTATTCCATTTTTTTGCAAGTTCAAACATACTTATAACCCTACACTTAATTATCATTTTTTGCTAATTAAATCAAAAAAACCTACTCTTATCTTCAGCTCTTGGAACATCTTGCCACTTCAGTTCGGGTAAAATCTTAACAACTACCATTAAAGTAGTATAATAAATGGAGAGGGTTTTCAATTTCTCGAATTGATGTTTAAATTTTTCAGTCATGCTTACACCAGTGGATAAATGAAAATTGGTACAGGAGAGATTGAAGCCGTGTATATTAACAATGCAAGCAAAAATATCAAACATGCTAATGGAACTAACCACCATTTTTTAGTTTTCCATAAAAATCTTGCAAATCTTTTACAAGATAAAATCTACTCATATCTTTATTTAAACTCTCTAAATCTTAAAAATTAGTAATATGGAAGAATTGATTAAAAGACTTGTTGAATGGTCAAAAGGAAATCCTCAAGGTCCTATAAGCATACATATCGATCCCACAAACAGATGCAATTTAAGATGTAGATTTTGTTGGCAACGTTCTCATGAAAGATTTGGTTGGTTAGATAGGAAGCATGAATTATCAGAGAAAAAATTATTGCAAATAGCTAGAGAGGCTGCTGAGCTTGGAGTTAAAGATTGGTTGATTTCTGGAGGTGGAGAGCCCTTCGTAAGACTAAATACAACAACTAAACTGATGGTTGAGATTAAAAAAAATGGAATGCATGGTGATATCATAACAAATGGAATGCTATTAAATGAGAAAAGCATGAGAAAAATTGTTAAAGCTGGGTGGGATGTTATTCGTTTTAGTGTTAATGCTCCGAACGAAAAAACTCACGATTTTATGGTAGATTGTAAGGGATCATATAAAAGAGTTATCAGAAATATTAAATTGCTCCAAAAGATTAAGAAAGAAGTAAAAAGTGAAAAACCTATTGTTGGATTTAATACCGTAATAACAAGTAGAAATTATTTTCTTTTTCCAAAGCTTGTTGAACTTTTGAATGAGCTAGGAGGGAAAATCTTAAACACACAAACAATTATTCTCTACGATACAATAGAAAAGATTTGGTCTTTGAATGAAGAGCAAAAAAAAGAATCGATAGAATTTTTAAAAGAAGCTGCAAAATTGTGTGAAAAATATGGAATCAAAAGCAATTTAAAAAATTATCTAAGCGAGGAAGTTATTGAAAAAACAACAGAAATGAATACTATTGTTGAGCTAGGTGAAAAAGAAAGAAAGAAATTTAGAACAAAAGGTTCTTTTCTGAAAGCCTTTTGTTATGAACCCTTTTATCTAGTAACAATAAGAGCAAATGGCACTGTTGGCTCTTGCAGACTTTTTGGAGATAAAGGAGATAATATTACAAATAAAAGTTTGAGAGAAATTTGGTTTGGAGAATATTTTGAAAATGCAAGGAAAACGCTACTTAAAGGTCCTCAATCATTCTGTTCTAAATGCGGCTCAAATGAAATGTTACAACAAACAGAAATAAGAAACAAGTTAGCAAAGGTGTTAAAAAATGCTTGAAGAAAAAATGGCAAGAAGAATCTTAGAGTGGAAAAATAGAAAGCCCGGGCCTTTTGAGGTTCAATTTAATCCTACAAATAGATGTAATTTAAAATGTCGTTTTTGTTGGCTAAGAGATTTTGATAATGATGGGTTAAACTTGGAGGAATTGAGTACAAGCAAATACATGCAAATGATTGAAGATTGTAGCAAACTAGGAGTTCATACAATTGAAATTACTGGTGGGGGGGAACCGATGATGAGAAGAGATTTAATGAAGATTTTAGAAAGAATAAAGAGCAAAAAGATTTACGGCAGGTTAATAACCAATGGGACTCTTTTTGATGAGAGAAAAATTAAAAAGTTGATTAAAATTGGATGGGATGAGATTGTTTTCAGTCTCGATGCTCCGATAAAGGAAGTAAATGATTTTCTAAGAGGAGAAAGTTTCGAGAGAATTGTTACAACAATAAAAAAATTGCAATCGGAGAAAATAAAAGCCAAAAGAGAAAAACCTTATGTAAACATTCACATGGTTCTTTGCAATAAAAACTTTAAACTTTTACCAAAAATGTTTGAGTTTGTTTATGAATTGAACTGTAGGAATTTGTTAGTTGAACCCATCGTTTTACTTGCTACTAGAACAAAAGCTGGGAAGGAACTTTTATTCAGAAAAAAAGATAGAAAAGCTCTTTTAGAAAGTATAAGAAAAGCAACTGAAATTGCTCAAGAGCATAACTTCCAAACGAATGTTGATAAGCTAGAATTTGAGCTAATAGAAAGTACAGGAAATATGAAAAAAGTGATCGAAAAAGAAGGGAAAGGAAGTTTATGGTCTTCTTTGCCTTGTTATCAACCTTTTTATAGAATGATAGTAAGACCATGGGGTATCGTAGGTCCTTGCTGCATGTTTGATAATGTTGGTGAAAACGTTAAAAATAAAAGTTTAAGAGAAATTTGGTTTGGAGAATATTTTGAAAAAATAAGAAATAGTATGATGAGAAGAGAATTGCCTGAATTTTGTCATAAATGTAATCCAAGCCAAGTGCAAGAAAACAGAAAAATAAGAAGCGAGATTATAAAACTGGGTGGTTAAATGGATGAAAAAATTGTTAGATTGCTCAAATGGGCTGAAGGAAAAAAAGCTTCTCCTTTCACTTTAGATATTAACCCGACTGATAAATGTAATTTTAGATGTATACATTGCTGGCAGAGAGCGTTCAAAAAAATTGACTCAAGCTACGAACTTTCGGATGAAAAATTGATTGATGTAACAAAGCAAGCTCTAAAGCTTGGAGTAGAGGAATTTGAAATCACTGGTGGAGGAGAACCGATGATGAGAAGAGAAGTAGTGTTAAGAATAATGGAAATGATAAAAAAGAAGGGAAAGTTCGGAAATATAACAACAAACGGGAGTTTATTCGATACTAACAGTTTAAAGAAAGTTGTAAAAATTGGATGGGATAGAATCACTTTTAGTCTAGAAGGACCAAATGCTGAATCAAATGATGCTGTTCGAGGAGAAGGAAATTTTGAGAGAGTATTAAAAGTTATAAAATTGTTAAACCAGCTAAAGAAGAAAACAAAGAAAAAACTTCCAATTATAAAGTTTAATGTTGTTGTAAATAACAAAAATTACAACAAGGTTGTAGAAATGATAAAGCTAGCAAAGAAGGTTAATTGCTCTATTGTTCATTTTGACTCACTTACAATTCACTCTGAAGAAGGAAAAAAACTAAAGTTAAATAGAAAAGAAGAAGAGGAGTTTGAAAAAAATGCAAAACTTGCAAAGAAGCTTGCCGAAAAATTTAGAATCTATACAGATGTCGATTTATTAACGAAAGAGTTTATTGAAAAAGCAAATGAAATGACATCAATATTAAAAAACGAGAGCAATTCAAAAGATTTCTTCTCTCTTGTTTGTTATGAGCCATGGTGGCATCTTGTTATAAAAACTGATGGAAGCGCTCAACCTTGTTGTCTTTATGATGAAAAAGAAGAAAATGTAAAAAATAAAAGCTTGAGAGAAATTTGGTTTGGAGAGTATTTTAAGAAGATAAGGAAGAGCATAACGGAAAGAAAATTCTCAAAATATTGCTCTATTTGCAATGCAGGTCAAGTATTCGAAAATAGAAGGATAAGGAGAGAGTTATCATGGATGAGAAAATAGAAAGACTTCTTGAATGGGCCAAAGGAAGAAAAAGTCTTCCCTATAGCTTAGAATTAAGTCCAACGTTAAGATGCAACTTAAATTGCCTTTTCTGTTGGAGATACGGAAAAAGGGTTGAAAGCAAAGACGAATTGAGTCTAGAGGAATACAAAAGAATTTTAAGAGAAGCTGATGAGCTTAAAGTTAGAGAAATAAGAGTTATTGGTGGGGGGGAACCATTATTAAGAAAGGATACTTTCGAAATAATGAAAGAGGTAAAAAAATATGGAATGTTTGGATATATTTGTACGAATGGCACACTTTTTTCTGAGGAAAAGATAAAAGAGCTTGTGGAAATAGGTTGGGATCATGTAAAAATCAGTCTTCATGCTCCGGACAAAAAAACTCAAAATCTTTTGGCACAAGGAAAAAGTTTTGAAAGAGTAATAAAAAACATAAAAACTTTCGTTAAGTGGAAAAAAAAACTAAAATCGGAAAAACCGAAACTTGAAATAGGTTTAGTATTGAATAAGTTAAACTTTAGAAAAGTTCCATCGATGATTAAATTAGCAAAGAAATTGCATGTACAGGCTTTTTTTGTTGAACCATTAACAGTTTATACAAAGAAAGGTAAAGAGTTAAAACTTACAAAAGAAGAAGCGGAAGAATTTAAAAAAATAGCAAAGGTCAGTTATCGATTAACAAACGGATTAGAAACAAATTTACAGCAGTTCTTTTCTTCAGAGCTAATTGAAAAGACAGGAAAAATGACAGAAGAAATAAGAAAACTTATAAAAAGTAAGAGAAAAGATTTTCTTTCTGTTCCCTGCTTTGAACCATGGTGGAGAATGGGAATAAGAATTGATGGTTATGTTTGTCCTTGTGGTTTTCTGGATCAATCAACAACCGAAAACGTGAGAGAAAAGAGTTTAAAAGAAATTTGGCTTGGAGAATATTTTGAGAAAAGAAGGAAACAATTGTTATCCAAAAATATGCCTGAGTATTGTAAAAAATGTTGCGTTACGCTAGTTCAATACAATCAAATAATAAGAGAGCAACTTGAGAAAGCTATAAACGAAACGTAAAGATTATAACTGAAATATAGAAAAGCCCACTGCCTAAAATAATAAGGTCTCTTCCAAGTTCAGGATTTATTCTAGAACCCATGATATAAACTCCAGCTGAAAGTAAAATAACACCAAAAACTATCGAATAAAATAAGATATCATCCAGTTTTTTTCCAACTTTTTCAAAAAATTTTTTGACTTTTTGCATATTTTTAACTTTTGTTTTTAAAGATATAATTTTATGATGAAAGTTTGCATAATAAGCAGAGGAGATTTACCTTTGTTTCCTCCGACTCAAGGTGCTTCCGTTAAACTATTTTACACAATGAAAACCCTTTCAGAATTAGGAATTAAAGTTTATTTTGTAACTGCTGAAAACGAGTATTATTTCGAGGTTTGGGAAGGAAAATTTAAGAAAAAAAGCTTTCCATCTTCAATTGCAAAAAGTCCCATTCAAGAATATCATAAAGCTCTCCTCTCTCGACTTGGAATTCCGAATGACATTTTCGTACTTTATCATCCTCTTATAAACTTTAAACTTTGGTTTAAGCTTTTGTATGTTGTATTAAAAGAAAAAATAGATCTAATTCAAGCGGAATTTACAGCATTTGGACTTCCTGCAATTTTCATAAAACTCTTAACTCATAAACCCGTTGTGCTTGTAGAACATAATGTAGAGTCTTTTCAATTGCCTGAAGTTACAAAATTAAACAAAAAAGGAGAAATGGTGGTAAAACTAACCGAGAAGCTTGCTTGTAACCTTTCCGATAGAGTGATAGTAATGTGTAAAGAAGAAAAGAAGAAACTTTGTAGGATAGGAGTTAAAAAAGAGAAGATTGTAATAATTCCGCATGGCGTTGATTTAAAACTTTACAAAAATTTAAACCCGAAAAAAATAAGGAAGAAATATAAATTAAAATTCCCGACTCTAGTTTTTCATGGTACATTTTCATATAAACCAAATTATGATGCGATTAAAAGAATTGCCGAAGAGATATTGCCAAAATTGAGAAAAAGAGGAATTAAAGCAAAAGTGTTGGCAATTGGGAATTTTCCTCCAAAGGATATCAAATCTGAAGAAATAATTTTTACTGGTCCTGTCAGAAATCTACCAGATTACATAGCAGCTGGTGATATCGCTATCGTACCAATAGAAGCTGGAGGAGGAATAAGAATGAAAATTCTAGAATATTTTGCTGCAAAAAAACCTGTTATTTCTACGCCAAAAGGAATAGAAGGAATTCCAGCAAAGAATGAAAGAGAAGCAATAATTGCAAACATAGAGGAATTTCCTAAACAAATTGTAAGATTGATTAAATCTAAGAAACTAAGGAAAAAACTTAAAGAAAATGCATTCAAATTCGTGCAAAGTTATGACTGGAAGAATATATGCCAAGAATATGTAAAAGTTTACAAGGAACTTCTCAAATTTAAATCCTCTTACTAAATTTGTTGATGAACATCCTTTTTATCACCCCTTTGTACTTATTTCCTCCCTACTGGGGTGGGGGAGTAAGAACTTATAATCTTGTAAAACACTTAGCCAAAAAACATAAGGTTTACTTGGTTTCTCCATTTTACAGGCAATTTGAAGATAAAGAAATCGATGAGCATAGAATTAAGTTAAAGAAATTAGGCGCCGAAATTTTTACTCCAAATCCTCTAATAAGAATTGAACATCCATTTACAAAACATATAAACCCTGAGGTTATCCTTAAATGTATTGAAATACTCTTAACAAAAAAAATTGATGTCATAATTTGCGATTATCCTTGGTCCGGTATTAATCTTTTGGTTTCAAATTTTTTCTTTCGAAAGCCATTCATTTTTCATGAACATAATGTTGAATATAAAATCAAAGATGAAATAAGAGCAAAATATGGAAAATCGATGAAAATTCTTGAGCTTATTCTGTGTAAACTTGCTAAAAGAATTGTAACTGTTTCAGAAAAAGACAGAGAAACGCTGATTAAAGAGCTTGGAATTAATCCAAGAAAAATATTTGTTGTTGAAAATGGTTTTGATGATAAAATCTTTTATCCAAATTCAAAAAATGTAAAAAAAATAAGGGAAAAATATAACCTCAAAGATGACCCAATCATACTGTTTTTTGGAAAGTTGGACTATCCTCCGAATAAAGATGCTGTTTATAAAATAAGATGGAATATATTGCCATTCGTACTTGAAAAAATTCCGAATGCCAAATTTTTGATAGTGGGAAAAAAATATGAATTTGGAATTGAGCATGAAAACATGATTTTTACTGGTTTAGTCGATAATATTCAAGATTATGTAAATGCTGCTGATGTTGTTATAGCGCCTATATTGGCTGGAAGTGGAACTAGAATTAAAATTTTGGAATCAATAGCATGCGGTAAGATTGTTGTGAGCACAAGCAAAGGAGCTGAGGGTTTAATCAATGAAATAACAAAACCCTTTCTAAAAATAGCTGATGATTGGAAAACTTTTGCAGATTTAATAGTTGAGACGATAGAAAAGAAAGAAAAGAAGAAAGTTCCAAAAGGGTTTATCAAAAAATACTCTTGGGAAAATATTTATAGAAAATTTGATAAAATTTTAGAAGAGGTTGTATGAAGGAAAAAAGAGCTATTTTATTGGTTATAAGCATTTTTTGTATTTCTTTGTTTTCTTATCATTATCTTGCCTATCCAAAAAATTCCAAGCAAATTGTCTATAAAGGGTTTGGATGGTACGGTTATCTGGCTGATGATGAAATAAACGAAGAGAGCATAAAAAAAATTAAGGAGTTAGGAGGAAATGCTGTTAATATAAACGTTTACTATGAGTATAGCTTAGAGAATGAGAGTTTCATTCTTCTTTCAAATTTAACAAAAATAAAAGAGAAAATAGAGCTCGCACATAAAAATGAGTTAAAAGTTTTTCTTTCACCATTTGCTAACTTAGTTAGAGGACATTATACAGGAGGAATGATAACGAAACCTGAAAATTTCTTAAATGGAGCCAAGAATATTTCCATTGAACTTGCAAAGTTTGCTCAAGAAAATAATGTAGAAATATATGCTGTTTGGAATGAGCTAGGATTGG
>Ga0078972_1007942_pt1 | contig 22883 bp, 12 predicted proteins | sample YelNatPaOPGAMG01_FD_67568 | JGI IMG/M metagenome (GOLD analysis project Ga0078972, IMG submission 67568) | Hot spring thermophilic microbial communities from Obsidian Pool, Yellowstone National Park, USA - OP-RAMG-01 (SPADES assembly) (version 2) | ecosystem: Environmental > Aquatic > Thermal...
CACCTCATCGTAAATCGCTGGAAAGAAAAACAGTAGAAACTGCTTAAAGTAAATCTCTATGGCCTCTTTCCAACCGCTGTCTGCCTCACTATAGGCCGTCTCATCGCCGGTCGTCTCGTCGCTAGTCGTAAGATCGGTCTCCTCCATTGAATCTACTCTCCATGCGCTGTAAGGTTAAGGAAACAATTAAAATCCCGTTTCAAGCCTCTCTGCCTGCTCTCCATGCGCTATAGGGTTAAGTTGCTTTAAAACCGAAACACCCACTACCAAATATATTTTAACTGATCTTTCGGATATTTACCACCAGGATATACGGGGGGGCAGATCTCCCCATTTATATATAATCCTAGTATGATCTTGACCGGATTACCATAGAGGGGAGTTTCTCATTTGCCACTTTCAGGGGTGAAAAAGAGGCTTTTTTCGCTTGTATCTCCCACTTTCAACTATTGTCTTTTTACCTGGATAACATCTGTTTGGAGGACGTCAACCCTCGTTACAGTTGGTGTCATTAATGTTGGGTTTGTGCCTATTTTGTGAAATTATTTTTACCTGCTCTCTAAAATTTCCTCACTCCCTTCGAGAAGAACTTTTAACTATCGAGTAAATAATAAAAAAGAGGGCATTCCTAGATCTCCAAGCCGAGAGAGAAAATGCCCTCTTATTATACCTATTTATACCTATTATAGATAACTATTCTCTCATACTAGCGAACTCTAACTTTTAGCAAAGCTCTAACTTGAGGAGCGAATCTATACCCCTTAAACACTTGCCAAACCCCTTAAACCCTTGCCAAATACCAAATCAATTACCACATCCACCACTTTTCCTGATCGCCGAATAGAATCCGCTTGATAGCGGAAATAAAACACATCCCTCCACCACCTGAGGAATCACCAGGGGTATGTTTGCCCGGATCCAGGGTGGTTACCTTGACCGTATTCGAGAATGAGCTGCGCCCCTGCCGACTGCTCACGGTACAGACCCGATACTGATAGGTTGATTTTGCCTGAAGCCCAGTATCAATATAACAGGTTGTGTCAGCAGACAGCCTAGCCAGGGGATAGAAGTCGCTCCCATCCTGATCCTTTCGCTGAACCTCAAATCCTGCTTCCGAAAGGGCATTATCTCTCCAGGATAACTCGACCTTAGTGTCAGATAAGGCTCTGGCCATAAGGTTGGTCGGCGAGACATGGAAGATGGCCAGACGGCCACTGTGCACAAGCAGGCCAGAAACCGTGAGCATATGCTCCGTATCTCCCTCAAGTCGTAGGTTATCCAGGCCATTGGCTCGCCAGATCGAATTTGCATCTTGATACCACACCTCAAGATCATCCAGTATGGGAATCTTGCCGCTTCCGCCAGGGGCATAGGCCAGCCAAGCCCTGTTCGGGTCATTATCGGGCCAGCCTCCTCGGTTTGGATCATAGTAGAAGCTGAGCAGGCGTTCCATATCTAGCTGGATGTAGGCCGCGGGAGGATTATCAAGATTCAGCTTTGCCCAGGAGGCCGGGGTATCCTGCCCAGATCCTCCCAAGGGCTCCAGAATCTTAAAGTCATAGATCAAGCTGACCATCTTCTCCCCACCCTGCTGCGGTCTGGTTTCCAAGGCCGGTGCTCGATCCAGGCAAAGGCGCAAGGGCTTGGCATCCTTGTCTTCCTCAACTTCAGTGGCTTTATCATGATATAGGCCACATGGAGGAATATCGATCCAGGAGTAATCAAATATGCGCCTTAGAGAGCCTTCGGGGTCAATGAAGCCAACTGGGCCAAGGCGTCCGCCCTCAACCAGGGTAGTGCTAATTTCAGTGCGGCTAGTCAGAAATTGGGCGGCTGCACTCGCTTGGGCCTGTGGATGGACAATGAACTGATAGCGGAATTCCTGCGGCGGGCAAGAGGCGTATACTACCCTGCCATCAAGAACGATGCGGCCCAAAGCGGGAGCCTGCGGCTGCATATAGTAGTGGTCAAACCTAGCCTCATAGTGCCCTCGAAGTATATGGTATTTAGCCTGATCATCCTCGATCCAGGCAGCTCGATCATCCATTCTGCCGATATTGATCAGAGCAGAGTCAGGGCCATCAGAACTGACAGACAACTCAATCAGCGGAGGCTCTGCTTCTTGGAAGAAAGCCTCATCTTGCGGATAGAAGAAAAGAGCGGTTATAAGCTGAGGATGGTTGGGATCAGTGCGGTCCCATTTTTCCACCGAGGTAATGGTAAGGGCAGGTGGCAGATTGGGCCAGCTTGGATTGGCAGATACTTTAAGCTTTAGCTTTTCATTCGAGTTAGGATCAAGCTGCGGCTGATTGGCATCTACCCTGAATCCCTGGCCGTTATTGGTTTCAACCACTGGCAGAAATTGACGGTTAGGATCAAAGACAGCTAGCTTGAAAGTACCAGCTGGAAGGTCAAATTGATACCTGCCGTTTGGATCGGTTTGAGCGGTGTAGAGAGGCAGCCCACCGGACATCGCTGTGGCCACAACCATAACCCTATGGCCAGTAGGCAAAGCACGCTCTGTGTCTCCTGAAACCTTCTCAACTACCTTGCCAGCTATAGATCCACCCTTTATAGGCAGCTGAATATTATACACTATGGTCTGTCCGGCCGAGAGAGTGATCCGATCAGAGATTCTCTTCTGATACCCTTTGGCTGAAACCACCAGCCGATATTGGCCAGGGGAGAGCCCCACGAGGCTAAACTTTCCTTCTGCATCCGATTGGCTAGATTTAGCCAGCAAGCCCTGAACCTGAACCAGGGCCTGGTTAACAGGCCCTCCATCCTTCTGGCTAGTGATTTTCCCCTCAATAGCCCCAAGCCCAATGACTGTAACCAGCACCTTGCGGCTGCTCCGATTGCTGTTTAGTGAGGTATTCGAGCAGCTATCCTGAGCCGTAACCGTAACCCAATGGGTGCCGACATCGTTCGGATCTGCAGTAGCGGAGCTTTGGCTCATCCAGCCAGAATAGCTGAAGGTAATGCTGTCGCCATCAGGGTCAGTAGCCTTTGGCCGGAGGGTTAAGGTCTGGCCAACTCGGACCACCTGCGGCGGGATAAACTCAAGTTGAGGCGGGTTATTGTCCGGAGTATTGATTGGGTCGCAGTCCTCATCCTGGCCGTTGCAGTGCACTTCCTGAGCTCCAGGATGGAAGTCAGCGCTTTGATCATTGCAATCCAAGGCATTGTCTACATAGCCTGAATGCTCCTCACAGATGGTGAATGACTTGACATTAGCCGGATCGCCCCAGCCATCGCCATCTAAGTCGCGATAGTAGCTCTGCTTCGGGCCGTTATCAATCAGACCGTCGCAGTTATTGTCCAGTCCGTCACACTGCTCTAGGGCACCAGGATAAGTCGATGGGTCATTGTCATTGCAATCTTTCCCATTGATCACATAGCCGGATGGGTTTTTGCCAAGACAAAAATTCCCCCAACTCTCAGGATTCCCGTATCCATCACCGTCAAGGTCTTCATAATACTTTCTTCCATCTATAGGATCATCATCAATTAGGCTATTGCCGTCATTATCCTTGCCGTCACAGATCTCAGGTGCCCCTGGATAGGTATTGGGGTTGGTATCATCGATATCAAAAGCCCCCTTCAGGGCAAAAGCCACATAACCAGCCGGAGCGCTACACTGCTCTTTCATGATTGCCGGATTACCATAGCCATCACCATCAGCATCTCGATAGTAGCGGTTAGCAACTTTGACGGTACGATCCACAGTCGGATTTCCAACAGCTGAGGCTCCCTGATCCTTAAACTCCATCTTGTATTTTAATATCCCATCACCTCGGCAGGAGAGGGTCTTTTCAAGGGTAAAGATCACCCCATCGGGGTTTGAATAGTCAGGGTTAGCCTCTTTCGGGCTCATCTGAAAATCCTCGCCCAGACCGTAGCGGCCATCGTCATTGATATCGATCCAGCAGATGGCCACCCTTCCCTTGGAAGAATCGTTAGAATCTTTAAGCTTGGGAGGATCCCCATCCGCATCCCGATATTTCACCTGAAATTCATACTTCCAGGTGTCTGGATCAATGAGCTGAGCGCCGGGGGAGTTGGCATCCGGCCAGCTCAATTCAGGAGCCCGGTTGATCAAGAATTTCCCGCCCGAAACTGGTGATCCACTGGCTATATTTTTCCCATCCGTCGCCCAGAAGCGATAGCCGAAGACTCCATCTCCACCCTCACGGCCAAAGCGCCAAGTTAATGCGTAGATTCGGCCCGAGGTAATCGAGCTGGCCGAGACAGGGTGAAGCAAATATCTTTCCACAACCTGATGTATCCGGTCCCTATTGCGCTCGATCAGAAGCTCTACCTTCGGCAGCGGATCCCCCTCTTGATAATCCGTATCCTTATACAGTACCTTGAAGCTGAAATTAGCATCAGACAGGGCAGAGTTAGGATCGACTCCATCCTGGCGGAAGCCATCCTCAGCCACCCATTGCAGGATCGGCACAGCTCCAGCCTGAGTTACCGAAAGGGTTAGTTTGGCACTTTTGACTGTACTGAGGCCATCGGAAAACACAAATTGGAAGCAGATCGGAGCCTCGGTCGCATAAAGGATCGGTATTGACCGCTCATAGAGAACCCCATCCTTGAACTCCTTCTGCGAATCCGCTCGGTACAAGGGTTTGTACTCATTCTGCTCATCAATTCCATTGCCATTCTCATCTATCCAGACATCATATCTGATAGGAGTATCGTTATCCAGGTCGCGATAGACTACCTTGAAAGTAAAACTGCTCCCACCAGGCCCCTGCTGTGGGCTTACCTGCGGGGATTCAAGCACAGGACTATGATTCAAAGTCAGCAGCCGATCATGGGTCGGTGCACCCTTGGCCAAATTTTTGCCATCATGGAAATAAAAGCGATAGCGAAGCGAGTTCTGGCCTGCGTTTGGAAGGAAGAGGTCTAGGGTATAGACTTTCCCATCCTTGCAATTTGTGTCTTGCGAGCTCTCCTGAGCCATCCAGTATCTCTCATCAAGATCGTAGACACCATTATCATTCATGTCTATCCATAACTGATAGCTTTCAGGGAAATCGCCGTCCAGATCGGTATAAATTACCTGAAAGGTAAAAAGATCCCCTACCGTACCCAATTGTGGTATGAGACCATAGGTTAGCTCTGGAACGTTCCCGACTCTCTCTACCTTAAGAGTCGATGCGGATGGAGTATTGGTATCGCCAAAGTAAAACTGATACTCAAGCTCATTGACTCCGCCGTTGCCGAAATCAATATTAGGATCAAAGAAAATCTGCTTGGGTGGTATCTGTACCTGATATACCTTGCCCTCACGGTAGTTTTTCTGATCAGCATCTTTCTCTTCAAGAGGCCATTTTTCGCTCTCCTGCCGCAGATGATCATGGTTTATATCAAGCCATAGCCTTCCCGCAACGCTCGGTGGCTCATCATCCTCATCCTGGTAAGTAACCTGAAACAGGAAAGCACTTCCACCTTTGCCGGGATTTGGGCTCGCCTGGCCGCCCGTCAGCACCGGAGGCCGATCAGGAGTAATTCGCAGGCAATGTTTAGCTGCCGGTGCGCCAGCGGCTTCAGTCTGGCCATTTTTGAACACAAACCAATAGGAGAAACAGTCGGTCAAAGACCCGGCGGTCTGCGATGAAAACGAGAGCGTCTTCTGATACACCTTGCCTTCGGCATAACTTGTGCCGCTCACTTCCTGAAGACCGAATCTTTCATCTTCTTCGATGTAATTGTTCTGATCAAGGTCGATCCAAAGCTGCGCCAGGGTGGGAGAAACATCCCTCGCGTCCTTATATTTGACCGCGAAGGTAAACTGAGTCTTGGTGGAGCCAGAGTCAGGATCAACTCCATCCTCCTGAAAACCACCACTGCCAAGCCAAGAGAGTTCAGGCTTTGGCCAGATCTTGAGCAGGTGATCTTCGGCAGGCTCTCCGCTAGCTTCGCTGTAGCAGTTATTGAAGACAAAGCGATAGGAGATATTTTGGGGGCTATCGGCCTCCAGCACCTGATAGTAGGTGTAGATGCCGGAGCTGTAGGTATTTGGATCTAGTCTTTCGCTTGCTTCATACTCGCCGTTATGATTCAAATCGATCCAAAGCTGATGTTTTCTGTAAGAGCAAGTCTGTGATTCTGCAGGATCGAAGTATTTCACCTGGAAAACGAATTTTTCACCACTATATCCTTGATCAGACTTTACGCCTTTGGGATAGCCTGGCGTCCAGTCCAAAGTGGGTGAGGGAAGAGTTGTCTCTACAGCTAGGGTATGAATCTCATAAGGCTCACCTAAAACCCTCCCCTGAATGGGATGAGTAAACAGAAACTGATATTGCAGCTTTCCATCTCCAGCATAAGAAATAAACTGCTCCCGCTTGTACTCCTTCCCATCGACATAATTATCATCATTACGATCCACTGGATCCATGGAAAATTTCTCGTTCTCTTCTATGAGGCCGTTATCATTGAGATCCAGCCAGACCTTGCTCTCAGTCGGCGGCTGATTATCGGCGCTAAAATATCGTACCCAGAAGGTGGCTGTCTGGCCGAGAGTGGCTTTGTCAGGATTTGGCATCCACTCAAGACGAGCTAGATTAAAGTAAATAGACTGAGCCGCGACTTCATCGCCTGTGGTGGCTTTATCGTCAACCGCGGCATTCTTCCCATCATGGAAGTAGAACCGGTAATTGAGCTTTCCACTCTCAAGGGGAGAAACATGGTAGATAGAGCGGCTATAGGTAGCACTATAGGTGCCGCCCTCCTTCTTTTCCTCCACCTTGTCCATCAGGAACCGCTCGCTCCCGCTGTAGAGGCCATCTCCGTTAAGGTCAACCCAAACCTCATATCCCGGATCAACCCAAGGAGAACGACCCTGCCCCGGCGGATCCCCGTCGGGGTCAGTATATTTGATCCTGAAGGTAAGGGTATACCCTTGGCCATCGGGGCTGGTATTTACCTCAAACCCGTCGCTCTTAAACTCTCCCTCACCAGCCCAGGTCAAAGTGGGTGGGGTGCCATACTGCTGAAGGGAGAGTGATTGGCCAGCAGGAGAGCGCCCTGCTGGGCAGGCTGAGGTATCGGCCTGGGTGGCGTAGCTATCTTGGAAATCAAACTTTAGGGGAACGCTTTGGTATCCCCCATAAAGCAGGAAGACCTCGGCCGTATAAACCCGGCCAAGAGCATAATCAGTGGTGTCGTTTGGATCCGCCAGATGGAGGGGATAATTTTCCCCATTCTGTACCTGGCCATCTTTGTTTAGGTCGATCCAAATCTGGTGCACAGAAGGAGGATCCTTATCTTGATCCTGATAGAGCACATTGAAGGTAAAAAAATTCTCATTAGACCGCTTCTCATACCCACCATCATCTGCCCAGCAGAGGGCAGGAGCTCGGTTTACCCTAAGGGTCTGATCCAAGGTCGGGGCACCAGTAGCATAACTTACAGAATCATAGGCAAAAAAGCGGTAGCTCAAACTTCCATCACCAGCATAATTCAATACCTTGCTAACCCTGTATACGTCGCTGGTTCCTACTCTGCTCATGACAAGCTTTTCTTCTGAATTATCATCGTAGGTGCCGCTGTCATCGACATCGATCCACAGCTCGACGTGAGCATAGGGGGGAAGGTATTGAGAAATGAACCGCACCTGAAAAACCCGCTCTGTGCCCGGCGTAGCCACGTTAGGCTCTACCCCATCGCTGGTGTAGCCAGAGGCTGTGTCCCATTGCAGCTGCGGCACCCCGCCGATCGGGCTGGTAATGGTCAGAGTGTGATCCCTGGCCGGGCTTCCGGCAGCTATGTTGCCACTGCTGGCCACAAAGTAGAATCGGTATCGGTGGAGATGGTCCACTGAGTTTGGATGGTATCGCAGGGGCAAATTAAAGGTATAAATGCATCCATCCTTGTAGCTTTGGCTGGTAGTGGTGGTCATATCATGGTTTTTTTCATCCTCTTCATAGAAACCATTATCGTTTTCATCCACCCAGACCTGACAGATAGAAGGCGGCATATTCAGACTGTTTTTGTACTTCACCCGAAACTCGAAATAGCTTCCCCCAGAGGCAGAATCAGGCTCTACCCCATCAGCGGTAAACCCCGACACCCCGGCCCATTCCAGAGCAGCTTCAGTATTGATAAAAGAATTTAGGTAGATGCTTTTTTCGCCTGTCTCAAGCCAGATGGCGTAAAGGTCTCCCTTGCCACTGCTGCCACAGCAGAGCCTTGAGTAGTGGGCTTGAGCATTAATTCCATTATTCCTCAGATTTGGGACGGCGCTTGTTGATAGCCATGTAGCCGCAAAATCCAGTGAATAATTCACAAAGGCATTCAGCCCAAATCCTGGCCGCGACTGACTCCAGCTTACAGCCACAACCCCCTGATCGTTGCAACTTAGGCTTGGCTGATCGCAAGGATAGTCGTTATAGCTATTATCAATTCTTTTACAGGCTGTTTGCCAGCTATTGCCGCTATCAGAGGAAAAATTGCCAAAAATATGGTCTTTAGAATACTCGCGCTGGTCAAGCCAGACTGCATAGATATGTCCTTGCGAATCACCAGCCAGACAAAGACTGCGCACCGGATAAGAAACTTTGTTCAGCCAAATCGGACTTCCCGACTTGGTCAGATTTTTGAAATAGGCCTCTTTCCCATTCTGAATCCAGGCCAGACAGGGGCTGTTGCTCTTCTTTTCCCAGAGAGCCTGAAGCTCTGAGACCGAGGCGCTGGCCACCAGTTGAATACCCTTAGATTGGAAGCTTTGGCCCCAATTGGTGGAATAATTATAGTACACCCCGCCGGAGCTATCGCTCCTCTGGTCGATCCAGGCCACGTACACGGAGCTGCCTGAGCAAAGAAGCCTTGGCTGGATGCACTGGGCTGACTGGCTCGGCAGGTCAGAGTCGAGGCGGCGCTCCTCGGTCAGCCACTTTTGGGTTTGGCCCGAATAATAATTGTAATATACCCCACCTGGGGAGCTTGTGCGGACCCAGACCACAAATATATCCCCACGCTGATTGCAGGCGATCTGAGGATCACCGACTCCGGCTATAGCCATGCTGATCCTGGTGTCCTGACTTTGCCAAGTTTGGCCATTATCATTAGATTGATTAAGGTAAATTGTGCCTCCTCCATGCCGACTATCTACCCAGACCGCATAGAGATTGCCGGCACTATCGTAGCAAATCTGAAAATTCGCTGCTGATGATACCTTTGCCTCCTGACTGTGAACAACTACGGCCTCTGGAAACCAGTTCAGGCTGCGATCGTAAGAAGTGCTCACCACGATCCGATTTCCACTCACCGTCTCCTCAAGCCAAGCTATAGTAAGACTACCTTGCTGATCGGTGATGATCTTAGGTTGAATTTCCTTTACCTGTCCAGTGCTGACTTTCTGTTCGTTCGTAAAGGCTACTGACGCGGAGCGGGCTAGCGTAGCGTTCCCCAAAATTAGGGCTAATACTAGCAGCAGCCAGTAAGTTGGAAATCTCCTTCTTTTCATGACACAATAACCTCCCAATTGTAAAAAGCGAAAGTCTTGAGAAGAACAAGCGATGCCAAATTGCTACCTCAAGCCGATTGAAGAATATATTTATTTTGAGTTATTAGCTAGTTATGTATTTTCTATGCTTTTGCGGAAAATCTCTCCCTGCCTTGAAATTCTTGAAAGTTATCTTTCATACCCAACCCAGTAAAATCGAGTGTTCGGAGAAAAAGTGCAAAAGAAAAGTATTTTGAGTTAATAAGTTATTTATAGCTTAGCCGAAAAGCGAATACAAATTCAAGGCAGATCCAATCTAAATCACTAATTTTATGGGGATACTCCATCCTGCTTACTAGTGTTGGCAAGAGATGGTGGATCAAATCCCTACTTTAGTGGCAACTACACTTTTGCAGAAATTTCTTAGCGCCTTGAAATCCTTGAAAGTTACCTCTAATAGCAAATTCAGTAAAATCAAGGCCTTAGAGAAAAAGTGCAAAAGCATAGGTGACAATACCTAGGTTGTAATTACCACCTTAACCAAATCAATAACACAATAAGCCTGCTTTAACCCTATGGCCTGCTTTAGCCACCGCGGTAGGTCGAAAAAATACAACCAGGCAGCATTTACTTCATTTCCAGCTTTAAAGTCATCATTCACTAAAATGGTAACATGAGTAAGTCCATTTTGTAAATACTTTATTTTGTTTGCCTTACGTTTTCTAAATCCCGCACCTTCTAGATCTTCGATCCAGGAATATGCTCTAAATGCCAAAAAAATCTCTTTAAGCTGCTCTCCCTAGAAATCCATCCCTGTGGCGCCTGAGCTCCATTTATTGGATCGCACTAGGCTCCATTTCTATTGAGTTGCAAGAAGAGAGCCACACCAGGGACAATACTTCCACGAGCCGCTCTCCTGCTGCCTGCATTTTGGACAAAATTTAGCTGGAACAAGAGAACTCAAAGGCAATATCCATTGAAAAACCTGATCTTTTACCTGAGGAATACCCTTTATCCTGATAGAAAATTTCCCCTCCCCTGTGGCCTCATACAGCTTCTCTTTCCCCTTGCTCTCCGAGGGGAAAAGGATAAAATTCATGTTATCTCCCATCTGCCCCAGCATACTTGAAAAAAGCGGCTTAATCATGACAATCGCATTCCGAGCGCCTGGCTCAAGGTCTTCGTCATCAAGAGGCTTATAGACATGACCGGACCTGTCTTCAAGAAAAATATGCTGCTGAAGCACTGATTTAGAGGTGAAGACCGCAAATCCAGATGAGGCAATCCGACCATGAACGACGATAAAGGTTACATAAGGGTCAAAAAGCTCAAGCACTTCCCTAATTCGGGCCTCAGTAACATCAGCCCGCTTCAGGGTAAGCTGCCACCACTCTTTGGGTATCCACTGAATAATGGTGATTACTCCAGGATCAGTAGACATTTTCTGGCATTCATTCATCAACGCGACCAGATCTTGTTTCTCCGCCAGATTCTGTTTCTCCGCCGCTTGGCAGATCGAAGGAGGCTTGATCGGGCTCAAGATACCTATAGACCAGGCTACATAAGACAAGGCTACAGACAAGGCTGCTGCTGCTGCCAGCCAGCAAGATCGAGTTTTCATTCCTCAATACTCCTCAATGTGCTCATAATGCTTTCTAGTTAACTTATGGATCATAATATTTACTTTATACTTAATTTATACTTATAATTTATGCATGTTCTATGCTTACTTTTATCCCTCTATCGGCTTTTTAACTTTTTAATCTGATCAAGCTCAAAACAAAAAATCTTCTACCTTGGATTGCTCGAGGAAAACGACAAGGCTATGGTAGGGGTGAAGGGGCGGGTAAGGCTTTTCCCCCCAACTTAAGCCATCAAGGGAGAGTATGAGGAGAGTATGGGAGTCTTCAATAAAGATGGGGAAAATCTGCCATCCACCAGACAATAAAAGAAAAGAGAATTTGGCTGGTTTATGATTATTTTTCAGCAAGATACCAGAATCATCTTTTAAAAATAGTCTTGACTATTTTATATTTTTATGATACTTATTTTTACGTGTAATCCTCTTCTTCTTTTGTAGGCAGGTCAATCTATGTTGGCCTGCCTACCCCTTTTTTTTCATTAGATCTGATACCTGGGAAAAGCTCTTTCTTCCCCCCCACACACAATTTTTATTTAGTTTAATTTTTATTTATTGCATTTTCACTTATTGATTTCACTACCGGACACTTTTATCTCAATTCCCGCGAAAGTGGTAATCCATGTATGGTTGCAGCAATCCTCTGGATTCCCGCCTATGTGGGCCCGCCTATGTGGGAATGACATGAAATGCTTGCACTTAGAAGGCATATACAAAACCGGAAGATAAAATGTGTCTGCTAGTAAGTTATTGATATATTATATCGATATATTATATGGCATACTCACAGAATAATAAAAGTGAGGAGGGTTAAAAAATTAAGCCCGACATTCTCTTCTTATAGTAAGGAAGGATTGATCGCGACAAAATTTACGGCATCGGGAAAAGGATTGATCGCGGCAAAATTTACTCACGCTAGCGAACCAGCCGGCACACCCTGCCACAGGCGCGGTTTCCGATCTGGGCTGCCTGGGCGATCTCTTCAATCCGGCAACCCTGCTTGTAGAGGCGGTTTCTACTTACTGCCGACTGCCCACTACCCCGGCAAACCTGCTTGTAGGGGCAAAGCCTTTGGTAAGGCCAGGTTTCAAAACCAGCCCCTACGATTTATGATTCCATGCCATGAAGACTGTGATGATTCCATGAACATAATTGGCATTACCAAAAATGCATCCAATCATGACTTGGCATCACCACAAATACATCAACAATTTTATGTCTGCTATATAGATGTCTGTTTATATAGTAGTGTGAGATGTCTGCTTATATAGCAGCGTTTTTATTAAACCTTGTAAAAAGACCTGCCCACTCCCCGCAATTTCTTTGAAACCACATCGAGCACCTTCTCCGGCGACTCTTCAACATGGCCGATTACAGAGCAAGCAATGCCGAATCGATGGCAGATGTCCTTGACAGTATCCTGGTCATCAGGATGGACAAGGACACAAAAGCCGATCCCCATATTGAAAACCCGAAACATCTCATCATCGCTAATTCTGCCAAGTCGCTGAATTAGCGAGAAAATGGGCGGAGGCTCAGGCAGAGAGCTAATCGTGAACTTGACCTGTGCCCGGACCCTCAAAAGATTGAGCAATCCGTCACCGGTGATATTTATCAGGGCCTTGATCCGCAAATTTTGGGCCAAAAGCTCATTGACCAGCGGCACATAGATGATGGTCGGAGTCAGCAGCTCATCACCCAAGGTTTTGCCAAGCTCTGGAATGTAGCTGTCTACCCCGAGCGCCTCCTGACTGAAAAACACCTTCCTGGCTAGCGAATAGCCATTGCTGTGGAGGCCACTGCTGGCCAGCCCAATGATAAGGTCCCCGCTGGTCAGATCCTGCCCCTCAATGATCCGGCCAGGATCTATCAGGCCAATACCCATGCCGGCCAGATCAAATCCGTAGCCGGCTCTGACTCCCTGAATCAGATCTCGCACCTGCGCGGTCTCACCTCCCGGAATGGTTATCCCAGCCTGCCTAGCCCCCTCCAGCAGGCCCTGCCCCAGTTGATCAAGCAAATCCTCCGCTGGGTCCTGAAGGGCGATATAGTCAAGAAAACAGATCGGTTTTGCTCCTACGCAAATCAGATCATTGACATTCATGGCCACACAGTCAATGCCAACAGTATCATACTTATTCATCATCTGGGCGATCAAAACCTTTGTGCCCACCCCATCGGCTGAAACAGCCAGGCCAAGATTGGCGCTGATCCTGACGATGTTAGCAAAATATCCGATGGAGCTGAGCACCTGGCCGGGACCTTGTCCAATGAATTGAAAGCTCTTGGTTACATGTTTGATAAACTTGGCAAGCGACCTTTCTTCTTTGGAAATATCAACACCTGCTTCCTGGTAGGAGAGGCTTGATGGATTAGTTTGGTGATGATTTTGGCTATTTTCCCTTGCGGGCCGATTTTTGTTGTCCATAGCTTCCCTTCAAGTAGGCAAAGAATTCATTATCTTCCGAAAAAATAAAGGTTGTATTGGCTTTAAGAGAATTGCGGCAGGCTTCGAGCGTCCTGAAAAAAGCATAAAAATCAGGGGCTTGGCCGTAAGCCTCAGTGCAGATCTTAAGTGCCCTGGCTTCTCCATCACCGCGGATTTCCTGAGCCTTTTTATAGGCCTCAGCCAGCGCGGTCTTCTTTTCCCTCTCTGCCTGGGCCCTGATTTTCATGGCTTCCTCCTCGCCTTGCCTGCGGCAGTCTCGAGCCCATCTTTCCCCTTCCTCCTTCATCCTGTCAAGACTGCGCTTTTCATATTCGGGAGAAAGAGCGATCCTCTTAGGGCGAATATCTAAGATTTCTACTCCCAGGCCGGCTGATTTCTCTCTCACCACCTCAGTTATCTTTTTCAAGATAGATTCTTGAGCATCAGACACAAACTCAGCCAGCTCATACAGCCCGACCTGAGCCCGCAGCTCGGCCCGAACAATATCTTCAAGCCGACTTTGAGCCTGCATATTTGTGCCAACAGATTCCAGAAATGCCCTAGGGTTTACTATTTTCCACTGGCAATAGCAGTCAATCACCAGGCTCTTTTGATCCTTGGTGGAAATTTCATCAGGTCCGAAGGTAGAGGTCAAAAGCCGACGATCAAATTTAACCACCTCCTGAATAAAGGGCAGCTTTACATAAAGGCCAGGCTCGGTAATCATCCTGAGCGGATTCCCCATGTGCATGAGTGCGGCTTGCTCGGTCTGATCTACCACAAAAAAGGTATGGGACAAACCGACCAAGGCGGCAACAATAAGGACGATCAGAGCTAGCATGGCCATCGGCTGTTTTTTCTCCATAAGACCTTCTCCAGAGGAATTATCCTTTTGTACTTTCTTTTGTACTTTTTGTAAGTGTTTGAAATATTAAATTTTGTATTATGGATTATGTACTTGTATATTATGGATTATGCACTTTCGTTCAGTCTGCCGTAAAATGCAGCCGTAAGAATGCCAGAAGAATTAAGAATTATAGTTAAGAATTATTTTTGAGTCTTCCCTTATGGCAGCGAATACTACCCTATCGCTTAAGCTGGTTTGGATCACAGAGCGGCTCTATCTGAGTTTTTTCACTCAGGCTAATTCCTGGCTTTTCAACCAAAGTGGGCTTTTCAGTCAAAGCGCTGAAAAGCCCTGGTGAGCCAAGCGGAAGAAGCCCAATAAATCTTTGATCTGTATCCATCAAAACATATTTTTGAGCCCCGGACAGAATCTGCTCCATGGCCTCAAGGTATAATTTTTTTCGGCTAATTTCCTCAGCACCCCGATATTGAGCATAATTCTTTAAAAAGCGGGCCGTATCACCCTCAGCACGGCGGATAATTTCATCCCGATAACTTTCGGCTTCGCTCACCATCCGCTCAGCCTCAGCCCGAGCCTTTGACATTTCCTCATTCAAGTATTCCCTAGCCTTGCTGATCAACCTGTCTCGCTCATCTTTGGCCGCGTCGACCTTTTTCAAGACCTCAGCCACCTCAGCCGGAGGATGAACCTCCCGCAGCTCTACAGAGGCGACCTTGATCCCTGCCCGGTAGCGGTCCAGAATCTGCTGCAGGAGCCTTTGAGTCTGCTGCTGAATCTGTTGTTTTGCGCTACTTAGGACGCTCTCGACCGTATGCTGGCCAATTACCTGCCGCAGGGCTGATTCAGCCGCATTGCGGACCGTTTTTTCCTGATCCTCGATATTAAGAAGATAGTCATGAGGATCGCTAATCTGGTATTGTACGGCAGCCTTAATCAGCATGATATTTTCCCCCCTGAGCAGCATACTGGCCTCAGCGGGAATTTCCCGATACCGGGCCGGCGGCCCCGGATCGGTCGTCCGAAAGCCAATCTCAAGGCTCTTTATTTCCTTAACCTGAAGGCGCACCACCCTCTCAATCGGTGCGGGCAGATGATAGTGTATCCCCTCTTGCTTGCTGATCTCATCTCCCTTGCCGAATCGCTGGATGAGCGCCACCTCACCCGGTCTGACAAGATAAAAACCGCTGGCCAGCCAGATAAGAATAACTGCCGCCACCATGCCAAGGAGAAAATGCCAGCTCAGACCATCCGGCAACGATAGACGAGATTCAGGATGATTTGCCTTTTGACCGATGCGCTTTGCTCTATTTCTCTTAAAGCTAAGATCTTGCCATTCCATACGCCCTACTTATTGCATTCTGGTATCATTTTATCATTTTTCATTTTTATAACTATGCTTTGGCACTTTTTCTCCGAATCCTTGATTTTAATGGATTGGCTATTAGAGATAATTTTCAAGGATTTCAAGGCGCTAAGAAATTTCTGCAAAAGTGTAGTAAATATCTTTGTGGGATACCATTTTATATATTCTTATATATCAATTATATCAATCAGCTATATAATGTACGATATCTTTTCATCTTCTCAGCCGATTAATAGCCGTCGGCAGACAATCAATCAGGTCCTGAGCCAGCAGACCGCATTCTCCCTTCTGTTCCCGAACCAGATCACCGGCCAAACCATGCAGATAGACACCTGCCGCAAGAGCCTGATTTTTCGAAAATTTCTGGGCCAAAAGCCCGCCAATCACTCCGGTTAGCACATCCCCTGTCCCTCCCGTAGCCATGCCGGGATTTCCCGTCGGATTAATCAGCACCTTCCCCTCAGGGTCCGCGATCAGGGTACGAAATCCCTTCAGGACAATATAAGCATTCAATTCCCTGGCTGCTCGACGGACAATCGAGAGCCGATCTTCTAAAACCTCCTTAAGCTCGATACCCAAAAGCCTTGATAGCTCCTTGGGATGAGGGGTCAAAATAGGCGGCTGCTCAGCCTCTTTCAAAATATGCGCCTGTCCGGCCAGGACATTGATGCCATCGGCATCAAGGACCAGAGGTATCTGGGCCCTTCGGATTATCCACCTGATAAGCTCCAGACACTCAGGGTGCACACCTAGGCCAGGGCCAACAGCCAGCGCCAAAGCGCGGGGCAAAAATCCCTCGATAACAGATGCGGCTCTGGCTGAGATGGTCTTATCTGCGGTCTCAGGCAGAGGCAGGGTCATCACCTCGGTGAGCTTCACCTCCATGATAGCATTAAGGCTTTCAGGGATACCCAGGGTAACAAGCCCTGCGCCGCACCTGGCAGCAGCCTGACTCGTCAGATAGGCGGCTCCGGTTTTGCCCACCGAGCCGGCTAAAACCAGAAGATGCCCATAGGTCCCCTTATGGGAATCGGCTGGTCGAGGTGGCCACCATTGCCGGATTGGACCTGGCTCGATCAGCTCAACTTGGATATTTTCCCGATCAATGGCTTTTTGCGGGATGCCGATATCGACAATCTCCAATTTGCCCGCGGCCTGACAGGCTGGAGGAAGCAGATGAGCTAGCTTAGGTAGGGCGAAGGTAACGGTCAGATAGCCTATAATATGTGGCCCCTGAATCTGACCTGAGTCCGCACTCAGACCAGAGGGAAGATCGACACAGACGATCGGTTTCCCCGCCGCATTTAGGAGCTCAATCACCTCAGCGGCCAATCCCCTGACCGGAGGAGTAAGCCCGGTGCCGAATATGGCATCTACCAGAATATCCGCCCTAGCTATAGCCTCTCTTTGAGAGGCAAGGTCCTGGGCCGAGAGGATCTCACTGACTGCAAGGCCAAGATTGCGGACAATGGCCGCGTTAATCCCGGCCTCAGCCGACAGCGACTCTAATTGAGCCAAAAGAAAGATCTGCACCCTGACCCCAAGGGCCGAGAGGTATCTGGCAATAACCAGCCCGTCGCCCCCATTGTTCCCCTTGCCGCAAATGACATTGACCGTACACTGGCACAGGTTAGGGAAATGCTCCAGCATCTTAGCCACCACCTGGCGGCCAGCATTTTCCATCAATACCACCCCGGGCAGGCCGATCTCCTCAATCGTATACCGGTCCAGGGCTTGCATCTGTTGTCCAGTAACCACTTTCATTTCTCTTCTCCGAAAAGCTTCTTTAAACTTCTGCGCATCTCCACCCAATGGGTCCCTGGCCAAAAGACCTTGCCACAGCGCGGGCAGAGAGAAAATTCCCGCTCAGTATCAAGAACATAGGCGGGGACTTGGGTTTCGATCTGCGTCTTGTCCACCTTTATCAATGGCTCATTGCAATTCAGACAGCGTTTCAAGACCTGCGAAGGGGTCTTGAGGTTGAGCTCCTGGACGACCTGTTTCAACTGATCCTCCCACAGGTCGTAGATTATGAGGATGGTTTTTAAGTTTCTCTGCTGGCTAAGCTTCAACAGGGCATGATCGCGGGTCAAGATCACCCGGTTTTCTTGCTCGGCTTGCGCCAGAAGATCAAGATCACTGATCTGCCGGTAGTACAAAGTATCAAAGCCGCATATCCTCAGCCAGCGGCTCAATTTCCCCAGCATACAGTCGGCAATGAATCTTATCTCTGAGGTCATGTTTCACGTAAACACCTTGTCTTGTTTATCACTTACTTATCGCTCAAAGACCCATCGGCTTCATCGCTCAAAGCCATGATCGACAAACAAGATGATCTATACCTTAACATAGAGATCTCGTTCAAGCAACTTTAATTTTACCCCAATTGATCATTTCAGATCGAAAGGGATGGTATCAATATTGCTTACACTTTAGTAAGTGCTACTGCTATCCGGCTGATTAACCTTAATTCACCTAGATAGAGCTCACAAAAAGGAGGTATGCTGAAAGAAATAAAGAAAAAGCTGGTGAGATTTCCCTGTGGGATCTCGACTTAGGGTTCGCGTGAGTACGTGAGTTATGAGAAATTCATGAGTATGAGAAATTAGGTAATTTTGAAGGTTGTTTCGCTTCTCTGTGTCTGTTAGGTGGGAGTTGAAAAAGTGGTTTGAGGAGGGATAATAATTATGTCTCACATTAGCAAATCTAAATCTTTCATTCTATCTTCCATTCTCTTGCTTTTCTTCACTGTAATGTCTGCTGGACCTGCTCAAGGATATTATAGCTATGGTTACGGTGGCCTATACGGTTACGGGCTCTATGGCGGGCTGTATGGCGGCCTATACGGCGGATATGGGCTCTATGGAGGATTGTACGGGCTCTACGGCGGGCTGTATGGTGGCTTATATGGCGGCCTATATGGCGGTCTGTACGGCGGTCTTGGTGGGCTTTACGGAGGATTGTACGGGCTCTATGGCGGGCTGTATGGTGGCCTATATGGCGGCCTATATGGTCTCTATGGTGGGCTGTACGGCGGCCTTGGTGGGCTCTATGGCCTGAGATATGGATTGGCCGAGCAGTTTGGAACCTGGCAAGGAACCTGGTCTTCCGGCCTGACTAACGGCCCCATGACCCTGAACATTGTCCAAGATCCTGTACTTACCACCGTTGTTAGTGGTTATGTCCAGTTGATCGGCAATACTTACCTAGCAACCCTGGTTGGCGTAACAGGTCAAATACTCAACAATCAGATCATTGTCTCAGGTAGCGGTGTCGGTGCCGGCAGCACGACATATAAAATCGACATCGTTGGAACCCTGACCTCGACAACGACCATGCAAGGTAACTATACCATAACTCAGTCCTCGTCTATCAGGGAAACCGGCGTATTCCAGTTGACATTACTTCCCCCGGTTATTTAACCCTTGCCGCATTTTGAACGGCACGGTATCCATCCCCCCTCATCAACCCTAAGCAGAGTGATGAGGGGGGATGCCCTCTTGGTAGTCTTTTTGCTAACAAAGTGCGCAAGCTGCCGCGGCCCAAGGTCCGCCCCTGCAATTTGATTGGGTAATTGATCCGCTGCCCAACTTGTGTTACGCACTTGACGAAATAATCCCTAAGTGGTTCTTTCGCTAAGTAAATATACATTAACGATAAACTCTTGAGGCCAAAACCTTAAGATTAGCCTTTAATTTTAGTTATTACGCACTTAGCGAACAGACCACTAAGGCAGCTACCCAGCTCAAGTTTAAGGACCATTCGGATCTTGATCACACACGGCCACCCACAAAGAAATGGCAGCCGATAAGTTAAAATTTTATACCACCCCGCATAAAACCTACCCTCATAACAGCGGCACTGGTTCAGTTTAATTGAAAACCTATACTTTCACCTTTTTCACTACCGGACACTTTTTTATCGTCATGCCCGCGAAAGGGATAATCCATGTATAATTGCAGCAACCCTCTTAATTGCAGCCAACCCTCTGGATTCCCGTTTTAAATCAAACTGAACCAATGCCACGCTTATGTCAATGAATACGCCTATGTCAATGAAAAACAAGGTATTAGTATTAAAAACCAATCCCAGCTAATTTGCCCCCCTGGGAACTAGTTGATTATCAACTACCCGATTATAGCCAAAACTGACGATCACTTTATAAATCGCTCGGCATAAATCGCTCGGCGAGACTATCCACTAGAGAAGGCAGGATTTGCCCATGAGGACAGATTGCTTTTTTCTAAGGATAATCTTAAGGATAGTCTTTAAGGATAATTTAAGGATAAAAAGTGAGGTAAGGTCATACTATGATTAAGCCGATGTCTCAGATATATTTATTTACCTCTCTGGTCGCCTACTTTTCCATGGAGGTTGGCCTTGATCCGGCCATTCCTACCTATAGCGGTGGCCTTGGGGTATTAGCCGGCGACACCCTCCGTGCTGCCGCTGACCTGAGCATACCGATGGTTGGAGTAACCCTGCTGCACCGCAAGGGGTATTTTAGACAGCATCTCGATGCTCAAGGCAATCAAACCGAAAGTCCCGCTGTCTGGTCGCCGGAGGAATTCCTAGAGCCTCTGCCGCCTCGGGTCTCAATAACCATCAATGGCCGAAAAGTGAGTATCCGCGCCTGGCGCTATATGCTGCATGGGCTGTCTGGCCATATTGTACCTGTTTACTTTCTCGACACAGCCTTGGATGAAAACAGCCAGTGGGATCGTACCCTTACCGATTGCCTATACGGCGGAGATGAATTCTACCGCCTATGCCAGGAGGCGGTATTGGGACTTGGAGGGATAGCCATGCTACGGGCACTAGGCCATCGGAGAGTGCAGGCTTACCACATGAATGAAGGGCACTCGGCTCTCCTTGCCCTGGCCTTGCTGTCTGAGAGAGCCCAAGGGGGCAGCCTCCAGGCCACTACCAGCGCAGATATCGAAGCCATCCGCCACCGATGCATATTTACAACTCATACGCCGGTGCCGGCAGGACACGATATCTTCCCCTTGGAGATGGCCCGACGGGTGCTGGGTGAGGAAGTGGTCCGCTTTCTGCGAAGAATCAACTGCTGCTCTAACGATACCTTGAATATGACCTATCTAGCCCTATTTTTTTCACGCTACATTAACGGAGTCTCAATGCGCCACGAAGAGGTCTCGCGGAGCATGTTTCCTAACTACCCGATTAACTCCATAACTAATGGGGTTCATGCCGGCACCTGGACATCAATGCCTTTCTGCCGCCTGTACGACCATTATATTTCCGAGTGGCGCCACGACAATCTCTACCTGCGCTATGCTATCAGCATTCCCCTAGAGAAGATCAGAGAAGCCCATGCCGAGGCCAAGCAGGAGCTCCTAGCTGAGGTAGACCGCCGCAGTGGAGTACGGCTAAACCCTTCGGTCATGACCCTAGGATTTGCCCGCCGAGCTACGGCTTATAAGCGCTCTGACCTTTTGTTTTCTAATCTGGACCGCCTGAAAACGATTGCCCAGCAGATCGGCCCTCTGCAAATCATTTATGGAGGCAAGGCTCACCCACATGATGAGGGCGGCAAGGCCCTGATCAGGCGGATCTTCGAGGCTGCCAATGCCCTGCGGGGAATAGTGCCGGTGGTGTATCTGGAAGAATACGATATGGCCCTGGCAAGATTAATGTGTGCTGGAGTTGACCTTTGGGTAAATACCCCAAAAAGGCCCCAGGAGGCCTCAGGCACAAGCGGCATGAAGGCCGCACTCAATGGTGTGCCCAGCTTTAGCATTCTGGATGGCTGGTGGATCGAAGGACATGTTGAAGGAGTTACCGGATGGTCCATTGGAGAAGATTGGGGGCTTGAAAGCAACCCTTCTAAGGATTACGTATTTCTATATAACAAGTTAGAACATATCATCATTCCCATGTTTTATGGCCGGCAAAGAGCCTTCACCGAGGTCATGCGCTCGACGATCGCCATAAACGCTTCGTTTTTCAATGCCCAGCGCATGGTGCTCCAGTATCTAGAAAATGCCTATCTCACCAGTGCCAACCATAACCACCCTGATAATCATCCTGAATCCCCCTGATAATCCCATTGATTTGCATTATTCTCCGACTTTACGAAAAGAGCTATCCCTAACTATCCCTATCTCACCAGTGCCAACCATAACCACCCTGATAATCATCCTGAATCCCCCTGATAATCCCCCTGATAATCCCATTGATTTGCATTATTCTCCGACTTTACGAAAAGAGCTATCCCTAATCATTATTCTGTAAGCATGGCATTTAATAAAAATTAGAACATAAAAAAATAGCCTCCCCTGGTAATAGGGCCTATCCTCCTAGACTGGCTGTCCTCTATCCAATAGAGTCCAATAGAGGATAGATTTTATACAGAAGCTTTATACTTTATATGACAGAACCATATGACAGACTTTAAGAATCCACCCTGCATAAAGCTACCACCTGCTCTCTTTCCAAAGATAACATTGAGAGAGAAAAAGAACTATCAAGGACAAATAAAAGCTCGTCCCCTGGCAACAATGAGTTGGCATAAGCGGGCAAGGTTTGAAGTACAAGATATTCTTGGCTCATCCCCCCAGCAGTGGAAGGCAAGCACATCGGCGGTCTTAACTCATTTTATCTTGCGGCCTGGTATCAATATTGCTGATCTTTAAAGAAAAGTGGTTATCTCCAATACGAGAGCACATTCTTCAAGGACACTAATTCGCCTCGTGAAGATAAAGAAGGGAGGTGTAATATAACCGAAGCTAAGATACAGGCAGGTTTGGTTGAGACGACTCCAGAAGATGATGAGCATTTTCCAAATTAATAAGTTAAGTGACTAGGGTGAGAATTATCCACAAAGAGGCTAGGAGAGCGATGGAAAAGAGGATCTTGAATTTCCCTTCCGTATTTCAACTTTTGATCATGGCTTCGGTAGTGTTATTTACCTCGAGCATAATTTCTCCTCAAGGAAATGCCTGGGCCTACTATGGCTACGGCGGTCTATATGGTGGGCTATATGGTGGGCTATACGGTATTGGCAGCTTCTCAGGTAGTGGAAGCTCTCTGGGCAGCGTCTACTACGGCTATGGCGGCTTAGGCGGCTTATATGGCGGGCTATATGGCGGCCTAGGT
>Ga0078972_1007944_pt1 | contig 22880 bp, 20 predicted proteins | sample YelNatPaOPGAMG01_FD_67568 | JGI IMG/M metagenome (GOLD analysis project Ga0078972, IMG submission 67568) | Hot spring thermophilic microbial communities from Obsidian Pool, Yellowstone National Park, USA - OP-RAMG-01 (SPADES assembly) (version 2) | ecosystem: Environmental > Aquatic > Thermal...
TTTTTTCATTAACCCAAAATCATAAGCCTGTTTAGTAAAACGAGGGATTATTGGCGATCGGAGGCAGGAATACATCCCGTCGCAACCTGAGGCAGAAACCTTAGTCACAAAGGGTGCCCAGTCTGTAGCCGTTAAGGCAGCATTGTCATATTTTACATTAAAAATATTCAATCCAGCTTTTTGTGCCAATTTAATAAAAGTTTCAGCGCAGCTATGACCCCATGCATAGTCATCAGCAAGTACATAATATTTTCTTTTTCGCAAATCCGGGCTAGCAAGTATGCCCTTTACATGTGCAATTGCTGTCTGATCATCAGCAAGTTGACCGCATCGGAAAGCCAATTTATGAATATTATAAAACTCTGGAGTCATCACATTCGTAGTCAAAAAAGGAACCCCAAGCCTATCGAGCTCTTTGGCAATAGCTAATCCGACCCCGCTAAACGGGACTCCTGTTAATGCAACAACCTTATCTTTAAAAACCAATTTTTCAGCTTTCCGAACGCCAATTTCTGGTTTCCCTTCCTCATCTTCAATAATTAGTTCTATAGGACGTCCTAATATAGTTTTTTTATGTTTAGCAGCAAGAACAATTCCATTTCTATTGTCCACTCCCACTTGAGCCGCAATTCCTGAAAGTGTAGTAAGAACACCAATTTTAATTGTATCCTTGCTTTGTCCCTGAGCATTGTCCAGGTGGGTGGCAACTAACATTAGAAAAATAAGAATAATTATTGAAAATTTTTCCATGAGCAAAAATTTTTTCATGATTGCCTCCTTCATTTTTTTTATTAAGCAATAAATTAAGATGTATTAAATATCGAATGAATTTTTGGCTGGGGGGAGGCCTGCTTAACATTTTCATCATTTTCCCCTTAAATTAAAAATATGAAAAAGTGGCCCATTACTTTATTCAGTGGGAAAAATTGAAGTGTTTATACAAAAGAAATGAAAAGATAAATTTTTACAATTTTATATAATTTTTTTAAATTCATTTTCTCATCTGTTTCAATAGTGTTTGACTTAAAAGCATAAAAAGCTTTTTTAATAAATGCATCTGCTAAGAACTCATCTGGACTTTTTCAACTTCCTTCCCTCCTTTGAGAATCTTATTAATTTCTCTCATTATTGGGCCTATCCGGGGGAACCAACCAGAATGTCCTGCTGTTTGCAAACGCAAATTACTGAAACCAAGGTATAAATCGCCTAATAAAAGATCGATAAGTACTTCGGTGGGGCCCATGAAACGAAAATCCTCTTCCTTAAAATGGAGAAGGCCAGAACCGCCGCTAATCTTTCCCTCTTGCACAATAAAGTGGCTTTTAAATGGGCTATCAGAAGCTTCGATATTGATACGCATTTTCCTTTCGGCCTTTTGCAGGACAGCTTTTGATTCTCCCCTTTTTTCCAGTTGCCCGGCTACCCCTTCCCAAAGGAGATCGGAAAGTAAATCCACAGCGGGGGGGGTTTGGTTGAAGAGGGCGGCAGAATCTTTTTTCTTTATTTGATTAAGCAGTATAGCAAAGAAATCAGGGTAAGCGGCGAGTAATTGGTTAATCCCATAGCTCTTGATTTCTTCTAAAATGGACATTAATTTTTTGGGTAATTCGATTGGAGAGATTTTGGGCAGTTCGTTTAGGAAATTTTCTGTCTCAGGCATGGCCATATATTAGCTCCTTTTTAAGGTTATTGGTTTGCTTTCCCCACTCGACAGAGAATAGCCCTCACTTGGGGTACGCCAACCACTGGATCGTAAGGAGGATCAAGGGAAACGAGGGCATTAATATTCGCCTCAAAGCATCCATACTCAGGTTTAGGTTTTTCTGGAAACCACCAGGCATGAGGACCAGCCACCACGTCCGGATGAAGGTCGGGAATTAACTGCGCCCGGTATTTCAGACGCCATTTCCCTGCGGATTGGGGAGTCTCTAAGAAGACCCAATCACCATCTTTAATGCCTAAAGACGTGGCTTTAGCAGAATTAATTTGTAAATAAGGTTCAGGGGTTAATTGGCGCTGCCTCTTGATCTGCCTTCCTTCACTGTGCATATAGCCATGGATACGGTAATGGGTATAAATAAAAGGGAACTCTTTAAACAGTTCAGGCGTGCGCATCGGACTCTGAGGAGGCTCAACATAGACCGGTAATGGATCCACGCCCATAGCCTCAAATATTTGCGAGTAAAGTTCAACTTTGCCGCTGGGGGTATTGAAAGGAGGTGTGCTTGTTTTATACCGCTTGTATCCCCGAGGAAAAGTCAAAGTACTGTTCGGCTTCTGCAAAAGCTCCGCAAAAGTAATCCCTTGATACTGCAACATCCAGTTAAAGTAATCCTCCAAGGTTTCCCAAGGCCTTACATCCATGCCCATTCTCTTAGCAATTTCAATGGCTACTTCCCGGTCATCTCGGCATTCTCCTCTTGGTTCTACAACTCTCCTTACCGCCGTAACTGTACTGGCCGGATGTCCAAAAGCCTCCACTAATTGATCACATTCTGGATAGAAGGCGGCCGGCAGCACAATATCGGCCAATTCTGCCGTGGGTGTCATAAAGAGATCGGAGACAAAAAGAAAATCGAGCTTATGCTGAAGAATATTCCAAATCCTCTGGTTGTCCATCTCCGCCACAATTAAATTATCCGCCACACACCACATGGCCCGCACCCTTCCTTCTTCCATAGCCCGAATAGTACTGGGAATATGACAAATGGCCCGTTTATGCATTAAAGGATATTCCTGGGCGCCGATTCGCTTCTCATTAATAGCCGCCGGGGGCTTTACTCCCCAGAACATCAGATAGGGATGCCACATGAGGGCTTCTCTAAAGGTTCGATAATAAAGAATGTTACCGCCCTGGGCATCGACATTCCCTGTAATCCCTACCAAAATAGAAATAGCCCGGCAAGTCTGTGTAGAGGTAACTTGCTGCGCCCCCGACCCTAAACGGATATAGATACATCCAGGCTTGTCCAAGGCATAAATACGGGCCGCCTCAATAATCTCTTCTTTAGACAAGCCCGTAACTTGGGCGGCCCATGCGGGAGTATATTTCTGGACATGCTCCTTAAGCCGCTCAAACCCAAAACAGTATTGCTCCACAAATTCCCGATCATAAATTCCTTCATTAATGATAATGTGCGCCATAGCCAGAGCTAAGGCCATATCTGTTCCGGGACGCAGACGTAACCAAACATTAGCCCGCTTAGCCATGGGAATAGGACGGGGATCAACCACAATCAATTTGCTTCCCCGACGCAGAGCCCGATGAACTACGCGCGCCTGAGCCGGCGTGGCCACATCTGGTTCAGAGCCCCAGAAAATAATACAGCGGGCATCACCATAATCTGGGCCAAATTCATAAGTGATCGTGTCTCCGAAAGTGACACTATTAGCCATAACATCTGGATGAATACAAGTGTAGCGGCCTAAATGAGTGTTTGGCGTAGGCCATAATCTTTCGGCAATCTTGGTGGCTTGGATAGCGATATGCTTCTGCCCTGAACCGCAAGAAACATGAATAGCTTCTGGCCCATATTTTTCTTTAATGCTTTTTAAATTATGAGCGATAGTGTCTAAAGCTTCATCCCAAGAAAGGCGTTGCCATTTTCCTTCACCCCGAGCTCCCCTCCTCTTCATGGGGTATAAAAGCCGGTCGGGATGGTACATCACATCCGGAATAGTTGCTCCCTTAATGCAAACAGCCGCACAATTAAGACAACGAGCTGCCTCTTCTTTCCCTGTTTGCAGATCATAGCCCAACTCCACTTCTTGAAAACTATTTAAAGCTGTAGTTACAGGAATAGTAGGCATTTTGCGCCGTCTCCGATCACTGGGAAAATCGACATGCACAGTTTGCCGCACCCGCTCTAAAGTTTCTGCAAGGGATGGTTCCTTCTTCTTGGGTTCAGTACCAGTGAGATATTTAATTACGGAAGAAGCCGCTTTCCGACCCGAAGCCATAGCCTCTACCACGGTGCCGGCCCCCCCAATTAAATCTCCGGCGGCAAAAAGATAGGGTGGACCACAAGCGAGTGTCTCCTCATCCACCATCACGGTGCCCCGCGGGGATAATTTTATCTGGCCTTCTTTGGCCAATGACCCCAGAGCCGGCATCTGGCCAATAGCAATGATGACACAATCCGCCTCCATAGAAACTGCCCTCCCCGGACCTTGCTCCAAAGTCCAAGTAAGCTGGCCATTTTTATCTATCTGCAAAGAAGCGACCCGTTGAAAATCAACTCCCACCACTCGACCATTTCCTTTTATCCTTTGGGGAGCAAGGGCCGGATGGATTAACGCTCCTTCCCGCAAAGCAGCTTCAATCTCCCAGGAGTGTGCCGGCATCTTCTTCCTATCTTCCAGGCAAGTTATATGGACCTCCTTAGCCCCCAAGCGAAGAGCAACGCGAGCAGAATCCATAGCCGTATTGCCGCCTCCAATGATTAATACTTTCTTACCCAAAAATAAAGATCGTTCTTTCTTAACCTTCTCCAAAAGAGGTAGGGCGTAATATACACCAGCTAACTCAGTCCCGGGAATATTCAAAGGAGTGGGTTGCCAACTTCCCGTAGCCAGGATAATCGCGTCATGTTGTTTTTGCAGATCCTCAAGAGACAAGGTTTGGCCAATGGGCATATTAGTTCTAATTTCTACCCCTAAATTTTTGATATATTCGAGGTCCGCTTCCACGCTAACCTTGGATAGTTTAAATTCCGGTATAACTCGCGTGAGGATACCGCCGGGCTCAGCGGCTGCTTCATATACCATCACCCCATATCCTTCTTTTATTAAGTCATACGCAGCTGTTAAACCCGCTGGGCCAGAGCCCACAATACCGATAGTCTGATTTTTGGTACGCGGAATTGGACTTGGCTTTTCTTTTTTCGACCAGGCGTAATCGGCAACCAGGCGTTTAACCCATTGAATAGCTATAGGTTCATCTACCACACCACGGATACATTCTTCTTCGCATGGATGATGGCAGATTCTGCCGCAAACTAAGGGAAAAGGATTAGTATCCCGAATAATTTCCATGGCCTTGGGTAAATTGCCTTGAGAAACAGCCATGAGATAGCCTGGAACATCCATGCCCAGGGGACATACTTCTCGACAAATGGGTGTGCGATTGGCCACTTGCGCATCGACTACGCCCACTATCTTCCCATCAATTACCTCCGCAATCAAATGACATTTCTGATGACAACGTAAACAAATAGTTCTGGCTTGCATAATTTAAATTCCTTTCCTTAAAGATGGGCAGAATATTTCTTTATTTATACCATAAGTTTAACAAAAGAGCGATGAAGGGAAGCCTTTACCCCTTCCCCGCGGATAGACTTGGGCCGAGGTATTGCTGAAGTAATATATAAATAGAGCGGGAGAGGAGCAATTTGAAAAGAAAAAAGATTATGAGCCCTGATTATGTAGAAACCAGGGCTCAAATAAAACATTTTATTGTTGGAGAAGAAGATAAAGTATATTCGGAGGCAATTTAATAAAATTCTTTAAAAAAGGCCCGCGCTATAAAAATTCCTAAGCTTTCTTGCGTATAGGTTTTTTAGAGAGGGCATTTTTTTTCTCTGGGGGAGGGGGATTTTTTTCCGCCAAAAGCGCTTTAACTTCTTCTTTGGACTTTCCTACTAATTCAGAAAGTTTAGCTATTCTATCTTTTCGAGGACTAAATTTCCCTTTTTCCCAAGAGACAATTGCCCAGGGAGTTACATCAATTAATTTTGCTAAATCTCTTTGGGATAGGCCAAGTTTACGGCGCAGGCTTCTAAGCCGTGGGCCAGTAAAGGCAAAAGGTTTTTCTGCCGCAACCTCTTTCCGCATAGGCCTACGTCTCATCGCAGGCTTAACTCTTTTTCTCAGATAAGTTCGGGGGGCTTTTTCACCAGGTTCAATAATGGCCCATTCGCAGCTGCATTTAGGACAGGTGTATTTTACCCATTCACCACCGGAGATTAAATTTTCATTGATATCAAGTTCTGTCCAAAAAACTATGTCACATTTAGCACATTGCAGTTTTTTCATGATTTTCTCCTTTCCAGGAATATTTATTAACTAAGTAAAAGATATTCCAATAATTAAATTATTGCAAGAAAAATTTGCATTTCTGATTTTACCTTAATCTAAGGATATTTGAATTTTATTAGGAAGTAAATAAAAAAAATAGAGGATTAAGTCTAAACAAAGATTTGGTGAACTGTTCCTGGTTGATCAATAATCTTCCTCATTGGAAGTTGGCTTGCAGCAAGCTTCTTTTTTAAGACTCCAACCTCAATTAAATTTCTGGAACATCGGATTCCTTAGACTTAAATCGAGCGATTGTTCATTATTTGTTAAACCAAAGATTCTAGATTCCTGCCTGCTTCAGCCTGCTTCAGCCTGCTTCAGCCTGCTTCATGCTTCCGCAGGAATTAATAATATCGCCCAACGAATGAGCATGCCCTTCCCGTGAAAACGAGAATCCAGAAGGTTTGGTCTTCATAAATGTCCTAAAGAAGTGTTCAGTTCAGGTTAGATAGAATAAGATTTATAGATTTTTAAAAAATAGACATAATTTGGGGTTGAGAAAACTAAATAACTTAAGCAAAATAAATAGAAAGGATTAAAAATAAAATCAAGAAAGGATTTAGATATGAAATATGATTTGCTCATCAAATCAGGGAGAGTCATAGACAAGTCTTTGGGGCTCGATAAGCAGATGGATGTAGGTATAAAAGGGGATAAAATTGCGGAGGTTGGCGAAGGGTTAAATGTTCAAGATGCTAAACAAGTATTGGCCGCTAACGGTTTTATTGTGACGCCTGGTTTAATTGATTTCCACGCTCATGCTTTTATTGAAGCGCGGGAATTAGGCTTAGAGACTGATCAAACCTGCTTTTCTTCTGGAGTGACTACTATGGTAGATGCGGGGAGCACAGGAGCTGCTAATTTTGAAGGGTTTAAGGAGTTTATGCTTGAAAAATCCAAAGTGCGGTTATTAACCTTCCTGCATATATCCACTATTGGCATAGCTGATCGGTTGGTGGGCGAATGTACTTATCTTCCTTATTTAAACCCAGAAAGAACAGCAGAGATGGCCAAAAAATATCCTAAGTTGATATTAGGGATTAAAGTCCGTCAACAGAAAGAGGTAGTGGGCGAAAATGGTCTGGAGCCGCTAAAATTAGCTAAAAAAGCGGCCCGTTTGGCCGGAGATCTTCCCGTTATGGTTCACGTGACCAACCCACCTTATTCTTTAAATAAAATTTTGGAATTGCTTGATCCAGGAGACATAGTGAGTCACTTTCTCCATGGGCGCGGGATGGGCATTTTGAATGAGGATTATAGAATTTTCCCATGGGTATATGAAGCCAAGAAGAAAGGTATAATTTTTGATGTGGCCCACGGCCGTAATCACCTCAATTTTAGGGTGGCCCGAATAGCTCTCCAGGAGGGCTTTCTTCCCGATACAATTTCTTCGGATTTAACCCGCATCGGGAAAATGGGGGTGGTTAAAAATCTACTCCATTGTTTAACGAAATTTCTAAACCTGGGAATGGATCTTGCTTCGGTATTAGCTTGTGCCACTAATCATCCTGCGCGGCTCTTGAAATTAGAAGACCAGATAGGCACGCTCAAAAAAGGGGCGGATGCCGATTTAGCCATTCTGGCTTTAGAAACGGGAGATTTTATTTATGAAGATAGCGATGGAAATAAAATGGCCGGTCAATATTGCCTTTCTCCAAGATATACCATATCTCAAGGTCAAGTAGTTTGGTCTTATAAATAGAGAGCGGCAAAAACACGAGTCCTGCCCGCTCACTCTCGCCTGAGCCAAATTAAGATATTTATGAAAAAACGGTCCACGCTCAAACACGGGTAATGTCAAATATTTTGGGTCAGCATGGGGCGCTGACCGTAGATCAGTCTTTAGATTCTAGCTTAATTCAGGTGGGTGGGGGAGAGGCTCGCCTTTCTCCCACCCACCTGTTTCCTGCTGGCGCGAAATATTAATCCTGTTAGACGGTCAACATGGGGCGTCCTTGACAGGGGGGTGATTTGTTGTTATTTTAAATTAGCACTTTAGGAAAAAAGTGCTTACGGGGTGGAAGATGGAAGAGATATTATCTTCCCGCGATCGGAAAATTTTACAAGCCATTATTTTGGATTATATTCAGACGGCTGAACCGGTGGGTTCCCGCACTGTCTCCAAGAAATACAAAATGGAGCTTAGTCCTGCAACCATCCGCAATGTTATGGCAGATTTAGAAGAAATGGGATTTTTAAAACAGCCGCACACTTCAGCGGGAAGAGTACCCACGGCGCGGGCCTTTCGTTTTTATGTGGACAGCATTTTAGAAGTCCGGCAACTCAGTAAGGCTGATCAGGAATTAATCAAGAAAGGCTTAGCTCAAGAAAAAAAGGATATTAACGAGATTCTTAAACGAGCCTCTTCTTTGCTTTCTTTATTATCTAAGCAAACAGGTGTGGTCTTAGCCCCGCGTTTTGGCAGCAATGTCTTCAGGCATATAGAATTTATAAAGTTAAGAGAGAAGAAAGTATTAGTCATTATAGTCACCAAATCAGGTGAAGTGCAAAACAGGCTGATCGAAGCTGATGAGCCAATGGCTCAGGAAGAACTCGATAAATACAGCCGCTACTTGAATGAAATTATGGCTGGGCTGAGCTTAATCGAGGCCAAAAGAAAGATCGTAGAAGAGCTTAAAAAGGAAAAAGTTCTTTTTGATAAGTTAAGTTTCCAAGCTTTGAAGTTGAGTAAGAAAGCCCTGGAGGATGAGGGAGAAGGTGATCTTTACATTGAGGGCAAGACTAATCTACTTAAATTTCCAGAGTTTGCTGATTTAGAAAAGATGCGCGCCATCTTGGAGACATTTGAAGAAAAAACGAAGATAGTCAAACTCTTGGACAAAGCCTTGCATGCCCATGGAATTCAAATATTCATCGGCGCGGAAAATGAATATAGCGAGATGAAAGATTGCAGCTTGATTGCTGCTCCTTATTCCAAAGAGAATTTTACTTTGGGAACTTTAGGGGTGATTGGACCAATGCGGATGGATTATTCCACGATAATTCCCATCGTGGATTATACCGCAAGGATTTTAAGCAAAATTTTAGAGAGTTTTGATAAATAAAAATGGAGAATTTTGTCAAGATGAGCAAGGAGTGATAACTTTGGAAGATAAGGATCTCCAAAAGGAAAAAAATGATTCCGCCAGAGCGGAAGGTTCTGAAGTTAAGCCGGCGGGCGGTGATAATGGGGCCGCTCCGGATATTATAAAAGAGGGAGAGGCTGCCGCGGAAAAAAAAGAACAATTATCCCCGGAGGAGCAGTTACGCCGCCAATTGGCTGAAAAAACAAAAGAGGCTGCGGAATTTTTTGATAAATGGCTACGCCTGCGGGCAGAATTTGAGAATTTTAAGAAACGGATGCAGAAAGAAAAAGCCGATTTGTTGAAATTTGGTAATGAAAGTCTTCTACGCGCTTTGCTGCCTGTTTTGGACAATTTGACCCGCGCCTTGGATCATGGAAAAGAAAAGGGGGGCCAGGCTTCTTCTTTGCTTGAAGGAGTCGAGTTAATCCATAAGCAATTTATAAATATCTTAGAAAAATTCGGAGTAAAACCAGTCTCCGCCGTGGGCGAATTATTTGATCCAGAAAAACATGAAGCAATAGCCCAAGAGGAGAGTGATCAGGAGCCCAATAAAGTCATCGGGGAAGTGGAAAAGGGTTATTTATACCATGAACGGTTACTCCGTCCGGCCAAAGTTATCGTGGCTAAGCCGAAAGGCGAAAAAAGAGAAGGGGCTTAATGCATTATGAAGATTATTATGAGCTTTTAGGTGTTGACCCTTCGGCTACGGTGGAGGAGATTAAAAAGGCCTACCGGCGATTAGCCCACCGATTTCATCCTGATAAAAATCCGAATGACCCAAAAGCGGCAGAAAAATTTCGGCGCATCACAGAGGCCTATCAGACTCTGCAAGATGCCCAAAAAAGAGCTGCCTATGACTTTTATGGAGCAAAAAGCCAAGAGCCATTTTGCCGAGGATTCCCAGACCCGGAAGATTTTACCCGTCCGCGAGTCTTTGGGGACAATTTTTGGGATGATTTTTTTGAAGAATTTTTAGGAAGACAGAAATTTAGGTTTGCTCAGCAAAGGGGGGCAAACCTCCGTTATAATTTAGAGGTTTCTCTTGAAGAAGCGGCGTGGGGAGCAGAGAAAGAAATAAAAATTATAGGCTACATAATTTGCCCCGCATGCCAAGGAAAACGTGCGGCGAAGGGAACTATCCCGAAAGTATGTCCGGTTTGCCATGGTCGAGGTTTTTGGCAGGGCCAGCGCGGTTTTTTCCAGACTGAGACCGCCTGTAATCGTTGTGGAGGAGAGGGTCAAATAATCACGCATCCTTGCGCGAAATGCCACGGTTCGGGGCGGGTTAAATCTACCAAATTAGTTCGGTTACATATCCCCGCGGGGGTAGATAATGGCAATTGCTTGCGCCTGCCTAAAGCTGGGGAAGCGGGGCGGAATGGTGGGCCGCCGGGAGATCTTTATATCTTCATCAGCTTAAAAAGACATGATTTTTTTACGCGCTTAGGAAATGATCTCTTCTGTGAAATACCTATTTCCCCCACCCAAGCCCAAAAGGGTGGAGAGATAGAAGTTCCTACTTTGCGAGGGAAAGTTAAGATAAAAATTCCTCCGGGAACGCGTACCGGAAAAGTATTTACGCTCAAAGGAGAAGGAATGCCCACTCTGGGAAGAAAGGGCAGGGGGGATCAGAAAATAAAAATTTACGTTACGACTCCTCTTTAGGGCCCGGCCCTGTCTTTCTATCCTTGGGACAAGTTATTTTGGCCATCCAAATAGAAATTTCATACATGAGTAAAAGTGGCCCAGCTAAAAGAAGCTGAGAAACTAAATCAGGTGGGGTGAGAATAGCCGCAACCACAAAAATAGCCAGGATGGCGTATTTGCGGTTTTGAGAAAGAGCTTTAGGAGTAACCACCCCCATGCGGGCTAAGAAGAGAATCATAGCCGGCCACTGAAAAAGAAGGCCAAAGGCCAAGAGGAGTTTTATGGTGAAAGAGAGGTATTCCCGGATAGCGGGCAATGGGCGAATAAATTCCGAAGAGAAGCTTAGAAAAAAACGGAAGATGATAGGGAAAACAATAAAGTAACAAAAGACAGCGCCGATTATAAAAAAGAATGAAGAAACAAATATATAAGGGAGGACATATTTTTTTTCGCGTTCATAAAGACCTGGGGAGACAAAGGCCCAAATTTGATAAAGAATAAAAGGAAAAGAGAAGAAGACCCCGGCTAAAAGAGCTGCTTTTAGATACATAAAGAATGCTTCTGGTACGGCCGTAAAAATAAGTGAACTTCCCGTGGGTAATGCTTGCAAAAGCGGGCGCATCAGAATCTCGACAATTTGTTTAATAAAGGCATAAGCTATAGCAAAAGCTACCCCGATAGCAATCAAAGAGTAGATTAATCTTTTACGCAGCTCTTCCAGGTGAGCTGATAAAGGTAGCTTTTTATCAACAATTTCAGACTGATTCTTTACGGTAGACAGGTTGGTCTTCTTCCTTTGGTAGAGAATTGCTGGTAGCTATAGAAGGATGATTATCCTGAATTTTTTCAGATTCTCCTAAGGTAATTTTGCCTCTTTCTATGTCTTCCACAAGGGAAGTAGCCGGAGAGTCAGAAGCTGAAGCTGTTTCGGGTGGTGGGGAAGGATTTTTTTCGCTTGGATTTTCCGGCGGAGAGGAAGATGTTTCTTCCCAGGCGGAGTCAGGAGCGTAATAGATTTCTTCATGCAGTTCGCTTTTTAAATCCTTAATCTCCTGGACATCATCGGCAATTGTAGATTTAAATTCTTCAGTAGCCTTGCGGAATTCGGCCATACCTTTACCCAAAGATCGAGCCAAGTCGGGAAGTTTCTTGGGACCGAAGACGATCAAAGCGATAACTAAAATAATGATTAATTCAGGAAGGCCAATACCAAACATTTAATTCCAACCTTAATTAAAGCATAGATATTTTCGAAAGTAGTGTCAAGTATTAAAAACACTGACCATCGATCAATTTTTTGATTCCAGCTTAATTCAGGCGAAAAGGAGAGAGGCGAGCCTCTCTCCCTCCCGCCTTTTTCCTGCTGGCGAGAAATATTAAAACTGTTAGGCGGTCAGAAAAAATTTATATTGACAATTATTACCGTTAGGTTTATAAAAGCATAACGGTTATATGATAAGGCTGCGTGTTTCAGGTACGTTTGGCCCAGAAACAGATTTGAGAAATTCATTAATGAGGCAGACCAGAGGCAGGCCAGAGGCAGGCCAGAGGCAGGCCAGAGGCAGGCATTCATTCAGAATCATGAGGCAGTGGGTCTTCCATGGGTACGGGCGGATTTAGAGGCTTAATCATCTTGCTCGGTTTAACTATCCGCTCCCCTTTGCGGAAAATCGTTGGTCGATTTTGAACACCTTCTTCTCTCGCCGATGCTTCTTCATTCATGCCTGCCTCTGGCCTGCCTCTGGCCTGCCTCTGGTCTGCCTCTAGGCCATTCTCGCCCTGGCGACACAGTCTCCGGCAGGGGGAGAGTGGGAGGTAATAAATTTGAGAAGGAGGGGATATGGAGATTAAATACAAAATTTGGTTAGAGCATAAAGGGGAGGTTATAGCCGGAAATGGAAAAATTAACCTTTTAAAAATGATCGATGAATTGGGCTCGATTCAAAAAGCGGCGCAGAAAATGGGGCTTTCTTATCGCCATGCTTGGGGGATGATCCAAAGAATGGAGAGAAGATGCGGATTTAAATTGGTAAAAACTGCCGTAGGCGGGAAAGAAGGAGGAGGGGCCAGTTTGACCGCCCGAGGCCAAGAATTCGTGCAAAGGTATTTAGCTCTCCGGAATAATTTGGATAAATTTATTAAAGAAAAATTTAATGAGGAATTTAAAAGAAAAGCCCAAAAGACTAAGGCCTAGGCTCTTAAAATTTAATCAAAAATAGAAGGAGAGGGTAAGGTAGCTAAATTACTAAGCTGGAGATAATTATTATGCGCCTAGGGGGGAATGAATTTAATCGGCAAGAATTTGCCGGCGCTTTCGGAGATTTGGGAACTTTTATTCCTTTCGTCATCGCCTATATCAGTTTGCATAATATAGACCCGCTGGGAATTTTAGTAGCCTTTGGAGTCTTTAAAATAATAGTCGGCTTTTATTTTAAAACTCCTATTCCTGTGCAACCCATGAAAGCCATTGGCGGAATGGCCATTGCTCATCCAGAAAGTATTACCCAAGGAATGATTTTGGGTTCGGGCCTTTTTACGGCTTTCTTTTGGCTGGCCATGGGTTTTTCCGGGGCGATTTCTTGGCTGCACAAAATTACAGGAAAGCCAATCAGCCGGGGCATTATGTTAGGATTAGGTTTTTCTTTCATCTGGGAAGGTTTAAAAATGATGGGCGATCAACCAGTAGTAGCGGGCGGGGCGCTCATCCTAACTTTTATACTTTTGAATCACGAAAGAATTCCCGCTATGGTCCTTCTTCTTTTTTGGGGTTTTATCTGCACTTTATATAACAACCCGCAGCTGCTCGATGAATTTTCCCAGATTTCCATTAATTTCCGCTTGCCGCAAATTTATTTGGGGAAAGTTAGCTGGTCTGATTTGATAGCTGGAACTCTAATTTTGGGATTGCCCCAAGCCCCGCTCACTTTAGGTAACGCCATTATTGGTACGGCTGAGGAGAACAATGAATTATTTCCGGAGCGACCCGTCAGCGTTAAGACAATTGCCCTTGACCACGGCTTTATGAATCTTTTTAGTGCCGCTATTGGAGGGATTCCTCTCTGCCACGGAGCCGGGGGTATGGCCGGCCATGTGCGTTTTGGAGCGCGAACAGGCGGCGCATTAATAATAATGGGTTTTATAGTTTTGCTGATGGGGTTATTTTTAAGCGACTCCGTGATCATATTTTTAAAATGGTTTCCGGCCTCTATATTAGGAGTAATCCTTTTTTTTGCCGGTTTGGAGTTAGCTTCGATTACTCGGGATATAGGCTCTCAAAAAGAAGACATTTATATTATGCTTACTACCGCTGGTTTGGCCATGTGGAATATGGGGGTAGCGTATTTAACTGGATTGCTCTTATATTATGGCGTAAAAAAGGGCATCTTAAAGTTTTAGCTGGGGCGATAGACAAGGAAAACATCTATGGCGCGTGGATCAATCATATCCCCAGACCGAATTTGACCAAGAGAAGCATAAAGTTTATTTTGCAAAAATTCTAACCACCAAAAGAGTACTTCTTTTTTTTGTCCTGCAAATTTTAGGGAAAGGAGAGCATTATATTTTTTAATCAGCTCTTCCCCAAAAGAAGAAATTTTTGTTGGGTCACCTAAAAGCCCTTTTTGGTTTAATAATTCATAAATTTTGTTCAGCTCCACAATAGTTAACGGCGCCAATTTAGAGGACCCATGAAGAAACCCTTGGGCCAAAAATGTCCAACAAATAGTACTCAAGGGCGGGTCGGGGAAAAAGCAAGGCTCTTTTTCTATATTGATTAAGTCATCTACTGCAATACCAAAAAGTTCAAAAATAATTTCTCCCAAGAAGGAGATTTTATCTAAGCGCGCGGCCGTTAAAGATATCTCCGCCAGCTCCGCAAAGGGAGAGAAATTCCCATTATTTTCATTATAAAAAAGAGGTCTTTTCCGCAGCAATCCTTTGATCGTCTCTTTTAAGGGTGAATCGAGGATGTCTTCGCGGCGGGGGATATTGGCTAACCATCCTTTTTGTATAATTTCTTGAGCTTTCCTTTTGAGGTCCAAAGTTAAACTAAATCCAGCTTGAAAAATTCTGGTAAGCGGTATTTTCTCTAATAGGTGGCGGGCATCAGCGGGGTTCTCTAGGCTCAAATACTTTAAACCAAGGTCCAGTGTTTGTAAGGCTTTGCGGGCCGATTGATAGAGGGCTTCCACATCGCCTAAATGGGATCCGTCAGCGATTAGGACACGATTAATGAGGCCGGTCAGCTCCCACTTTACGCGCTCTTTGGTTTCTTCTGGTAATTCATTTTGGAGGGCCAGAGCAAAGAAGGTTCCTTTGCTGGCGGCCTCTAAATACCTGGGTGGCTGAAAAGATTCTTCCAGCTTGGGCGGGACGAAAAAGTTACTTTTTTTAATCTTTGCTGGAGGAAAGTAACTATAAATTTCCAAAGCCTCATCAAAATTAGGAAAGCCTTGGTCAGCTAAACGCCCATTTCGCCAGCGCAAAGCTAATTCTTCATCTTCGGCAGGGATGCCCCAGAAAATTTGCTGCAGGAGGGCCTGGTAAATATCAGGCAGGGAGGCGTAAAGAAAATGAAAAAGGCGCATGAGCAAAGGAGCATTCTTTTCATTAAGAAATTCTAAGTAATAAATCTGATCCAGAGAAAAGAGGGGAGACTCCTTTTTTTCTTCAGGCGATTCTTCGGGATAGGGGCTTTGATGTACCCGCAGTACCTTCCGGAAGCCAGATACTAAAAATTCTAAATCAGCAGTGCGGAAAAATTGGCGGAGCTTATCTTCGCCACATTGTTCTAAGATTTCCAGCCAGAAAAGAAACCGCTCAGGAATGATTTGATCTTTATCCCAGAGATCAAGGTCGAGAAGATAAGTTAATTGCTCTGGAGTAGTAAGGGAGATTAAATCAAGGGCATCTTGCTCGCCCACCTCTTTAATCGTTAGAAAAATTTCAATTTCGGGAATTTTAGCGACCAGGGCTGCGGGGTGCGGAGAGTCCAGAATTTTTTCAATTCTATTTTGCCCGGAGAGGGCTAAAATGCTATTTATTTCCTCCTTGGAAACGAGAGCAGAATCTGTTTTTAATTTCATTTCTTTCATTTTAGATAGTCTCCTTTGCGGCAGCTTTTAAGCTCAATGGCACAAAGGAAAATTTCTGGTTTTAAAATAATCATCAGCAATTAGGGTTTCAATACGCTTGGAGACAGCCATATTATTTTGCCTGAGCGTGGATCGCTTTTGAAATTACAGCTTAATTCAGGCGAAAGAGGAGAGGCTCTTCCTCCTCCCTGTTTCCTGCTGCCCCAAAATATTTAAACTGGGAGACGGTCAGTCATTTTGTTTATTGAAAAAAAGGAAATATATGGCGAAAGATAGGTCAGTTGGGAGCAAAGATTGCTTAAAAAATTTCTAAGAAAACCAATAAGTTGACAAAAATTTGAGGAATTCTTATTTTAAAATATGGTTGAGCAACGAAAGAAGGCGATATATTTGAAAAAAAGGGAAAAGAGGAAAGGAGCGAAAAAAGTTAGCATGGAAAAGAAGATCTTACAGCCTCATCAATTATTCCAACGCCACCCCAGTAACCCTATTCTAAATGCTAAAGCCTGGCCTTACCCCGCTAATTCGGTCTTTAATGCGGGGGCGACGCTGGTGGGTGATGAGACTCTCCTTTTAGTGCGCGTGGAAGACTGCCGCGGAATATCGCACTTAACGGTAGCCCGAAGTGAGGATGGGATTACCAATTGGCAAATTGATCGCCACCCCACTCTCTGGCCAAATCCTCAGGAATACCCAGAGGAAATCTGGGGCATTGAAGATCCGCGAATTATTTGGCTGGAAGAAAGAGAAGAATGGGCCATTACTTATGTAGCCTATTCCCGAGGCGGTCCCTTAGTTTCTTTAGCTTTAACCAAAGACTTTAAAAATTTTCAACGGATGGGCCCAGTAATGCCGCCCGAAGACAAAGATGCCGCTCTTTTTCCGCGACGCTTCGGCGGACGATGGGCTATGATTCATCGGCCGAGCACAGCTTTTTTCCAAGGAAGAGTGCATATATGGCTTTCCTTTTCCCCAGATTTAAAGCACTGGGGAGATCATCAAATTTTAATTGAATCCCGAGAAGGCGGCTGGTGGGACGCCAATAAAATTGGGTTAAGCCCTCCTCCCTTAGAAACGGAAAAAGGTTGGCTAATTTTATATCATGGAGTTAAACAAACAGCAGCCGGGTGCATTTATAGGCTTGGCCTGGCCCTTCTTGATCTGGAGGACCCTCGACGGGTACTGAGACGGAGTGATACCTGGGTTTTTGGTCCCGAAGCTCCTTATGAAAGGATCGGAGATGTGGGGGATGTAGTATTTCCCTGTGGCTGGATATTGGATAAAAAAACGGGAGAAGTTAGACTTTATTACGGAGCAGCGGATACATGTATTGGCTTGGCTACGGCAGATTTAAAAGACCTCCTCGATTTTGTAATGAGTTGTCCTGAACCGCCTAAATGCTCATTCTAAGGAAAGAAAATGGTGAAAGATAATTTACCGAAAGATAATTTGAGTAACCATAAAAATTCCTTTTTAGATCAAAGCTTTATCCTGGGCATTAACTATTGGCCCAGGGAATCGGCCATGTATTGGTGGAAAAAATTTGACCAGACGCTGGTCAAAAGAGATTTTTCTATGTTGGCCGAATACAACTTTAAGCTGATCAGAATTTTTTTACTTTGGGAAGATTTCCAACCAGAAATGAAGAGTGTTCCTCCCAAAACTCTTTCGGCGTTAGTAAAAGTTGCTGATATCGCCTATGATTTTAAAATGAAAATTTTGCCCACATTTTTCTGCGGGCATATGAGTGGCTTAAACTGGGTTCCTTATTGGATGGTAGCTTCTGGAAGAGAAGCGGGAAAATATCCTTTATTTTCTATGGGCTCAGTAAGAGAAGGAAAAATTCGAAATATGTATGCAGATGGGGAAGTTCAAAAGGCCCAAAAACTGCTTATTCATGAAACAATAAATGCCTTGCAAGGACATAAAGGGATTTGGGGATGGGACCTGGGTAATGAGCCTTCTAATCTTGTTTTGCCCCCCACCAAAGATGCTGCCAAAGGATGGTTGGAAGAGATGGTTACGGAGCTGAAACGCTACGATGATGATTTACCTATTACTTTAGGTTTGCATCAAGAAGACCTTGAAAATAATAATCTTTTGACCCCCAAAGAAGTAGCTGATTATTGTGAAATTCTTTCCATGCATGCTTATCCAGGATACGCTGACTGGAGCGATGGCCCCCTGGATGAAAAATTTACTTTGTTTCTTTTAAAACTTACGCAGTGGTTAGGAGGCAAAGAAGTTATTCTTGAAGAATTTGGCCTGCCTACAGATCCGTATCCTCTAAAGTTAAGTGGCGAAGAAAAGGATAAACTTGGCTCAATAAAACTCATAGCGCAAACCGACGCGGAATTCTATTTTGAAAAGACCTTAAAACTATTACCCAAATGGGGAATAAATGGGGCCTTAGTTTGGTGCTTTGCAGATTATGATCCTGGTTTATGGGAAAAGCCGCCCTTAAATGAGCGGGTCCATGAAAGATTTTTTGGATTATTCCGCTGGGATGGTCAACCTAAGAGCTGGGCAAAGGTATTTCAACGGATGGCTATGGAGAAAGGTGCAGAGATAGTCAATAATGAATGGCTTGATATTAAACCGGAAGAGTTTTATGAACAACCTGGAAAGCATATAAAAAGGTTATACCAAAGATTTAAAAAACACTTAGAAACCAATTGAATTTTATCGTTTAAATAGAATGATGAAAGAGGTTGGCTGATTATCTATATAGATTCAAGGCAAAAGGATCATATTGAACTTTAAAGCAGCTTTCAATATCCGAGGGGCTCGCTAAATAAAATTCCACCATTCTTCTGGGAAATACGCTTCTTCTTATTTCTTCCATTAAAAATAAGTTTGGTTCAGCCAGAGCTAATTTAATTTTATCATTTTTATCCTCTAAAACTATTATCCTATGTTTTTGCGCATACTTTTCCCCGATAACCATTTGCAGAAGGGGGGAGATAGTGAATCCTTTTAAATTTATTATGGGCATATTAAAGTGTTTAGAGAGGGCCTTTAAATATTCGTGGTAATTCGTAAATCCCATTTCCACCAGGAGAATCCCTAATGGTTTGTAAATTCCTTCTCGTTTTAACTTTTTTTGTTTTTCTAAAGCAATAGACAATTGTTCTTGGTTAATTACTCCGGAATCGATTAAAATTTCTCCCAAGGGTTTTCTCTTCCGGGCGTAATCTAAAGCTTTATTTATTTCATCTTGGGGAACACCCATCTCTTGGAGAATTTGGCCTAAGTACTTTCCGGGTTCTTTCTTTTGCAATTGCAGAGCTAGCGCTAATTGGGCTTTATTGATCAGGTTTTTCTCCAATAAAATCTGGCCCAATGTTTTTTCTTCGCGATTATTTTTAGTCAACATATTAAGGAAAATCCTTGGTTTTTTATAATTAGTTCTGCAATAAATATGCCGGATATGGAAATTTTTTTGAAATACTTAACAAATTGATTTTATTAATAAATTTTAATCGATCGTTTTGCTGGGCAGATGGCTGGCCAAAAATTAGGCAAAATTTATTTTAATTTAGTCAAAAATTTGAATACTAAAGAAGGGGATTCCACCAAAGTGATCTCCATTTAAAAAAGCCCCCTTTACACATTTTTGGGAGAAGGGGGCTTTTTCGTTTAGTCGGTAATAGCCGATTTAACGATTTTGGTCTCTATCCTCTGCGATAGACGGCCTTCTCTACCTTTACAAAATTCTTCAATCTGCCGATTCCTTCAATTTCACACTCAAGCACATCGCCGTCTTTTAGATACCGGTGGGTGCTAAATGAAGTCCCCGTGGGTGTGCCAGTAGAAATAATATCACCTGGTTCTAAAGTAACGAAACGAGAAATGCGGGAGATGATGTAAGGAATTTTAAAAATCATTTCTTCCCCTTGGCTATCTTGGCGCAGCTCTCCGTTCACCCAAAGACGGAGTCGTAAATTATGGGGATCTTTAATTTCGTCTTTGGTAACCAGGTAAGGACCCAAAGGAGCAAAAGTATCCTGGGCTTTCATGAAAAACCAATTCACTCGCCGATTCGGATCATTCTTGCCCACATATTCTCGATCGGAAATATCATTCAAGATCGTATAACCAGCCACATGGTCCATGGCCTTTTCTTCGGGGATATGCCTTCCTTTTCTACCGATGATGACGGCTAATTCTATCTCATGATCTAATTCCCGGCAGTCGGGGGGAACAATTATGGCCTCTCCTTGGCCTATGAGCGCTGTAGAGGGTTTCATAAAAACGAGTAAATCAACAGGTAAAGGGCCATCCCCGATGACCTCTCTTACATGGCTTACATAGTTTCTGGCTAAGCACATAATCTTGGGCGGATTTAAAATCGGAGGTAACAATTTTACCTGCGCAATATCTTTTAGGCATTTAGGTAAACGGGAGGGTATATTCTCCTTTATTTTTATTTCTTTTTTACCCCAAGTGAGCACTTTCTTGGCCAAAGCGAAAGCTTGGTTACCTTGAGCCAGAAAATTGCGCATATCAGCAAGGCTCTGTTTTATTTCTGGCGAGGTTTTTTTTTCTCTAATAATTTTGGCCGCTGCGGGTAAATCAATAATCTTCTCTTGCCAAACAATTCCCCACGAAATTTCATCGCCAATTTGATAGGTCGCTAATTTCAAGGTTTATCTCCTTTCAAATATTTTTCCAAAAAGGCCTATGCGCCTCTTGCACTTTTTTAATAATTGGATCTATTAACCCATGATCAATATTCTGCCGCATTTGTTTATCCCGACCTTTGCCAAGCATTTCGCCCCGCATGGTTTTTAATACCGCTTTGGTAGCGTCGCGAAGTCCTTGCAAATGGTATCCTCCTTCCAAAACAAAGATAACGCGTCCGTGGCATGTATCTTGGGCGAAATCAAGGATAATCCGGCAAAGGTTGGCAAAGCCCGCCGGAGTAACTTGCATGCCTCCCAGAGGATCTTGGTAATAAATATCAAAGCCGGCGGAGACGAACACTATATCGGGCTTGTATTCCCGGGCAATGGGTTCTAAAATTTCTTCAAATATGAGAAAATACTCCCCATCTCCCGGCCCGACGGGAAGGGGCACATTTACTGTAAATCCCTTTCCAGCACCGCTGCCCACTTCGGTTATGTGTCCTGTTCCCGGGTAATAGGGATATTGATGAGTGGAAAAATAAAGGACATCTCGCCGCTCATAAAAAGAATGCTGTGTACCATTTCCGTGGTGCAGATCCCAGTCAATGATCAAAATCCTTTCCAGTTTATGAATTTTAATACAATAGTTGGCAGCAACGGCCACATTGTTAAAAAGGCAAAAACCCATCGCTCGATTAGCTTCGGCATGATGGCCAGGAGGCCGAACGAAGGCAAAAGCGTTTTGGACTTCGCCAGCCAGCACTTTATCTACAGCTACTAATACCCCTCCGGCCGCCAGCTTGGCAATTTCAAATGATTGCGCACAGGCGTAGGTATCGGGATCCAACATAGTCAATCTATGACCAGCAGTAGCAGCTACTGTTTGGATATGGCGCGCGGTATGCACCCAGGCCAATTCTTCGATGGTGGCCGAGCGAGGGGGGAAGACTAAAAATTTTCCTTGCATGTCTTCATCTTGAAGCATCTTATAAATTATGCGTAGTCTTTCTGGAGACTCGGGGTGGTAACCATTAGCGGCGTGTTCCAGATAACGCTCATCCTGGACAATTCCCGTGTAGGTCACTTGGCTCTCCTTTCTTTTTAGCTGACTAATTTCTGCCCTGTGAGACGTGCATAAGCTTCTAAATATTTTTCGGAAGTTTTCTTAATTACCTCGGCGGGTAGGTACGGAGCCGGAGGCTTTTTGTTCCAGTTGAGGGAAAGAAGGTAATCGCGGACAAATTGCTTATCAAAGCTTTTTTGGGGCTGGCCAGGAGCATATTCTTCCTTAGGCCAGAAGCGCGAGGAGTCAGGAGTCAAAGCTTCATCGATAAGCAACAGTTCCCCTTTTTCATCTAAGCCAAATTCAAATTTTGTATCTGCAATTATTATGCCTTTCTGCTCGGCTAAAGAAGCAGCTTTTTGGTAAAGCTGGAGGCTGGTTTGGCGAACTCGCTCTGCTAATTGGGTGCCTAAAATTTCTATTACTTTAGAGAAATCAATATTCTCATCGTGGTTACCTATTTCAGCTTTGGTGGCTGGAGTAAAAATGGGTTGTTCTAATTTTGCTGATTCTTTAAGACCAGGGGGTAAAGGAATTCCACAAACCACCCCATTTTGTTGATACTCATTCCAGGCTGATCCGGAAAGGTATCCGCGGACTACACATTCCACCGGCAAAGGTTTAGCTTTTTTCACGATCATGGCCCTCCCGGCCAGGATGTTTATTAAGGCTGCTGGCACACCATAATTTTCCTGTAAATTAATGGTGACCATATGGTGGGGAATTATATCCGCCAAAGTGTTAAACCAATAAGCGGATAATTGATTGAGCACTTTACCTTTATAAGGAATACCGTTAGGAAGTACCACATCAAAAGCCGAGATGCGGTCAGTGGCCACAATCAAAAGATTTTCTCCTAAATCATAGATATCCCGCACTTTTCCCCTGTGGGTTAAAGGAATCTCCTGAAAATCTGTATAGGTTAAAATATTTTCGGCCATAATTGTTATCTCCTTTTATTTTGGTTTTAAGGCAAATTTCCATTGGTGTCAAGGAACTTTTAACCTGACCGGCGACAAGCCATGCAAGCATACCCTATTAAAAAATCATCTGCGCATGCCCTTGGTAGGGAAAGCGATTGGATTTTGCCGCCAGGGGCTCCTAAAGATTTGAGCTAAAGATTAATTAAAAAGATTTCCAAAATGTCTGACCGTCGATCACTTTTTAAATTTCAGCTTAATTCAGGCGGGAGGGGGAGAGGCTCGCCTCTCCCCCCCCCCCTGTTTCCTGCTGGCGAGAAATATTAAAACTGTTAGACGGTCAGCCAAAATGTAATTTGACAATTAGA